>Ga0114997_10000039_pt1 | contig 84700 bp, 79 predicted proteins | sample ArcticOcean_MG_C_2_FD_87045 | JGI IMG/M metagenome (GOLD analysis project Ga0114997, IMG submission 87045) | Marine microbial communities from western Arctic Ocean - ArcticOcean_MG_CB4_136 | ecosystem: Environmental > Aquatic > Marine > Oceanic | place: Arctic Ocean: Canada Basin | collected... | reverse complement strand
GGATGCGGGAGAGTGGTCGTTGTTGTGGTCGTCGTCATCGTGGTAGTCGTCGTCGTAGTGCTGGCGGGCGGAACGCCATCACAGTTAGTGCTCACGAACGCCTGGTCGGGTTCGATCGGCACGCCATCCATCGTGATTTGGATTTGGTTGGCGCTGGGAAGAAGCCACGCTCGAGCGTCGTCGTAGTCGCGACTGTTGAAGTACTCGAGATGGAGATGGGCGTGAGTGGCGTTGCCGGTGTCGCCCAGCAGGCCGAAGAGTTGGCCTTCGACCACGTCGCTATCGATCTCGAGGCCTTCTGGAACGGAGTCGTCGCCGACGTGGATGTAGCGGGCAGTGATATCGCCATAGTCGATCTCGACATACGTCCCCGCGGAGACGTGCCACCCGATCCACACGATTGTGCCGTCGGCCTGCGCAAGCAGCGGCGCCCCGAGGTCGTACTGGGGCTCCGCAAATGTCCGTTCGGTCGAGTTGATGTCGAGATTCCAATCGTTCAGCCCGTGTCCCGAACGAGTGCCGCCCAACCACTCTGTGTCACAGGTGAAGGGTGCACGAATTGACGCGAGCGGTGGATCCTGCGCGGCCGCGTTGTCGACTGCGAGAAAGGCAAGAACAAGTCCGACGACCGTTACAACAACGGCGTGAGAAGTTTTTTGCGGAAGTGACATGGCGATCCTCCCGCCCGCAGCGTCAATGAGGGTAGCCGCAGGATCCATGAAGAGTTCGTCGTCCCCAACCGGCAGCGACTGAAGCATGGGTCGTTCACATCGGCCTCAGCCGGTGACGATTCGGACTGGCACGGCGAATTCTGTTGCTGCATCTCGTAGGGGAGTGTTGTCGTCGACTTCCGCGAGGCAGAGTTCGGCGGACAGATGGCGAGCAGCGGCGAGCGCTTCCAGGGACAGAAGGTTGAGCCGGGCTCCGGTATCGACGAGCTCACCCATTGGCCAACCGAGGGTCCGGAGTGAGACGACTTCGATCGTGTCGGGCAGTTCGATCACCGAGCCTAGGACTTCGGCCGCGACCGCGGGATCGACGGATCCGAGTTGCCTTGTCAACGAGCCGACGACTGCCATGTTGGCGAGGGCTCGACAGAGCCTGTGGTACCAGAGCCCCGTTGTGGCTAAGGAGGCGCCCTCGGGCCGAAGTGCGGATGGTTCTTGGTCGAGGAGGAGACGCAGGAGGAGGTGGTCGTCGACGAGGACGATGCTCAAGTTAGTTCCGGCTCTGCGTCAGAGACAGCCGATGCGAGTGCCTCATAGCCGCCGGCATCGGCGATGGCCGCACTTACGATGGCCCGGAGTCCTCCGCGACCGGCCGGCACGATCACGAGAGCATGACCAACATCGGCGATCTCTACGGCACCGCCTTCGCTGAGGTTCCATCGGCGTCGCGCCTCGGCCGGCAACGCCATCTGTCCTCGGTCCGATACCCGATAGCTGGCAACAGTCATGGCCCTATCTTACAATGCGGATAGCGGTACTTACAAGGCTGCATTGTGATCCGTGTTATCACAAACCAAAGTTTCGCTATAACTTTACATAACGATGATTTCCGGCGGTTTGTACCATAACGAGAATGTGCGACAGCGGACCAGTTAGTCTAGAACCGCAGGATGGGTCAGGACCGCTACACCATCATCTCCGCTGACTGTCACGCCGGCGCCGACATTCCCGACTACAAGAACTATCTGGCCTCGAAGTATCACGACGACTTCGAGGTGTGGGCGGCGGGCTACGAGAACCCGTTCACCGACCTCGAAGATCCGACCCGCGTCCGCAACTGGGACAACAACTACCGCCAGCGAGAGCTCGAGGGTGACCTGCAATCGGCGGAGGTCATCTTCCCCAACACCGTTCCGCCCTTCTTCCCCACCGGGCAGCTTGTTGTCCGCCCACCGGCCAGCGGGCTCGAACACGAGCAACGCCAAGCCGGCTTGACCGCGCACAACCGTTGGTTGGCTGATTGGTGTCAGGAACTGCCCGGTCGCCGGGCTGGCCTCGCGCAGATCTTTCCGAACGACGTTGAGACCGCGGTTGCCGAGATCCACTGGGCAAAAGAGAATGGCCTCAAGGGCATCCTCTTCTCCGCCATTCCCCCGGACTCTGGTGTGCCGTCGTTGTGGGACCGCAGCTACGACCCGGTCTGGGCGGCCGCGGAGGAGACCGGCATGCCGATCAACCAGCACGGCGGCGCTGGCATCCCCGACATAGAAGGTGCGCCCGGTCGCAACATGCTCATGTTGATGGAGGTGCCGTTCTTCGCGAACCGCAGCCTTTGGCACCTGATCATTGGCGGTGTCTTTGATCGATACCCGAGTTTGAAGTTCGTGATGACGGAGCAAGCGGTCGGCTGGGTGCCCGATGTCCTTGCCCGTATGGACATGTATTGGAACCTGTTCGTTGCGAACGGACGTGTCGGCGAGATGCCCGCTCCGCCTGATCTGATTCCGCAGGCGCCGTCGTTCTACTTCCAACAGAATTGTTGGATGGGGGCGAGCATGCCCTCCCCCGACGAGGCCGACGCGATCAAGACGCTCGGCGTCGACAAAGTGATGTGGGGTAGCGACTACCCGCACAAGGAGGGCACGTACCCTTACACACTCGAGTCGTTGCAGTACACGTTCCACGACTGGGACGAAGCTGACCTGCGCAAGGTGCTCGGCGAAACTGCGGCTGAGATCTACGACCTCGACATAGAGGCGCTCGTCCCGCTCGGCACCGGTCCGACTGTCCAGGAGGTCGCCACTCCCCTAGCCGCGAAGCCAACCGATACCTACAGCATGGCGTTTTCGCCCCGACGCCACAGCGTCTGAGCCCGACGGTCAGTTCAGTTCGGGCAGGCCGCCGAAGCTGAGGTCGAAGTTGTCGGGATCGTGAGGGTCCTTGGCAACCTGCTTGATCTCGACCGAGGTCTTGCTGGGTTCGATGATCTCACCAACGGCCACCATCGCGGCGCCAAGCGCGAAACTCGCGTGCTCACTCTTGATGCGTCGGTAATAGGCGGGCAGCGGCCGATCCTCGTCGATCTCAGCGTCCATGCGGTCAGTCTGGCTGCTCCGGCGCCCGGAACGACGTCAGTAGACGCCGTCGATAGCAACGACTATGTCGCCGGTCACGCGTATGTTGACGCGATGAAGCAGAACGTTGAGGAGGACGTCGAACTCGAACCTGTCACGTTCGATGACACGGACTTTGAGTCCAGAGCCCTCTAGGAAACGAGTAAACAGACCTTCGCTGAGGCCAACGAGTCCAGCAGCTCCGGTGAGAGTGAGTTGCGTTTAGGTGTCGCTGGGAGCGATCGAAAGCGCCGTCGTGCCAACTATGCCGAGACGCAGGGCTGTTGGACGCGTCCTTGCGATGGGGTCGCACAGGTCGAGGCCTCCGGCCGATCCACCCCCCCCACCCAAGCGACGTTCCGTCCGGGCTGTGGGTAAGGGCGATTGAGAATTCGCAACCGGCGAAGCCAACGACGCTGCCGATCCACGTATCGACTCCGTCGAGCTCTTCGAATGCACCCTCGAGGTTCATGATCATCAGTGCGGGTGTCTGTCCCCTTGAGAGTTCATCAACCGCGATCTCCCAGTCGACTTCGACCTCGTCGACGATCCAGCTTCCGCTCGGGTCGACCGGTTGCGGCGCCGCTGCATCCGGCGCTTGTGGTCGAAGAATGAATGGAGTGAGGACTCCGAATTCGTCACATGCGTCCGTCACGCAGCTTGATCCGTCCCACACGATGAGTTCATCGCCGGCCCACACGGCGAGTGCATCGCCGACGAGAAACGCATTCAGCGTTTGAGCGGGCAGTTCGACGGACTTGTCCGGAAATCCGGAGTAGATCCACCGGCCCGGGTCGGCGCCGTTGTCATCGCTCACTCGTCCCTCAGGAGGCCGTCGAGCTCCGTCGGATTGGCGGGGCCGGTGAGGTCGTCCCGCGCGACGATCGCCGATGACCGATCGGCCCTCGAGAGTTCGCGCCAGCTATCCGATGTCGGGTTGTAGGCGAATCCATGTTCTTCGTCGGTGTGCCCGTTCACGGCATCGAAGAAGGCGACTTCATGGCCGATCCAGATCGCAGACGCGGACATCACATGACCAGGAGCAGCTGCGCCGACTTCCCATGTCCATCCATCAAGCGCTGGAGCCGTGACTGATTCGGCGGGTTCTTCTTGTGGCGTGCCCTGTGTTGTCTCCGGGGCTTCGTCGTTGGCTAATGATGTCGTTGGCGCGGAAGTCTCGGTGTCGCGAATGTCCAGTTCAGCGGTGTCGTTGTTGCCAGACGTAAGCGCGAATGTGATGCCGACAATGCGTCCGAGAGCGGCGGCGCTCAGCATGAGTAGAGCGGCTTGCCGTCGCTCTGGACGGCGAACACTTTCGGTTGTCGAGAACGCGGTCTCGCCGGGTTCGTACGCGGCCGCGACAGCGTCGAGCGTGTTGCTCAGCTCGACGCCGAGTTCGTCGTCAGTCATCGCTCAGTTCCTTTCGGAGGTCGGCCAGGCCGCGATGCAGCAGCGACGAGGCGGAGCTGTGCGCACATCCGAGGAGGTCGGCGATCTCGCCCACGGGGAGGTCGATTTCGTCGAGCCGCAGCCGAACCCGTTCCATCGCTGTATGAAAGACGTCCTCGGCGGTGGCGGGCGACCCAGCGATGAGGAGCGCGGTCCGGACGAGAGCGGCGCGCTCGTCTCGGTAGAGCTGTTTCCATTCAGTTTCCGTCGGTCGACGGATCGATCGCACCGTTTCCGCACCTCTCCGAGTCTTGGCAGCAGCCAAATCTTGCACCGGGGCGACTAGTTTCTCGGCGAGACTACCGAAATGATCTCCCGAGTCGCTGTTGACGCTGCCTACGGACGAATCCGAGGGCGTGTCCGCGAGACTCCGGTCATGGCGTTTGGGGACGTAGTCCTCAAGCTCGAGCTGTTCCAACACTCGGGGTCGTTTAAGGCCCGGGGCAGTTTCAACAGCGCACTCGCCCAAGGGATACCCGAGGCGGGATTGATTGCGGCATCGGGCGGCAACCACGGCATCGCCGTGGCCCACGTTGCTCGTGAGCTGGCGGTTCGCGCCGAGATCTACGTTCCGGCCACTTCGTCGCCCGTGAAGATTGCCCGCATCCGAGCGCTCGGTGCCGATGTGCATGTTGGTGGGGATCTCTATGCCGACGCGCAGGCCGCCTGTGATCAACGGATCGCCGAATCAGGCGCGCTGGCGATCCACCCGTTCGACGAACCGCTGACAGTTGCGGGCCAAGGCACGGTCGGGATCGAACTCGAACAACAGGTAGAGGGACTCGACACTGTGGTCATCGCTGCGGGCGGTGGTGGTCTCGCGGCCGGAATCGCGGCCGCACTGCCCGATGTGAAGATCGTGTGTGTCGAACCCCGCCGCTGCTGCTGCCTGCACGAAGCGCTGGCGGCCGGAGAACCGGTGTCGGTCGAGATCGACAGCATCGCCGCCGACTCGCTCGGCGCTCGCCAGGTCGGTGCCGTGCCATGGACGGTGCTTCGGAATCGAGCCAAGTCCGTGCTCGTCGATGACAACGCAATCGTGGTGGCGCGACAGTCGCTCTGGGATCGAGCGCAGATCGTCGCCGAACACGGCGGAGCAACGGCGTACGCGGCGATCCAGTCCGGGGCGTACTCCCTCGCCGAGGGCGAGAAGGTGGCTGTGGTTGTCTGTGGAGCGAACACCGACCCGAGCGATCTCATTCACTAGCACCGGCGCCAAGTGTCGATGCCGTCGTGAAGTGGCAGAATCGCTGGCAACAGAAGTTTCGAGCACCAAAGGACCCACATGCGCGAGTACGACCAGATCTATATCGACGGTGCCTGGGTGGCATCGGAGGGCTCCGGCTCGATCGATGTCATCAACGCCGCCACCGAAGAAGTCATGGGGCGAATCCCCAATGGCGTCGCCGCCGACGTCGACAAGGCTGTAGCAGCCGCCAAGGCCGCGTTCACCTCTTGGAGCCAGACCGACGTCGAAGAACGTCAGAAGTATCTCCAGCGTTTGCATGAAGGCTTCGTTGCTCGCGGCGGCGAGATCGCCGAGGTGATCGCTGGTGAAGTCGGCATGCCGATCACCTGGTCCACCATGATCCAAGCGGGTCTGCCCACCATGAACATGGAGAGCTACGCGAACCTGCTCGGCGACATGCAGTGGGAAGAGACGATCGGCAACAGCCTCGTTGTCAAGGAACCGGTCGGCGTTGTCGGCTGCATCACGCCGTGGAACTACCCGCTGCATCAAATCGTCTGCAAGATCGGTGGCGCCTTCGCCGCGGGCTGCACCGTCGTGCTGAAGCCCACCGAGATCGCTCCGCTCAACGCCTACATCCTGGCCGAGATCATCCACGACGTTGGCCTGCCTGCCGGTGTGTTCAACATGGTGATGGGCACCGGCCCCGAGGTCGGCGAGCGCATTGTGTCGCACCCCGATGTCGACATGGTCTCGTTCACGGGTTCGACCAACGCGGGCAAGCGTGTTGCCGCTGTGGCCGCGGGCACGGTCAAGCGGGTTGCGCTCGAGCTCGGTGGCAAGTCCGCCAACGTCATCCTCGACGACGTTGAGGACTACGCATCCGCGATCGGTGGCGGCGTGTTCGCCGCGTACCTCAACAACGGTCAGACCTGCACCGCCCACACCCGCATGCTGCTCCCCCGCTCTCGCTACGAAGAAGGCGTCGCCATCGCCGCGGCCGCCGCGAACGCGATGGAAGTGAAGTCGCCGACCGAGGAAGGTATGCACATGGGTCCGCTCATTTCGCAGACTCAGTGGGACCGCGTGCAGGGCTACATCCAGAAGGGCATCGACGAGGGCGCTCGCGTCGTCGCTGGTGGCCTGGGCAAGCCGGACGGCATGGACACGGGTTACTACGTCAAGCCGACGGTTTTCGCTGACGTTGAGAACTCGATGACCATTGCTCAGGAAGAAATCTTCGGACCGGTCCTCTCGATCATCGCCTACGAAGACGACGATGACGCGGTCGCCATCGCCAACGACAGCCTCTACGGCCTGTCGGGTGGCGTGTGGGGATCTCCGGACCGGGCCATGAAGGTTGCCCGACGAATGCGCACTGGTGCGGTCGACGTCAACGGCGGCAGCTTCAACATCCAGGCGCCGTTCGGTGGCTACAAGCAGTCCGGCTACGGACGCGAAAACGGCCCTTACGGGATCGAAGAGTTCCTGCAGGTCAAGTCACTGCAGCTCTGATTCTTCACTGAGTCTTTCGAATTGGTCCGCTGAGGTCGGTGTGATACCGATCTCTGCGGACCAGTTGCGTTTTGGAGTCGCTGCAATGGACTCGACGCCGATACCGTTGCCCCCCGTGGCACGCAGGCTAGAAATCGAACTCACCTCTCATCGCGACGACGGCACATGGACTTGGCGTGCTGTCGGAGCGAAAAGTCCGAAGGGCGTGCTTGACGGCTCGCTCGTCCCGAGCGGCTTAGCCGTCGGCGACGTCGTGAAAGTTGAGGCTGAAGCAACCGTCGAAGGCCTCGATATCAGCACGGTGTTTGCGGCGAAGGCGGCTCGCAAAGAGAAGGAGACGCTCGAACTTCTTGGTTCCGGGAGCGACGAGCCTCTCGTCACCCAGGTGCTCGCCGGCAAAGGCCGCGGCGGCGGCGGCGGTCGTGGCCGTGATGGCGACAAAGGACGCGGCCGAGGTCGCGATGGCGACAAAGGACGCGGCCGAGGTCGCGATGGCGACAAAGGACGTGGACGAAGCCGTGAAGACGGACGCGACGGTGGTCGTGGCCGAGGCAGCGACGATAAGCGCGGCCCGCGTGCCGAACGCCCGAAGGCTCCTGCTCGGCCGAAGGCGCCCCGTTTGCGGCCGGCTCGCACCCATCGCCAGGCCGCGCTCAAGGCGCTCCCGGCACTGCAGCACCACGTTGCCGAAGAAGTCCTGAAGGGCGGTGTGCCCGGCGTTCGCCAGGCCGTCGACCGGATGAACGAGAAGGCTGTCGCTGAGGGCATGCCGAAGATCAAGACCGAGCCGCTCGTTGCGCTCGCAGAGAAGCTTGCCCCCGCGCTGAAGACCGCCGAATGGCGTGACCGTGCAGAAGCCGCGATTGCTGGCATCAACGAGATCGACGTGAAGGACATCCGTAGCGTGGTCGTGGCGGCCGACACTGGCGCTCGCGACGAGGAGTCCCGTGCGCTGGCCGACCAACTCCGCGAGGGTCTCACTGCTCGAGTCGATGCCGAACACCGCAAGTGGCTCGACGAGCTCGCCGAAAACATCGCCGAAGGCCGCGTCGTGCGGGCCCTTCGCCATAGCTCTCGCCCACCGAAGGCTGGCGCACCGCTGCCGCCCGACATGGCCGAGAAGCTTGCCGCTGGCGCTTCGGCGTCGCTCACCAGTGAGATCGCGCAAGATCGCTGGGCCACCGTGCTCGACGCGGTTGCGTTCTCGCCGGTAAAGGGTCTCGTCGTCCCGGAGGGACGTCCGGCTGAGCCCAACGATCAGCTCCTCGCTGCGGTGCGTAAGCACGCCAGCAAGGTGCCAGCAATTGCCGCATCCTTCGGCGTCGACGCTCCGGCGCCGCGAAAGAAGGGCGGACGGCGCACACCGCCGCCGCCGCCGGTCCCGACCGCCGCGCCCGAAGGCGCTGCTGCCCCAGTTGACATCGCAGAGGCCGCCGCTGAAGCTCCCACCGAGGCCGCCGACGAACCGGTCGAGGTTGTTGCTGATGCACCAGTCGAGACCGAGGAAGCTGCTCCCGAAGCGGCCGCCGACGTAGACACCACAACTCCCGCGGAATGATCAAGTTCGAAGTCGACGGCCACGTTGCGATCATCCGGCTCGACCGGGTGGAGGCTCGCAACGCGATCAACGCCGCGATGGCCGAGGCCATCGAAGGTGCAATCGACCGCCTCGAGGAAGACGACGACCTTTGGGTCGGCATTCTCACTCACGAGGGCCCGGTGTTTTGCGCTGGTGCCGACCTGAAGGAGATTGCCGCCGGTAATGCTGGTGGGCTGGCAACAGCTAGGGGCGGCTTTGGTGGCATTGTCACCCGTGAGCGGACCAAACCCCTGATCGCCGCAGTCGATGGACATGCCGTCGCCGGTGGTACCGAGATCGCCCTCGCCTGTGACCTACGGGTCGCATCAACGGCATCAAAGTTCGGTATTCCCGAGGTGAAGCGCTCCCTAGTGGCCGCGGCCGGCGGGTTGGTTCGCCTCCCGCGAGCGCTGCCGACTGCGATCGCCATGGAACTGGCCGTCACCGGCGACACGCTCGATGCAGAGCGCGCCTACCACTTCGGCCTCATCAACGACCTGTGCGACGCCGGAGAGGCCGTACCGGCGGCGCTCAGGCTCGCTGAGCGCATCAACGCCAATGCGCCGCTGGCGGTTCGCGCCAGCCGACAACTCATTCTCGATGCTCCGACGCAGACCGACCGCGCAGGCATGAAGGCGGCCGGTAAGGCGATGATGGGGCTCAGCTCCACGGAAGACTTCGATGAGGGCCCGCGTGCGTTCGTCGAGAAGCGTCCGCCGAACTGGACGGGCCGCTAGGCCGTTCACCGGCTCAAACGGCTTGGTCTGGGTTCAGATTGCTCGGTGCACACGAAGTGCACGAGCAACAAGACCAAACGTCTCGAAGAAGTTCTTTGTCGCTCGGTCGCCCGGAAGCGCAATGGAGTCGATGCCGACGCAACCGCGGGCCCGACACCATTCCGTGATCTTCTCCATCATGGCTTCACCAAGGCCGACCCCACGGGCATCGGCGAGGACGTAGACGTCGGTGAGGTGGCCAATCGCTCGCCCGTCATGAAGCTCGATTCGCGTGACTGCCGCGTAACCAACGATTGTGTCGTCGATGGTGCTGACGAAGATCTCCGCGTCGGGGTTGGCATGGGTCTGGCCAATGCTGATGTCGAGAGGCTCGGGCCGGGCCTCCCACTGGCTCCAGATATCGCCACCGCGGTGAGGCCGAAGTTCGTCGTGGGCCGCGGCGCAGAGCGCGACCACAATCTCGAGTTCGTCGCCGTTGGCTGGACGCGCCGCGATTTCCACGGGTTCAGCCCTGGAGCTGACGAATGCGGTTGATCACCGTCGTTCGACTGCGGTGGGCCTGCTCGTAGCGCAGGATCGCGTGGAGCTCGTCCGCCGACAAAGGCGGGAGGAATGGGAGCAACTGGGGAGCCGAGAGACCGTCGTAACCAACGATCGGAAGTGCGCTGTCGTCGCCGGTGAGTACGGTTTCGTCGTCAGCTACGGGCGGATCGCCGCCGTCACCGGCGAGCACCGTCCCGGCCACGGCGATGACCTGGTCAACCAGCTTCCGGGCTTCGCCCTGACCGCGATCGGTCGCGATCTTTCCGGCTAGGCGAGTGAGCGCGATCTGACCTCGGCCGCGTTCGGCAAGCTTCGGAAGAAGCTGCCGGGCTTCGAGCGCCAGGCCAATCGGGGCGTAGACCAGAAGGTCCATTACCTGATCCGCGAGGTGCTCGTCGTCGCTCATGGGATTTGGACTGGGCCGCCGCAGTGAGGGCACTCGTTGTCGACGACAGCCGCGCTGTTGACGAGAAGGAAGCAATGGGGGCACGAGAATTCGTGATCCTGGCGAGCGATGACCGGCTCCGCATCGCCCGGAGGCGTTGGCGGCTTCTGGACAGGCTTGCTGTCGTCTTCGTCGTCTTCGTCGTCATCGTCGCCAGCGGCGATGCGGTCCTTCAGGATCGCGTCGAGGTCGGCTTCAACGTCGTCTTCGTCTTCGTCGTCGTCGTCGGCACCCGGGCGAGCGGGAGTGGCGACGTCGTCTTCGTCTTCGTCTTCGTCTTCGTCATCATCACCTTCGCCCTCGGCGGTCTCGGTGTCGGCTTCTTCCGCGCCTTCAAACTCGTTTTCTTCGCCGTCGAACTCCTCGCCGTCGGCGTCGTTTTCGTCGCCAGCGGGAGCCGCCTCGGTCTTGTCGTCTTTTGGGGGAGCTTCGTCAGCCATAGGTTCCTGCGCCTCTGATGTTGCGGCGGATCATAGACACTGCGAACGGATGCGCAACGTCGACGCCTGATTTGTTGCAATCAACAGGGGGATCATGCCCTTTTCAGCCCCGCAGGTCGCGGATTTGCGTGGCCGAATCCACATAACTAGTGCCGATGCTGCTGACACCGTCATGCTGCACGCGGGAAAGGCCCCGCCGCGACGACACGGAGGCTTCGTCGGCTGCCGCCTGCGTGCGCAAAAAGCAGTATCAGCCGAGATCGCGGCTGCGACGCTTCTCTTCCGCTCGTCGTTCCGCGTCGAGACGACCAAGGGCCGGCTCGCTAGAGTGATCGACGAAGCGCATCGCCGCGGCGAGGGCCTTGTGTCCGGCCTTCTCCGCGATCTGCTTGTGCATCCGCTGGCACACGCGGCGATACGCCTCGTGGCCCTGCGGGGTTGTGCGGAGCTCCAGCATGTGCATCGCCTCGCGGGCGTTGAACTGCATCGAGTAACGAACGCGGTAGGCCAGCGACACGGCGTACGCAGCCTGGTCAGGATGGTCTTCCATGAGCGCACCATGGAGCGATGCGGATCGTTCCATCACCGAGCGGAACTCGTCTTCAACCCCCGCGGCGCTGACGGCGTCCGGCAGGACGTAGCCGTGGCGAGGAGAGAGCGGTTGCCAATCGATGGTGAGCATCCGGTGACGCTGCAGGTCACGGAAGGCTCCGTAGTCGGAGAGGACATCAAAGCGATAGTCGGTGCGCTCGAAGGCCCGACCCGGACGATGGCGACGGTTCTCACGATGGCCGACGTAGGAGCGGATGACGTCGAGGCGATCCTCAACGGACATCGCCCGAACTCGTGCCTCGATCGAGGCTTCGGAGAGCGACGTGTACGGATAGATCATGGCGGCGACGGTCTTGACTTCTCCGTCGGGATCGAAGTCGACCAACTCGACGACGTCGTCGTCGACGAGTCCGCCGACCTCATCACCAAACAAGCTGTCGACCATCGCCTCCATGGAGTCGCGAGTGTCGGCCAGATAGGCGCTGGTACGTTCGCCACGGTCGGGAAGGTCAACTCGCTTGAGGAACGAAGGCACAACCTTGCGTAGCTCCGTGAGCATCAGGTCGGCATAGGCCCGACTTTCCGGCAACGGATGCGATCGCATGCGCAAGAGGAGGGCCTCATAGGCCTGGCCAGTGCCATAGATCCCGAGATTCGACAGCGACGAAGCCGGCAACATGCCGCGGATCGCGTCGAGGGATCGGGCCTTGATCGCGGTGCGATAGGCGAAGTCGCTATCGGACGGGTCCTTCGGCGTCGTGGCCTTGAAGAACTCCTGCACCTGGGGCACGAGCGACGAGTAGGCGTCGAAAATGCGGTCCATGTCGGCGACGTATCGAGTGCCGAGGTTGCTGCTGAGAATGTCGGGATCGCGGTAGTAGCGGTAACGACCGCCGAGACGCTGGTCATAGGCGATATAACGAGTGCTCTGTTCGAGGTACGCCATCAGGCGGCCCCACTCCAGCACCTTTGTGAGCACGTTGGAGGCCTGCTCACAAGCGAGGTGGACACCGCCGAGCTGGGCGACGCTGTCGTCGCCGTACTCGAAGAAGACCTTGTCGTAGAGCTCCTCGGCCCGTCGGAGACCCACGGTGGCATCGATGGTCTGGTCGCCTTCAATGTCAAGGTCGCCCACGAACTCTTGAAGGAAGAGGCGACGCAGGCTCAGCGGGCTGCGGGAATAGCGAGCAAACAGCGCGCCCTTGACAACCTCGGGGAGGTTGACAAGCGCGAAGACCGGCTGGTCGAGGTTTGTGAAATAGCGACGGAGGACATCGGCCTCTTCGGCGGTGAACTCCTCGGCGATATAGACCGTCATCGGAGCGAGAGCCTATTGGGTCTCTTTGAACGCGTCGCGGACCGATCCGAGGCTTTCCTCGTTGGCCCACAAATCGACGATCGTTAGTGCCATCGACAGCGCACCGTCGATCACGGCTCGGTCGCCGTCTTCGGAGCGTGAATGGATGGCGAAGTCGGGGGTGTGGATGGCACATCCTTCGGGCGCGACCTTGATCATGGGATGGATCGCGGGCACGGCATAGGAGACGTTGCCCATGTCGGTACTGCCGGCCACAACGGACATTGGATTGGGCTCTTTCACCGTGCGACCGAGGTCAGCGGCGTTGGCGCAGTACAGATCGAGCAGAGGCCCGTTGTCGATCATGTCGAGGAACGGCGGGTCGTTCCAGTGGTGTTTCATATCGCAGCCTGAAGCCGCGGCGCCCGCGTTCAGACATGCCATCACTCGATCCTTGAGCGGTTCGAGCGAGTCCATATTGCGGGAGCGGACGTACCACTGCGCCGCCGCGCTTTCGGGAACGATGTTCGGCTTCTGTCCGCCATCGGTGAAGATGCCGTGAATGCGCTCCTCGGGGCGAATGTGTTGGCGTAGCGCCGCAACGTTGTTGTAGCCAAGCACAGCGGCATCGAGCGCGTTGAGGCCCTTGTGTGGCGCGGCGGCCGCGTGAGCAGCGCGACCTTCGTAGAGGACATCGACGGTATGAATGGCGATTGTCTGCATCCACCGAAGGTCGTGATCGGCGGGGTGGACCATCATCGCGGCGTCGACGTTGTCGAAGGCCCCACGACGAATCATGAACTCCTTGCCACCGCCGCCCTCTTCGGCCGGCGTGCCCAGGATCGCGAGACGGCCGCCGAGCGCTTCCGCAACCGTGGCCGCGGCGAGTCCTGCTCCAAGACCAGCTGCGGCGATGATGTTGTGGCCGCAGGCGTGGCCGATCCCCGGAAGGGCGTCGTACTCGCAGCAGACAGCCACCGTGGGGCCTTGGGAGCCGACACGCGCATCAAATGCTGTGGGCATGTCGTACGCGCCCCGCTCAACGTCGAGGCCCTCGTCAGAAAGGACTCCAGTGAGCATCTCGTGCGCGAAATGTTCTTCGAAGTTGAGTTCCGGATTCGCATGGATCTCATGAGAAATCTCGAGAAGCGTCGGGGTCAACCGTTCGATCTCGGTGCGTACCCTCTTCTTAGCCTCGATCACATCCATAACCCCATCGTAGTGAGGCGCTGGCCTCCGGGCCTAGAGCAGCTAGATCCAGAGGTCGACGACGCCGGGCTCAGTGCGAATACTGAGCGACTGCGCCCGACCGACCGAGGTGCCATCGAGGAAGATCAGCGTGGGTTCGGACAGGTCAATCTGCACGGCCTCGCTGCGGCGAACCGTGATGTCTGGATGTGGGAGATGGGTGCCGCTCGCAAGCCGACGCCGAGCCTTCACCCGATCGCCGAGACCAGGATTCCCGTCGAGCACATCGAGCTTGCCGTCGCCTGGATGGGCCCGGGGGGCAATGTTCCACTCCCCAATGAACGCGGCGTTCGCGGCAATTACGACCCGGCCGCGGAGCCACGACTGCCTGGCCACAACGTGGGCCAAGAACCAGTGCAACTTGCCATCGACAAGCACCGCTCCGAGATCTATCTCGACATGGGTATGGGGCGGTACGCCACGACCGCCACCGAGTGTCCGTGCCACGTCGCCGCCGGTCAACACCACTGGTGGAAGATCTGAATTACGGCGCCGCGCCGCGCCCAGTGCCTCGGCCGCCGCCCGATCATTATCGAACGAGAGCGCGTCGTTAGGCACCGGAGCGTCTTCGCCCCAATCCTGCCCCCGCTGCACTCCCCCCGCGCTCACGCGACGGTTCCTATTTCGGCGCTCACGCGACTTCTACGGACCCGGAGAGCGCCACCACACCCCGATGAATCGCTTCGGCCCCCTGACGGGCTGACCGTGCGGTGGCGGGGTTACCGGCCACCTGACCAATCTGGCGCAACAGATCCATCAGCTGCTTGATGTTGCGAACGAAGTCGCCCGCGGTGAGGTCTTCATCGCTCGCGAGGAGCACCGCTAGCTCCTCCCCCGCGGCCCAGGCATGGGCGTTCGGCGCGAAGCCAGCCTCGGGGGCGCGGGTCTCAGGCACGTCGTGTTGACGTTCGAGGGCGGCGATCTCGCTGGCTATGCGCTCGAGTTCTTGGAAGCGGTCCTTGGCCGCCTTCGACGGGAACCAGGGCTCCGGGTGCGCCCCGGGTCGTCGATGCTCGTAGGTGAAACACGAGACGAGAGAAGCCAACTCCGGCGGATCGAGCCCGTCGAGGATTCCTGCGGCGAGTGCCTCAGCGATGAGTAAATCTGATTCGTGGTACACCCGGCCGAGCGTGATGCCCGAATCTGTCACCGCCCACTGATCGAGATGGCCGCGAGCGCGCAGCACCTCACACGTCGCGTCGAAGCGCCGAGCGACGGAACCCTTGTCGAGCCGGGCCTTCTTCTCGAGGTGTCGAACCTCTTGCTCGAGCCTCGAAAGCGCGGCCCGCGGATCGTTGCGCTGCTGGGCGCGGCGGGTCTTGCGCGCCGAGGTCGCCGAATCCATGCGCCGAAGAGCGGTGCCTACCTCTTGGCGATAATCGATGCGCTCGGGGGCCATGGGCTGCGGAAGCTTGATCTGGCCGACGGTGAACGGTGGATCGTCGAGGTCGGCGAGCTCCCAGCGGTGTTCGTGGCCCGACTGACTCACGAAGCGCATACGGGCCCGGCCGCCCTTGCGCCAGCTCACGCCGATTACCGCAAGGCGGTCTCCATTGTCGTCCAGAACAACGTCACCCGGTCGGAGGCGGGACACGGCATCGGCGATTGCCCCTTCGTCGACAAGGCCTTCGTCATCGGAGTCGTCATCGCGGGATTGCATGGCGACCTCAGCTTTGAGGTCTTTGAGTTTCGCTCGCTCGCGGATGAGCCGGTTTTCGAGACGGACCACGCCGGCGTCGGCCTGGTATTGGGCAAAGCTCCGGCCCAGGATTGCTCGCGCCGCGGTGGGCTCGTGGCGTTGCAGCAGGTTGACAGCCATGTTGTAGGTCGGCCGGAAGGCGGATCGCAGTTTGAAGGCTCGGCTTCCAGCAAGACTGGCGACGGTGTCGAACTGTGTGAAGGGCGACCACGGCACGATTGCGTGACCCCGCTCATCGATACCTCGGCGACCGGCTCGCCCGGTGAGCTGTGTGAACTGTGCGGGCGTGAGTGTCTCGTGGCCTTCGCCGGTGAATTTCGTTAGCTTGTCGACCACCACGCTCCTGGCGGGGAGGTTGACGCCCAGCGCGAGCGTTTCGGTGGCGAAGACGACCCGAACGAGACCTTCAGCGAAGCACACTTCGACCGCTTCCTTGAACGCGGGTACTAGGCCTGCGTGGTGTGAGGCGATTCCTCGCTCGAGCCGTTCGAGCCAGTTCTTCGAGTCGAGCAGCGCGAGGTCGCTGGCGTTGAGACCGGCGAGACGTTCGTCGGCGATCTGTCGGATCCGGGCCGACTCTTCCTTGGTGGTGTAGCCCGCCCCCGCTCGCATCACCGTGGCGGCGGCCTCGTCACAGCCCTTTCGGCTGAAGACAAACCAGATCACCGGAAGGAGGTCCTTCTTTTCGAGGTCGTCGAGCAGCTCGAGTCGGTTAGGTGTGCGCCATGGCGGCCGCTTCTTCTTGCCCTGCGAATCGTTGCGACGGCCACGTCGAAGATCGGGGTCGAAACGGTCGCCCTCGGGGTTCGGCTTACCGTCGACCAACGTGGGAATCACGTGGAGGCGGTCGCCGCGCCGGTCCCCAACGGCGTAGAGGTTGGTGAGTTCGACCGGGCGAGCGGTCTCGGAGATCACCTCGGTGGGGCCGCGCACCGAGGTGAGCCAGCCGCTGACCTCGTCGCTGTTCGACACGGTGGCCGAGAGGCACACCAGCGCGACATGCAGCGGGAGTTGAAGGATTACTTCTTCCCAGACCGGGCCCCGAAACGAGTCTTCGAGATAGTGCACTTCGTCGAGGATGACGAAAGACAACTGGTCCAGGCGGCGGCCCTCGTAGAGCATGTTGCGGAGCACTTCGGTGGTCATCACCACCACGTCAGCGTCGGGATTGATCGCGTTGTCGCCGGTGAGAAGACCCACACGGGAGCTGCCGATGCGCGCTGCCAGGTCGCGATACTTCTGATTCGAGAGCGCCTTGATCGGGGTGGTGTAGAACGCTCGGCGTCCGGCTTCGAGGGCGCGGTCGATCGCGTGCTCGGCAATCAGTGTCTTACCGCTGCCTGTCGGAGCGCCGACGAGTACGGAACGGCCCTCGTCGATGTGGGCCATTGCTTCGGTCTGGAATCGGTCGAGACGAAAGCCGGGGCTATCAGTCTCGGTCACTCGGCAGCAGCTGCCTTGTTGGCTCGTCGAATCCGAATACGTCCGAAGAGGATCGAGAGTTCGTAGAAGATGTACATCGGTACCGAAAGCACGGCGAGCGTGAACGGGTCACCGCTCGGCGTGATTACTGCGACAAGCGCGACGATGCCGACGATTGCATACTGTCGACCGTTGCGAAGGGTCTTGTTCTCGACCAGCCCAAGCACTTGCAAAAAGATCAGTGCGATCGGGAACTCGAAGCCGATTCCGAACCCCACCATCATCTTGACGATGAAGCCGAAGTACGCGGCCGGAGCGAAGATCTCTTCGAAGTTTTCGCCGCCGAGGTCCGAAAGCCACTGCAGCGCCTTCGGTGCACTCCAGTACGCAAGTCCTGCTCCGAGGAAGAACAGCGACACTGCCGAAACGATAAACGGAATTGCATACTTTTTCTCTCGCGAATACAACCCGGGTGCGATGAAACGCCAGACCTGCCAAAGAATCACTGGACTCGCCAATATGACGCCGCTGTATCCGGCGATCGTGAGCTTCACATTGAAGTTCTCGAGCGGGTCGCGGTTGAAGAGTCGGCAGTCTTCTGCAACTGAACAGTACGGCTTGCTCAGAAAGTCGATGATCGTCTGGTAGAAGATCCAGCCAACAACCGCTCCGATCGTGATCGCGATGAAAGAGAATATGAGCCGGCGTCGGAGTTCGGTGAGGTGCTCGATCAGAGTCATGCGCGACTCGACGCGTGTGTCCGTCTCCGTCTCGGTACCAGTCTCGGTATCAGTCATCGTTCACCGGCGGCTCGTTGGCGGCGGGCTCCTCCGCGACGGGCTTGGTCGCCGGCGCTGGCGTCTTGGTGTCGATGTTGAACGGTTCGACGATTGCCTTCTTGGTGTTGGCCACGGCCCCGCGGGCTCGGGCTTCGGCCTCCTGGATTGGTTCCTGGATGGCCTCACGGAACTCTCGCTGGAACCCGCTGGAGATCTTTCGTGCTTGACTGACGAACTTGCCGATCTGACGAGCGGCTTCAGGAAGCTTGTTCGGACCAAGAATGATCAAGGCCACCATGGCGACAAATACGACCTCAAGGCCGCCGATGTTCGAAAACATGCTTTCAGCCTACCGACGGTCGCGGGCTCGGCGCCGTTCGCGACGTTGCCGATTCTTCTCGTCGATCCGCTCGATCTCGAAGGCAACGTGTCGAGCGCCCCTCTGAAGTTCGTCGGTCGCGACGGTCGCCACCCGGCTCCGCCGCAACGACAGGCGCAGTTCCTGGAGCTCGGCTTCGATGCGGTGCATGGCCCATGCCAGGACGACCAGGGTGACAACAATCGAGAAGGCCGGGGCCAGCAGGGTCCAACTCATGAAAACGACGCTACTGATCGCTTCATGAACAAACGGTGATGCATTCCACAGCTCCGCGGTTGGCGACTGACTCCTCGACCGTTCGGCTCTCGAGGGGGTCAGTTATCGAGAAGGTGCGACAAGGCTTCGTTCCACGATGAGCTGTCGTGCAGCTTGTCATGGAACTCGAGAAGATCGTCGTGGGTGATCGGCCTGCCGACCTTCGCCTCCTCGAGCTCCGCAGGGAGCGACCATGTATCCATAGCGATGCCGGAGGCGACGAGAAGATCAATCGTGCGCGGCTCGGCGCGCTTCACAACGGTCATCGCGCAGGTCGGACAGTGGAAGCTGTACTCACCGCGATTGTCGTTGATGCAGACCCGAATTCGGACGTCAGCCGTCGTCAATTCGACGTCTCCACATTCTTCGCAACTCGCTCTTATCGTCGCCATAGTGCGGATCGTGCTCCATTCCTTCTCGCCGTGTGCTGACCTCCATCGGTACGTCGTGCACCTTGTTAAGGGGTCGTCCGACCTGGTTTTCGTGGTTCATGCGAATTAGTTCTGAGCGAACCTTGTTCCGCGTGTGCCGTTGGTCCCTAGAGATGGGACTATGAGACATGGCCACACGCCTTCCGTCGCTCTTGGAGCGCCCCATCCTTTTTGCGCATCGCGGTGCCCGCGCGAACGAACGGGAACACTCCTTGGAAGCTTTCCAACTGGCTGTGCGGCTCGGCGCCACCGGCATCCAATCTGATGCATGGGCGACGAGAGACCACGTTGTGGTCCTCAACCGTGATCCATTCGCTCGTCGTGTGCGGCGCCGAAAGATCAGCCAGGTAGACGCGGCCGATCTACCCGATAACTTCGTCACGCTCACCGAACTCCTGGAGATCAGCGGCGATCTTCCCATTCGTGTTCGGATCGATGAGGTCGCCCACGGGCCAATGGTGATCGCTGCGGCTCGTCTGGCGGAGAGTGCCGATCGGCTGTGGCTCGCCCACACCGACCTTGAGGTGCTCGCCGCATGGCGTGACGTGGCCCCCGAGGTGCAACTGGTCAACTCCACGAGCGTGGACAACATGGCGCTCGGACCAGAACGTTGTGCCGCTGAGTTAGCGGCCGCCCGGGTTGATGCCGTCTCGATGCCCGAAACCGATTGGTCGGGCGGCATGGTGGCGCTCTTCCACCGATTTGATGTTCTTGCCTTTGCCGAGGGAGCCGACTTCGAACGTCAGCTAGCGCGGTTGATCGACATGGGCATCGACGCGGTCACCGGAGACCACCCCGAACGTATGGTGGCGGTTGCCGCCACGTTTGACTGACTCCGGCGGCTAGAGAAAGCCGATATCCCCGATGGGCCATACCTTGAGGAAGGAACGACCGACGATCGTGTCGGTATTCACCGGACCGAATCGCCGGCTGTCGAAGCTGGCCCGGCGATTGTCGCCCATCACGAAGACCATGTCGTTGGGTACGCGGCAGGTGTCGGTGACCGCGGGCGCGTTGTCGCAGCCGGGAATGATGTCGTTGGTGGTGGTCAGAGCGGCGTGGACGTAGTCCTCCGAGAGCGACCGGCCATCGATGAAGACATCGCCCTCGCTGAAGGAGATGGTCTCTCCTGGGAGCGCGATGACTCGTTTGATGAAGTCGTCGATCGTGCCCGGAGCGCCCGCAGGACGAGAGAAAACGATGATGTCGCCTCGCTGCACGTCGCCAATCTTGTAGCTCAGCTTGTTGACCAGGACGCGGTCGTCTTCGGCCAGCGTCGGGTCCATGGACGCCGTCGGGATATAGAACGCCTGGAGGAGGAAGGCTTTGATGAGCAGCGCCACCGCGAGGGCACCGACCGCTACTCCGGTCCATTCGATCAGGGTGCGGAGCTGTGACTGCACTGCTGAGCGGAGTGGGGTGGCTGCAGCGGCGTCATCCGCGGCCCAAAAGTCGTCTGCCGTCGCTGGTTCGTCGCCGGGAAGGCTGGGGGGCTGGCCGTCGTCGCTCACGTGCGAGAGGGTACCGGGCCGCTCCGTCGCAGAAGTCGACCCCCGTAATCCGAAGATCGTTAGCGCTGGTAGCGGCGAAGGGTGCGCTCGGCCGCCGCGCTCACCAGATTGGCATCGAGCGGTAGCGGTGCCTCGATAATCTCGGTGGTCGGGCCGAGTCGTAGGAGTAAACGTTCGAGCCACGGGACAGCCGTGACAGCCATCGTGACATCGATCGAACCGTCGTCGGCGACGATGGCGGTCTCCGTGGGGTAGTGCTCCACGACCCACGCGGCATCAGCGGGCAGCCGGAGACGGATACGCGGGTCGTCGCCGCTTGGAGTGAACGATCCACCACCGCCCTCAAGCACGTGAACGATCGCATCATCAGTGGGGTGCGCATCACGAATGCGGTCCACCCGAAAGACACGTTCGGCTTCGGCGCGATGGCAGAACCCATGGAGGTACCAGTTGCCGTGGTCGCTGAAGATTCGGGCGGGATCGACACGACGCGACGTGAGCTCGTCTCGGCCATACGTGTAGTAGTCGAGGGCAACTTGGGTTCCGGACGCGACCGACTTACGCAGCGTGTCGAGGATCGCATCGGGGGCATCGCCGAGGCGCACGTCGACGGCTTGGTCGGCCCCATCCCCGAGGGCCATCCCGAGCTTCGTCAGCGCACGAAGGAGCGCACTGGCGGCGTTGTCAGTGTCGCCCTCGCTCAGCGTCAGAACGGAACGGCCGGCGGTAAGGAGTCGAGCGCCCTCTTCTGGCGTGAGGCGGAGTGGTTGCGAGAACCAATCGGCGTAGCGAATCTCGACTTTGTCATCGGTGATATCGACTTCGATTAACGAATCGGGGGTGAAAGGATATACCCCGACAAACAAGACGACCTCGGTCAGGTCGGCGACAAGTTGTGCCCGCGGATAGTCGAAGCGTTCGCTGATCTCGTCGAGCGGCGCGCCGTCTTGTTCGACGACCCAGGGGATCACGGCGAGGAGCCGTGCCATGCGTTCTTTTGCGGTCAGTTTGACGCTCATCGGCACGCCTCCAGCCAGTCGATCATCGACTGGCGAAGCTCAGGAGGTTCGAGCACTTCCGCGTGGTCAAGAAAGCTCAGTACGAATGATCGGAATGCTTCGGGGTTGCGCACGTCGAGTTCGACGACCACTCCCCCGTCGGGAAGCTCCTCCACGCTGCCAAGAAGGTGTCGGGCGTGGGCGGCTTGGACTGCATCGACGCGCACGCGGGCGCGGACGGGCTCGCCATCGCCGAGCTCCCACCCTCGCAGGTCGCTCGGATCATTGATCTCGCCGACATCACGGGTTGCGGCGTCGCCCAACTTGACGCTGCCGGCGATGCGGTCGACCCGGTAGAGCCGTTCGGCGTCACGTATCTGATCCCAGCCGGTGAGGTACCAATGACCGCGAGAGAACGAAAGACGCCAGGGCTCGACGGTGCGAGGCACATCGTTGTAGGTGAACGTGACCGCCCGACGGTCGGCCGTGGCCGCGATCATCACCGCGAGCGCATCGTCGAAGGGCACGTTGGCCACCTCGTCGGCCGCCTCGCCAGTGCTGCCGCCGAGCTTGCGAATGCCGTCGCTGACACCATCGAGGCGGACGAGGTTGGTGGCGAGGTGGAGGGCTGCGAGTTCGTCGGGTTCGAGCCGGAGCTCTGCATCTGTGTAGTCGGCGCGCCGCATGCGATACCCATCGATGGGCGGATCGGCACCGGGAACATTTTCGACGCGGATCGGGAGCCCCATCGCTCGCAGGTCCTCCTTGTCGCGTTCGAAGGCGCGGCGGAAGGTGGCCTTGGCCTCGGGGTAACCCCCGATGCGGTCGCGTAGGTCGTCAGCGGTAAGGGGGCGGTCGGCATTGAGCAACGCCGCAGCGAGGTTGAGAAGGCGTTCGAGCTTGTCCATCAGAGGCTGGCGATGAGCTTTTCTACGCGTTCGTCGTGGGCCTTGAACGGGTCTTTGCACAAGACTGTCCGCTGGGCCTGATCGTTGAGCTTCAGATGAACCCAGTCAACCGTGTAGTCACGTTTTTGTTCTTTTGCTCGCCGAATGAACTCGCCGCGTAGACGGGCGCGTGTGGTCTGAGGTGGGTGCTCTACCGCGTGTGAGATCTCCTCGTCGGTGACCATACGTTCGACCATGCCGCGCTTTTGCATCCGGTAGAAGAGCCCGCGTTCGCGATTCACATCGTGGTATTGCAGATCGACGAGGGCGACCCGAGCGTCACTGAGTTCGAGTCCATGGCGCTCGCGGTAGCCCTCCATGAGCTTGTATTTGATCACCCAGTCGATCTCGCGATCGAGCTTCATCGGGTCATCGGCGAGGGCAGTGAGGCAGTGCTCCCACATCTCGAGGGCCAGTTGTTCTTGGTCGGAGAGTTCGTTGTGCTCGGCGAAGCGGATGGCCCGGTTGAGGTATTCGCTTTGGATGTCGAGGGCGGACACCTCGCGCCCATTTGCGAGTCGTACCCGTCGCGTGCATGTCGTGTCGTGGCTGATCTCGCGGATTGCACGAATTGGATTCTCGAGTGTCATGTCGCGCAGCACGACCTGTGGTTCTTCGAGCATGCGCAACATCAGCGCACACGCACCAACCTTCAGGTAGTTCGTGTATTCGCTCATGTTGGAATCACCGACGATGACGTGGAGGCGGCGGTACCGCTCCGCATCGGCGTGGGGTTCGTCGCGAGTGTTGATGATGGGGCGAGAGCGAGTGGTGGCTGAGGACACGCCTTCCCAGATGTGTTCGGCTCGCTGGCTGACGCAATACATCGCACCGCGTGCGGTCTGCAGCACCTTGCCGGCCCCGGCATAGATCTGGCGGCTGACGAGAAACGGAATCAGCACTTCGCTGTAGGCGCTGAATTCGTCTTTGCGGCTCGTGCAGTAGTTCTCGTGGCAGCCGTAGCTGTTGCCCGCGGAATCGGTGTTGTTCTTGAAGAGGTAGATGTCGCCGTTGATGCCCTCGTCACTGAGGCGTTCCTCGGCGCTGGTGAGGAGTTGTTCGAGAATCCGTTCGCCGGCCTTGTCGTGGACGACCAAGTCATGGACTGAATCGCACTCCGGTGTCGCGTATTCAGGGTGACTCCCGACGTCGAGGTAGAGCCGGGCGCCGTTGCCGAGGAAGACGTTGCTACTCCGCCCCCATGAGACGACGCGACGGAAGAGGTAACGGGCGACCTCATCGGGACTAAGCCGACGCTGGCCGTCCAATGTGCAGGTAACCCCGTACTCGTTCTCGATTCCGAAGATCCGACGCTGCACCTCGGACAACCTAACTGCCGCGCCCTCTGTTAGGCGGATATGGCCGTTTCGACGACGGTGATGGTTGTGCTGTCGATGACGACTACTCGTCGAGGAGCGATGCCACTTCGGCATCATCGAGGCGACGGAAGGCTCTGCGGCCAATCCCTCGCTCAATCACTGCGACTTCCAGTCCGGCGGGCGTGAGTTCGCGATCGGGACCGTTGAGTGCCCCTACCGCCTGTTGGAGACCACTGGACAGGGTGGGTGGTGTTTCGAGGGTTCCGAAGCGACCGGAGATCGTGTCGGTCTCACCTCCGAGCACGACCGACATGTCTTCATCCATGACGGTGCCGTCGTACAAGATGTGGAAGAGCTGATCGCCCGCCCCGTCGGCTTCCTCGCCGATCTCTGCGACGAGGATTTCGACCTCCATCGGCTTCATCTCGTGGGTGAACACTTGACCGAGGCTTTGGGCGTATTGATTGGCCAGGCTTCGAGCATCGACGTCTTCTCGACTAAAGGAGTAGCCCTTGAGGTCGGCATGACGGACGCCGGCGATGCGCAGCTGATCGAACTCGTTGTATTTGCCGACACCGGCGAACGCAATACGGTCGTAGATCTCGCTGACCTTGCGCAAGGTGGACGACGTGTTTTCGGCGCAGATTGCGATTCCGTCGACGAATCGGAACGCGATCAGGCTTCGGCCGCGGGCGATCCCCTTACGGGCGTAATCGGCGCGATCTTTCATCACCTGTTCAGGGGCAACGTAGAAGGGCATGTTCATATCAGGCTCCTAGACGTTGCTGCGACGACGCTCGAGCAGCGCCTGGGTGCGGTCGGCGAGTTCGGCGTCGTCGATACGGGTGTAACCATCGGCCGTGATGAGCGCGACAACCGGGTAGATCCCTCGGATGGGGTCGGGTCCGCCCGTGGCGGAGTCTTCATCGGCTGCTTCGAACAGCGACTCGAGGGCGAGGTCGGCAACGGTGCCGGCATCGAGGCCTTCGCGAAAGCCCAGCTTGAGGACAGTGCCTGCGTGCAAAGAACCGGAGCCCGTGGTGGCGTGCTGGGATTCCTCGTAGCGGCCGCCGGTGATGTCGAATTCGAAGAGTCGCCCCTCGTCTCGGCCAAGATCGAAGCCCGCAAAGATTGGGACCACGGCAAGGCCCTGCATGGCAGCGGGAAGATTGTTGCGGATCATCTGGCTGAGCTGATTGGCCTTGCCCTCGAGGCTGAGCGAGTTGCCTTCGACCTTCTCGTAGTGCTCAAGTTGTAGCTGGAAGAGCCGGACCATTTCGATTGAAGGGCCGGCCGCTCCAGCGATTGCGACGCCGCTGTGGCGGTCCGCTGGATAGACCTTCTCGAGCGTGCGATGGCTGATGAGGTTGCCCGATGTTGCTCGGCGGTCGCCCGCGAGGAGCACCCCATCGGCGTAACGAACGGCCACGCAGGTCGTGCCATGGCGATAGTCGCTCACGGGAATCGGCGCGTCGGTGTTGCCGTGGTCGACGGCGACCAGGTCATCGAAACCGCTGCGGCGCAGCAGCTCTGCGAAGCTCGGCCCAGGATCGTCGTGCGGCCGAAAGAGCGGGAGATTCACGGGCTACTGGCCGCCTTTTTGAATGTAGGACTTCACAAAGTCCTCCGCGTTGGACTCGAGGACCTCATCGATCTCGTCGAGTAGGTCGTCGAGCTCAGACTTGAGTTCTTCGCTCTTCTCGGAGGTTGCGGGTGCTGCCGCATTCTCGTTTTCGCGCTCCGTTGGAGCGGGCTTGCGGATTTGTTCTCGCTCGGCCATTCGCGTTTCCCCGTCGTCTCGGTCTCTTAGTTTCCCAGTCGGCGAAGCAAGTCCGCGGCCGAGTCGCACTCATCAAACAAGGTACCCACATGCGCTTCGGTACCGCGCAATGGTTCCATCATTGGCACCCGCCGGAGGGCCTCGGTGCCGATATCAAACACCATCGAATCCCAGTTGGCGGCCACCACATTGTCGGAGAACCGCTGGAGGCACCGGCCGCGGAAGAAGGCACGGGTGTCGTGGGGTGGTTCGGTCATGGCGACGCGGGCGTCGCCGTCGGAAACGATCGTTTCGAGACCAACGCGGGCCGACAACGACTTCTCGGGACGGAGGTCGCTGTACTGGATATCCATGGCTCGCAGGCGTGCGTCGTTCCAGTCGAGCCCGTGCCGTTCGCGGTAGCCCCCGATCAGCCGGTACTTTGCGACCCAATCGATCTGGCCGGCCAGGCTCATTGGATCATCTTCGAGGCCCGAGAGCACCTCTTCCCACCGGATCAATACGTCGAACGCAACGTCGCCGCCCACGTTTTCCGTGCCGCGGTCCTCGACGTACTTCTTGGCCTGATCGAGGAGATCCCACTGCACTTCGAGAGCGGTGATCGTGGACCCATCGTCGAGCGCGAGCGGCTGACGAAGGGAGAGGTCGTGAGACACCTCCCGCAGCGCGGCCACGGGAGTGGCGAAGGTGAACTCGCGGGTGAAGGCGTCGTCTTCAGTGAGGGCAAGGATGAGCGCGGTGGTACCGACCTTCAGGTAGGTGGCCACCTGCGCACAGTTGGCATCACCCACAATCACGTGGAGGCGGCGGTATTTACGGGGATCCGCGTGCGGTTCGTCTCTCGTGTTGATGATCGGGCGTTTGAGCGTGGTCTCGAGCCCCACCTCTTCTTCGAAGAAGTCGGCCCGTTGGGTCAGCTGAAAATCAACCTCGTTGGTGGCCATGCCGGGTAATTCAGCGCCGACCTTGCCCGCGCCAGTGAAGATTTGGCGGGTAATGAAATGGGCCGTGCAGTGGTTGACGATCCGGCCAAAGGGTGTGGATCGATCGACAAGATAGTTCTCGTGACAGCCGTAGCTGCTGCCCTTGCCGTCGCTGTTGTTTTTGTAGACGATGATCTCTTCGCCCGGCGGAAGCAGCTTCTCTGAAGCGACCATCGATTGTGCCGCGATCAGTTCTGCGGCGCGGTCGAAGAGCACGACCGAGCGGGCGTCGGCGCATTCGGGTGTGCTGAGCTCGGGATGGGCGTGGTCGACGTAGTAGCGCGCGCCGTTGGTGAGAACGGCGTTGACGAGGTGGGTCTCCACATCGGGGGGCATCGCCCCGGTGGGTGCGTAGCCACGAGCATCGATGCCCGGCGTCTCGTCGATGAAGTCCCAGTGGACACCGGGTTGCTTACTCTCGGCCCGATATCCGGCGTCATGCAGATAAGCGTTGATCAGTACCGAGGAGGCGGCAATGGGGTTCGGATCGTCAGTGCCCTTATGCGTAATGCCGTACTCGGTTTCGATGCCGAGTGTCTTCGGAATGGCCATTGTGGCGACCCTAGCCCGCGGCGCTGTCCGACCAGCGGTAGTTCGGTGCACGCCAGCATCAAGTGAGTAGCACGGAAGTCGGCCGCGAGCGCAGCGAGGCGGGAGCGATGTGATGGCGCTGCTCCCCCGTCGCGCTTGATGTCGAGGATGAGTTCGTGGACCGCTTCGGGATCGCTGGCCACCTCGATGTCCAGGTCGTGTTGAAGGTCCCTATAGGGCGACCATTCCCCGAGCGAGCCGACGGGTCGAGCGCCGAGCAGACCGACGGTGGACACGACATTGGCGTGGCACCAGCTTGAGACCGCCTCTTGAGGAGTGATGAGCGCCGCCGGTAAATCCAGCGCGGCAAGCCGGGTGGCGTAGACGTTGAGCGTGTTGCACGCGATCGCGTAGACGTCGACGCGATCGGCAAGTGCGGTGGCCGTTGCCGACAACACAGCCCACACCTCTTCATCGGTGGCCGGAAGATCCATCGAGGCACCGAGTCGTGGATCGCTCACCACTTCAACGCGGGGCGCATCGGCGTCGCCTCCGTAGGGTCGGTGCGGCAGCGAACGGGCCGCGTCGAGCACTTTCTGCCAGAGGTCGATCCTTGCGTGGGGGCCGGATCCAGCAATGATGCCGATCGTTGCGGGGGTGTTCAGAGGATCTGCGACAAGAAGAGCTTCGTGCGCTCTTCTTGTGGGTTGGTGAAGAAGTGTTCGGGAGTACCCACTTCGACGATTTCACCGTCGGCCATAAACACAACTCGGTCGGCGACCTCGCGAGCAAAGCCCATTTCGTGGGTGACACAAATCATCGTCATGCCGTCGCTCGCCAGGTCCTTCATGGTGTCGAGCACCTCGGAGATCATTTCGGGATCGAGCGCAGAAGTTGGCTCGTCGAACAGCATGACCTTCGGGTTCATGGCGAGCGCTCGAGCGATCGCCACCCGCTGCTGCTGACCGCCAGAGAGCTGGCCCGGAAACTTTCGTGCCTGCTCAGGGATCTTTACGCGCTCGAGCAACTCCATGGCCTCGGCCTCGGCCTTGGCGCGCGGGGTGTTGCGAACGTTGCGCGGCGCGAGGGTGATGTTGTCGAGGATCGTGAGATGCGGGAAGAGATTGAAGCTCTGGAACACCATCCCCGTTTCACGTCGTATCTCCTGGATGTTGCGAATGTCGTCGGTGAGTTCAACGCCGCCCACGGTGATCGAGCCGCGGCTGTGCTGCTCCAGCCGGTTGATGCAGCGGATCAGCGTGGATTTGCCGGAACCCGAAGGGCCGATGACGACCACCACCTCCTGCAACCCGACCTTCATGTTGATGTTGCTCAACGCCTGGAAGTCGCCAAAGAACTTGTCGACACGGGCGAGTTCGATGACGGTTTCGCCTCCGCCGGCAGTCGTGGTCGCGTCTGTGTTGATCGTGGTGTCGTTCATCTGGGTCTAGAGGTATTGACCGGTGGCTACGGAGTCGATGGACTTGCCGCCGGCCTCGTCGTCGTTGTTGTGGATCAGCGTGCGCACATAGACGATCCGCTCGCCCTTTTTTCCCGACACCTTCGCCCAGTCATCAGGGTTGGTGGTGTTGGGCAGATCCTCTTGCTCTTTGAACTCCTGGCGGATCGACGCCAGCAGGTCGTCGGTGCGGATGCCGCGAGCGCCGCCGGCGATTTCACGCTTGATCGCGAGCTTCTTCGATCGGCGCACGATGTTCTCAATCATGGCACCCGACGAGAAGTCCTTGAAGTACATGACCTCTTTGTCGCCGTTTTGGTAGGTCACTTCGAGGAAACGGTTGGTTTCGTCGACGCGGTACATCTCGCGCACCGTGTCTTCGATCATTGCCTGCACTGCCTTACCCGGATCGCCGCCGCCGAGCGTCTCGACGATGTCGTCGTCGATTGGAAGCTCAGTGGTGAGATAACGCCCAAAGATCGCTGCCGCGGAGTCTTCATCCGGGCGTTCGATCTTGATCTTCACGTCGAGACGGCCGGGTCGGAGGATTGCGGGGTCGATGAGGTCTTCGCGGTTTGAGGCGCCAATTACGATGACATTTCGGAGTGCTTCGACGCCGTCGATCTCGGCCAGCAACTGTGGCACGATCGTGGACTCGATATCGGAGCTGATGCCGCTACCACGGGTACGGAACAGCGATTCCATCTCATCGAAGAAGATGATGACGGGCCAACCCTCTTCGCTCTTCTCGCGTGCTCGCTGAAAGACGAGCCGGATCTGGCGCTCGGTCTCGCCCACATACTTGTTGAGGAGCTCTGGGCCCTTGATGTTCAAGAAGAAGCTGCGGGCTTCCTTGTCGCCGGACACCTCCGCGACCTTCTTGGCCAGGCTGTTAGCCACTGCTTTCGCGATCAGGGTCTTGCCGCAGCCGGGTGGCCCGTAGAGCAGGATGCCCTTCGGCGCCGGAAGGTCGTATTCGGCGAACAGAGCGGCATGGACGAAGGGCAACTCGACCGCGTCGGTGATCTCCTCGATCTGGGTATCAAGGCCGCCGACATCGTTGTAGCTGACGTCGGGTACCTCCTCGAGAACGAGGTTTTCCACTTCGGGCCGAGGCAGACGTTCGAGAATGACACCCGCCCGCGGGTCGATCAGCACAAGGTCGCCGCTGCGGAGCGGTTCGGTCTTAACGGCGTCGCTGACCTCGACGACACGTTCTTCGTCGGCCCGACCGACGATCATCGCCCGGTCGCCATCATCGAGAAGTTCTTTCAACGTCGCGACTTCGCCGGTGCGATCCGGGTTGCGTGCCATGACAACATTGAACGATTCGTTCAGAACCACTTCCTGGCCCAGCTGCAACTCGCCGGCGAGGTCGGGCTGCACGGTCACCCGCATCTTGCGTCCACCCGCATGAACATCGAGTGTGCCGTCATCGTTGGCGCCGAGAACGGTGCCGTAGCCTGAGGGCGGCTGCGTGAGTTTGTCGACCTCGTCGCGCAGCGTCGAGATGTGTTCGCGGGCTTCACGCAGCGTGTAGGTGAGTTTCTCGTTTTGTGAGACGGCCTTGCTGAGTTGCCCTTTCGTCTCAAGGAGTCGCTCCTCAAGAGTGCGCACGCGTTTGGGAGAATCTTGGAGACGGCGGCGGAGGGCGCTGACCTCGTCTTCGAGTTCAGCTGAGACCATCCGCAGCCGGTTGATCTCGGCTTTGGCGTCGTGGTCTTCCACTGTCACTCCCCATCAGTTGTCGGTTGGGTCCCGCTCGCGCTCACCATAGACCCGGGTCTGTTACCAACGTCGGACGCCCGGTTTTCGATTAAAGGCGGGCCACGCAGCGTGGCCATCATTTCACGCTGCTGCGTGCGACGTATGCGATTTCACACCGGCCGGTAACCCATGTACTTCATTCGGGCCGTTATGCTGCTGACCAGACACGACAAGAGAGCGGGAGACCCCCGCCGGACACAGTGAGGTCAGTAGCGCTCATGAAGGTTTGGATCGATCAGGATCTCTGCACTGGCGACGGTCTCTGCGAGGAAATCGCGCCCGACGTCTTCACCCTTCTCGACGATGGCTTGGCCTACGTCAAAGAAGGCGACAAGATCTACTCCGACCCGGGCGGCCCTGGGGGCCTCGCCGTGGTCAAGGCAGGCCAGGAAGAGGCCACCATCGAGTCGGCCGAAGAGTGCCCTGGCGAGTGCATCTTTATCGAAGTCTGATCTTCGACGGCCCACCCGTGCCGAAAGAATCGCAACGAGTGGGAGGACCTCGGTCCTCCCACTCTCGCGTTCGGCCTCGCAGGCCGGCTGGGCTAGCAGGTAGGGATTGTGAGGTTCGGATCGAACCCCTTAGCGATCACATCGGCGATCGCGCTTGAGCGCACCGCATACCCCACGCCGTCTCCGGCGACGGAGGTGGCAAAGACAACACCCTCTACTTCGCCCTGTTGGTTGACCAATGCGGCGCCCGAGTCGCCGATGTCGACTTCGGCCGCGAGCAGGTAGGCCGGCCTTTCGACGGGTTCGGTGCCGCCCACCGGGACGATCCGGACGGTGACGGCCTTCTCGATTCGATAGGGCGTTGGATTCGGGAAGAGCGCCGACTCCCAACCAACGAGGAGCCCGGTCGATCCGTCGGGCGCATGATCGGCAATCGGGAGCGGGACGAAGCCAGCGCCGTCAACTTCAAGGATGGCCAGATCTCGGTCGGCATCAAAGGCAACCGGGACTCCCGTTAGCGTCTCGCCTTCGAAGGTATGGACACGGATTTCTTCGATCCCGATGATGACATGCGCATTGGTCACGACCAGCGTGGCGCTGAGCGCGAACCCGCTGCCCGATGACAGGCGCCCGCAGGTGACGCCCGAGACACCGAACGTGGCCGACAAGATCTCCGCCATGAGTTCGTCGGAAAGCCCGTGGTCGCGGAGAACAGCGCTTTCGCCAATCGTTGTCGGGGTGGCGGTGGAGATGCCATCATCGCCGCAGGCGGCGATGAGCGCGATGAAGAGAACCGCCGCGCGCCGATAGAGAGCGCTCGCGGTCACTCCTCGAGCAACCGCGCGTGGGTGAGGAAGCCTGTGTGGGCCACCATGCGATGATCCGGGCGAACGGCGACGCCCTGAACATGCCAGCCGCGTTGGAGGATTTCGACCGTCTCGGCAAAGCCAAACTTGGACTCCTCGAGACGATCGTGCAGTTGCGATGCCTGGATGATGCTCGGCGTGTACGCCAGAAAGATGCCGCCTGAGCGCAGGGCCTCTTCCGCATGGGCGACAACCCGCCAGGGCTCGGGAAGGTCGAGGACTACGCGGTCAAGTTCTTCGGCTTCGATGCCCTCGTAGGCGTCGCGGAGATGGGTGTCGTAGCGGCCAAGCGGTTCGTCGCCGAGGAATCGGCCGACGTTTTCCCGAGCCTTCTCGAGGAAGTCTTCACGGATTTCGTAGCCCAGAATTTCGGCGCCGGCCCGCAACATTCCGGTGGAGAGCGCACCGCTCCCGAGCCCCGATTCGAGCACCCGGCAGCCCGGGAAGATGTCGGCCAAGATCAGGATCGGACCGATGTCTTTCGGGTAAATGACCTGCGCTCCACGCGGCATCTTCAGAATAAAGTCGGTGATGGTGGGTCGGAGGGCGGTGAAGACCATCCCCTTTGTAGACCGGAAGGTGGTGCCCTCGGCCGATCCAATCATGTCGTCGTGAGACAACACTCCTGAATGAGAGTGAAACGCGCCGCCATCGGCAAGATCGATCAGGTAGCGCCGCTTCTTGCGGTCGATCAAAAGGACGGGTTCGCCTGGCGCCAGGACTCCACTGCGACTCATGGGTGTGACTCCGACTTGCTTCGGTTCGAGGAACGGCGGGTGCGCCCCAATTCGATTGGTACGGCGCTGGTGGCTCGTTCGGCGAGGCGACAGAAGGCGCACACGTCGTTGGATGAGGGTGCGCCACAACGATCGCACGGACTGATGACGACGTCGCCGGTCTGGCCCTCTTCCGGGGCAAAGCGTTCAACAGCTCGATCCAGGAAACCGAAGAAGAATGCGTGTTTCGCACCCGGCGAATCGACCTCGATCTTATTCAGCGCGTCCTTGTAGGACAGGTGTTTGTTGCCGGCCGCCATCGGACACTCGTCGACCAGATAGTCGATACCGCGGAGCAGGCAATACGCCGCGGTGTCGCGTTCGGTGAGCCGCACGAGGGGCTTGATTTTTTTCGGAAAACCGTTGGCCGCGGGGAGATGAGGAGCTTGGCGACCGAGATAGTCGGTCTGCCAGTGGAGCACATTGCCCATCAAGACGGCGGCCTCGTCGTCGAGGTTGTGGCCGGTGACAATGGCGTCGTAACCGCCGCGTTTTGCGGCGGCGTCGAAGAGATGCCGCTTCGACAATCCGCACGCGGAACACGGCGCTCGTTTGGCCGCTCGACTGCCGTGCGGTACATCGAAGCCATGGTCGCGAAGGAGATCGTCGATGATGAGGGTGAGGCCACGTTCTTCGGCGAAGCGTTCGGCGTAACCCTGTGACTCTTTGCTGTAGTCGCCAATGCCGAGACCGATGTAGAAGCCGTCGGCCTCCCACCCAAGCTCGCGAAGGATGTCCCACACCGCGAGCGAGTCCTTGCCGCCGCTCACGGCCACAAGCACCCGGTCGTCGGGTTCGAGCATGGCGAACTGATCGATTGCCTTTTTTGTCTGGTCACGGCAAAGTCGAAGAAAATGCTCTTGGCAGAAGTTGGCGTTGTGGCGCCGAACATCGATGACGGCTGGACCGCGGCAGACCTGACACTTCATGCTGCGCCGCCGGAGATGACCGAACGGATCTCGACGACCGCGTCCTTTGCGAGGGTCTTGTCGCCGGGGACAAGCGCCCCGTCTTCAATCACCAGGTGTGACTCTCGGTTGAGGTCGAGGCGTTGGAGTAGGACTACGACCTGTACAGGCCCATCCATCTCGATTTCTCGAGTCGGGTTGCGGAGAAGAACTCGCAACTCAGTGAGATCTGTTGTGAGGATCGACGTGGCGAATCACGATCGACTCCCCCGGCTTCAGCGGCTCAGAGAATCGCATCGGCATCTCGCCGCGCTTTGAGACTTTTCCGGACCAGCGGCTGAGATAGCCGAGCCCGAAGATAACCAACCAGAAACGCGAGCCGCCGAGGAGGCCCTTCCGGATGCCGTTCGCCCGGATTGTGCGCTTGACGTAGGTGGGGCCGAAGCAGCGACCAGCCATCAGATTCGCCGGATCTCCACGACCGTCGATTTGGTCTTCCCGACGCGCTTCCCGATGATGTAGGCGAGGAGAAGTAAAAGCACGCCGCCGCCGATGGCAACCGGAAGCAGCTTCTTTGCGCTCTCTTGGGCCTTGTCTTCTGCGTCGCCAACAATCGACCGGAGGCCGTCGCGGATGTCGTCAGAGCTAATTGGGGTGTCGTCGTTGGCCATTAGAGGCTCCTCTTCGTGATTCGCCAAACCAGCACGCTGATCACCAGCACCACGGCCAGAAGCGTGAATGTGTAGGGCAGCCAGGACAGGTTGCCAGTGAAGGTGGTTCCCGTCTCTTCCTGCAGCCCCCGCAACATCGCCAGCGTGAGGGTGACCCCACCGATAACCAGAACGACACTCCCCGCAATCCCGAACGCCAGCCAGCGCCCAGCGCCCTTCAGCGGCTCGAGAGTCTCCTGCTTTGCATATGCCTTGACCAGGTCGAAGAAGTCGCCCGGTCCCATTCGCTCTGCCATCGTCATGAAGCCTATCCGCGCTCGTCGGCGAGAGCCTCCAGTACCGCCGCGCGTTCTTCGATCATTTCTGCGGCCAACGGAAGCCGATCACTCGTCCCTTCGCAACGGAGGAGTTGCGCAGCGTCGTAGGCCCCAAGCTGGGCGGCGACGGCTGAGGTCCAGATGGCTTGAGCGGGATCATCGGGCAGCGCCCATTCGGGAAGTTCCTGCTGGGGAGCCAGCCGCTCGGCGGCCACTCGAACCCGGTCGAGTGCCCGGGCCAGCCGGGCCACCTCGACTGCCGCGTCGGATCGTTGCTCTGCCGTGTCTTGATCCGGCCAGTCCTCGACCATCGCCCGCGGGTAGGGATGGTCGGTCAGCCATTCATGCACATGTATTCGGCGCGTAGCGAGCGCCACGATTCCCCACCGGCCGTCGGGGAACTCTTCGTGTTGGATCACGCGGGCGACGATCCCGACGTTGGCCCGCTGGTCATCACCGCCGACCTCGCGGCCGCGTTCGATGGGGGCGATGCCGAATTCAGGTTCGGGCCGAGGAGTGATGTCCGCCGCGAACTGGCGATAGCGCGGCTCGAAGATGTGGAGCGGAACGATTGCCGTGGGCAGAACCGTCTGTTCCAGCGGGAACATCGGAAGCTCGTACACGACTATGGCGATTCGACAACCGGCAGCGGCGTGAGATCAGCCAGGGCGGGGCCGATTGGGTGATCGCCGAGAACGTCGAGCAAGGCCGGAAGGAACCCCGCGCAGACGCCCGTTTCTGCGGTGGTATCGACGTCGTCATCGCGTGGAAGCCAGTTCGCGATCGCCGAGAACGTCAGGACATCACCGTTTTCGGCCACGGTTCGGCCTGCCATTGCTGTGACCCCGTTGCGTTCAGTGACGAGTATTCGAAGATCTGGAAGTCCGGTGGGAAGGCATGCCGCGATGGGCGAGTCGGCGACGGCGGGAAGGGCTCGGACGGCCAGATTGTTCTCGCCGCTATCGAGAATGGCCGTGATCAAGCCGCACGAACTGCGGTTGAGTGGCGAGATCCCAGACCCATCGAACGAGAGGATCTGGCCGACGTCGTCGTCAGGCAGATAGTCGCCGGCCAGGATCGACACGGACGTTGCAACCGACCCGCCGATCGCGCTCGAGGGGAGTTCGCCGCTTCGCTGTGTCATCTCTCGATACAGCATCTCGGCCGTGGTGGCGTCTGTTCCCACCCTCTCGGCGATCTGGCTGAGGGGCGAGGACTCAAGCGCGGCCACGGAAACGCGAGCGCTCGCGTCGGGCGCATCGCCGGCGCTCGCTCCCCTGCTGACGTCGATGCCGGCGAGCGCGAGAATCGCAAGAAACTCGCGTGCCGCGTGCGCAGTCGGATCTGAATCGCGGGTGTTGAGTTCGGTGTTGATTTCATCGGCCGGGAAATCACTGAATCCATTGTTGACAAGGAGCGAGGAGATCCCGCCAACCTCGTTGCCGTTGATGGCGGCTCTGGGCCATTCGGCCCCCGCGAAGGTGCGCGGGCTCCCGTCGTACTTCGTGTCGACGCCGATGACCGAGCCGTCGACCGCGGTGATCCCGGCGTCGGCTAGTCCGGCCGCGGTGAGCAGAGCAAGTTCGGTCAGCGAAGTGTTGGCGCGGTCCGGATCAAACCGGCGGCTGTACGGATCAGTCGAGAGTGTTGGGTCGCCGCCACCGAGCACCCACAGATCTCCTTGCAGCACACCTTCCTCGATGACATGGGCGGAGGAGCGCACGACCTCGGTGGTGAAGTCGGTGCCGCCCCGCGCATCGAGCGCGCCCAAGGTGACGATGCGGTGGAGGTCGCCGGGAAGCACGGCTCCGGCGCTGTTGACCTCGGCAACGGCCGTACCGTCGCGGTGCACGGCGAGACAAGTGATCGCCTTATCGTCAAGGTTGGCGACCGCGGCGCGGGCCGCCGTGTCGAGAGCATGGTCCGACGTCGGCTGGCGAAGCCACTCAGGAATGCGGCGCACGGAGAGCAGTGGGGTGCCGAGGGAGTCGACCGATTCGGCCGCGGCCGCCGCGGCCGGTGTGGCATCGTCGTTGGCTCGGCCAGCAAGGACGCTCGCGGCGACGGCTATCGCAAGCACGAGGAGCGGAAGAAGGAACCGACGCATGTGGCTCGCAGGTTAGGCGTCGCGAGCGCTGGGGTTGCGCGCGCGGGCGCGGTTCTCAGTTTGCGGTGGGTTCGAGCGCGGCCCGAAACAGATTCCGGACATGGTTGAGCCGGGCGTCGAGGGCATCGGCTCCGAGTGGGTCGCGCAGGAGCAAATCGCCGATGAACGGCACGTCACTGAAGTACGACAACAGCGCCCCGTAGCCGGTGAGGAGAAGTTGCTCGGCGTCGTGGCGGCGGAACCGCCCCGCATCCATCTCTCGCTCGAAGTACTCGACTGCTCGGGCGAAAAGGGGTTGCAGCGCGACGCCGAGTTCGATGTGGCCGGTGCCTTCCTCCGCCAGTGCCTCTCGCCGAAGGATGCGCACAAAGTCGGGATTGTTCATGAAGAACGCAAAGCCGGCCGAGAGGACAACATCGAGCTGCTCCCAACCGTTGGCGGTCGTTCCATTGACCGCGGCCTCGACCAGCTCATACCACTCTGCGAGCGCTCGTTCGAAGACCTCGCGGTACATCGCTTCTTTTGAGGGGAAGTGGTGTAGCAAGCTCTGACGGCGGATGCCGACGACGGCCGCAATGTCGTTCAACGATGTGCCATCGAAGCCGCGCTCGGCGAACAGCCGACGCCCGGCAGTCACGATTGCCTCCCGCGTCGGAACGTTGGGAGCAGCAATGGAGGTCCCCGGCACGGTTTGCAGCGTAGTGGGCTGGAACTCCACTCCCAGATAACGTGCGCGTCATGGCTACCTCAGAACCGGAATCACCCGACGTCGCTTCCGCTGGCCCCCCGCCGGATGATATGCAGATTGTGTCCGCTCTCTTCATCGATGAGATCGATCTGCGTCAGGTCGAGGGTCCCGCGACCCGTATTGATCTCAAGGGCATTCAGTTCAGCGCGGCGGCACCCACGCCGCTGCCGCTCACATGGTCGCCGCACCTTTGTGTCATCGTGCGTTGCCCGCTGGGTGGATCCGGCCAGGGTGTCCTCGAAGTGACGTTTCACCGCGGCGACGAACAGATTGCTCGCAATGTGCAGCCCTTCGACGTGGAGCCCGGGAAATTCACCTATCGACTCGTGCGGGCCGAACTTGAGTTCGAGGAATACGGCTCGATCGAGGCCCGCTGCCGAATCGGCTTCGGTCCTCACACGGTCGTGCCCTACACGCTGCTCCCGCCGCCGGAGGGCTGACATGGTTGCACCGGGCACGGCGACATATGGCGCGGCAGTCTCCGAACATCCCGACGCGGCCCAGGCGGTCGCGGAAGCCGCTGGTGCGGTGCTCGACCAGGTGGGGCCGGGCGTGGACATGGCGATCCTTTTTGTTACTGGCCCGCATCGTGAAGTGATGGCGGAGATCGCTTCTGCGGTGCACGCCATACTTCGCCCGGTTGCGTTCGTTGGGACTACGGCCGTGTCGGTGATTGGCGGTCGCTCGGAAGTCGAAGATGTCGCGGCGGTCTCGGTTTGGGCCGGACACGTCGGTGATGCCGAGGCCGTTCGGCTGGAGGTCGTGCAGTCGCCAGACGGCACGGCGGTGGTCGGCATGCCCGACGAGGCCGCGATCGGTCGCCGCACCCTCATCCTTCTCGCCGAGCCGTTCACCTTCCCGACAGAGGCCTTCGTTCAGGCGAGTAATGAGCAATACCCGAACCTCACGATCTTTGGTGGTCTTGCCTCCGCCGGCGGCCCTGGAGCGAATCGACTCGCGGTGCAGGGCGAGATCCACTACGAGGGTGCCGTGGGTGTGCTCTTGCCGGAAGGCCTGCATGATGTGGGCGTCGTGTCGCAAGGCTGTCGGCCGGTCGGCGACCCCTACACCGTCACCCGTTCCGACGGGAACCTCGTCCACGAGTTGGGCACGCGGCCAGCGATGGACCGACTACGCACGCTGATTGACGACGCCGATGAGGACGACCGTGCCCTGCTCTCGCGCGGACTCCATGTCGGTCTTGTCATCAATGAAACTGCGGACGACCCGAGTGCGGGCGACTTCTTGATCCGCGGCGTGCTCGGCGCCGACCATCAGGCCGGTGCGCTGCGTATTGGTGACCACGCTCCGGTCGGAACGACCTTGCAGTTTCATGTGCGCGACGCGCCCAGCGCGAGCGACGATCTCGCCAAACGACTTGGCTCGGTTGATGCCGATGCCGCACTCGTGTTCACCTGCAACGGCCGCGGCACACAGCTGTTCGGCGCTCCCGACCATGACGCATCCCTGGTCTACGACGCCGTGAACGGTGGAGCCGTTGCCGGCATGTTTTGTGCCGGTGAAATCGGTCCGGTCGCCGGACGAAACCATGTTCACGGGTTCACGGCGTCGGTCCTTCTTTTCTACGGCTGAGAAACATCCGAACAGCGGTTCGGTCGGGCGGATAAGGTCCGACGAGATTTCGTAATCTGGAGGACTGATGATGGACTTTGATGCGCGTGCGGTTGGCACGATTCGAGGGCTAGCGATGGACGCCCCGCATGCGGCGCGTTCAGGCCATCAAGGCACCGCCATGTCGCTCGCTCCCCTGGCTCATGTTCTGTACTCGCGTGTGATGTCGTACGATGCCGCAAAACCCAGCTGGCCCGATCGTGATCGGTTCGTATTGTCGGCCGGACATGCGTCGATCTTGCAGTACTCGATTCTCCACCTCGCCGGCTTCGGCCTAACGCTCGACGACCTCAAGGAATTCCGCCAATGGGGTTCGGCTACACCCGGGCACCCCGAGGTCGGCAACACCGCGGGCGTGGAGGTCACCACTGGCCCGCTCGGTCAGGGCGTGGCGAACATGGTCGGCATGGCAATTGCGGAAGCGCAGCTCCGTTCGCGCTACGGCGCCGACATCTTCGATCATCATGTCTTCGGCATTTGTGGCGACGGTGATCTCTCCGAGGGCCTGAGCCACGAAGCTGCATCGCTCGCCGGCCATCTCGGGCTCGGCAAGATCGTTCTCTGTTATGACGACAACCACATCACCATCGACGGCGAGACCGAGTTGGCGCTCACTGATGACGCTGCCGCACGGTTCCGCGCCTACGGGTGGGACGTGCACGAACTGGGTGAGGTCGGCGAGGATCTCGACGCACTCGAAGCAGGCATCCGTGCCGCCATGGCCGTCAGTGACAAGCCCAGCCTGGTGATCATCCGCACGATCATCGGCACGCCGGCGCCCGACTCGAGCAACACGCCCGATGCTCACGGCTATGCGTTCTTCGACGAAGAGATCGCCGCAACGAAGGCCGCGATGGGGATGCCCGCTGAGGAGACCTTCTATGTGGCCGCCGATGTTCTCGAGACCTACAACCAGCTGGGCGGGCGCGGCTCGGCCGATCGCGAAGCCTGGGAAGGCTGCGTTGCTGCCTTCAGCGGGGATCGATCGGCCCTCGAAGCCCAGCTCAGCGGCACCGGTCTGCCGGGCTGGGAAGACGCACTCCCCTCTTTCGAAGTGGGCGAGTCGATTGCCACCCGCAAGGCATCGAACCGCGCCCTTCAGGCGCTCGTGCCGCTGGTGCCCGGTCTCACCGGCGGCGGCGCTGACCTCACCGGCAACACCGGCACGGTGATCAAAGACGAAGGCGTCTTCTCTGCCGCCAACCCCGGCGGACGCCAGATCTACTTCGGCGTTCGCGAACACGCCATGGGTGCAATCGCCAACGGCATGGCGCTCCACGGCGGAGCGATCCCCGTGGTGGGCACGTTCCTCGTCTTTGCCGACTACATGCGGGGCGCAGTGCGCCTCGCTGCGCTGTCTGAGGCCCGCTCCATCTTCGTGTGGAGCCACGACTCCGTGGGTGTGGGCGAAGACGGTCCCACCCATCAACCGGTCGAACAGATTGCGTCGCTGCGAGCGATTCCCGGCCTGCGGGTGATGCGTCCGGCCGATGCCAACGAGACCGCGGCGTCGTGGCGTATCGCGGTGGCCTCGGGTGGGCCGACCGCCATGATCACGACCCGTCAGAACGTGCCCGTGCTGGCCGGTACGTCGGCCGAAGGTGTGGCCAATGGCGCCTACGTGCTGCAAGACAACGACAACGCCGCAGTCACACTGGTCGGTACCGGCAGCGAAGTTTCCGTCTGTGTTGAAGCCGCTGGCGCACTCGCGGCCGAGGGCATCGGCGCCCGTGTCGTTTCCATGCCGTGTTGGGAGCTGTTCGAGGCCCAGTCCGGCGACGCGCAGGCCGCCGTGATCGCTCCCGACCTGCCATCGATCGCGATCGAGGCGGGTGTCACCATGGGCTGGCACCGCTGGGTCGACGACGTTGTTGGCATCGATCGTTTCGGTGCGTCGGCGCCCGGAGGTACGGTCATGACTGAACTCGGGATCACTTCCGAGCATCTCGTGGCTCGGGCCAAGGCCCTTCTCGCCTGAGCGACACACATCATTTCCCAACACCGGAGCCCGCGATGACCCGCGTCCATGACCTCTTCACCGAGCAGGGCCAAAGCCCGTGGCTCGACAACATCCGTCGCGGCTGGATCACCAGCGGTGAATTGGAGAACTGGGTGTCTCGCGGGGTGCGTGGTCTCACGTCGAACCCTTCGATCTTCCAAAAGGCGATCCAGGGTTCTGCCGAATACGACGAGGAGTTCGCCTCCGCGATCGGTGGCGGCCTTGACGTTGAAGCGTCCTACTGGCAGTTGGTCACGAGCGACATTCGTGCTGCCCTGGGTATCTTGCGACCGGTCTACGACGAGTCTGGCGGTCTTGACGGGTATGTGTCCGTCGAAGTCGATCCGGGCTTGGCTCGCGACACACCCGGCACCGAAACTGCGGCCCGAGCGCTCGACGAGCAGCTCTCCGCGCCGAACCTCTACGTGAAGATTCCGGCCACGGCCGAAGGGCTCGCACCAATCGAGCAGATGATTGCCGAGAGCCGTTCGATCAACGTCACGCTGATCTTCTCGCTCAACCGCTACGCCGAGGTCATGGAGGCGTACCTCTCCGGTCTCGAACGGGCCGAAGGCGACCTGTCCGACATTTCGAGCGTTGCGTCGTTCTTCATCAGCCGCGTCGACGTCGAGGTTGACCGTCGGCTCAACGCCATCGGCACCCCGGAGGCGCTCGCCCTCCGCGGCAAGGCCGCAGTCGCCAACGGTCAGCTCGCCTACGCGCGCTTCGTTGAAACGTTCTCCGGCCCCCGCTGGGATGCCCTTGTCACTCGTGGTGCCCGCGTGCAGCGTCCACTGTGGGCCTCGACCTCGACCAAGAACTCCGACTACCCCGACACGTTGTACGTCGACGAACTCATCGGACCCGACACCGTCAATACGCTTCCCGACAGCACCATCGATGCGTTTGAAGACCACGGCACCGTTGCCCGCACGATCGACAGTGATGTCGACGCCGCTCGCGCCGTCATCGCATCGCTCGCGGCGGTCGGCGTCGACATCGACGATGTCACCCAGCTACTCGAAGATGATGGAGTCGCCGCGTTCAAAAAGAGCTTCGACGAACTCCTCGCGGCACTCGCCACCAAAGCGGAAGGCCTCCGCTGATGGACCCGTCATACTCCCCCGAAGCCCAAGCGTTTCGCGAGAAGGTGCAAGCGTTCCTGGCGGAGAAGCTGCCGTCGACGTGGGCGGGCATCGGCGCTCTGAGCCATGAAGACGCCGCCGTATTCAGCCATGAATGGCGCCGCACCCTGGCGGAGAACCGTTACCTCGCCGCCGCATGGCCGACAGAATACGGCGGCGGTGGCCTGACCGAACTTGAGCAGGTCGTTCTGGCCGAAGAGTTCCAGCGAGCCGGTGTGCCCACCGGCGGCAACAATGACTCGTTCAGCATTCAGATGGTCGGTAACACGATCCTGCAGTGGGGCACCCCCGAGCAGCGGGCCCACTTCTTGCCGCGCATCATCAGCGGTGAGGATGTGTGGTGCCAGGGATACTCCGAGCCCGACGCGGGCTCCGACCTCGCGGGCCTGGGCTGTCGCGCCAACCTCGACGGCGACGAATGGGTCATCGACGGCCAGAAGATCTGGACCTCGGCGGGTATGGCAGCCAATTGGATCTTTGTCCTGTGTCGCACCGACCAGGACGCCCCCAAACATCGAGGCATCAGCTTCCTGCTCTGCCCAATGGAACAAGAGGGTGTCGAGGTCCGGCCGATCGAAATGCTCTCCGGCGACTCCGAGTTCAACGAAACGTTCTTCACCGATGCTCGCACTGCCAAAGAAAACGTGGTTGGCGAAGTCAACGGCGGCTGGGCAGTCGCGATGACTCTTCTCGGCTACGAACGCGGCGAGGCCGCGGCCACAATGCCGATCATGTTTAAGGCCGAAGCAGAGAAGCTTCTCGCCTTCGCTCGCGAGACCGGAGCCGCTGACGACCCCGTGCTGCGTGACCGGCTGGCGCAGATCCACATCGAGGTCGAGATCATGGGATATCTCGGGAAGCGGTCACTCACGAACTTCTTGGCCGGCGGGGTGCCGGGTCCCACCGAGTCGATGTTCAAGATCTACTGGAGTGAATATCACCAGCGGATCACCGAACTCGCGGTCGACGTACTCGGCGCCAAGGGGATGACGCTCGAGGGCAAGTCGCCAGCTGCCGCCTTTTGGGGCGACCTTGCTGGTTCCGGCAACAACTCTGCGAGTTGGGTCGGCGCGTTCTATAACGCCCGAGCCGGCACGATCTATGCAGGTACAAGCCAGATCCAGCGCAACATTCTTGGTGAAATGGTGCTCGGCCTCCCCAAAGAACCACGCGTCTGACCGCACAAACCTGCGGCGAACTCGCCGCATGTTGGGGAACGGGCGTTCGCTTGTAGACTCTGCTTCAGTTTCATTGCAACCGCAGGGTTGTTGACGAAAGTCGGTACGGGAATACGGATCCGTCATCGGCGGCTAGGTCAGGCGTCTCCTTGTGAGAAACGAAGGCGTAGTTCTGAGATCGAAGCTCGTGCTTCGCCTGCCGTAGGAGACAACCGTTACTGACACCGACAGGGCTGTCCTGACGTCGAGTCAACTCGACCGATTGGTACAAGCCCACCTTGATGGTCGTACGACCGCCGAGGACGCCAAATATCTGAATCAGCGCCGACCTGCGTGGATCGCCAGCCTTTGGCGCCTCCTTGACGAGGCCGAAGTACATCTCGGCGCGGCCCGTTGCGACCTCCGGGGGGCCGAGCGGGCGATCGTGCTCGCCGATCTCGACGCCGACTGCTGGGCCATTGACGAAGCGCTCACTGTGTTGGTCGGGGCACCCGTCGACGACGACCTACAACCGGCATCGGAGGGGCGCTTGAGCGCCCCCGAACCCGTCGCTGTGGGCGACGTTCAACTTCATTTGTCTCGTTCCGACGGTCGAATCGTCGCGTGGGCGTCCGGTCCGGGACTGCGAGCAGAGACCGAGGAGCAGGTGCTCCAACGCATCCGCGACCTCGGCGGCGTAGTCGACGATTGGGACGAACGGGCCAGTGTCAAGATCCCCGGCAACAGCCGCGTGGCCACCGTCTCCGTACCGATCGAAAAGGTTCTCGGATGGTTAGCGCCGCTGGGCGGGACGGCCGACGACCCACGAGTTGGCGCCAGCGTTACCTGGATGGGCATTGCTACCGCCGCGGCGATCGAGATGGTGATGCAGGGTCGGTTCGTGCCGCAGCTCGTGCAGCAGAAACGCCGCCGGAAGGACCCATCGACTCCGGATGAGGGCACGTTCCGGATGCGCTGGCTGCCCGCGCTTATCGACGACAAGATGCTGTCGGGCCTGACGGCATCAGTGCCGGGCGCGGCAATGTTGGGCAGTCGCGAGCAAGAAAAAGAGAAGTTCACGGTCGCCGCTCTCACCGATATCACCGATGCCATCGTGAGCTTCGCGGCAGGCCAACTCGAATCGCCCGCCGCTCCGCCACAGATCTCCACGAAGCAGGACGTCGCCGAGGCCGCGCTTTGCTCCCTCAATGGCGAAGCATTCCTCGCACCGACAAAGACGGGTGGCGAACTCGTTCGACGGATGGACCAGTGGGGCCAATCCGTTGTCGGGGCAACCGGTCGACGGCTCGTTGTGCAACTCGACCCTCCCGACGGTGCCGGTGCCTGGCACGTTGCGGTGCTCGCCCCCAGCGAGGACGGCGGGCTCGAGCCAGTTGAGGTTTCCGTTACTACCGGGTCGAAGACGCGAGCGAAGCAGATGACCGCCCAGCTGAACCGGTTGGAGCGTCTGTTCCCCGAACTCCTTCGCCTCGGTGGTCGCCGCCGCGGCGAAGTGATCTTGTCTCAGGACGAGGCGTGGAACTTGATGACCATGTCGGGCGACATCCTCGGAGCCGCTGGGTTCGATGTGCGGGTCCCCAACCTCCGCCGACAGAAGGCCATCGCCTCGCTGCGGCTCACATCTGAATCCGACGAGAGCGCGGTAGGAGCGCATCAGCTTGCTGATGTGCGCTGGTCGGCAGTCTTCGATGAAGTCGAATTGACGGTTGCCGAGATTTCTCAACTCGCAGCCGAAGCGCGACCGCTCGTGAAGAGTCGTGGACAATGGGTGGAGCTCGACAAGGCCGATCTCGCCGAAGCTGCCGCCGCGCTGGCGGAGCGGGCTGACCAGACGCGTCTTACCGGGGCCGACATGCTCCGGCATGCACTTGGTCTCGAAGGTTCGCCGCTCGAAGGTGGTATCAACATCGTCGGCGAAGGCTGGGCGGCCGAGTTGTTGCGCAGTGTCGACTCGCTTCCCGAGTCACCCGACACCACGCCCGAAGGTTTCGAGGGCGAACTCCGCAGTTATCAAGCCGATGCGCTTGCGTGGCTTAACTTCCTCGGCGAGGCGGGCCTTGGCGGCTGTCTTGCCCTCGACATGGGTCTAGGCAAGACCCCAACGACGCTGGCAAACCTCCGGGCAAGCCGGAGCATGGGAACTGGTCTCGTGATCGCGCCTCCCGCGGTGGTCGGCAACTGGGCATCCGAGGCAAAGAACTTCGTGCCCGATGTGAAGGTGCTCGTGCACCACGGCGCGTCCCGGGCGAAGGGCCCGGCCCTCAACGCCGCTATCCGCGCCGCCGACGTCGTCATCACCACGTATGGCACGGCCGTCCGAGACATGGACCAGCTCGCCGAAATTTCGTGGGGCAAGGTCGTGATCGACGAGGCCCAGGCGATCAAGAATCCGGCCGCCGAAACGAGCCGGCAGCTCCGCCGGCTCAAGGCCCACACTCGAATTGCGCTCACCGGCACCCCGATCGAGAACGGTCTTGGGGATCTCTGGGCGATCATGGACTGGGCCAATCCCGGACTTCTCGGACCTCGGGCCGCCTTCGTGTCGCAGCTCACGCCGGAGAAGCAGAACTCCCATGCCTCCAACGACGGCGAGCAGGCGTTGCGGGCCCTCAACGGCATTCTCGTGTACCGCCGAACCAAGCTCGAGCCGGCAATCGCGGCCGAGCTACCGGATCGCATCGACGAGCTCGATCATTGCGCCATGACACCCGAGCAGATTGGTTTGTATCAGGCCGTCATCGACACGCTCGTGGCCGACGCCGAAAACAAGGTTCCTGGCACCCCTGAACGAAAGGGTGCGGTGCTGGCGGCCATCACGGCGCTCAAGCAGATCTGCAACCATCCGGTGAACTACCAGGCCGATGAGCGTGGCATCGAAGGCCGGTCCGGCAAGCTCGCTCGTCTCAATGAGATCATCGACAACGTGTTTGCGGCTGACGAGAAGGTGCTGGTCTTCACCCACTTCGCAACATGGGGCGAAACGCTGGCGGGCTATCTCAGCGAACGAACCGGCAAGAAGATCGACTGCTACCACGGTGGGCTCGGTCGTGGGGCGCGCGATCGATTGGTCGACGAGTTCCAGAAATCGTCGGGCGCAGGCGCAATGGTGCTCTCGCTCAAGGCGGGCGGCACCGGCCTCAACCTCACGGCGGCCAACCATGTTGTGCTCTACGACCGCTGGTGGAATCCGGCCGTCGAGGATCAGGCGCGAGATCGCGTTTGGCGAATCGGCCAGGAAAACACCGTCATCTGTCACCGCCTCGTGTGCCCGGGAACGATCGATGAACGAGTCGAGGAAGTCGTCGAGGGTAAGCGTCAGATCGCCAACCTCACGCTGCCGAAGTCGAGCTCGATTGGCGACCTGAATGCCAGCCAGCTCCAGATGGCCCTCGGCATCGATGTCGAGGCGTTGCTTGATGTCGAGGACGAAGCCATCGACGAGGTCGAGATGGTCGAGGCCGGCGAATGAACGATCGCAATCAGCCCGCCCGGCGCAAGCGGAATCGTTCCCGCAGTCGAGGCGGCACCGCTCCATCGACGAAACAGCCGCGGAAGAGCGGCAAGAACCAGTCGAAGAAGGCGCCGACGAAGATCGACCCGGCGGAGTTCTGGGGCGACTCGGAACAACTTCCTGAATGCGTCGACGAAATTCGACACTCACCCGACGTGCGCGCAGTGGTGCGTTCGCTCGGCCGTCCGCCCCTCACCGGCAATGAAACCGCGGCCGAGCATTGGTTCTCGATGGTCTACGAACGCGCTGCGTTCCTCGCTGGAGCGCTCGCCGCGGCGGGTGACCTCGATGCGGACGCCGACGACGAGACCCCTCTGGGGGGTTAGTTGCAATTTGCAACCGACTCTCTCTAGAGTCAACATCCCATGCCGTTTGTCTCGCCTTCACCGTCGCTCCCCGCCGGCACTGACTGTTCGATTCAGCGCACCCTCGACGTCATCGGCGACCGCTGGACCCTGCTAATTCTGCGAGACGTGTTTCGAGGCGTCCGGCGTTTCAGCCAGATCCAGCACGATCTTGGCATCGCCAAGAATCTGCTCACCGACCGCCTCGCCGCGTTGGTTGAAGCGGAAGTCGTCGAAAAGGTGCCGTATCAGGATCGCCCGGTTCGTCATGAGTACCGCCTCACGGAGAAGGGCCGCGCGCTCTCCCCGGCTCTCGTCGCACTTATGCGCTGGGGTGACGTCTGGTGCGGCGACGGCGACGCACCCACCGAACTCGTCCATCACGAGTGCGACACGCGCCTGGAGCTCCAGCCTTGGTGCACCACATGTAATGAGCCTGTTCTCCCCACTCAAATTTCGTCGCGACCCGGTCCGGGTCGCCATTACGCCGAGGAAGCGGCCAATGCCACGACCTGATCTTCTCACCCTCCCGCTCGACGCCCTCATGGCCCGAGCGCGGGTCATACGTGATGACACCTACGGCCCGGTCATCACCTATTCGCCGAAGGTATTCATCCCGCTCACGATGTTGTGCCAAGACAAGTGCGGCTACTGTACCTTTGCGCAGCCGCCGGCTCGTCTCGACTCGCCGTACCTATCCCCCGTCGAGGTGATCGACATTGCCCGCCGTGGTGCGGATATGGGCTGCCACGAGGCGCTCTTCACTCTGGGCGAGCGCCCGGAGAAGCGGTATCCGGTGGCGAAGGATTGGCTCCAACGTCACGGCTACGAAACCACCGTCGACTACGTCATAGCCATGGCCCAGCTAGTGCTGGACGAGACGGGCCTCCTCCCCCACGCCAATACCGGAGCGATGTTCGCCGACGAACTCGCGGCTCTCCGGAAGGTCTCACCGAGTCAGGGGATGATGATCGAGTCGCTTCGCGAAGATCTCGATTGTCATCGGGGCGCGCCCGACAAGGTGCCACAACGCCGTCTCGACACACTCGAGTGGGCGGGCGAGCAACACATTCCGTACACCACCGGCATCTTGATCGGCATTGGCGAAGACCGCGAGGATCGAGTCGCTGCGCTTGAAGCCATCGCGGCATCACACAGCCGCCACGGACATGTGCAAGAAGTCATCGTCCAGAATTTCCTTCCGAAGGAAGGCACGGCGATGCACAACGCGCCGCCTTGCCCCCGCGCCGACTATCTCGAAGCGATCGCGCTCGCTCGCCTGATCCTTCCGGCCGAGATCCATATTCAGGCTCCGCCGAACCTCTCCGACGACTTCGGCGACTTACTTGAGGCGGGTGTGAGTGACTGGGGCGGCGTCTCCCCGGTTACGGCCGATCATGTAAACCCCGAACGGCCATGGCCCGATCTCGATCGTCTGCAGGCGATCACTGAAGACCACGGCCACACACTCGCACCGCGGCTCACCGTGCACGCTCGTTACGCCTGCGAGCCCGATCTCTGGATCGACGAGACGTTGCACTTCTCGGTCATGGATCGTTCCGACAGTGCCGGATTTGCTCGCGACGACGCTGGCTCTGTCTGGCCCGAACGCACGATGGAAAAGGCCAAAGTCGGCGATGGCGCCGAATTCGATCTCGTCGGCCAGTTATCGACCCAGTGGTATGTCGGTGCGGGCGGCGATCCCGCGGTTCTAGTTCCCGGGCGGGCCAGCGCCGGTGGCGCAGTCGGTGAAGTACTGCAGGGTGTTCGCGACGGCGTCGACGTTGGTTTCGACGAGATCCTTACGCTCTTCGGAGCGAGAGGCCCTGAGGTCGCCGCGGTGGCCGAGGTTGCCGACGAAGTGCGCCGAGAGATCGTGGGCGACGATGTCACCTGGGTTGCCAACCGCAACATCAACTACACCAACGTCTGCACGTTCAAGTGCCGATTCTGTGGCTTCTCGAAGGGCCCGCTATCGCTGAATCTGCGGGGCACCCCCTACCTGCTCACGCTCGACGACATTGCCGACCGCACAATCGAAGCGGCCCTCGAGGGCGCCACCGAGGTGTGCCTGCAAGGCGGCATCCATCCCGATTTCGATGGCGATTACTACATCGATGTAGCGAAGGCCGTTCACAAGGCTGTTCCCGGCATCCATATCCATGGGTTCACCGCCCTCGAAGTCACCGAAGGTGCGAAGCGCAACGAAGAGCCGCTCGCCGACTACCTAGTTCGTCTACGCGATGCCGGCCAGAAGTCGCTTCCCGGCACCGCCGCGGAGATTCTTGTCGACGAGATTCGCGAAACCCTCTGCCCCGACAAGATCAATACCGAAGAGTGGCTCGAGGCGCATCGAGTGGCGCACTCCGTGGGCTTGGGCTCCAACGTCACAATCATGTTTGGCTCGATGGAACGCCCCGAGCATTGGGTCCATCACATTCTGCGCACACGAGCGCTTCAAGAAGAGACCGGCGGGTTCACCGAGTTCGTCGGGCTCCCCTTCGTTCACATGGCGTCGCCCCTCTATCTGCGCAAGATGGCTCGTCGTGGGCCCACCTGGCGTGAGGTGCTCCTCATGCACGCCGTCGCGCGTATTGCATACCGAGGCCGAATCGACAACATCCAGGGTTCGTGGGTCAAGCTCGGCTTCGGCTCGATTGCGCAGTTGCTCCAGTCCGGCGCCAATGACCTCGGTGGCACCCTGATCGACGAGAACATCTCGCGAGCCGCGGGCGCCGAGCATGGCACCGCAGTGACCGCGGAAGACTTCCGTGCAGTGGTGGAACCGCTGGGCCGCAATCTGGTACAGCGCACCACGCTCTACGGGCGTCCGGACTTCGAGACATTGCCGCTCGAGACCACGCGGCGCGTCCGTGTGGCAATTCCAGTGGCCGGGGCTTAGAGGCCCTGCATTCCCCGCGGGTTGCTTGCGATATGGCTCCGGGCTTGAGCGACCGCTGCGGCTGACGACTTCGCCTTGCGGGCAAAGAGACCATCATTGGCCTTCCCGACCCGGAAGACCCGTTTCATGAATTGAATGAAGTGGACGCGCTTTCTCATGGCCAACTTGTCACGTTTGCTCATGGCTCAACAGTAGCGGTTGACCAAAGAAGGCGAGCAGTCTCTTTGTCGACCTGACTGAGGATCAGAGGCGCGACGTGGTCTTGCCCGGTGGACTGTGGACGTAAAGGTTTGTGTGGTCAACGATGACTGGTCGGGACTCAAGCTCATGGTTCGCGAAGAACCGCGCGGGCTCGGGGGCTTCCATGTGCCCAGAGTCGGCGGCGGGGGACGCTAGCTTCTGGCGGTGTCTGACTTCCCCTCCAACTACCGGACTGGCGATGACCAGCTCGATGCCGAAATTTTGGCGCTGGTCGAATCAGTTGAACCGGACGAGCGCGAGTTCATCTTCGAACTCATTGTTTCGGCGATGCGGCTTTCTCGCGAGAACGTCGACCGCGGCGACCTCAAGATGGTTTCGTTGGCGGTGAAGGAGTTTCGTTACTCCTTCGGCGTCTTCGCGCCGTACGCGGGCATTCTGAAGTGCACATTGTTCGGCAGCGCTCGCACGAAAGTCGGCGATCCCGCGTACACCTGCGCCCACGACTTTGCCGCGGCAATCGCGGCCCGAGACTGGATGGTCATCACCGGCGCCGGTCCGGGAATCATGGAGGCCGGGCACGAGGGTGCAGGGGCCGAGAACAGCTTCGGCGTCAACATCGTGTTGCCGTTCGAAGGCGAAGCGAACCCGGTCATCGCTGATGATCCGAAGCTGATCAACTTCAAGTACTTCTTCACCCGCAAGGTGATGTTCATGAAGGAGTCCCATGCCTATGTGATGCTCCCGGGCGGTTTCGGCACCATGGACGAAGCATTCGAGCTCTTGACGCTCATCCAAACCGGGAAATCGGTCCCGGCGCCGATTGTCCTTCTGGATCCGCCCGGTGGCACGTACTGGGTCCGGTGGAAGGCGTTCGTCGAGGATGAGCTTCGCGACGGCGGGCTCATCTCGGCCGATGACCTGTCGCTCGTGATGGTAACGGATTCAGTCGACGCCGCCGTCGAGGAGGTGTGTCGGTTTCATCGCACCTACCACTCGCTGCGATTTGTGGGTGGACGCCTGGTTGTCCGACTCCATCGTGCGGTTGGCGACGCTGAATTAGCTGATCTCAACGCGCGCTTTGGTGGCTTTGTGGAGAAGGGCGAGATTGAGCGGATCGAAGTGACCGATGCCGAGCGGCGAGATGACGATCATGTCGATCTTCATCGAATCGCGTTTCAATTCGACCGTCGTAGCTGGGGCATCTTCCGTCAGATGATCGACGCACTCAACGACTTCTCGGGCTGAGCTCAGTCGAACGGGTCGTGGTTTGGTTCGGCGAGGAGGTGCATTGCCTTCTCGACGGCACGCCTCGCCCGAGTGAGACGTTTTTCGTCGACCGGGAGTTCCTTCCCGCCCGCATCAATCGACTCCTGCAACCGCATGATCGCGAGATCGGCGAGCTCGTCGGCAATCACTTCGAGCCGGGCCCGGATTTCCTCAAATTCTCCTGCCACATCAGAGACCGTATCCGTTCTGGAAGGGGCTACGGTCGCCGGCATGGACGCAGCTGAACTGCACGAGTGGGTCACATTCTCCGACGACGATGGCAACAGCTGGCAATTCGACGTCACATTTCTGACGAGCAAGTACGGCTGCATCTACGGCCGGGGCTGCCAGGGCGTGTTTACGGAGGTCGCCCCCGAGTACGAACACGGCTGCTGCACCTATGGCGCCCACTTCCTCGATGATGACGACCGCAAGTCCACGATGGCCCGCATCGAGCAACTCGGACCCGACGAGTGGGAGCTGCGAGACCGAGCCACCGAGATGGGCGGCCCAATCCACAAGAACGAAGACGGCGAATGGGCCACCCAAATCGTCGACGATGCCTGCATCTTCCTGAATCGGCCCGGCTTCGGAAAGGGCGCCGGTTGCGCGTTTCATCAGGCGGCGGTCGCTCGTGACGAACGTCCGCTCGATTGGAAGCCACAAGTGTGCTGGCAACTGCCGTTGCGCTTCGACGAGTGGACCGACGACAACGATCACACCACCTACATGCTCCGCGAGTGGAAGCGCCGCGACTGGGGCGAAGGCGGCGCTGAGTTCGCCTGGTGGTGCACCGACGATCCACTGGCGTTCTCCGAGGAGTTTCCGGTCTGGCGAACACTTCGTGACGAGATCGTGGAGCTTGTTGGCCAAGGCCAATACGAGAAGCTGGTTGACTATGTCATCTATCGCGAGGCCACTCATCCCGAAGCTCCGGTTTTTCTGCCGCACCCGCAGGTACGACGCCGAGACGAAAATCCGCTGATCTAATTCTCAGGTCGGCCAGCGAACGGACGATGGGCTGAACCGGCTCGGGCACATGGCCGAGAGACCTTGGCGATCGCCAATGTCGGTTCCATCGGCCGCGAACGGGCGAGACGGGTGTAGGAAGAGACCGCGTGAAGAAGTATCTCGTCGCCGCGATCGGCGGCAATGATCTCCGACTCCTAGCTGCCTCGGTCGCCACTGGTGTCGTTGTCGCGGTTGTTGTGGCGATGTTTGAGGCACTCACGCAGCCGGTTCTGTTCGAATGGCTGCTCAAGCAGCCACTCGGGGTGCTGATGTTTGCGCCGATTGCCGGCGTGATGGTGGCCCACTTGATCCTGCGTTTTCTGGGTCGCGGGACCACCGGATCAACGTCCGACGAATACATCCGCGTGTTCCATGACCGTTCCCCGCGGCTCCCAATTATTGAGCTTCCCGGAAAGCTCTTGGCGGGTGTCGCCACGATCGGCATGGGTGGAGCAGTCGGCCTTGAGGGCCCCTCGATTTATGCCGGATCCTCCCTGGGTCTCTGGATACAGGAAAAGACGGGCGGCGTGATCCGACGAGATCAAGCCCGCCTGCTGCTCACCGCGGGTGCCGCGGCCGGAGTCGCCGCGGTGTTCAAGGCGCCCGCGACCGGAGTTATCTTTGCGATGGAGGCGCCGTATCGAGACGATGTCACTCCTCAGGCGCTGCTCCCATCTCTGCTCGCGTCCGCCGCCAGCTACGCCACGTTCGTGTCGCTCGTTGGCACCGAGCCCGTCATCCCGTTCTTTGCCGAAGGCAGTGTTCTGCTGGAGGAAGAAGGTGCCGTTTCGGTGCTCGGCGTTGATCTGGTCGATCTGTTGGGTGCGCTGCTTCTCGGTATTGCTGCCGGTCTAGGTGGTCGAGGGTTCGCCTGGCTCATTCGTTACTCGAAGGCCCAGGCCAAGGTTGTGGCGTTACCGAAGCGCCTCCTGATTGGCGGCGGTTCGCTGGCGGCGCTCGCCTGGATCGGCACCGAGGCGTTCGACGAGCCCCTCACGCTCGGCCCGGGCACCGAAGCAATGGCATGGGTGGTGGGTGACCACGGCCTTGGGCTCATCGCGCTCCTATTCGGCCTCCGCATCGCGGCCACAATGGCCACGACCTTTGCGGGTGGTGTTGGCGGGATGTTCATCCCACTCGCGGCTCTGGGTGTCGTGATGGGAGAGTTCGTCGGCTCGGCCCTCGGGCAAGATAAAACCGCCCTCTACCCGATCCTCGGTCTCGCCGCGTTCCTTGGGGCTGGCTACCACACACCGATTGCGGCGGTGATGTTCGTTGCGGAATCCACCGGTGGCGTCGGCGCGTTTGTCGTTCCCGCGCTCGTGGCTGCCGCGGTCTCCCAAGTTGTTGCCGGCCCGTCATCGATCGCCGACTATCAGCGCAGCAGGCGACTCGGCCACCTCGAGCGCCGCTTCACGTTGCCGCTCACCTCGATCTTGTCTACCGACGTCTTCACCGTGCCGTCCGACGCGACAGTCTCAGAGTTTGTCTACGTCCACGTGCTCGGACGACGTGAGCGCATCGTGCCAGTGGTCGATGGGGGGCGCTACTTGGGTATGGCACGCCTTGAAGACGTCTCTGAGATCGAACGGGACCTCTGGGAGGCCACCAGCGTCGGCGAGTGCATGGCGATAGATCTGCCGACTGCGCTGCCGTCGTGGACCTTGCGCGATGCCGTGGCCGCGATGGATACGGCGCAGATCGATGTGCTGGCCGTGACCGACGGCGATGGAAACTTCATCGGTGTGGTCACCGAAGACGAGATCCTCAAGCTCGACGAGATTCTCGACGAAACCGGCGGCTAGTTAGCCTTCTTCGGCCTCTGCATCGTCGAATTCGTCAGCCCAAGCCTGGTGTTCCGGCTTGAGTTCTTCCTCGCCCGCTTCTTTGTATTCGTTGAGTAGTGCATCGAAGTCGCCTTCACGGGAGCGTTTCAGCTCTCGGGCTTCTTCATAGCGCCGGTGTCGCCCCTTCTTCACCTATGAGCTCCCCTTCGCCTACGTCAAGACGCCCAATTGTAGCCCCGGTTGGGGCCGCAGCCCAACGTCATCCGACAGGCCTTCCGGATCGCTCCTCGAGGACAACGGCCCCATCTTCGAACGCCAACGCCGCATCACCGGCGACCAAACGGCGAATCGGGCCGCCCGCCAGCTCGGCTCGCCAGCCGGTGGCCAGACGAGCGTCCTCATCGCCGCGAACGAGTGCTTCGACATCGGCGCGGGTGGCGAGGAGCGAGGGATCAAGCTCTCGATCGCGAGCCAGTTGGTTGACCCACGCGGCCACAAGGGCCACGGCGGGACGGATGTCGCGGGAGTCGTTTGACCGTCGCGGAGCCTTTGGCGGGCGCCAGTCGGAGGCGACACCAACGGCGACGGCATCAAGAATGGGTTGGCCCAGGGCGCCTCGAGCGACACCCTTATCGATTCCGCGGATCTTGGCGAGCTGCTCGACATCGGTGGGTGCGGCCTGAGAGACACCAACAACGCCGATGTCGGAAAGCACGAATCGAACCGGCTGATCGACTTCTGCGGCCCGGCGTTCGCGCCAACCTGCAACCGCGCGCGCAATAGTGAGCGCCTTGCCGGTCAGGTGGCGGGCTTCCTTGATCTTGCGCCAGGCCTCATCGGGGTCTCGGGGTCCGCGCCAGCGGGTACGCATGATTTCGCACTCTGCCTCGGCCCATTCGACCCGGTCGCGCTCGGCGAGTTGAGCCATGAGGCGGTCGTGGAGCTCCAACAGATTGTCGACATCGGACGCGGCGTAGTCGAGTTGTGCCTGCCCCAGCGGCCGCTCAAGCCAATCGGTGAGCCGGCTGGACTTCGGAAGCTGCAGGCCGAGCTCGCGCTCATGAAGGGAGGCGAGCGACGGCGTGGAGAGTCCGAGGAATCCAGCGGCGATCTGTGTATCGAACAGGTGCTTTGGCACTGCCCCAGTGGCAAGTTCGAGTACTTCGAGGTCCTGCGATGCAGCGTGGAGGACGGCGGTGGCATCGGAGTCCATTACCGGGCGCAGCGGCGCCAGATCTATCGCCAGCGGATCGAGCAGGACAAGATCGCCCGGCCACGCGATCTGCACGAGCGCAACCTTGGGCCAGTAAGTGCGTTCGCGATGGAACTCCGTATCGAGCGCATAACGAGGCTGTTCGAGAAGGGCTTCGACCACCTCGGCCAAGCCTTCGTCGGTGTCAACAATTCGATAGTTCGGCACCCGCGCTCAGCTGCCGGTGCCGCAAGAGGAGGCTTTGCCCGCTTGGTGCCAGGCGCCCATGCCGCCGGCGACGTTGACGGCGTCGACGCCTTCGGCCCGGAGAAACTCCACGGCCCGGGCGCTTCGACCACCTTTGGCACAGATCACGTAGACGGTGCGGTCGGTCGGAAAGTCGCCGATCGACTCGGGCACGGTGGCCAGTGGCACCAATGTTGCCCCATCAATGTGGGCGGTTTCCCACTCGTCGGTCTCACGGACATCGAAGACGGGTGCGCCCCCGGCCATGTGGCGCTCGAGCTCGTCGACTTCGATCTCCGGAATCTCCATCTGGCGATGGTAACCAGACCGGCCGCGCAGATGACTCACCGGGCCGAGGAAGGCAGATCCTCGGGCCGATCCGCATCGTGGAACCAGCACGGGTCTCCGTCGAGAAGCTGGGCAACACGGAGCGTGTCAACCGCATGTCTCGGCGCGCGCGCTCCGTCGACAAACGCCTGTCGTAGCGTTGGAAGGGCGGAACGGCGCCAGACGGCATGGAGCCACTGGCTGCGCCCCTCGACCACCGGCACTGCCACGTCCGCGTCGCCCAGCACACCAGCTACTGAGCGAACGGCGATGGCCGAAGCATCGGTGAGATCGCACGCGAGCACCGCAATGAGGTCGCGTTCAATGTGCTCGAGCGCGGTGATGATGCCGCCGAGCGGGCCTTCGCCGGGCCAGGCGTCGTCGACATAGCTCAGTCCTAGAGCTTCGAGCGCGGCCTGGTTGCCGCCGACTACCACAACCGGAACGGCTCCGGCCGCGTCAAGCGCACAGGTGGCTTTGAGAACGAGCGCGTCGCCATCAACTTCGACGAGGGCCTTGTCGGTGCCCATACGCCGCGAGGCCCCGCCCGCTAGGACAGCGCCACCAAGCGCAGGGGGGTGGCTCACTCGGCCGGTGGCCACTCGGGGTCGCATTGCCGCAGAAAGAGCGCACATCGCTCGTCCTCGTCGGTTTCGTCGATGTGGGCGGCCATCCGTTGGAGTCCGTCGAGTGCCCGTAGGAACCCGCGGTTGGTCTCGTTGCGCCAGCGAACGAAGCCGCTCCCCCGCCAGCCATTGGCGCGCAGACGATCAAGACCTCGGTGGTAGCCAGTGCGGTACGCCGCGTAGGCCAGGGCCGGTTCGTCGACTGCGTCGCCTAGCGAAGCCCACGCCGCGAGAAACATGGGCCATTCCTCGCAGACCTTGCCGATGGCCGAGATTGGTGTATTTGACGCGAGCGCGGCGTCGAGCGCAGCAAGTGCGTCGGCCGGCTCAGGTGGCAGAACCGTGTCGGGTGGACCTTCGCGATAGAGATTGACATCCGTCATGGCGGGGATCCTAGCGAGGCGACCCAACCGCCCAGGGCGATCGGCCTAAGGTCGTGGCCGTGTTACTTGCCGCCTTTCCCGAATGGCTCGACCCGGAGCTCCTCAAATGGCTCATCCTGGTCGTGATCGCCCTGATCCTCTACCTCATGTACGTCGTGGTGCGTTTCGTGCAGAAGGCGGTGCTGAAAGTGGCACTCTTCGCACTCCTTGCCGGACTCGGCCTCTCCCTCTGGGTTCAACGCACCGATCTCGACGATTGTGCGCGCACCTGCGAATGTAGCCTCTACGGCCAGACTGTCGACGTGCCCTGGGCCCAGCTGCCCGAGGACGTACGCGTCCGCCTGGCCGACGGTGATGTCGGCTGTCGTGACCTGCTTGATGTGGAGATCTAGCCGAGCGATGCGCTCGACCAGGGTCTAGGGAACGCGCTCGATCCGCAACACGTTGGTGGAACGGCTCTGGCTATCGGAACCAGCCAACACGGCCACAGAATCGCCAGACCGGATATGCCCCTCAGCCTTCGCGTGACGGATTGCTTCGGCAACCATGTCTTCGTTGCTGTCGCGTGGCTCGATGAGCATCGGCGTCGTGCCCCAACTCAGCGTGAGCTGCTGCACCGTCGCCTCGTTGACCGAGAACCCGAGGATCTCCGCTTCGGGTCGGAAGCGGGCGATGGATCGAACGGTGAAGCCGGAGCCGGAGATGCACAACACGTGCTCGATCCCAAGCTCTTGCGTGGCTCGCCACGTGGCCAGGGTCATCGCATCGGTGACAGAAGCGGCTCCCGCCGTCTCATCAGTCATGCGAATTTCCGCGAGATTCCTCGCCCAGCCTTCGTGGTCCATTTCCTCGTCGGCCCGACGGGCGATACGGCTCATCGTGCGGACAACGTTGACCGGATCGATGCCGACCGCGGTTTCTCCAGACAACATCACGGCGGACGAGCCGTCGAACACGGCGTTGGCAACATCGGAGGCTTCAGCGCGGGTGGGCGCCGGGCTTGTCACCATCGACTCGAGCATCTGCGTGGCGGTGATGACCGGACGGCCGCCGGCGATGCACTCGCGAATGATCCGCTTTTGAAGATGAGGCAGATCCTCGAGGCTGCACTCGTTGCCAAGGTCACTGCGGGCGACCATGACGGCATCGGATGCCTCGATGATCCCGGTGAGATTGTCGACCGCGGCGCGGGTCTCGATCTTGGCGACGATGAGCGGGCCACGGGGATGGGGTTCGGTGCCCACTCGACGAATGTCGTGGGCGGACCGCACGAAGCTGATCGCGACCATGTCGACATTCGCTTCAACGAAAGCATCGAGCGCCACAAAGTCCGCGTCGGTCGGTGTAGCCATCTGGAGACGATCAGACGGAACGTGGATGCCCGGACGCCCACGCAGGCGGCTGCCATGGACCACCGTGGCGAGCATCTTGTCGGCCGACTTGTCGGAGATTTCGAGCACCGCGCCGCCGTCACCAACGGTCAGCCGGTCACCCACATGTACATCCCGAAGCAGACCCTCGTAGTCGACCTCGATCACGGCCGAGGTGGACGCGTCGGTTCCGGTCCGAATCTCGACCGAATGCCCCGTGGGCATGTCGACCCCGTCTTCGCCGAAGCTGGCAGCCCGAACCTTTGGGCCCGGAAGGTCGACGAGAATGCCGACCCGGCGGCCTTCGTCGGCGGAGACCTTCCGGATTCGATGGAGCCGCTCCAACCCGTCGTCGATCGTGCCGTGGGCCAATCCAATTCGAGCCACATCCATTCCCGCCTGAATCATCGCCCGCAGCGTTGACTCATCCTGTGAGGCGGGACCAATGGTGGCGACGATCTTCGTGCGGCGTTGCATCACTAGATTCTAGTGAGCCGCTGCGACCTGTCTGGACCAGATTTGCAACTAATTCAGGCGCGCTCGCAAGCGGAGCGCTCTGTCTCGCGTGTCGTCGGCCATGCGCGAGTCGGGCAGAGAGCCCTCCATGCGATCGAGCAGGTCGGCGGCATCGCCGAAACGGCCGCGGAGTTCACAGAGCTCCGAGAGCGCCCGCAAGTCGGGTGGACCAGCCGGAATTCGGATCCGAATGTCGAGCAACCAGTCGAGGTCTTGTGGCGTGCGGCTTCGGAAGGTGACGGTGAGGTTGTTCAGGACGCGCTGCACGATCGATCGGCTCGGCACGGGAGCGAGAAAGCTCGGATCGAACTGGACGTCCGCCCCGTGCAAGGTGCGAAATCGGGCATGGCAGGCCTCCGCGCTGATCCGGACACCCCCATGGAACGGGTCAATGAAGCCATCAACGACGTCGAGTTCGCGCACCAAGAAATGACCGGGCATACCAACGCCGTAAAGCTTGATACCGAGCCGGCGCGCGGTCTCCACGAGGACGACCGCCAGGGTGATCGGCATCCCGACGCGGCGAGTCAGTACTTCGTCGAGATAGCTGTTACGGGGGTCGTGATAGTCGGTGCGGTCGCCGATGAACCCTTCGTCGACGAACAGGTGACGCACCAACGAGTCGATCGAAGCGTCGGCGCATCCGTCGGCAAAACGATCGAGGGCCGCTAGTCCGGGGTCCACGCACGGACCGGCACCGGGCCGTGATTCCGCAAGGAGGAGAAGGGTCTCCGCGAGAGGGATGTCGCCCTCAGCCCACAGCAGGTCGATCACACGGTCAACGGCGGTCATAGCTGCGACCGTATCGAAGTACGGTGTACCCGTGCCTCGGATCCATCCGTATCTTGACGTCGGAAGGCCGATCGCGTTTGCTCATCGAGGCGGCGCCAGCGTCCATCCCGAGAACACCGAGCGAGCATTTCGTCACGCGCTCAACCTCGGTTTCACCCATATCGAGACCGACGTCCATGTCACGTCCGACGGCGTCGCGATCGCGTTTCACGACGACAAGCTCGATCGGGTCACCGACCGAAGCGGCGTGATCGCCGAGCTGCCATGGTCAGAAGTTCGCTGTGCCCGGGTCGATGGCACCGAGCCGATACTTCGTCTTGACGAACTCTTCGAGGCGTTCCCCCGCGCCTGCATCAACATCGATCCAAAACACGCAGCCGCCATCGTGCCTTTGGCCGATACAATTCTCGCATCGAAGTCCGTTGACCGAGTGATGGTCGGCTCGTTCTCCGACAAGCGCATCGCCGCGGTACGGCAACGGGTGGGCCCCGACCTGGCGATCAGCGCTGGCCCCCGGCGAACCCTGGCGCTGTTCGCAGAAGCGAAGGGCATCTCGGTGCGAGCAAAGTGGATCCACGCGGTACAAGTGCCGGTGCGGGCGAAACGCCTTGAGATCGTCACCCCGCGCTTTGTCGAGTACCTCCACGGCCGCGACATTCATATCCACGTATGGACGATAAACGAGGCTTCCGAGATGCACCGCCTCCTGGCCCTCGGCGTCGACGGCATCATGACGGACCGGCCGGAAGTTCTCCGCGACGTGCTGCTCGAACGCGGCCAGTGGCCGAACGCTCGAGGGTGAACCCCCACCGGTCGTACGATCGCTACACTGGCCGCTGGGTCATGTGGGCGATCCAGGGCCGTTGGGTCTTCGAGGTGACGCACCCGTGCATGAATTTGGATCTCGACACCGCTCCAGCACTCGTATGCGCGTCTGTCTCGCCGTCACACTTGGCCTCGCGCTATCAGCAGTAGCCGCCTCGATCACGCTGCGAGATGGCACCAGCGAGCGAGCAAGCGCGGCCGAGGATGTTATTGCCTCCGTAGCTGTGCTGGTCCCTGACGAGCGACTAGATCCGCGCATCGCCGCGCTCGAACTCGGCGGCAGCGCGTGGACTCGAACCGTCGCCGCATTCGACGACGCGCATTTCGCGGTCGCCGACAACGACCGGCGCGTCACAGCGGCCCACGGCCGACTTGTTGAGATGGAGGCCGAGCTCGTCGTGATCCGTGCCGATCATTTTGTCGCCGTCGACAGCATCGCGAGCACGGCCGCCGAGCTGAAGGTCGTTGAATCGATTCTCACTGCGAGGGCACTCGCGGAATACGTCAACTTCGGCACGAACCCGCTCGCCGGACTCAACGATCCCGGAAACGTGACCGAAGCCGCTCGTGGCGTGGAGTTGGGTCGGCGCGTTGAGGAAGTCCAACTCTCGAACCGGCAAGCCCTACTTGACCATCAGGCCGCCGTCGGCGACGACGCCACGCAACTTGTCGCCCGGGCGATCGAGCTCAACACCGAAATCGGGTCGACCCGGTCGGTAATCGACGCTGGCGAATCAGCAGCGATCGTACTTGCGAGGTTGATCGACGACGCCGCGGAAGACGTTCGGCGAGCTCGATGGTCGGCCTCGCTGCCCGGCACCGACCTCACGGTTGTCGCGCTCGACGCCTATCTCAACGCCGGAGAGTTGCTCGCCGAGGCGTGGCCGGCGTGTAACGCCCGATGGTGGATGCTGGCGGGTGTCGCCCGTATTGAGAGCCGCCACGGTCGCTACGGGGGCCGATCACTACGGAGCGACGGGCGAGTCGATCGCCCAATCATCGGCATCGCCCTTGACGGTGGCCCTGGTGTTCGCGCCATGGTCGACACTGATGGAGGTAAGTACGACGGCGACCTTGAGTGGGACCGAGCCGTCGGCCCGCTCCAGTTCATCCCGGAGACCTGGCTCCGACGCGGTCGAGACGGCAGCGGTGATGGCTTCGCCGATCCGCAGAATATGTACGACGCCGCTTACAGCGCGGGCCGTTACTTGTGTGCGCTCGGCGGCAATCTCGGCAATCGCACCAACCTGCGCTCTGCCTACTTCGGCTACAACAACTCGAGTGCCTATGTCGCTGACGTCATCGGCCACGCCGATCGCTACGCCGACTTTGCGCTGCCCGAACTTCCCGAAACCATCGAAACTGTGGATGACGCGGTGGAGAACGACAACTAATCTGGGGATTACCGGTGGGTTTCTCATCGAAACCTGTGGATTTCCCTTCACCCCCTTGACCCGTGCGGGGCGCCACATCAGAGTGCACCTTGTCGACGCAGGAGCGAAAGCACTGGGACGCCGTGAAGGACGGAAAGGGCGCAAGCCCCGGAAGAACGGACCGGGTTCCTCGGAGCTGGAGCAAGAGCAGAGGCAGGCAAGATCAGGCCGGGACCCGAGAGGGAACCGGCGGGTCGACTGGAGGCACGGAGGTGCGTAGCCGGAGCAAACGGAAGGGTCCCTGACGGGGGTCTGACCGGGAGCGAAGGGGAAGTACCGCCAGCCGGAGGGTCCGCCACCGTCAGGAGCACACCGCAGGGTGTGAGGCCGGGAGGGGGAACAAACCCGATGGAGGGTACGTGTCAGGGTCGCAGCGAAACGAGGTCACACCGACGGGGGTGGCGGCGGGTCGAAGCGGACCGGGTACCGCTGGGTACTGATGGTTGAACCAGGCAAACAGCAGCGAGACGTTCGGCGCTGGGAGTCAGGGTCCGCCCCGCAAGGGCAGGCCCCATATGGCAGGACATTCCGACGGGGTGGCCGGCCAGGTGAAGGAGCCACTTTCGAGGCCCCGAGGAGTTGACCGGTGCGAACCGGGAGGCTACTCGGGGTCTTGTTTCGTTTTAAGCGAAATCATCGCCCTGGGACGAGCGTCAGTCATCCTTCAGCGCCACGGCATTGGGTGTGACATTCATCTTGGGTTCGTACTCGACGGCCTCGGCCGCTCCCCCGCCATCGGCTCCCAAAGTTGCCCGCAGAGTGGTCCGACAATCATCGCACGGGGCATAGAACTCGACCTCAGCCGCCAGGCCGCAACGTGGGCACATGATCTCCATAGGTTGAGTGTCGCGCGGGCGATGGCTGCGACGGTGAATGGGGGTAAGATCCTGCGGCTTCGGGAAGGCAGCAACCATGGGCGAAGAACAGGCCAACGACACTTCGGCACGCACCGTGATCATCGGCGCAGGCCCGGCGGGTCTCACCGCGGCGTACAAGCTTGGCAAGGCTGGCCACACCGCCACCGTGCTGGAAGCAACCGACGTTGTCGGCGGTATTTCTCAAACCGTCGAGCGGGATGGCTGGCGCTTCGACATTGGCGGCCACCGCTTCTTCACGAAGGTGAAGCCGGTACGCGATTTCTGGCACGAGGTTCTTCCCGACGAAGATTTCCTTCTTCGACCGCGGATGAGCCGAATCTTCTACCAGGGCAAGTTCTACGACTATCCGTTGAAAGCGTTCAACGCCCTCGGCAACCTCGGCATCATCGAGGCCGTTCGCTGCGTGCTGTCCTACATCTGGGCTCGGATCAACCCGCCGAAGGATCAGACGAAGTTCGAGGGTTATGTCGCCGCCAAATTTGGTTGGCGCCTCTACCGCACATTCTTCAAGACCTACACCGAGAAGGTTTGGGGTGTGCCGGCCGACGAGCTCGAGGCCGACTGGGCCGCCCAGCGCATTAAGAACCTCAGCCTCTTCAGCGCCATCTGGAATGCGATCACACCGAGCCGCAACCAGAAAGACATCACGAGCCTCATCGAAGAATTCGAATACCCCCGTCATGGCCCCGGCATGATGTGGGAACGCTGCCAGACCCTCGTCCAGGGTCAGGGCAGCGACGTCTTCTTTGAGCAAACCGTCACGAAGGTGCGCTACGACAATGGCGCAGCGACGCACGTGGTCACCGACGGACCAGCCGGTTCCACCGAACACGCCTGCACCGATGTCATCTCGTCGATGCCCATTCCGCTTCTCGTTCAAGCAATGGATCCGCCCGCACCCGAAGACGTCGTGCTCGCCGCGAAGTCGCTCCAGTTCCGCGACTTCCTCACCGTTGCGCTTGTTGTGCCGGAGGAAGACGGATTCCCCGATAACTGGATCTACATCCACGCCCCGGAGGTCCAGGTCGGCCGCGTCCAGAACTTCGGTTCCTGGTCGCCGGAGATGATTCCGGAAGCGGGAAAGACCTGCCTCGGTCTTGAATTCTTCGTGAACGAGGGCGACGAACTTTGGGTTTCCGACGATGACGACCTCATCGCCCAGGGCACTCGAGAGATGGCCCTACTCGGCCTCCTTGACCCGTCGAGAGTCGAAAAGGGCTACGTCGTTCGGATGCCGAAGGCGTATCCGATGTATGACGGCGCCTACAAACAAAACGTCGAGATCCTCCGCGGTTGGCTGTTGGACAACGTTCCCAACGTGCACCCGGTCGGCCGCAACGGCATGCACCGTTACAACAACCAGGATCACTCGATGTACACGGCCATGTTGACGGTGGAGAACATCGTCAACGGCGCCACCCACAACGTGTGGGAAGTGAACGTCGAAGCCGAGTACCACGAGGAACTCAGCGAGTCCGGCGGATGAGCCCAGGGACCGACGTTCGCACGATCGTCGTCATCCCAGCCTTTAACGAGGAGGAGTCCCTCCCCGCCGTTCTCGCGCAACTCGCCGAGGTCGTACCCGATCTTGACATCGTTGTTGTCGACGACGGGTCCACTGATCGCACTGCAGCTGTCACCCGGATCGCCGGTGTCCCCTGCGTTGCGCTCCCCTTCAATCTCGGAATTGGCGGTGCGCTCCGTGCGGGCTATCGCTATGCGAACGACAATGGCTACGACCGTGCCGTGCAGTTCGATGCCGATGGGCAACACCGAGCCGACCAGATTGGCGCGCTACTCGAAACGCTCGACGGCGGTGCAGAAATGGCTGTCGGCAGCCGATTCGCGGCCGGTGGTTATGCCGTTGGTCGAAGCCGAGGAGTGGCCATGGGTTTACTCCGCCTTGGGGTTAAACGGCTGACCGGCCAGAAGTTCACCGACACCTCATCGGGCTTTCGAGCAATCGGCCAGCCTGTCCTCGCCGACTTCGCCACGAATTACCCCGTTGAGTACATGGACTCCGTGGAGACCCTCGTCAACGCCTGCCGCGCCGGCTACGACGTTCGAGAAGTGCCCACGCTCATGGAAGAGCGCACCGGCGGCGTGCCATCACAACGTCCGTTCCGGCTGGTGTATCACTACGCCCGGCTCCTCGTTGCTCTCCTCGGCTCGCCACGACGCGCCAACCCGCGTAAACGCTGAAGGCCGAGTAAGGCCGAGCAAACCTAGGCACCGCCGACGTCTGCCGCGGGCGGGCCGAAGCGCCCGAGGAGATAATCGCGGATGCCCTTGAGCCGCCCGGCGGGAGACCAATGCAGGCCGCGTGAGGGGTCGTGCAGGTATCCGACCGGAATCTGAACCAGGGCAACACCGATACGAAACCACGCGTTCTTGCGGCCGTAGTGCTCCCTGAGCATCAGTAGCGTGTTGCGGAGCTGGAGGTACGCGACCCGTTCAATCGACGCACTCATGCCCGGGTTGCGCACGTTGGCGCCACGAATGACGCCACACCCCCATCCGGCTCGAGCGGCACGAATTGCCAGCTCGCTCTCCTCGCAGTAGGCGAAGTAGCGCTCGTCAAAGAGACCCACCTCTTCGAGACAGGCTCGACGACACATCATCAGCGTGCCGTGGGGGTAGTCGGCTTCGTCGAAGCCTTCCTCGACGGTGGGCATGGCATCGATTGTGCCGAGATAGGGATCAATGATCGGCCGCATTCCGTCGCCGACGTCGGCGCTCATCAAGCCGACGGTCGGTCGGTCTTCTACGGCTGCGAGCATCTTGTCGATCGTGTCCGGGTCGGGCAGTGCGTCGTGGGGAGCAATGGCGACCCAGTCGCCGATGCCGTCTGACAAGAACCGTCGAAGACCGACGTTGCCGCCTGGACCGAAGCCGAGGTTGCCGCCCCCGAAGATGATCTCCGCATCGCCCACGAGAGCCGGGAGGGAGCGCTGCGTCTGATCATCGGATCCGTTGTCGACCACGATCACTCGGGTGGGCGTTGTCTGCTCCCGGAAGGCCGCGACGGTCCGTCCGACGGCATCGGGGCGGTTGCGATGGATAATGACGACAGTGACCGGCGCGACTGACATGCGAGCGCAGTGTGCCTCCCGGGGTGATCGCGCGGCAACCCGACCGCTAACATGCTCCAGTGCAATCGACTGGACCGGGCGACCCCTCTGAGGGAGAGATTTTCCACAAGATTGGCGACCTCGCGGCCGAGAGCGGCCTGCGTCGGATCCACATGCTGGCGTGGCGCGATCTCGCCGATGTTGAGGCCGGTGGCAGCGAACTGCACGCCTCCACTGTCGCGGCCCGCTGGGCGGCGGCTGGTATCGATGTCACGATGCGCACGTCCTACGCCCAGGGCTCGCCTCCGGAAACCGTGCGTGATGGCTACAAGGTCGTACGTCGAGCGGGCCGCTACCTCGTTTTCCCGCGTGCGGTCGCCGCCGAAATTGCGGGTGGACATGGCCGCCGCGACGGGTTGGTCGAGATCTGGAACGGTGTCCCGTTCTTCTCGCCGCTGTGGGCCCGTGGTCCCCGGGTGACATGGCTGCACCATGTTCACGAGGACATGTGGCCAATGGTGCTGCCGCCTGGACTGGCCCGAGCTGGGCAGCTCCTCGAGCGTCGAATCGCTCCCCCGTTCTATCGAAACACCTCCGTCATTACGCTCAGCGAATCGTCGCGCGCCCACCTAGTCGACCGACTCCGGCTTCCCGCCGCCAACATCCACGTCGTGCCACCGGGGATCGACACCAGTTTCCGCCCCGCCAATCGGAAAGCCGCCGAGCCAACGGTGCTCGCCGTGGGTCGGCTCATGCCCTCCAAGGCATTTGGCCGACTCATCAAAAACGTCGCCCGGGTGCGCGAGTACCTGCCCAGCGCCCGACTGACAATCGTGGGCGAGGGCGCCGAACGTGATGATCTCAAACGGCTGGTCGCCCACCTTGGCGCCGAAGAATGGTGCGAGCTGGTCGGACGAGTGGACGCCGAAGACCTCGTCCGTCGCTACCAGGAGGCGTGGGTCGTGGCGAGCACTTCCCAGAGCGAAGGATGGGGTATGACCCTCACCGAGGCAGCGGCCTGTGCGACACCGGCGGTCGCGACCAGAATTCCCGGCCACATCGATGCTGTCCGCGACGGTGTTGGTGGTGTACTGGTCGACTCTGATGACGAATTCGTCGATGCCCTCACCCGAGTTCTCGACGACAGCGACTTCCGCGAGCAAATGAGCAACGGTGCGCTCCGAGTGGCGCAAGAGTTCACCTGGGCTCGCACCGCCTACGAGACCTTGGCGGTTCTTGCTGCCAACGCCAGCGGCACCCGGTAGCGGGCTCGCACATTGCGTGGCCTGAGAGAGCGGTTTCGTCGTCACGGGGTTCTGCTGACTGCCGCGCTTGTCGCCTACGTCCCGATTATTGCGTCGAGTCCGGGTGCGGTCGGCGCCGACACGAAGACGTACCTGTATCTCGATCCCGGTCGTGTCCTCGCCAACGCTTCCACGCTCTGGGATAGCGACGTCGCCCTCGGCACCGTCACCCACCAGAACATCGGCTACCTCTGGCCCATGGGACCCTTCTATTGGGTTTTCGAGACCATTGGCAGCCCCGACTGGTTCGCCCAACGGATCTGGCTCGGCTCGCTGCTGTTTGCCGCGGGCGCCGGTGTCCACTTCCTGCTGAGGACGCTCGATTGGCAGGGCCGCGGAATGCTGGTAGCGGTGCTGGCGTACCAACTCAGCCCGTACATCCTCGACTACAGCGCGCGGATCTCCGCAGTGCTCCTCCCCTGGGCCGGCCTTCCCTGGATGATCGCCTTGACGATCCGGGCCGCTCGTTCTGGTGGTTGGCGAGATCCCGCTCGGTTTGCGCTTGTTGTACTTACCGTTGGTTCGGTCAACGCCACGTCGTTGTTGCTGGTCGGTCTGGCGCCGGTCGCTTGGCTCATCCACGCTCGGGTCACCGAACGGTCGATCACGACTCGCCAGGGAGTGACCGCCGCGCTCCGAATCGGTGTCCTCAGTGCGGTGGTGTCGCTCTGGTGGATCGCGGGGCTCATCCTGCAAGGCGGCTACAGCCTGCCCGTCACGCGTTACACAGAGACGTACCAAACCGTGGCCGCGGCCTCGACTGCACCCGAAGTGTTTCGCGGGCTTGGTTATTGGTTCTTCTACGGCAACGACAAGTTTGGCCCGTGGATTCAACCCAGCATTGAGTACACGCAGGGGGTCTGGCTCCTCTTCATCAGTTTTGGTCTTGTGGTGCTCTCGCTTTTCGGCGCCGCCCTTGTCCGATGGCGTCACCGCAGTTACTTCGTTCTGCTCATCGTCATGGGCGGGCTGATTGCGATCGGCAGTCACCCGTTCGACGCACCGTCCCCCTTGGGTTCGCTGTTTAAGGACTTTACGGGCACTGACGCCGGGCTGGCGCTGCGCTCCACGCCGCGTGCCCTCCCGATGCTCGTCTTGGCCACCTCGGTCCTGCTCGGCACCGTCGTCAACGCGCTCGATCGACGCTGGCCCCAACCCACCAAGGTCTTTGCGGTGGTCGTTCTCGCCGCGGTGGTTCTCAACAATCCCGCGATGTGGAAAGTCCGCATGGTGGAGGAAAATCTCCAAAGAGACGAGGAAGTGCCGGAGTACTGGCTCGAGGCCATCGATGCGCTCAACGAGAGCGAGCGACAGGGACGGGTGATGGAGCTCCCGGGGAGCGATTTTGCGTCCTACCGATGGGGCAACACAGTCGATCCGATTACGCCGGGCTTTCTTGACCGTGGGTACGTTGCCCGCGAGCTGGTGCCGTTTGGTTCCGCAGAATCGGCCAACCTGTTGAACGCCTTCGACCGGCGTCTTCAGGAGGGCACGGCCGACGCCGACTCCATCGTGCCGATCGCCCAGATGCTGTCGATCGATGACATCGTCCATCGAGCCGACCTCACCTTCGAACGATTCCGCACGCCACGACCTGTCCCCACGGCCGAGCTTCTTGATCAGTTCGCCGGGCTTGGATCTCCCGTTCCATTCGGCGAACCGGTGCCAAATGTCGCCGGCCCTCAACAGACCCTGATCGATCAAGTTCACCTGGCGATCGACCCGACACTCCCCCATCCCGCGCCGGTCACCGCCTACGAGGTCCCCACCCCGCTGCCCGAAGTCCGGCTCCGGCCGATATCGGGCGCCCTGGTGATTGTGGGCGACGCTGAGGGCATCGTGGATGCGGCTGGCGCTGGTCTGTTGGAAATCAATCGACCGCTGTGGTTCGGCGCTGATCTAGCGCTCGACGATTCGCTCCGTGATGAGGTGCTGGCCGAGCCCGCCGTGATCGTGCTCACCGACACGCATAAGCGACGGGCCCACCGCTGGGGCACGCTACGAGAAGGCCTCGGCTACGTCGAGCGACCGGGCGAGGAGAAGCTGGTCGACGACCCCACTGATAATCGACTCGAACTCTTCACCGATGTCGAGGCTTCCGCGACCGTCGATATCGACGACACGAGAACGGTCAGCGTCCAGCCGGGCCCCTTCGTGCTCCGAGCCTCGAACTACGGCAACCCCGTCACGTACACAAACGGCGATCGACCGAGTCGAGTCATCGACGGCGATCCCGCTACTGCGTGGGTGGTTGGTGCCTTCGCCGAGGCCCGTGGAGAGTGGCTGGAGTTCGCCTACGAAGAGCCGACCGTCGTCCCCTCGATCACCCTGGTCCAGCCGGCGGGAGATCACAATCGGCGAATCACCGAAGTGGTGGTGCGAGCCGACGGCGAGGAGGTCGGCGGTGCTCGTCTCGACCCGTCGAGTTGGAACCCACCGGGCCAGAAGATCGCGCTCCGTCCGCACGAGCCTGCTTCGGTGTACGAGCTCGACCTGGTCGATCTGAGCATCGCGCCGCGGGTCAACTATGCGGGCGTCGCTCCCGTCGGGTTCGCCGAGGTGTTGATGGGCAACGCTCCACCCGTCGCCGAATCGCTGCGCCTTCCGGTAGCGTTTATGTCTCGCGTGGGTGCCGATCTCGACCGACACGATCTCTCGATTGTGATGACCCGTGAGCGCTCGAATCCTCAAGAGCCTGTGCGAACAGACCCTGAGCCAGAGATACAGCGCGACGTGGAGCTACCGAGCTTCCGCACGTTTGCGGTCGAGGGCGCGGCTCGTGTCTCGGCCACGGTCGATAAGCAGCTCGTCGACGAGCTCCTCGGCCGAGCGACCGGTATTGATGGCTCGCCCTTGGTTGCCCGCGCCAGCGCCACGCTGCCGGGCGACCTCAACAGCCTCGCCTCATTCGCCTTCGACGGCGATCGCGACACCGCATGGACACCGAACCTTGGGCCTCAACGGGAGCAATGGATCGAAATCGAAACCTTGGGAGCAGTGACCTTTGCGGATCTACGGTTGGCGATCGTGATCGATGAGTTGCACTCGGTGCCAACGCGACTCGCCGTCGAGGTTGACGGCGAGCTGATCGGTGAGTTTGAGACCGGATTGACGCTGACGGCCCCGGAGCGGGGCACGCTGGCCGATGTCGTGCTCCCCGTTTCAGGGTCCGGTTCAGTGATTCGCGTCCGAGTAGTGGACGTCGCAGAACGCTTGACTCGTGATTGGTACTCGAACGACTTTACCGCTCTCCCGGTATCGTTCGCCGAGATCGAAGCCGACGCTGGTGTGCGCTTTGGCCCGGTTGGCGATGTTGCCACGGGGTGTGTAGAGATCGCCACGATCTCCGGCCAACCAGTTCGGGCCGAGATTTCTGGTTCGGCTGTCGACGCACTCGAGCGGAAAGAGCTCACTATCGCGGGCTGTACTGAGCTGGCCGTCGACGCCCATTTCAGTGTCAGCACGGCCGGTCGCGCCCTGGGATTCGACATTGATCAGCTTGTGCTCCGAAGCCATCGTCCACTCGCCGATCCGGTCGCGCTGCCGCCCGTCACGGTGGTCAGCCACGACGACACGAACTATGTGCTTGAGGTGCCGGGCGATCCAAACGAACGTTGGCTCGTCCTCGGGCAGAGCGTCAATGTCGGCTGGGAGGCAAGTATCGACGGAGTGTCGCTGGGCGAGCCCACCCTGATCGACGGGTTTGCCAACGGGTGGCGTCTCCCCGCCGGCGCAATGCTGCGAGTCGAACTTGAATGGACTCCACAGAGCCTCGTCAACAAGAGCCTCGCTCTCTCGGTGGTGGCTATCTTGTTCGTGATCGGCCTCGCCTGGCGTGGGCGCGGTGGCAGGCCAGTCAACGAGCCTGCCCGCGCAATGGGACCGGCGCAGCCGACGCTTCGACTCCTGCCACTTGTCGATCGGCCGAGCCGACAACGGGCGGTTGACGACCGAATAATTCTGGCCACGTCAGCCGTAGCAGGCGGACTTACCTGGTTGAATCTCCCCCGACTACCGGTCCTCGCCCTCGGCGTCGGACTGGTGCTGGCCCTGCTGATGCGGTTGGCCCGAGGATGGATTCGGCCGTCGTTGTTCGCCGCGTTCGCCCTCGGATTCACTTCGGTCGCGTTGATGCTCGAGCAACGAACCAATCGATTCCCACCGGACTTCGGTTGGCCGCAGCAGTTCCTCGACCTCCACGTGTGGGGCCTTCTCGCGTTGCTACTCCTCGCGGCCGACTACCTCTACGCGGCAACGACCCCCGACGAAGATCGTCGGAGGCCGAAGCGCCGCAGTTCGAATTAGACCGTTGTGTTCGCGCGGCTCAGTGCGTGCTGCACGAGTTCGAGCAAGGTGCCCTTGGTCGACGCTCGGTCGCGAGCGTCGGTCACCATCATCGGTACGTTCGCCGGAATCGCGAGCGCTTCACGCACGTCTTCCAGCGAGTGGTGAATACGTCCGAAGAACGCGTTCACCGCGACGACGAACGGAATGCCCGCCGACTCGAAGTAGTCGACCGCCGCAAAGCAGTCCTCGAGTCGTGAGGTGTCGACGACGACAACGGCGCCGATCGCTCCTCGAACGAGGTCGTCCCACATGAAGTGGAACCGATCCTGACCGGGTGTACCAAACAGGTAGAGGATGAGGTCGTCGCCGAGGCTGATGCGACCGAAGTCCGTCGCTACCGTCGTCGATGTCTTGGGGGCTTAGCCGGCGATATCGACACCCTGGCTGTGAGACGTCAACGATTCCTCGGTTGTTAGCGGCTCGATCTCGGAAATGGAACCGACGAACGTGGTCTTGCCGACTGCGTAGCCGCCGGCAACAACAATCTTGACGGGGAGCGGGACCTTGCCGCTTGGGGTGTCGTTCTTCTCAGAGCGCTTGAAGAGCATCGAGTACCCTTTCGAGGAGCCGGAGGTCGGGACGGGATCCCTCTCTTCCGTTAGCCGGATTGGCATGGGAGTCAAGGAATCCCTCGGTGACCAGGTCCCCCGCGAGTACGCAAGCAACACCGAGGGGAGGCCAAGGTGGGCAGACACCTCAGCAACGGACGTTGGATCGGCACACAGCCCAAGGATTTCTCGCTTCTCGATGGGGAGACCGGCTGCGCCTTCTTCGCCCCGCGGCGTGACGAGAACGATCGTCTCGAGTGCAAGCTCGGTCGTCGATCGCACTCGTCCACCGGTCAACGCATACGGGCGCACACGGAGCTGTTTATCGTTGATGTCTCCCAGGGAGCCTTGGACGGCGGCGATCCAAACGGCGAGCCGCTCGTTGGTCTCGGCCTGTTCGAGGCCGAGCAGGTTGCCGGTACCTAGCCCAAGGCGTTGAACCTCGAGCACCCGGATGCGCTCGATCTCGATGGCCAGACTGAGGTCGGCTCCAGTCTCAGCGAGCGTCGCGATGCGAGCTTCTGACTCCTGGAAGGTGGTGCGATCGGTTCGGTCGATGATACCGGAGTAGGCAAAACAATCCCGGCGGCAAGAGGCGTCGCCAGTAGCAAGAGCAGCTTGCCACGAACCTTGATCCTCTTGAGCATGCGCGGGGCCTGTGAGAGTCGGGATACCCACGGAGGGTGCCTCCCGGCTCAGATCGGTCGTTGTCATGAGTATTTGAGGAGTCCAGGTAATCGGACCCTTTGAGGATGAACCAAACGGCCCAGGTCCAGCGGAACGACTAGCGCAGGGGCGCCGCTGAGGGTGTGATCGGCGCGGGAAGTTGCGTGCTGGCCATCAGGAAGCAGTCGACTGCCGCGGCCGCGGAACGACCCTCGGCGATTGCCCACACGATGAGGCTCTGTCCTCGGCCCATATCGCCCGCCACGAACACTCCGTCGAGGTTGGTCGACCAGTTGTCGTCGCGTAGGACATTGCCTCGGCCATCGAGGGCAACACCGAATTGTTCGGTGAGCGCACCCTGCTCCGGACCGGTGAAGCCCATCGCTAGAAGTACGAGCTCCGCCGGGAAGTCCTGTTCGGAACCTTCGATTGGCTCGAAGCTCATCCGACCGTCGTTGAAGGTTTGCTCGACCCGCACGGTGCGAAGCTTCGACACATGACCGTTGTCGTCGCCGACAAACTCGACGGTGTTGATGGCGTATTCGCGCTCGCCGCCCTCTTCATGAGCGGAGCTGACGCGATAGATCACTGGCCAGGTTGGCCACGGATTGGCTCCCGGCCGGGTTTCGGGGGGTTGTGCCATGATCTCGAACTGATGAATCGACGCTGCGTTCTGCCGGAGCGAGGTGCCTAGGCAATCAGCACCGGTGTCGCCACCGCCGATAATGATGACGTTCTTGCCCTCAGCGGAGAGCGTGGGGGCCTCGAGGTCGCCCTCCTGGACATGGTTGGATATCGGGAGGAATTCCATCGCCTGATGGATGCCATCGTTCTCGCGGCCAGGAATCGGCAGATCGCGGGCTTGGGTTGCGCCGCAGGCAAGAACAACAGCATCGTGCTCAGCGCGGAGATCCTCGGCCGTGATGTCGTGGCCGATCGACACATTGCAGCGGAATTCGGTGCCCTCGGCCTCCATCTGCGAAATTCGCTGATCGAGATGACGCTTCTCCATCTTGAACTCGGGGATGCCGTAACGAAGGAGTCCGCCGACCCGGTCGGCCCGTTCGTAGACGACCACGTTGTGGCCGGCCCGGGTGAGCTGCTGCGCGGCCGCAAGCCCAGCGGGGCCGGAGCCGACAACGGCGACTGACTTGCCGGTCGAGGTCGCGCAGATCTCCGGCGTGATCCAGCCTTCCGCCCACGCCCGGTCGACGATCTCGACCTCAATGCGCTTGATCGCAACGGGAGGCTCGTGGATCCCCAGCACACAGGCGGTCTCGCACGGCGCCGGGCACAAACGCCCGGTGAATTCCGGGAAGTTGTTGGTGGAGTGGAGACGATCGATCGCGTCGCTCCAGTGGCCGCGATATGACAGGTCGTTCCAGTCCGGAATGATGTTGCCGAGCGGGCAGCCGTTGTTGCAGAACGGGATGCCGCAGTCCATGCAACGACTCGCCTGCTCGCGCAGCTTGTCTTCGGCGAACGGCTCGTAGACCTCTTTCCAGTCCCGAAGTCGGACCGGCACCGGTCGCCGCGTGGGCAGCTCCCGATCGTGCTTCATGAATCCGCGTGGATCAGCCATGATTGTCTCCCCAGCCCCGTGAGGCGGCCATGATCGCCTCGGTTTCGTCTTCGCCCGCGGCTCGGGCGGCCGCAGCAGCCTGGAGCACCCGGCGGTAGTCGGTGGGCATCACCTTGACGAAGTCGTCAGCGGTGGTGCCCCAGTCGGCCAGGATGCGCGCCGCGACTTCGCTGCCCGTCTCATGGCCATGCTTCTCGACCCGGTCACGTAGCCAGTCGAGATCGTCTCTGTCGAGCGTCTCTAGGTCGACCATCTCGGGGTTGACCCGCTTCGGGAAGATGCCGTCGGGATCGTAGATGTAGGCGATGCCGCCGCTCATACCCGCGGCGAAGTTGCGCCCGGTCGGACCAAGGATGACGGCGCGTCCACCGGTCATGTATTCACAGCCGTGATCGCCAATGGCCTCCACGACCGCCACGGCGCCAGAGTTACGCACGCAGAACCGCTCGCCGACGGCGCCGCGAAGGAATACCTCTCCCCCGGTGGCGCCATACAGGATGACGTTGCCGGCGATCACGTTTTCTTCGGCGACAAACTTTGCCACTTCCGGTGGGCGGACCACGATGCGGCCGCCCGAGAGTCCCTTGCCGACATAGTCGTTGGCATCGCCGCTCAGCCGGAGGGTGATGCCCTTCGAGACGAAGGCGCCGAAGCTGTTGCCAGCCGACCCGGTGAAGTTCACGACAATCGTGTCGTCGGGGAGACCGTCTCCGCCGTACCTCTTGGTGACCTCGAAGCCCAGCAGCGTGCCGACGGTGCGGTTGACGTTGCGGATGGGAATGTCGATGGTGACGGGTCGCCCGTCGTCGAGTGCGCCTTCGGCGAGCTGAATCAGGGTCTGATCGAGCGCCCGCTCCAGACCGTGGTCCTGTTCTTTCCACTGGTGCCGGCGAGATTCCCGAGCAATCTCGGGCAGGTGCAGGATCGGCGAAAGATCGAGGCCTTTGGCCTTCCAATGGTCAACGGCATCAGCAACGTCGAGCGCCTCGACCTGGCCGATGGCCTCGTCGAGGTTGCGGAACCCAAGCTCCGCCATGAGTTCGCGGACTTCTTCGGCGATGAATTCGAAGAAGTTCTCGACGAACTCGGGTTCGCCCGAGAACTTCGCCCGCAGCTCAGGATTCTGCGTTGCGACACCCACTGGGCACGTGTCGAGGTGACAGACCCTCATCATCACGCAGCCCATCACCACGAGTGGAGCGGTCGCGAAACCGAACTCTTCGGCGCCAAGAAGGGCGGCAACCATCACGTCGCGGCCGGTTTTCAGCTGGCCATCACACTGCACGACGATGCGGTCCCGTAGATCGTTGAGCAAGAGGGTCTGCTGTGTTTCGGCCAGGCCTAGCTCCCACGGAGCGCCCGCGTGTTTGATCGACGTCATCGGCGATGCGCCGGTGCCGCCGTCGTGACCGGAGATCAACACCACGTCGGCGTGAGCCTTGGAAACGCCAGCGGCGACAGTGCCAACCCCGACCTCGGCCACGAGCTTCACGTGGATTCGGGCCTCCGGGTTGGCGTTCTTCAGGTCGTGGATCAGCTGAGCGAGATCTTCAATCGAATAGATATCGTGATGAGGCGGCGGCGAGATCAGGCCGACGCCGGGCGTCGAATGACGGGTCTCCGCGATCCACGGGTACACCTTGTGACCTGGCAGTTGGCCGCCCTCACCGGGTTTTGCGCCTTGCGCCATCTTGATCTGGATGTCGTCGGCGTTGACGAGGTATTCGCTGGTGACACCGAAACGGCCGCTCGCAGCCTGCTTGATGGCGCTGCGCCGGAGGTCGCCGTTTTCGTCGGGGGTATAGCGACGAGCGTCCTCGCCCCCTTCACCGGTGTTCGACTTGGCGCCGATGCGGTTCATCGCGATTGCGATGGTTTCGTGGGCCTCGGCCGAGATCGAGCCGTAGCTCATCGCGCCGGTGGAGAATCGGCGGACGATCGACTCGACCGACTCCACTTCGTCCAACGGAACGGCGGGACGATCCTCGTCTCGGAAGCGGAAGAGGCCACGGAGGGTGCCGAGTTCGGTGGCTTGGTCGTTCACCCGGCCGGTGTATTCTTTGAAGATGTCATAACGCTTCTCACGAGTCGCGTGTTGCAACTTGAAGACCGTGTCTGGGTTGAAGAGGTGGTATTCGCCCTCCCGGCGCCATTGGTACTCGCCGCCAGCCTCCAGGGTGCGGTGGGCGCGCTGGGTGGGGATGGGCGGAAAGGCCAGGCGATGACGCATGGCAACCTCCTCGGCCAAGACATCAAGGCCAACGCCGCCGAGACGGCTCACTGTTCCAGTGAAGTATTCGTCGACCACAGAAGCATGAAGGCCGATCGCCTCGAAGATCTGGGCGCCGGTATAGGAAGCAACGGTCGAGATGCCCATCTTCGACATCACCTTGAGGATGCCGGTGCCCGCGGCGGTGACGAAGTTCGCATGGGCCTTCGCTGGATCCATGGCGGAATCGAACCCGTGGTCGCCGTTGGCGATCATGTCGTCGATCGTCTCGAATACGAGGTAGGGGTTGATCGCGTTGGCGCCATAACCAAGGAGCAGGGAGATCTGGTGACACTCGCGGACATCGCCGCTCTCCACGACAAGCCCGGCCCGGGTGCGGGTCTTCTCTCGAACGAGGTGATGGTGGACAGCGCTGGTCGCCAGCACGGACGGAATCGCCGCCAGACGGTCGTCGGTGCCGCGGTCGGACAGCACGATGACTGTGGCCCCCGAGGTGATCGCGTCCGATGCTTGCGAGCGGATACGGCTGATGGCGTCGGCCAGGCCGTCGGCTCCCTTGTTCACGGGATAGAGCGTGCTGATGACTTCGGTACGGAATCCCTCCGGACCTTCGGTGCCGTCGAGGGCGACCAAACGTGCGAGATCGGCGTCGATAATCACCGGATTGTCGAGATGAATCGTGCGACAGCTTTCGGGCCGAGCGTCGAAGATGTTGCCCTCGGGCCCGAGACGGGAGAACGTGGAGGTGATGATCCGCTCGCGAATCGCGTCGAGCGGCGGGTTTGTTACCTGAGCGAACAGCTGCTGGAAGTAGTCGCTGAGTTGACGGGAGCGATTCGACAATACTGCGATCGGCGTGTCGGTGCCCATTGACCCGATCGCCTCTTTGGCGTGTCGGGCCATAGGAGCGATGAGGAGCTTATTCTCTTCGAGCGTGTAACCGAAGGTGAGTTGGCGCTGGACGAGCGTGCCTTCGTCTCCGTAGCGCGGCGCGCCGGTGGGGAGATCGACGAGCGTGACGAGATTCTGCTCGAGCCAGTCGCCATAGGGCTGTGCCGCCGAGATGCGCTCCTTAAGTTCGCTGTCTCGGACGATTCGCCCTTCCTCGGTGTCGATGAGGAACATGCGGCCCGGCTGTAGCCGGCCCTTCTCGACAATCTGCTCCTGTGGGATCTCGACCACACCAACCTCGCTGGCCATCACGACAAACCCGTCGTCGGTGACCCAGTAGCGAGATGGCCGCAAGCCGTTGCGATCAAGGACCGCACCGATAACCCGGCCATCGGTGAAGGCAATCGAGGCTGGACCGTCCCACGGTTCCATGCGGGCGGCGTTGTACTGATAGAAGGCGCGGGGGCCGTCGCCCATTTCCGCATGGTGTTCCCAAGGTTCGGGAATCATCATGAGTACGGCTTCCTCGATTGGAATGCCGCCGAGCACGAGGAGTTCGAGCGCTTCGTCGAATCCGGCCGTGTCGGAGGCTCCGGGGGTGCAGATCGGAAAGGCGCGCTGCAGTCCAGGAAGGGCCGGCGTTTCGAGCAATGCCTCTCGTGCGGTCATCCAGTTGCGGTTGCCCTGGATCGTGTTGATCTCGCCATTGTGCGCGACGATCCGGTATGGGTGAGCCAGCGGCCACGACGGGAACGTGTTGGTGCTGAAGCGCGAGTGCACGAGCGCCATGGCGCTCTCGACGCGTTCGTCGGTGAGGTCGGGGTAGAACGCAGCAAGCTGGCGCGTAGTGAGCATGCCCTTGTAGACGATGGTCGCGCTGCAGAGCGAGGGGAAGTACACGCCATCGTGGGTTTCTGACGCGTTACCCATGGCTTCGTTGATTTCGTCGGCGTCCGCGCTCAACGAGATCTCGTGTTCGATTCGTTTACGAGCAATGAATGCCAGGCGATCCAGTTCGACGCCGCGAAGTGTGGCTCCGGATGCACTGGTTCCGGCGACGAAGACCTGGCGAAAGGTGGGCATGGTCATCAACGACGCCGAACCGAGCATCGATTCGTCGATCGGGACGTCGCGCCAACCGAGAACGGTGAGGCCCTCTGCAGTGAGAATATTTTCGACCGCTTCGGCCGCGATGACCGCGACCTTGTGGTCTTGGGGAAGGAAGGCGATCCCCGTGGCGTAGTTGCCAGCTTCGGGAAGATCGAAGGACACGACGTCGCGATAGAAGCGATCGGGAACCTGGATGAGTATGCCGGCGCCGTCACCGGTGTGGATATCGGCGCCTTGGGCGCCACGGTGTTCCATGTTGCAGAGCGCGCCGACACCCTTCATCACGAGATCGTGCGTAGCGCGACCGTGGATGTCACATACGAAGCTGACCCCGCACGAGTCGTGCTCGTTGCGGGGGTCGTACAAGCCTTGCTGGGGCGGAAAATCGCCAACCATTGCTGTCTCCTCGAGGTCCTCAACGCCTAGGCAACGGCCCAGGACGGTGTGGAGCTGGGACGACATTGGCCCGGCTGCCAGAGCAAGAAATCGTACCGATATCCCGCTTCGGACGACCAACTCGGGCCGTCGTTAGGACATCATAGGCGAATGCACGCGCCTGACCTCTCCGTTTCTCGCCGCCTCGCGGGACTGCTCGACGACTCGCCGACGCCGTATCACGCCGTCGACACCGCGGCCCGAGAGCTCGAAGAGGCCGGATTCGGTGAAATTGTCGCCGGTGCGCGCGTACCCCAGAGGGGGAAGTGTTTCGTTCGCCGCGGCGGCGCCTTGCTGGCCTGGGCGGTTGACGAGCACCACTCGGCCTCGAGTCCGGTCCGGGTGATCGGTGCGCACACCGACAGTCCGAATCTGCGCATCAAGCCCCAGCCCGATACCGCCGCGGGCGCCTGGCGTCAGCTCGGCGTGGAGGTGTATGGCGGGGTGCTGCTCAACAGTTGGCTCGACCGAGACCTTGGCCTGGCCGGCCGTGTTGCGCTGCGCGACGGTGACGGTTTGGAAACCGTGCTGGTGCGCGACGATCGGCCTCTGCTTCGAGTTCCACAGCTCGCCATTCACCTTGATCGGGAGATCAACGAGAACGGACTGCTGCTGAACAAGCAGCGTCACCTCTCCCCTATCTGGGCGTCTGGCGATACGGGTGTCACGTTCGTCAACTATCTCGCCGAGCTGCTCGATGTTGAGCCCGACGCCGTCGTCTCCTGGGACGTCATGGCCCACGATCTGACGAAAGCGGCCCTCACCGGCCTCGACGAACAATTCCTCGCGTCGGCCCGCATCGACAATCTACTCTCCTGCTTCGTGGGCCTCGATGCGCTGCTGGCGATCGCTGATGAACCCGGAGACAACATTCCAATGCTGTGCCTCTTCGATCACGAAGAAGTGGGAAGTGCGAGCTCCACGGGTGCGGCTTCTCCCCTTCTAGGTGACATTCTCGACCGGATCGGTGCCGCCCTCGATGGTGATCTCGAGGATCGAGCTCGCTCTCGGGGTGCCAGTGTTGTCGTGTCGGCCGATGGCGCCCACGCTACGCACCCGAACTATCGCGACCGCCATGAACCGGACCATCAGGTTTGGGTCAACGAAGGCCCCGTCCTGAAGATCAACGCCAATCAGCGCTACGCCACCGATGCCGAGACCGCGGCGATCTTCACTGTCGCCTGTGAACGGGCCGACGTGCCGATGCAACGGTTCGTGAGCCGTACAGACCTGGCGTGCGGTTCAACAATCGGCCCGATCTCTGCTGGTCAACTCGGGATCCCGGTGGTGGACGCTGGTTGTGCCCAGTTGGCGATGCACTCAGCCCGTGAAATGGCCGGCAGCCTCGACCCGGCCTGGTTCATGGCGGCGCTGGCGGAGCTCCTCAGCGCCTAGTGCGGTCGCCGATCGCTCGGAGCGGCGCGGCAAACATCAGCAGCATTGGGAAGATCTCAAGGCGCCCGATCAGCATGTAGGCGGACAGCACCACACGGGCGGGCTCTGGGAATGCGTCGGAGAACGAAGCGGTCGGTCCGGCCTCGCCGAGGGCGGGCCCCATGTTGCCGAGTGCACCAATGGTGGCACCAATGGACGCGTCGAGATCACCGCCGAGGCCCGTGAGGAGCAAAACTCCGAAGGCCACAAGAAGGGCGTAGAGCAAGAAGAAGCCGGCCATACGCGACACGATGTCTTCCGCGACTGCTCGTGAGCCGTGTTTCACCGGCAAGACCGCCCGCGGCTGCTGGGTACGGCGGATGGAACGGATGGTGTGGGAGCACAACACCTGGACCCGCATGACCTTGATACCGCCCGCCGTGGAGCCGGTGGAAGCGCCCACCACGAAGAGAAAGAGAATGACGATCTGGGCGCCTGATGCCCAAAGCACGAAGTCGCCCTCACTCGTCGTGCCCTGGGCGTTGCTGTAGCCGGTCGAGGTGCCGAGGGCGACAACGTTGAAGGCGCCGTACCGGATGGCGTTGGTGATTGAGAAGCCGTCGTCGAGCCAGAGGAAGCCGATGACAATCATTCCCGCGACAAGCAGCATGCCGATGAAGGCTCGGAATTCGCTGTCCTTGCGGTATGCCGAGAGTTCGCCGCGGGCGGCCCGCCAATGCAGCGAGAAGTTGACGGCGCCGTAGAGCATTCCCGCCATGATCGCGATCTCGACCGCAACGCTGTCGTAGTGACCAATCGAATCGCCGTAGGGAGAGAAGCCGCCGGTTGATGTGGTGCTGAGCGCATGGGCGATGCTGTCGTAGAGACTGGGGCCGGGCACGGCCATCAACACGAGCACCACCACCATGGTGAACAGCACGTAGATGACCCAAAGGTGTCGGGCGGTTTCTGATACCCGCGGGGCGAGTCGGTCCGACGACGGCCCGGGCGCCTCTGCGGCGATGAGGTCGAGGCCGCCGACGCCGAGGAAGGGCAAGACGGAAACCGCCAACACCACGATGCCCATACCGCCATACCACTGCGTGGCTTGGCGATACATCATCAGGCCGCGACCCTGTTCCTCGAAGTTCGTGAGGGCGGTGGATCCCGTACAGCTGAAGCCGGAGGCCGACTCGAAGATCGAGTTGACGATCTGCTCCCCCAGGTCCATTCCGCCGAAGGCAAAGCTTCCGGCGAGAAGAAAGGGCACCGCACCCACGAGGGTCACGATCAGCCATGTCCAGCCGACGGCGGCGAACACGTCGCGGGTGCGAACCGTGCCGACTCGTGTGCCGCGCCACAGCGAGACGCCGAGGCCGCCACAGATCAGCGTGGAGATAAGGAGTGCGTACTCTGCCTTGCTGGTCGAGAGCACCTCGACGATTGTCGAAAGGCCCATACCGACCGACACAAACGTGAGCGCGATGCCCATGACATGCAATGTGGTGTTGGGGATGCCGCGGGGCTCGTCCGAAAGCCGGGTGGATTGCCCGAGATCGATCGCTCGTTGTCGGAGGCGCCGGTTCATCGGCGAATCGCCCGGGTGATGATCCGTCGGGCCCGCCGAATAGCGCCCTTTTCAACTCGGAATGCGAACGAGACCGCCAGGAGCAGCGGGAGGATCGTGAGCCGCCCTGCCAGCATGAATGGTGTAAGGAACAGGCGCGCCAGCGGTGAGAGCGGTTCGAGGTTGCCGAACGCGTCGGTGCCCACACCGGGACCGTGGGTGGAGAGTACGGAAATTCCTGTGTAGATCGCTCCGACAACGTCGACGTCGGCCGCGGCGAGTAGGAACGCCGCCAGGCCGCTCAGGCCGAGGTGGGCAATCTGATAGCCGGTCGTCCGTTCGAGGACCGGCTCGCCGATCGCAGCGCCGCCTTGTTTGATGACGGCGACGGAGTGCGGGTCGAGTTGGCGCCGGAGTTCTCGCCTCGCAAACCCGACGAGGGTCCAGGCGCGCGCCACCCGCAGGCCACCGCCCGCGCTTCCCGACATCGACCCTGTGCCGATGAGGATGAGAAGGAGCATCAACACGCTGTCGTCGAGGAGGGTCCAGTCTCCGATTGCGTAGCCGGTAGTGCTCAGCGCTGAGGTGGCCATGAAGGCTGCCTCGCCTAGGCCAACCCCGTCGGCACTGAGGGCGACCAGCACGCTGCCTGCGGCGAGCAGCCCCACATACACTCGGAGCTCAGTGCTCCGCCAGAGTGGGGCGATGCGGCCCCGCAGCGCCCACCAAATAACAAAGTAGCTTGAGCCCGCAACCGTCATTCCGACGACGGCGACGGTGCGGGCACCGGACCCGAACCCGACGAATGAATCGGCGTGCGACGAGAATCCGCCCGTCGAGACCGTGGTGAATGCGTGCACGATGCTGTCGAGAGCTCCAAGACCGCTGGCGACGTAGCCGCCGAACATGAGGAGGGTGAAGACGAGGTAGATCTTTGACACGCGCTGTTGGGCGATCGTGGCGTTTGGATTGAGTCGTTCGCCGGAGCCGATGGCCGCGCCGGTGAGCATCGAGCCGCGGAAGACGAGCGGCAGCGCCACCACGCCGACGATGATGCCGATCAGTCCACCGAGCCATTGTGTGCCCGCCCGGAAAAGCTGCATCGGCACCGGGAGTGTCGATGGGTCGAGTGTCGTCACCGAGGTGGTGCTGAAGCCCGCCGCGGACTCGACGAGCGCATTATCGACCCGATCGGTCGTGCCGGTGGCGAGATAGATCCCCATGCCGATAACCACGAGGATCAGCCACGAAAGTGCGAGACCGCTGAGCACACGTCCTGGCGCCGGTCGAAGGCGGCGATCGAGACGCCGATGCGCGGCGACGCCGAACGTCGTCGCGACGACACCAAAGCCGCCGAGAAACAGTGCGTCGCCGCTGTCATCGAAGGCGCCGGCCAGCCCACTGAAAGCCGCGATCACACCGAGGGCGACTATCCCGTCGGTGACGGCGAGACGCGCGTAGCTCGAGGGCCGCGCCCGTTCCTGACTCAGCCTCGGCAAAGCCGTCTCTGATTTGGGGCGTTTCGTCACCCCAGTACGCGGTGGACCTCGTCAACCGCCCCGGGCATCGCGAAAGCGACAATATGGTCGCGACCACGAAGACGGCTCCGTCCTCGCGCGATTTGTGCCTTGCCGTCGCGAACGAATGCGCCGATGAGAACATCTTTCGGCAGCCCAAGATCTTTCACCAGGGCGCCATCCGCAGGGCTGTCAGGGGCAATCTCGAGCTCGAGGACTTCGGCATTTCCTTGCAGGAATGTTGCGACAGCAGCGACGTCACCGCGCACGAATCGCAGCACACCGTTAGCCGTGGCGGTTCGGGGCGACAGCGCGACATCGATACCGGCCTGCCCGAGGAGAGAAAGTAGTGTCAAACGGTGAACGACGGCGACCGTCTCGCCCGCTCCGGCCGACTTCGCATACAGGCAGGCCAAGATGTTGGCATCGTCTTCGCCGGTCAGTGCAACGACCATGTCGTAACGGCCAACATCGGCTTCTTCGAGTAAGTCGGCGTCGGCGATGTCGCCCTCGAGCACGAGCGCGTCATCGAGGTTCTCCGCGAGGGCCCGAGCGCGTTCGGGATTCCGCTCGACGATCACGACTTGTACGCCACGGGTAGTGAGTCGCTCGGCCAGAATCTCCGCGGTGCGGCCGCCGCCGAGGAGCATGACGCGGTTCAGGCTTCCGCTGTCCATCCCGAGAAGTTCGGTGACCTGCCGACGGGCCCGGCGCTTGATCGCGACTCGGAGATGATCTCCAGCCTCTAGTCGATGATCCCTTCGAGGGATGATGGTTTCATCGCCCCGCCCGATGGATCCGACAACAAAGTCCCAGTCGGGCTCGAAATCCTCGCCGATTTCTTTCAGGGTGCGCCCGACGAGCGGTGCACTCTCGGACAGCCTCACGCCAATCACGATCACTTCACCTTCGGCCATCGACGCCACTTCGTCGGCGCCCGGGAAGTCAAGTAGTTCGAGGATCTCGGCGGCAGTCTCCGCATCGGGGTCAATCACGAGGTCGGCGCCGGATGCTTTGCGCACATGTTCGCCATCCGCGCCACGAAGCTCGGCGGCTTCGATTCGGACGATAGTGCGCTCGACCCCGAGCGACTTTGCGAGGAGCGACGAGATAAGATTGACCTCGTCGTTGCTCGTGACCGCAACCAGCAGGTCCGCATGGCTGACACCCGCGGCTTCCAGTGTTCGAGGGTGGGTGCCGCTGCCCGCGATCGTGAGGACGTCGAGATCATCGCTCAGCTGTTGGAGACGGGTGACGTCCTTGTCGACAATAGCCACGTCGTGGCCTTCGCGACTCAGGCGATCCGCGACGTATGAACCGACTTCACCGGCTCC
>Ga0114997_10000038_pt1 | contig 84753 bp, 82 predicted proteins | sample ArcticOcean_MG_C_2_FD_87045 | JGI IMG/M metagenome (GOLD analysis project Ga0114997, IMG submission 87045) | Marine microbial communities from western Arctic Ocean - ArcticOcean_MG_CB4_136 | ecosystem: Environmental > Aquatic > Marine > Oceanic | place: Arctic Ocean: Canada Basin | collected... | reverse complement strand
TTTAAAGTATTTTTTTTTTTTTCTTTTTATATTTTTTTAATATATTTTTTATTATAATTTTTATTAAAATTTTTTTTTTTTATTAAATTTGATTTTTTTTTTTTAATTTCTACAGGTAGTTGAAATTTTTTTAATTTATTCAAAATTGATTTATTGAAGTTTGGTCTCTCTTTTAATCTTATATTAATATCGTTTTTTTTTGCTTCTATAAATATCAAAATATCATTTTTTTTATTTATTTTATTTTCTAACAACAGAGGTATATCAAGCACTACAGCTTTTTTATTTTTGTTTCTTTTTATAAATTTATCCACTCTTAGTCGTACCTCTGGATGAATAACTTTAATAATTTTTTTTATATTATCATTGTTATCAGCAATAGCTTTTGTTAGATCTTTTTTTTTTATCGGAAAAGAAACTACGTATTTAGGAAGTAATTTTTTTAATTTATAATAGCATTGGTAATTTTTCTCATAAATTTTTTCTACTTCATTGTCGGCATCAAAAACCGGGTAACCAAAAAGTTTTGCGAAATAGCTTTTTCCTGAACCTATGTCTCCGATAATTGCAATTCTTATCATTAAGAAAGTAACTTTATTGTTTCTTCATTTATATTTGGCAAAATTTTATGCCAAACATTAAATGATTGGTGTGCTTGATAAATAAACATCATTTTGCCATTTTCGGTTTGATTACCGAACTTTTTTGCTGTTAAAAGAAAATTAGTTTGTTTTGGATTGTAAATGACATCATAAAATAACTTATTTGGACCAATGGCCTCGTAGTCTATTTTTATTTCATCATTGTTATTAAGACCTAAAGCTGTTGCATTAATTATCATATTAAAATCAGGAATTTGTCCCCAATTTAATATTTCAATATCTGGTATCATTTTTTTTAAATTTTCGGCTTTTATTTTAGTTCTATTGCTTAAGATAATTTTTGAAACCCCCATTTTTTTTAAAGCTATAATTATTGAAGGAACAACTCCTCCGGCTCCTAATATAAATACTTTTTTATTGTTTAGGTCATAATTAATGCTCTTTAATGCAAGTTCGAAACCAGCAATATCTGTATTATGACCAATAACTTTATTATTTTTTTTGTAAATTGTATTTACTGATTGAGCCTCATTTGCAAGAGGAGTTAATTTATCTAGGAAAGGTATAACAGATTTTTTGAAAGGAACAGTAATGTTTATTCCTTGAATTTTATCTTTCCTAACATCGTTAATTATTCCCTCGATATCACTTTCATTGACTTTTTTCTTATCGTATTTAGCTTCTATATTATTTTCTTTAATCCAATGATTGTGTAGTTTTGGTGACATAGAGTGTTCAATAGGATTTCCTATAACTAAAAAATTTTTCATTTATACTTTTTTCATGTTGATTGAGGCTAATTTACTCATAATTTTTTAAATATTCTTTTATCTGTTTAACAGGTAAACCCATAATCGTATCTTCGTTTCCTTCAATTTTATCAAATAAATATCTGCCACTAGCTTCAATTTGATAAACCCCATATGCATACAATTCCTCATCTTTTATCTTTGATAAATATAATTTAATTTTGTCTAGATTAAGTTTTTTCATTGTTAAGCTAGACGCATCTGTAAAATTCCATATCATAGAACCATTTTTAGATATACAGACCGAGCTTATTAGTTGATGTTTTTGACCATTTAACTTTTGAAGAATAGCTAAAGCTTCCACACGATTTTTAGGTTTAGATATAAGTTCTCCATTTAAATCGATGACACTATCTGCTCCCAAAATTAGTTTGTTGCTATTCTTTGAACTAACTTTGTTTGCTTTTAACTCAGCAAGATTTTTTGAAATAATTTCAGGTGAGGCTTCTTCTTTTAACAAAGACTCTTTTACTTGGTCTTCATCAATATTGGACGGTATTACTTCGCATATAATATTACTTTTATCTAAAATTTTTTTTCTTATCTTGCTTTTTGAAGCAAGTATAATATTTTTTATCATTTTGCACTCACTATATCCATTATTTTTATTATAGATGCTGCAGTTTCCTCTACTGACTTTCTGGTAACGTCTATAACAGGCCAGTTATTTTTTTTAAATATTTTTTTAGAATTTTCTATTTCAAATAAAATTTCTTTTTCATTTGTATAATTTGATGTTCTGGCCTCATTTAATGATTGAATTCTGTTTCGTCTTACGTCTGACAATCGTGAAGCCTCACAAACTAAACCAACCACACAGGTTTTTTTAGAACTTTCAAAAAGTTTAGTTGGTAAATTTTTATTAGGTATCATAGGTATGTTAGAAACTTTATATCCCCTGTTGGCTAAATAAATTGATGTTGGTGTTTTGCTTGTTCTGCTAATACCTACTATAATAACATCTGAATCTTCAAGATTGTTTATAATTTTCCCATCATCGTGTGACATTGTAAATTGAATGGCTTCTATCCTGTCGTAGTATACTTTATCTAAAGCATGTTGCCCACTTGGTTTGCGTGTAGCTTCTTTTTTTAAAAGTTTAGAAAAATCTGAAATTAAACTTCCTAAAACCTCGAAACAAGGAATGGAATTTTTTTTTGTTAATGTAGTTAAATATTTAGCTAAATCTTTATCAACTATGGTATATAAAATTATTACATTTTCTTCATTTTTACATTTTAAAACAATGCTATCTATTTGGTTTTTAGTCCTCGTAAAAGAGTGATGAACTGTTTTACTGTTAAAATCAGTAAATTGAGCTTTTAGGGCTAAAAAAATTCTATCTAGGGTTTCTCCAGTAGAATCGGAGATTTGATAAACTTGGTATATCTTCTTCATAATATTGTTAATAAAATTGTTATTTAAAGATATTCACTCTTTTTATTTAGATTAATCATTTTTATTAAAAGTAATTAACAATAACTTCACAATTTATAAACGTTAATAAAATATAAACAAATTATTAACAAAATGTAAGATATTCAATGAAATCAATAATTTATATTATAATTTAATAACATTAAAAATGGATAAACTGTACACAACTAATAGATACCGCTATTAACATACCCTAATACTATTACTAAGTTATATATATATATTTTATATTTATGGAAGACAGACTATCAAACTGTATTAAAAATAAAAACACGAGCTACGTGCCTATTTGGTTTATGAGACAAGCAGGAAGATATTTACCTGAATTTAGAGAAATAAGAAAAGAAAACACAGATTTTATAAAATTATGTTTAAATCCTAATTTAGTTAATGAAATTACGCTACAACCATTAAAAAGATTTGATATAGATGCTGCAATAATTTTTTCTGATATTTTAATTATACCGTATGGATTAGGACAAAAAATAGAATTTAAAAAAGGTATTGGGCCAATTTTAGGGGATATAAATTTAGAGAAAATAATTAATACAGATCATATAGATTTTATTCAAAGCGTACATTCTGTTTATAAAGGAATTGAAAAAGTTAAAACTAATTTAAAAGAAAAACCACTTATAGGATTTGTGGGAGCACCCTGGACTTTATTACTATATATGTTAAATAAAGGTTCTCCAAAAAATAATTTCAATTTTAATAAAATTAATAAAGATAAATTTTTAATAAATAGATTATTAAAAAAACTAGAGGAAATGATATGCTTACATGTTGATAAACAAATTGAAGCTGGTGCTAACATAATACAAATTTTTGATTCCTGGGCTGGTCTACTTCCAAAAAAAGAATTACCAAACTATTGCTACATTCCAATTTTAAAAATTGTTGAACATATTAAGTCTAAAAAAATTCCGGTTATCTGTTTCCCAAAAGGAATTGGTGAAAATTATTTAGATTTTTGTTCAATTGTTAAACCAGATTGTATAAGTATTGATTATGAAGTCGATCCAAAATGGATAAAAGAAAAACTAAAAGATATTCCAATACAGGGTGGATTAGATCCAAAAATATTATTGGGCGACAAAGAAGGAATTAAAAAAAATATTGAAAAATATCTTAATATATTTAAAGATTACCCTTATATATTTAACCTAGGCCATGGAGTTTTGCCAGAAATTAAACCTGAAACAATTGAATACGTAATTCAAACGGTAAGAAATAAAAAATAAAATGAAAAAAGCTGTTGTTTTATTCAATCTAGGAGGACCAGATAAATTAGAAAGTGTTGAGCCCTTTCTTTTTAATTTATTTAATGATCCTGAAATACTCAGCATTCCGTCAATTTTTAGATATCCTCTAGCAAAGTTTATATCTAAAAGAAGAGCACCAATTGCAAAAAATATTTATAAAGAAATTGGAAATAAGTCTCCAATACTCGAGTTAACTCAAGAACAAGCAGCGAGTTTAGAAAAAAATTTATCAACAAAAGGTGATTATAAATGTTTTGTTGTAATGCGCTGTTGGCACCCAAGAGCTAAAAATGTAATAAAAAAGGTTAAAGAATTTAATCCAGAAGAAATAATTCTTTTACCTCTTTATCCTCAGTTTTCCGCCGCAACCTCAGGTTCCTCTATTAATGAATGGAATGATTTGTGCAAAAGAGAAAATTTTAATGTAAAAACAAAAACAATTTGTTGCTATCCTACAGAAAACAATTTTATTAAATCACACGGAAATTTAATTAAAAAAACGATTCAAGGTATTAAAAATAAAAATTTTAAACTACTTTTTTCAGCCCATGGTTTGCCAGAAATTAAAATAAAAAAAGGAGACCCTTATCAATGGCAAGTAGAGGAAACTGTTAAAAAAATAATGACGGAGCTAAAAGACGAAAATTTGGACCACACAATAAGCTATCAAAGTCGCGTCGGTCCATTAAAGTGGATTGGGCCATCAACAGATGATGAAATTATTAAGTATTCAAAAGAAAAACGAGGAATTGTTATAGTCCCTGTGGCATTTGTTTCGGAGCACTCGGAAACACTAGTAGAATTAGACATAGAATATAAAAAACTAGCAGAAAAAAATGGTTGCAGTTTTTACAAAAGAGTACCAGCATTGGGAATAGAGGAGAATTTTATTAAGGGTCTTACAGAGTTAGTTGCGCAGCAAGAAACAAGAGGTAATTTTGTTTCATCAGTAATGTGTCCTAATAAATATACAAAATGCCCATGCCTAAATTAATTAATATAAGACAAATAATTTAAATAAAAAATGAAAACTGCATTAATATTTGGTTCATCTGGATTAATTGGTAATGAGCTTTTAAATATAATTATTCAAAATAAAAGTTATAATAAAATAAAATTATTCGTTCGTTCAGTTTTTAACATCAACGATCCAAAAGTAGAGATTATTCATACTGACTTTAATAATTTAGAAAAGCATAAAGATTCAATGGTAGGTGATGATTGTTTTTTCTGTATTGGAACAACCAAAAAAGATACTCCAGACAAGAGTGAGTATAGAAGGGTTGAGTATAATATTCCTGTAGATATTGCAAAAATGACAAAATCAAATTCAATAAATTCATTTATTTATGTGTCTTCATTGGGAGCTAATCCAAATAGTACTAATTCTTATTTAAAAAATAAAGGCCAGACGGAAGAACAATTAAATAAATTAAATTTTCCAAAGCTTGTGATAATTCGTCCTTCAATCTTGATTGGAAATAGACAAGTTTTTAGATTAGGTGAAAGTATTGGTATATTTGCAATGAAAGCTCTATCCATATTTTTTATACGAAATTTAAAAAAATATAAACCTATACAAGCTAAAAATTTGGCAAGAGCTATGGTAGTTATCGCACAGAACAATGAACAAAAAAAAATTTTTGAATCACACGAATTAAATAAAATTGGAATTTAAAGTTTAAAATGAATACATATTTGTTATTTAAATCAATTCATTTAATTGCGGTAATTTCTTGGATGGCAGGTCTTTTGTATTTGCCAAGAATATTTGTTTACCACAGCGAAGCTATACTAAATAACAAAGCTGAAGATTTAATGTCTACTTTTAAAATTATGGAAAGAAGACTTTTCATTTATATTATGAATCCGGCAATGATAGTTTCCTGGATTTTTGGAATATTATTAATTCATACTATTGGTATTAATAATCTTATTTTTTTTTGGCTACAATTAAAGTTAATTTTGGTAATTATTTTAACAGTTTATCATTTCTTTTTGTTTAATTGCTTAAGAAAATTTAAAAATAATAATAACTCTTATTCACCTAGTTTTTACAGAATAATCAATGAAATACCTACCGTTTTACTAATTGGCATAATAATTATTGTAGTGTTTAAACCATTATGAGACTTGTAATTTAATTAAAAGACATTATATTAACGGTACATTTCTTAAAACAAACATCCCACATATGAACTTAGAAGATCTAAAAAAAAAAACACCAGCAGAGCTTATTATAGAAGCTGAAAAGCTTGAAGTTGAAAATCCAAGCACTTTAAGAAAACAAGAAATTTTGTTTGCAATATTAAAAAAACTTGCACAAAAAAATGAACAAATTATCGGTAGTGGAACTATTGAAATTTTACAAGATGGTTTTGGTTTTTTAAGAGCCACGGAATCTAACTATTTGCCTGGACCAGATGATATTTATGTTAGTCCAAGCCAAATTAGAAAATTTGGATTAAGAACAGGAGATTCTGTTGTTGGTGAAATTAGAGCCCCAAAAGATCAAGAAAGATATTTTGCTTTGTTAAAAGTGGATAAGATAAATTTTGACAATCCAGACAAAGCCAGAAATAAAATTGCATTTGAAAATTTAACTCCTCTTTATCCAGACTCTCAACTTAAAATGGAAGTTGAAACAACTAAAATAGAAAAAAAACCAGATCTAACTGCGAGATTAATTGACTTAGTTAGCCCTATAGGAAAAGGACAAAGATCATTAATTATATCTCCACCAAAGGCAGGTAAAACAATTATTTTACAAAATATTGCGAATTCGATCGCAGAAAACTATCCAGAGTGTTATCTGATGGTTTTACTTATAGATGAGAGACCTGAGGAAGTGACTGACATGCAAAGATCAGTCAAAGGAGAAGTAATCAGTTCAACTTTTGATGAGCCAGCTTCAAGACACGTAGCTGTAGCAGAAATGGTTATCGAAAAAGCAAAAAGATTAACAGAACATAAAAAAGATGTAATTATTCTTTTAGATTCAATAACAAGACTTGGCAGAGCTTATAACGCAGTTGTACCTAGTTCAGGTAAAGTATTAACAGGTGGTGTGGATGCCAATGCATTACAAAGACCAAAAAGATTTTTTGGTGCAGCTAGGAATATAGAACAGGGTGGATCTCTGACAATAATCTCTACTGCTCTCGTTGATACTGGCAGTAGGATGGATGAAGTTATTTTTGAAGAGTTTAAAGGCACAGGTAATAGTGAACTTATACTGGATAGAAAAATTTCTGATAAAAGAATATATCCAGCAATCGACATAACAAGATCAGGAACTAGAAGAGAAGAGTTACTTTTTAAAAATGATGATTTGCTTAAAATGAATGTTTTAAGAAAAATATTGAGTTCGATGGGAACCATGGATGCTATAGAGTTTTTGCTTTCTAAATTAAAAAATACTAAAAATAATGATGACTTTTTCATTTCGATGAATAAACCTGCGAAATAAACATTTTTAATAATTTTTCCCAAATCTCAATATTTTTTCAATTAGACTATAACTTTTTCTTCATCTCGAAGGAATTATTGTGATTTACCGATGAGCAAAAAATGAATATATTTTTAAAATGAAAAAAACACCCCAATCTCTTAAAAGCATTTTTAAAGATGCTCACCAGAATTATAGAAAAGGAAATATAACAATAGCTGAATCTTCTTGTTATAAAATACTTAGCATTGACACTAATCATATCGAGGCTAAAATTCTTTTAGCAAATATATGTGCGAATAACAAAGATTACAAGAAGGGGAAAATACTTTTAAAAGAGGTTATCGATTCAGATCCTAAAAATATAAGCGCACTAAACAATCTCGGTATTATTTATAGAGCACTAAGAGAACACAGCAATGCTAAAAATTGTTATGAGCAAGTAATAAAAATTAATCCAAAAAATCCTAATGCTTATTATAATTTAGGTGCATTATTTTATGAGTTAAATGATTTACAAGAAGCAAAGAGTTCTTTTTACAAATCAACTGATCTCGAGCCAGGTTTTGCAATTGCTTTTTTGGCTCTAGGTAACGCTCATAAAGCATTAAAAGAAAATGAAAGTGCTATTAAAAATTATCAGCAAGCCATTAATATAAATAGCAACTTAGTAAGCGCACATAATAATTTAGGATTAGTCTTTAGAAACATAAATGATTTAGACAATGCAATAAAATGTTATAAGAAAGCTATTCAAGTAAGACCTGATCATATTGGTGCGCACCACAATTTAGCTTTAGCATTGAAAGAAATTGGAAAATTTGATGAATCTGCGGCATCACATAAAATAGCAATAGAACATGAACCAGAAAATTTATCCCATTATTATTATTTAAGTGAAATACAGCCAAATATTTTAAAGCCTGATTTAAAAATAAAAATAGAAGAGGTTATGAAAAAAAATACTTCAAACAAAAATAATTTAGCTTTTGGAAATTATTTGATTTCAAAATTCAAAAAAAAAGAAAATTTTTTTGAAGAAGAAATGAAGCATTTGAAAAGAGGACATCAAGGCTTTTATGAAATGGAAAAAAATAAATTTGATTTAGTAATTAATTATTATTTTAAAGATATGCTACAAATAGAAAAAGAAGCTAAGATAGAAAAATCAAGTTCAAAATATGAAAGTGAGTTATCTCCAATTTTTATTATTGGTGTTCCCCGAAGTGGATCAACCTTAATTGAAAAAATTATTGCTTCCGGCAAAACCCATGTTCCAATGGGAGAAGAAATTTCAGTATTTGAGGACTATATAACAAAAAAAATAATGGATAAAAAATCGTTAAACCTAGGCGACGTGAGCACTATAAGATTAGAACTCATTAATGCATATAAGCAAAAAGGCCTAATTTTAAAAAAAAATGAAAATATCTTTACAGACAAAACGTTAAATAATTTCTTTTATTTAAGGTTAATAAAAATAATTTATCCAAATTCAAAAATTATTCACTGCACAAGAGATATAACTTCTTCAGTGATGTCAATTTATCAAAATAATTTATCAGAATTAGCTTGGGCACACGATCTAAATAACATTTTTCAGTACTTTGATAATTGTTTTAAAATTATAAAAAATTTTAAAAAAGAAAATCCAAATACAATATACAATCTAGAGTATGAAAAATTAGTTAACAACCCAATAGAAGAGTCAAAAAAAATAATGGATTATTGTGAGTTAACGTGGAGTAAAAAATGTTTGGAGTTTTATAAAAGAAAAGATTTAGTTTCAAAAACAGCAAGTAATGTACAAATTAGAAATAGAATTTATAAAAATTCATTAAATAAATATTTACCCTATAAAAGTTTTCTAAATGAATACGGTAAAAAATACTCTTGGTTTAATTAAAATGACAATTTATGCTTTATCATCTGGACCAGGCATATCTGGCATTGCAGTAATAAGAGTATCAGGCAAAAGAACTAAAGAAGTTTTAAAAAAAATAATTGGCAACAAATTACCAGCGCCAAGAATGGCTACCCTCAAAAAATTCAATAAAAATGGGGGAAAAGAGCTAATAGACGAGGGTGTGATCATATGGTTTCCAGCCCCAAAGAGCTACACAGGGGAAGATTTAGCAGAATTCCATGTCCATGGTAGCAGAGCTGTAATTAAAGCAATGCACTTAGCTATATCTAAAATAAAACATTGTCGATTAGCAGAACCCGGCGAGTTTACAAAGAGAGCATTCCAAAATGGAAGAATAAATTTATTAAAAGCGGAGAGCATTGCTGATTTAATTTCATCTGAAACAGAAATTCAAAGAAAGCAAGCTTTAAAAATAATGAATGGAAAGTCAGCAGACAAATATAATTCATGGAGAGAAAAACTTTTAAAAACTCTATCTCATGTCGAGGCAAAGATTGATTTTCCCGAAGAAGATTTACCTAAAAGTATTATTATCGAAGTACAAAAAACTTCAAACAAAGTTTTAAAAGAAATCAAAAAAACATTAAACGACCAAAAAGTTGGAGAAAGAATAAGAGAAGGTTTTAAGATAGCTATTGTAGGACCTCCCAATTCAGGAAAATCGAGTTTATTAAATTATCTTTCAAAGAGAGATGTTGCAATCGTTTCAGAAATAGCGGGCACAACAAGAGACGTAATTGAAACGCATCTTAATCTAGATGGTTACCCAGTAATTGTTTCTGACACCGCTGGTATAAGAAGATCAAAAAACGAAATTGAAAAAAAAGGTATTAAAATCGCTTTAAAAAGCGCAGAAAATGCAGATTTATTGTTAGTAATTGTTTCAGCTAAAAATGTTAATTTTACAGATGTTTTGAAAACCCTACTTACTAAAAATGCTATTTTAGTAGTAAATAAATCTGATTTGCTAAAAGGAAAGTTAAATACCAAATTTAAAAAGTATGACCATGTTCTTATATCTATTAAAGATGATTTAAATTTAAATAAAGTAATTAAAAAAATTAAAAGTAAACTTAAAAATAAATTTTTATTATCAGAAGATATTTTGATCACTAGAGAAAGACACAGACAAAATTTAATAAATTGTGTAGAATCCTTAGAGCAATTTAATAAAAAAAAATCTATTAATGATTTTGACAAAGCTGCTGAAGATTTGAGGTTAGCCACTAGACATCTAGGAATGATAGTTGGCAAAGTTGATGTTGAAGAATTATTAGGAAGTATTTTTAAAGATTTCTGCATAGGTAAGTAATTTTTATTATCGAAAAACAATAAAAAAAAGCAAACAAAACCCCAGTAAAATCAACGTTTTTTTACAATTTAAATCTCTTTTATTGATAATTAATTTATCATCTGTAAGTTCCCATTATGCAAAATGAATTATCATTTGATGTTGTTGTCATTGGTGGAGGTCATGCTGGGTGTGAAGCTGCTGCTGCCTCAGCTCGTATGGGCGTTGACACAGCTTTGTTCACTCACAAAATAGAGACTATAGGTGAGATGTCTTGCAATCCAGCAATTGGCGGATTAGGTAAAGGGCACCTTGTTAAAGAGATAGATGCACTTGATGGAGTAATGGGTGTTGTAGCTGATAAATCTGGAATACAATTCAGGTTATTAAATAGGAGCAGAGGTCCTGCTGTAAGAGGCCCAAGAACACAGTCAGATCGAGCGCTTTATAAAAAATATATGCAGGAATGTCTCCTAAGTTATTGTAATTTAACGGTTTTTTCTGATCCTGTAATTGAGTTTATTTTTAAAAAAAATAAAATTATAGGCTTTCATACGCAGTTAGGAAAAAAAATAAATTGCAAAAAAATGATTTTAACTACAGGAACTTTTTTAAACGGTTTGATCCATATTGGCGACGAAAAAATACCCGCTGGGCGTCACAATGAAAAACCCTCTACAGGTTTAAGTGAACAGTTAAAAAAATTTAAAATTAAACTTGGACGACTCAAAACTGGAACTCCTCCTAGACTCGATGGATCTACAATTAATTATGATGATTTAGAAAGTCAGGACGCTGATAGTGATCCTGAATATTTTTCTTTTCTAACTCAGAAAACGTATAATAAACAAATTGCCTGTAGTGTTACTTACACTAATAAAAATGTTCATAATATTGTAAAAAAAAATTTAAAAAGAAGTGCTATGTACTCTGGTAGCATTAAGGGCGCCGGTCCTAGGTATTGTCCCTCAATTGAAGATAAAATTGTTAAATTTTCAGATAGGACTCGCCACCAAATTTTTTTGGAACCCGAGGGTTTGAACGATACAACAGTGTACCCAAATGGAATCTCCACATCTCTTCCAGCTGAAGTTCAGGAGGAACTATTAAGTAAAATCAGTGGCTTAGAGAGAGCTAAAATAATTAGACCAGGATATGCTATTGAATACGACTATGTTGATCCAAGAGAGCTTGACCACACTCTAGAAGTAAAAAAAATAAAATCACTTTACCTTGCGGGACAAATAAATGGGACCACAGGTTATGAAGAAGCGGCTGCACAAGGCCTTTTAGCTGGTATTAACGCTGCTTTATCGATTAAAAAGCTCGAGCCTTTAATACTTGACCGTTCACAAGCTTATATTGGCGTAATGATCGACGACCTTGTAACTAAAGGTGTTTCTGAACCTTATAGAATGTTTACTTCTAGAGCAGAATATAGACTATCACTTAGAGCTGATAATGCCGACAAAAGACTTACCCAAATAGGTATCAATATAGGTTTGGTTAAACCTAATAGAGCACAGTATTTTACTAAAAAAATGAATAAAATTAGTATATTGGAGAATTTTCTTAAATCTCATAAAATTTCTCCAAATGAGGCTTCAAAATTTAATATAAAAATAGCAAAAGATGGAGTTAAAAGGTCAGGTCTTGATATTTTATCAAGAAAAGGCGTTACGTTTAAAAAAATTAGATCTATTTGGAAGGAATTACCTGTTGCTTCAATTAAGGAAGAGGAGCAATTAGAGATTACTGCACATTACTCTGGATATTTAGATAAACAAATGGCTGATATTATTGCTTTTAAAAAAGATGAAAATTTAAAAATACCTGATTTTATTGATTATAACAGATTGAGTGGTCTTTCTAATGAGGTTAAAAGCAAGTTTAAGCTTATAAAACCAAAAACTTTAGGACAAGCTCTCAGAATTGACGGAATTACACCTGCAGCAGCCTATATTTTGCTTTCCCATGTAAAAAAATCAAATATATGTTAAGTTTAAGCATATATGGATAGATATAATCAAATAGCCGCCTTTAATAGATATTATAGTGTTTCACGTGAAACATTGAAATGTTTAGAAAAATATGAAAAAATATTAATAGATTATAACAAAAAAATGAATTTAATTGGCAAATCAACAGTACTTAATATATGGGATCGCCATATTTTAGATAGTTACCAAGTTATTGATTTTATTGATAAAAATGATAAGATATTAGTTGACATGGGATCTGGCGCGGGATTTCCAGGATTAATATTGTCTATTGCCACAAAAGATAAAAAAATGCCATTAAAAGTAATTTTAATTGAAAAAAGTTCAAAAAAAGCTGATTTCTTAAAAAAAACGATTATCAAATTAAAATTAAATGCTGAGGTTATTTGTAAAAATATATTAGATAAACAAGAAATTATACCTGGAGAATTTTTTATTGCCCGAGCGTTCAAGCCACTGCCAGTAATTTTAAAACTTATGCACACTCAAGTAAATAATTTTAAAAAAATTATTATTTTCCTAGGAAAAACAGGAAAAGAGGACTTACTTCAAGCTTCAAAAACATGGGATATACAGTATAAAGAACGTATAAGCTTAACGAGTAGTGATTCGACAATAATAGAAATAACTAAACTAAAAAAAAAATAAATTGAAAAATACACAAATTATATCAGTAATTAATCAAAAAGGTGGAGTAGGAAAAACTACAACTGTAATTAACCTAGCTACAGCTTTATCTTTTGCAAATAAAAAAATTTTAGTAATTGATTTAGATCCTCAAGGAAATGCCACTACAGGATTAGGATTGTCAAATCTTGATGCAACAAAAACTATTTATGATGTTTTGAACGGAAACTGTGAATTTGAAGATGCTATTAAAGATACAGAAATTAAGAACCTAAAGTTAGTTTCTTCAAATGTAGATTTGTCAGGACTAGAAGTTGAAACTGCGAGTGAAAATAGAAGAGCTTTTTTATTAAAAGACAAAATCGAAAGCTTTATTAAAGGGTCGAAAAATGAATTTTCTTATATTTTTATTGATTGTCCTCCATCTTTAAGTTTATTAACTGTAATGTCATTAGTGGTAGCAAAATCATTAATTGTTCCACTCCAAGCAGAATTTTTTGCTTTAGAAGGTTTAAGTCAACTAATAAAAACAATTGATAGGGTTAAAATGAATTTAAATCCGACGCTATCAATCAGAGGTGTTCTTTTAACAATGTTTGATAAAAGGAATAAATTATCAGCACAAGTTGATAAAGAAGCAAGAAAATTTTTAAAAGAAAAAGTTTATCAAACTATAATCCCAAGAAACGTAAGACTTTCTGAGGCGCCATCTCACGGAATACCAATATTAATTTATGATAAAAACTGTGCTGGAAGCAAATCATATTCAAATTTTGCTGATGAATTTATAAAACAAGAAGATATAATGGAAAGTGCTGCCTAATGACCGAAAAGACAGAAGAAACATTTGAAGTAGACAGCATTGAACTAATACAATCTAGTAATGATAAACAAGATCATTTAATTATGGACAAACAAAATGATAAAAATAAAAAAAGTGAACCACGTTTAAAAAAAGGTTTAGGCCGAGGTCTTTCCTCACTTTTGGGCGACACAAAAGAAATAGTAGAAACTAATAAAGTTTTGATAAGCGATCTTGTTAGAAGTAAATTTCAACCTAGGAAAAATTTTAACAAAGAAAGCTTAGATGAGTTAACGAACTCAATAAAGGAACAAGGTGTAATACAGCCAATAATTGTAAGACCCAACAAATCTCCAGAATCTAAATATGAAATTATAGCAGGTGAACGAAGATGGATAGCATCACAAAATGCTGGTTTGCATGAAGTTCCAGTTGTTGTATTAAATGTCGATGATTCTAAATCGTTAGAATTTGCTATTATAGAAAATGTTCAACGAGAAGATTTAAATTCAATCGAAGAAGCAAAAGGTTATCAACGCCTAATAGATAATTTTGATTATAATCAAGAAAAATTATCTAGATTTATTGGGAAAAGTAGAAGCTTTATAGCTAATTCAATAAGACTATTATCTTTACCAACAGAAGTATTAACAATGGTAGAGCAGGGCAAACTTAGCGCAAGTCATGCGAGAACATTGATTGGATTAAATAATTCTACTGACATAGCAAAAAAAATTATTAAAAAAAATCTTTCTGTAAGACAAGCAGAAATGTTATCAAAACAGTATAGAGATAAAAAATTTAAACTAGTTTCTAAAAAAGATGCAAATATATTGAGCTTACAAAAGGAACTTGAGGAAAAAACTGGATTAAATGTTTCAATTAATAATAAAAAAAATAATACAGGTGCGATCTCATTTGAATATAACGGTTTAGACCAGCTAGATAAATTAATTCAAACTATTAAGAAGAACTATTAGCCATGACGCAAATTTTCAAAAAAAAATTAAAAAAAATAACATTTGATATGTGAGGATTTTTTTTACATAAAAGTTCAGTATTATTAATTCCTTCAGCAATATTTTTTAAATCATTTAGTTTCCAGACAGATAGTTGTTTTTTGACTATAGATTTTTCTTTCCAAAAAATAGGTGGTTTTGATATATTTATGAGACTTTCTGCACTTATAGATTTTGTTTCTTGTTTTTTAATATTTAATAAGCGTTGAACTTTATTACTTAAAATTCTTAATAACAATACTTGGTTTATAGTATTTATATATAATTCTGATATAATTTTTTTATACTGAAAAATATTTCCACAAAGACATTCATTCACCAGAACATCAGATTTATAATCACCTGAAAAATTTATTAAACTTTTTATTTCATTAATTTCAATATTTTTTTTATTTAGTGAATATGATTTAATTTTTTCTATTTCATTTCTCAAATTACCTCTATCTGAGTTAGATTTTTCTATTAATAAGTTTATTGATTCATTCGATAATGAAATGTTATTACTCTTTAATTCTCTTCGTATTATATCCCCCAAATCTCTTTCGTTATCTGGATAACACGGTATACAAATAGCATTATCATCTTTTTCAAAAAAATTTCTCAATTTTGATTTCTTATCTAAAGCAATAGCAGAAATTATTAAAAATATATCTTCGTTAAAGCTTGCATGAATTTCAATTATTTTTTTATAAATTTTATCAGTAGCTTCAAAGATATTTATTATTTTTTTATTTCCAAATAGTGATCCTGAGTAGATAAAATTAATAAAAGTTTCCTCATTATCTAATATTTCAGATTCGTATATTGATAAAATTTCTAAATTGTCACCTTTTTTTGTAATAGCATTTTTAATATTATTAGTAATCTCTTTTTTTAATCCAGTATTTTCACCATAAATTAAATAAATTTTTTTTTTAGAAAAGTTTGAAATATTTTTTTGTATTTCATAACTTTTTATTATCATCTCTTAAATACTTTCTGATATTTTAAGTAGTAAGTTTTGATATATATTATTGATAAGGTTTTCTGTAGTCGTGTCTTCTGATTTTATAGTGTCAGAAAAATGTGCTTGGACTTTATAAGTGTTTGAAAACGAAATTGTTTCGCTCATTATTACTTCTCCTGTTTTTGTGTTTTTGATCAAAACAGTAGAAGATAAACTTATTTTATATCCCAAAGCACTTCCCGCACTATCTTTTGCAGTTATATTTTTATTTTTTGATGAATTTATTAAAATATAAATATTTTTTGTTTCAGCTGTTTGTTTATTTTTACGCGTAGCATTATATATTTTTGAGTAAATTTGATTACCTATTTTTTTATTTCCTGTAATTGAATAATCAGAAATTACAAACTGTATGTTTGCTTTGTTTAAAATTGGTCTATATCCAGAACAATCAGTAACAGTTATTGAAACAATAAATAATAAGCAAATAAAAGGTATTTTTTTCATTTTTTTGTTATAAAATTAACTAATCTATTTTTAATATATATATTCTTAATTATCACTTTATTTTTTAAGTATTTATCTACATTATCTATTTCTTTTGACTTTTTTATAATAACTGCATCTTCAGAATTAGTTAGCATTTCAATTATACCTCTTTTTTTACCATCTATTTGTATAACAATTTGACAACTTTCATCTTCTAATAACTTAACATTATAACTAGGCCAATAAAATTTCTTATTAATTTTTTCAAAACATTCATTAGCCAAATGAGGAATGAGTGGCATCAAAAGCATTATTATTTTTTCCCATTCTTTTTTTAAACAATAATTTGAAGTTTTGTTTTTAAAAACATGTTCATAAAATAAATTGTATATTTCATGTATATTGGCAATAACAACATTATATTGAAAACTTTCTAAATTTTTAGTTACATCGTAGATAGTTTTGTTTGCAGCTTTTTCTAATAAAATATCATTAGCTTTTATTAATGACTCTTTTTTATTAACAATGTCATTATTTAACTTCCAAATTTTTTGAATAAACTTATAAGCAGCAGATACTCCGTCCTGCGACCACTGCACGTCTCTTTCTGGTGGACTATCTGATAACATAAACCATCTTATTGAATCTGCTCCATACATATTTATCATTTCTTCAGGATCCACAATATTTTTTTTAGATTTTGACATTGATTCAGTTGGCCCTACAGTAATCTTTTTTTTATCTTTTCTGTTTACGAAAATTCCGTCATTATTTTTCTCAATTTCTGAAGGATACATCCATTGTTTGTCTTCATTTTTATATGTCGGATGGCAAACCATTCCTTGTGTAAAAAGACTTTCAAATGGTTCAATATAATCAAAATGTTTATTATTATCAGCTAAAGCACGCATAAAAAATCTAGAATAGAGTAAATGTAATATTGCGTGTTCAACGCCTCCAATATATTGATCGACAGGCATCCAATATTTTAAATCATCAATTTGATACCCATAATCTTTATTTTTTGGAGAACAAAATCTTAAGAAATACCAGGAAGAATCTACAAAAGTATCGAGAGTGTCGGTCTCTCTAATTGCCTTTTCTCCAGAAGGAAGTTTTGTATGTTTCCACGTAGCATGACTTTCCAAAGGGTTACCACTTAAGTTAAGATCTACATTATCTGGTAGCAATATTGGTAACTCACTTTTCTCAACTGGAATTGCATCACCTTTTTCTGTGTAAACAATTGGAATAGGACAACCCCAATATCTTTGTCTTGATACACCCCAATCTTTAAGGCGAAAAGTTATTTTTTTTTCACCTATATTTTTTTGAGAAATTGCTTCAATAGCTTTTTCAATAGCTTCATTAACGTTAAGATTATTTAAAAAATTAGAATTAAATAAAATACCATCTTCGGTAAAAGCCTCTTTATCTATATTAAAATTATCATTTTTTAAATTTTTTGGTTTAACAACTGGTAAAACTTTAAGCTTGTATTTAATTGCGAAATCTAAATCTCTTTGATCATGTGCGGGACATCCAAAAATTGCACCTGTTCCATAATCCATCAATACAAAGTTTGCAATATAGATAGGCAGTTTATTTTTATTTTCAAAGGGATGGATTGCAAATAAACCAGTATCGAAGCCCACTTTTTCAGCATTTGCTAAAGCTTCTTCTGTAGTACCCATTTTTGAACATTGCAACTTGAATGAAATAAAATCTTCATTTTCTTCAAATTTTTTTGCAATTTCATGATCGACAGAAACAGCAATGAATGAGGCTCCAAATATAGTATCTGGTCTAGTGGTGAACACTTTAACCTTATTTAATTCATGACTATCCTCTATTTTAAAATTAATTTCACAACCATAAGATTTACCTATCCAATTTTTTTGCATTAATTTGACTTTTTCAGGCCATTTTTTTAGATTTTTTAACTCATCTAACAAACTTTGAGAAAACTTTTTGATATTAAAAAACCATTGTGAAAGTTTTTTTCTTTCAACCACCGTACCTGATCGCCAGCCTTTACCATCGATAACCTGTTCATTTGCTAAAACAGATTGTTCAGTTGGATCCCAATTTACGTACGTATCTTTTTTATATACTAAATTTTTTTTATATAATTCTAAAAAAAACTCTTGTTGATGTTTATAATATTCAGGCTCACAAGTAGATATTTCACGATCCCAGTCAATAGATAAGCCAAGTAAATTCAGTTGTTTCTTCATGTTCTCTATATTTTTTTTTGTCCAATCTTTAGGGTGTAGTTTGTTTTCACGAGCTGCATTTTCTGCAGGTAGTCCAAAAGAATCCCAACCCATTGGATGCAAAACATTAAAACCTTGGAGTTTTTTATAGCGAGCCAAAACATCACCAATTGTATAATTGCGAACATGGCCCATATGTATCTTACCTGAAGGATAAGGAAACATTTCTAAGCAATAGAATTTTTTTTTATTTTTATCTACATGGGCAGCATTAGTTTTTTTAATAGACCAAATTTGTTGCCACTTTTTTTCAACATTCTTAATATTATATCGTTCCATTAGAATTAAATTATTTTAATGTTTTATAATTTATTTTTTTAAATATTCGGGTGATCTAAATTTCTTTTTTTTTGATTTAAAATCTTTTTGAAAAAGCACTGCTTTTTTAAGAATCGCAAATCGGAGCTCTTGTTCAAGCTTGGAAGATATTTTTTTTACAGAACAATTATTTTGTGTACCACATTTTTTTTTGTGAACAATAATTTTAATTCCATCAGATCTTATTTCATTTGATAAAAATCTTACTGTAATTTTTATTGATTCATCCGTTGTTCCCTCATTATACCAGTCAGTAGTTATTATACCGCCGATATAGTCAACATTTGAAAGGGGTAAAAAATCTAGTATTTCGAGAGTTGATCTCCACATAGGATTTGAACTAGCAAATTCATAACTTGTACCACTACCTCCTGAACGAGCTTTATCAATTGACCAGCCTTTACCTTCTTCAAGATTTTTTGCTACTCGATCGTTTACATTTGGACTAACTTTTCTTGCATCAGCCGGGTCCCATATCTTACCTATTCCACAAGAGCTTAAAACTCCCAATAGAATTAGTAAAAAAATAGGCAAAAAAATTCTTTTGTGGATAATTTTTAAAATAAACATTGTTATATATCTATTACATTAATTTAAGTTTGAAAATTACTATTAAAATCTTTAAAAAAGTTAGTAAAAACGCCATTTATGTATGTGTTGCAATTTTAACACATTCCATAATAAAACAGCCTATTAATAGAATTTTCATGCTTTTATAGACGGTAAATAGTGTATTTTCGCAACATTCATATGAATAACTTAACAAAGGAGATAATTTATGAATAAAATAACTAAACTTGGAGTTTCTGCATTATGCGGATCTCTAGCTGCTATGTCATCTGCTAACGCAGGCGACTTATCAGTATCAGGTGGCGTTGATATGACATGGACGTCATTAGACGACGCTTCAGCAGGTAACAACTTAGGTATAGGTTCTAACTATACATTATCTGGTTCAGGCGAACTTGATAACGGTTGGGGTGTTGCTCTTGCTATAGCGATGACTAACAAAAATGTTTATTCTAATACGAACGTTACGGTTACAGTACCAGCTGCTGGTTCTTTCCGTATAAGTCAAGGTGTTAGTGGTTCTGGTATTGACAGAATCGACGATGCTACACCAAACGTTTGGGAAGAAGCATATGCTACAGGACTATCAACTGGTATAAATACAGTTTCTGGTTCTTCAGCAGGCTCTAACATTGAATGGACACCAAACATGTTACCAGAAGGTATAAGCGGAAGAATAGCTTATTCACCTGACGTAACAGGTGGTGGTCAGAATGATAAGGCAACTTCAGGAGCATCAACTACATCAGGTGCAGGTTACGACGTAACTGTAGAATTATCTGATGGAGTAACAGGTATGACTGGTTTAACTGTATACGCAGGTATGTCAGATGTAAAAAACTCATCAGCTAGTGATGACCGAGAAGAAGAAACAATCGGTGTTACATATGCTATGGGTGGCCTTACAGTTGGTTACCAATGGTCAGAAGAAGATCTTGGAACATCAGCTAATGAACAACAATATGAAAACGATGGCTATGGAGTTACATTTGCTATAAATGATGATTTATCTATTGGTTACAACCACTATGAATCAGAACAAACTAGCACGACTAACGTAACTGCAGAAGCTTCATCTTTACAAGTAGCATACTCAATGGGCGGTGCTTCAGTTAGAATAGCGCAAGCTGAATCTGAAAATGAAGATTACCAAACTGGGACAGCTTACGATAAAGATGCTACGACAATATCAGTATCGTTAGCGTTTTAATAATAGAACATAGAAAAGGATAATTATGAAAAGTCTTAAGAAAATAATTTGTGCTTATACCTTTGTTCTACTTGGGTTCACATCACCGGTGCTTGCAGGGTCAGCTGACTTTGCTGGTATCTATGCTGCGGTCCACGCTTCGTTCAACGGTGCAAGTATGTCAGGTACTCACTCAGGTGGGTCAACTGTAGACGGTAACGAAGTTACTCAAGGTAACATCGGTACATTTGCTCCAATAGGTGGTTGGGAAGCTGGTTTCAGTTTGCCACTAGGTGAATCATTCTTCGTATCTGCAGGAACTAAAAGAGTTCAAGGTTCTGCTAGATTAGGAGATTGGAGAACTACTCCATCTACGTCTTCGGATGAAGAACAAGTGACTGAAGCCAACAGATCAGAGTCATTAACTTTGACTGTTTCTGATCCACACGAATGGTACATTCAACCGAGTGTTTCACTTTTTGATAACTCAGCTATTTTCCTAAAATATGGAAGAGTTTATGCTGACTTAACTGCTAAAGGTTCTGTAACAGGTTCCCCAGCAAATCTTAAAGGTGATACTTACGCGATTGGAACAACAACAATAGCAAGCAACGGTATATTTATTAAAACCGAGGCTGGTGCTTCTGTGTATGAAAACATGAGCATAGTAGGTATTGGTTCTAATGCGAATGCTAGAGTTGAAGGCGACCCAATTGTTGCTTACGGTTCGGTATCAGTAGGATATAAGTTTTAATATTCAAAAGATAATTTAATCTTTATAAAAGCCGGCCTTTTTTAAGGCCGGTTTTTTTTTGAACAGTCTAATACCTCCAAATCCAAATATTTTTAAAAGCTTAAGTTTGTGGATGTTATTTTCTAGTATTCCCCCAAGAGCTAGAAATTTAACTTTATTATTATTGATTGCCAATAAATTAAATTTGTGAACTCCCAAAAACATTTTAGATTTTTTAACATAAAATAAAGGTGAAAGAAAAATGGTGTTACAATTTTGTGAAAATTTTACTTTTATTTCTTTTTGGTTATGTGCTGAGCCAATAACTTTAAATGTCTTTGATAAGTTGTGAAAATATTTATTTCTATTAAAGGACGGTATATATAAACCTTCAGCTTTATACCTAAAAGCTAATTTTATATCATTTGAAACATAAAGCTGTTTCTTATTTATTTTGCAGGCTTTAGCAATTTTAGCTAATTCTAAGTGTCTTTTTTTACTATTATAATTTCTATAAATAATTCCGAAATTTGTGTTATTATTTTTAAATATTTGGCTTTCATATTTATCTAAAAAAACAAATATTTTTGGTAGTATTTTATGCATACAAGTTTAGAAAAATTAAATCTTATTACTAACAAGGTTAATGAAATTATTAAAAAAAAACAACTTAAAACCAAACCACAGATTATTGTTATTACTAAAAAATTTTCATTAGATAAAATCAAGCCTATAATCAACTCTGGTCATTTACATTATGGAGAGAACCAAATCCAAGAGGCTGAGCTTAAATGGTCAGAAGAAAAAAAACATAATAATAAAATACAACTACATATGGTTGGAAAGTTACAATCTAATAAAGCTAAAAAAGCTTTGAAGTTATTTGATTATATTCATTCTTTAGATAATGCAAAATTAGCTTCAAAAATTGCGCTGCATGAAAAAGAGTTGAATAAGAAAACTAAACTATTTATTCAAATAAACTTGGGTGAAGAGAGTCAAAAATCTGGTATAGTTTTGAAAGACGTAAATAATTTTTACAACTATTGTACAAAGGATTTATCTTTAAATATAATTGGTTTGATGTGTTTGCCTCCATTCCAATCTAATTCTGACGATTATTTTAAATTATTAAAAAGTGTTTCTTTAAAGCTCAGCTTAAAAAATCTTAGCATGGGCATGAGTTCTGATTTTGATTCTGCTGTAAAATATGGCTCTACTTTTTTAAGACTTGGCACCGCAGTAATGGGGGAGCGAAATCCTATTTCTCAATTATAATTTGGGTATTTCTTTTAATTAATGGTATTAATTTTAAAAAATCTCTTTTACTAATAGCTATACATCCTTTTGTAGGTTCATAATTTTTATTTTTTAGATGTAAAAATATCGCACTTCCTTTATTTTTTCTTACCGGTGAATGATTATATTTTATATTAATTAAAATATCGTAGATTTTACTTTTTTTATAAAATTTTTCTGCGCTGTAGTTAAATGGAAAGTGTATTTCTTTATTATATTCTTTATTTTTTGGGTCGTCACACCACCCCATATTTTTCCTAATAATCTTCTTTATTAAATTTGTTTGCAAAAACCCAATTCTATCTTTTCTATAATATAAAATACCTAGTTTATACTTACCCTTTGGTGTCCCCAAATCCCCTTCTATTTTTTTATTAGTTATACCTGATTTACCAATCGCACATTTTATCTTATAACCTCTATATAATAGTAAACGATTTTTTATTATAATATTCATAATGAGCATTCAAACTATAGCAATTTTTGGTAATAAAATCTTTTTAGAAATTCTTCTTGAAACTAAAATTTTTCCTAAACATAGGTTAAAATTTTATGATGATTTAGATTTATGTATAAAAGATGCAACTCTTGAAAATAACCTAGTAGTTTTTTTTGCGAATAAAAATAATGAAAATTTTTCTTTAAAAAAAATTAAAAATTTAGGTTTTCCATTCATTTTTATTGCTGATTCTGCTAATTCTAAAATTTCGTCCCTAAATGAACTTTGTGAAGTTATGCGTTCTCCTTTTTATATACTAGAAATTAAAAAAAAAATTATTTCCTTAATTTCAAAAAATGATTTTAAAAAAAACTCTCTCATTAAACTTAAAGATTATTTTTTAGATAAAAATGAAAGAAAGATCAAAAAAAATAATTTAGAGTTATATCTATCTGAAAAAGAAATTAATTTTCTAATTTTATTTAGCAAAAACCTAGAACCAATAAATAAAAGTTTAGTATTAAAAAATGTTTGGAAATATTCAGCAGAAAGTGAAACCCATACAGTTGAAACACATATTCATCGATTAAGAAAAAAAATTTTAGAGAAATTCGGCGACAGTAATTTTATTAAAAATAATAATAAAGGATATTATATTTGAAAAAAAAAACACGAAACTTTATTGCTAGAGATTTATTTACTACAAAATATAAAAAAAGAATTGTTAAGCAAAAAAAAGGTAAAGGTAGCTTTAAAAGAAAAAAGCGCTAATTTAGCCTTGCTCCTATTTTCTGAATGATTTTTGAAGCCATTTCAGTACCTTTTTCTAAACTTTCGTTTATTGATAGCTTATTAATATAACCGTGCAAAAACCCTCCGGCAAAAAGATCCCCTGCTCCTGTTAGGTCAACAATTTTTAAGTTTTTTTGTATATCACATGATATTACTTCATTTTTTATTATCGCAATGCTACCTTTCTCCCCACGAGTAATAACAATTATTTTTCCAATTTGTTTTCCAAACGAAATCACTTCATCAAAATTTTTAGTATTAATTAGTGACATAATTTCTTGTTCATTAGCAAATGTAATATCTAATTTATTTTTAACTAATTCTAAAAAATGAGGCTTATGTCTTTCTACGCAAAATTGATCTGATAATGACATTGCAGTTTTGTTTGAATTTTGAATTGTTTTTTCAAAAGCTTTTTTGGGCTCTCCTTCATCCCACAAATAACCTTCTAAAAATACCATTTCACTTTTTTTAACTGCATTGATATCCACATCACTTGCATTAACTTTTCCTGCTATACCTAAAAAAGTACACATAGTTCTTTCAGAATCAGGTGTTATTAATATTAAGCATGTGCCGGTTGGTATTTCTTCTTTTTTTTTTGAGTAAATATATTCAACTTTTTCTTTTTTAAGACCTTTTTCATATTTGTTACCTAAATCGTCATCATTTACTTTACCTATAAAACCAACTTTATTACCAAGTTGTGCAAGGCCAACTATAGAATTTGCTACTGATCCTCCAGATACTGTTTCTTCGATCTTTAGATTAGATAATATTTTTTTAAACTCAGATTCATCAACAAGCTTCATGGTGCTTTTAATTAAACTATTATTAGTTAAAAAAATGTCTTCCACTTTACAAATAACGTCAACTATAGCGTTTCCTAATCCTAAAATTTTCATATTATGCTTTCTTTGTTATAACTATTTTTTTTCGATCAGGATAACAAGTGGTGCAAATTTTGCAAGTTATACCATAACAATTTCTTGCAGTACAAAATTCTCTGCCATAATATATTATTTGTAGATGCAGTTTGTTCCATGATTTTTTAGGAAACAGTTCTTTTAAATCTTTTTCAGTTTGGATAACATTTTTACCATTGGTTAATCCCCATCTTTGAGCTAAACGATGAATATGAGTATCTACAGGAAATGCAGGTAAACCAAATCCTTGTGACATCACTACACTTGCAGTTTTATGACCTACGCCCGGAAGATTTTCAAGCTCTTTAAAGCTCTTTGGAACTTTACAGTTATGTTTTTCTATTAATTGTTTTGAAAGCAAATATACACTTTTAGCTTTAATTCTAAAAATTCCTATACTCTTTATTAATTTCTCGATTTTTTTTCTTCCTAATTTTACAAAATGTTCTGGTTTATTATACTTTGGATAAATATCTTTGGTTACGTTATTTACATTAACATCGGTACATTGCGCAGATAAAAGCACAGAAACCAAGAGAGTGAATTTATTTGTATGCTTTAGAGGAATTGAAGTTTTTGGAAAAGTTTGGTTTAGAATTTTTAGAATTTTTTTTGATCTATCAATTTCATTCATTATTATTCGAAATTTAAAACGTTTCTCATGGAGTACAAACCTGGTTTTTTACTCATTAACCATTTTGCAGCCACAAGAGCACCTTCTGAATAAAGAGCTCTATCAAATGCCTCATGATTTAAAGTGATTATTTCTTTACCACTTGAGAAAGTCACCTCATGCTCGCCAATGATTTTACCTTTTCTAATCGAGTTAAAATTAATTTTTTTACTGTAAGGGAAAAATTTTTTATTTAAATATTTTTTACCTATTATTTTGTAAAAGTCTTTATTTTTACCATTGGCAATTCCTTTACCAAGCATTAAAGCTGTGCCCGAAGGGTGATCTTTTTTATATTTATGATGAACTTCAAAAACTTTACTTAGAAAACTGTTCCCAAGTGATTTTGAAGCAATCTCAGTAATATACATTAATAAATTAATTCCTAAACTCATATTACCAGCCTTAAGTATAGGTATTTTTTTGGAATATTTTTTTATCAAATTTTCTTCTTTTTTTGAAAAACCAGTTGTTCCAATGATTACTCTTTTTTTTAATTTAGAAGCAATTTTTAGTACTTCTAATGTGCATTTTGGAATTGTAAAATCTATTATTATATTTGCATGTTTAAACGTAGATTCTGTATTTAGCTGAGGAATTAAGCCTGAAACTTTTTTATTAACTATTTTATTTTCAGTAATTGAAACTATTTTAAAATAATTCAAGCTTTTAGATGATTTAATAAGTTGTTGCCCCATTTTACCTAGACACCCTGTTATTGATAGCTTAATTTTTTTCATTTTTTACTTGTATAAAAACAATAACATATTTAAACAACTTTTAAAATTATTGCTTAAAATTTATTTATAATGAATTGATTAAACACATGGATTTTTATTTAGAAAATTTAATATTACTAATTTTAATAATAATTCAGTCAGTTTTTGGTATTGGTTTATTGTTACTTGGAACACCTACATTTTTATTACTTGGATATGATTTTTCTAATACTCTGAATTTTTTATTACCTGCTTCGATAGTCATAAGCTACCTTCAATTTATAAGTTTAAGAACACCGTTAAAAAAAATTATCTTTGAATATAATGTTTTTTGTTTACCATTTTTGGTTTTGTTTTTATTATTAGCGTTAAATTTTAAGGAAATTTTAAATTTCAAACTTTATATTGCGATTGTTTTAATAATATCCTCATTACTTGTTTTGAAAAAAAATACTTTTTTTTCACTAAAAAATAATGCTAAAAAATATAGAAAATTAATTTTAATTTTTATAGGTTCTATTCATGGATTTACTAATATGGGTGGAGGTTTTTTATCTATATTTTCTTCTTTAATTAATAATAACAATAAAAAACTTACACGCTATTTTATATCTTATGGTTATTTAATTATGGGTTTATTGCAATATGTTATCTTATTACTTTTAGAATATAAAAATTTAAATTTTTCTAAAATTTATTATGTTTTTTTAGTTTTGCTCGTTTATTTTCCATCACAAAAAATTTTTAAAAAGTTTAATAATTTTTTTTTTAGTAAAATTATAAGTATTATTGCTTTATTTTATGGAATTTTAATTTTAACTTTAAATTTTTATATTCACTAATTCTTCCAAAATTTTTTTGCTTTATCAAAAAAGTCTTTCATAATAGGATTAGTTTTAGCATCTTCTAGATTTTTAAATTGTTCTAAAAGATTTTTTTGTTCTTTGGTCAAAGAAACTGGCACCTCGGTTATAGCTTGGATATATAAATCACCATAGTTTTTACTTCTCATAATAGGCATTCCTTTATCTTTTAATCTAAATTGTTTCCCATTTTGAGTGCCTGGTGGAATTTTAACTTTTGCTTTTCCTCCATCAATAGTTGGAACTTCTACTGTCACACCAAGTGCAGCATCTGCTAGTGAAATTGGAAATTCATAAAAAATATTTTCATCTGATCTTTTAAAAATGCTATGACTTTTTAGGGATACAAAAATATACAAATCACCATTGGCGCCACCTTTGCTTCCTGCCTCACCCTTTCCTGATAATCTGATTCTTGTTCCATCATCAACGCCTTTAGGAATGGTAGTTGATATTTTTTTTTTAGTTTGTTTTTTTCCCATGCCTCTACATCCTTTACATGGGCTTGAAATTTGTTGACCTGAACCAGAACATTGTGGACAGGTTTGTTGAATTGTAAAAAAACCTTGACTTGATCTTACTTGCCCTTGTCCTCCGCATGTAGAACAAGAAACAGGCTTTGATCCTGGTTCGGCTCCATACCCTTGGCATCTTTCACACTTATCAGAAGATGAAAAATTAATTTCTTGTTTTTTTCCGTTAAATGCATCTTCAAGTGATATGGATAAATCATATCTTAGGTCTGCGCCTCTTAAATCTGAAGATCTTCTTCTTCCCCTTGATCCTCCAAAACCTTCAAAAATATCATCAAAAATATCTGAACCAAAAACATCTGAAAAAGAGCTCGTAAAATCAAAATTAGAAAAACCACTTCTTCCACCAGACCCCTCAAAGGCAGCATGACCAAATTGATCATAATTTTTTCTTTTTTCTGTATCAGAAAGAATATGATAAGCTTCGCTAGCTTCCTTAAATTTTGCTTCAGCTGCTTTATCACCTTTATTCTTGTCTGGGTGATATTTTATTGCTGATTTTCTATAGGCTTTTTTTATTTCTTCAGGAGATGTAGATTTATTGATACCCAAGACTTCATAGTAATCTTTTTTTGCCATATATTTATCGACATTTTTTGTCTTTAGACTTAGGCTCTTTTTTCTTTATCTTTATCTTTATCCTTATCTTTATCTTTATCTTTTTTATCGTCCTTTACTTCTTCAAAATCTGCATCCACAACATTTTCCTTGTTTTTACTTGAATCTTGTCCTTGTTTTTCATCTTTTTTTCCAGAATCTTTTTGCTGGCTTTTATAAACTGCTTCGCCAAGTTTCATAGAAGATTGAACTAAAGCCTGAGTTTTTTTCTTTACCTCTTCTGTGTCCGCTCCCTTAAGTGCATTTTTTAGTTCCGAAACTCCAGTTTCTATAATTTTTTTGTCTGTTTCTGAGATTTTTTTACCATGTTCTTTTAGATTTTTTTCAGTTGTATGAATTATCGTATCAGCTTGATTCCTGGCATCTACCGATTCTCTTTTCTTTTTATCTGCCTCTTTATTTGCCTCAGCATCTTTTACCATATTTTTAATTTCATCATCACTAAGACCACCAGAAGCTTGAATTTGTATTTTTTGTTCTTTCCCAGTTCCTTTGTCTTTTGCAGAGACACTTACTATCCCGTTTGCATCAATATCAAATGTCACCTCAATTTGAGGGACTCCTCTTGGAGCATTCGGTATCCCAAGTAATTCAAAATTACCTAATAATTTGTTATCTGATGCCATTTCCCTTTCACCTTGTAAAACTCTTATAGAAACAGCCGGTTGATTGTCTTCTGCTGTTGAAAATACTTGACTTTTTTTTGTAGGAATAGTTGTATTTTTTTCAATAAGTTTTGTAGAAACTCCTCCTAGTGTCTCAATTCCCAAAGATAAAGGCGTTACATCTAAAAGTAATACATCTTTTACATCTCCTTGAAGTACACCACCTTGTATAGCTGCTCCCATTGCAACAACCTCGTCTGGGTTAACACTTTTGTTAGGCTCTTTTCCAAAAAAAGTTTTAACTGCTTCTACTATTTTTGGCATTCTTGTCATTCCACCAACTAACACTATTTCATTTATTTCTGCGGCACTGAATCCAGAGTCTTTCAAAGCTACTTCACATGGAATAAGAGTACGCTTAACCAAATCTTCAACAAGAGCTTCTAATTTTGCTCTAGTTAATTTTATATTAATATGTTTTGGGCCTGTTTTGTCTGCAGTAATAAATGGTAAATTAATTTCAGTTTGTGTTGCAGAAGAGAGTTCAATTTTAGCTTTCTCAGAAGCTTCCTTAAGTCTTTGAAGAGCCAACTTATCAGTTTTTAAATCTATTCCATTATCTTTTTTAAATTCATTAACTAAATAATCAACAATGGTATCATCAAAATCTTCTCCTCCTAAAAAAGTATCACCATTTGTAGATTTAACTTCAAATACCCCATCCCCAATTTCTAAAATTGATACATCAAAAGTTCCTCCTCCTAGATCATAAACAGCTATTTTTTTTCCTCCTTTTTTATCCAAGCCATACGCTAGAGAAGCTGCTGTTGGTTCATTGATAATTCTTAGTACTTCTAGACCAGCTATTTTTCCAGCATCTTTAGTAGCTTGTCTTTGAGAGTCATTAAAATAAGCTGGTACCGTTATAACAGCTTGCGTTACTTCTTGACCTAAATATTTTTCTGCAGTTTCTTTCATTTTTTGTAAAATAAAAGCAGATATTTGAGAAGGAGAATATTTCTTTCCTCTTGCTTCTAACCAAGCATCATTGTTATCTGATTTAATAATTTTATAAGGTGCTTTTGCAACATCTTTTTTTACAGTCTCGTCTTCAAAATTTCGTCCAATTAATCTTTTTACAGCAAATAGAGTATTTTCAGGATTAGTAACCGCTTGACGTTTAGCTGGTTGCCCTACTAATTTTTCATCTTTCTCACCAAAAGCCACTACAGATGGTGTAGTTCTTGCTCCTTCAGCGTTTTCCAATACCTTAGCTTGCGTACCTTCCATAACAGCTACACAAGAATTAGTTGTTCCTAAATCAATACCTATTACTCTGCTCATAAAATTACCGTCCTTTCGTGTTTATATGGGTGTTTATTTTATTTCTACAAGTTAAAAAGCTCATTTTTTTTCTACGTTTTTATCACTTTTTTTTGCCACACCTACTAAAGAAGGTCTTAATAATCGATCTTTCATCATATACCCTTTTTGAATCTCTTGAACTACTGTTCCTGGTTCTTTTTCACTATCCTCAACCTCCAACATAGCTTGGTGAAAATTTGGATCAAATTTTTTATAAATACACTCTATAGCCTCAATACCATTTTTTTTAAATATTGATATTAAATCTTTTTTTACAATTTCTATGCTTTCAATAATTTTATTTAAATCTAAATTATTTTTTAAAGCATCATCATTTTTAAAAGAAATTACTGCTCGATCTAAATTATCTAAAAGTGGAAGAGATTCTGCCGCAAAATTAAAACCACCAAATTCGAAAGCTTCCTTTTTTTCTTTTTCGAATCTTCTTCTTTGGTTTTCAGTTTCAGCCATAACTCTAAGCAGTTTTTCTTGAATAATATTAAGCTTTTCTTCAGGAGTATCTTCTCTTTTAGCATCATCATCTTTTTTTAATGCATTACTATTATCCTGAGTTTCACCTATATTATTAGGCGTTTCTTCTCCATGTTTTTTTTCTGATTTAGACATTTAGATGTTATATGGTCATTTAAAAAAAAATTTCTAGTACTAAATGAGAAAAATTAAAGAAATAATAATTGGAACAAATAATGAAGGAAAATATAGAGAAATAAAGGCCTTACTCTCATCAAAAGTAAAAAAATACTCTCCTAAAGAATTTGATATCTTATCACCACGTGAAACAGGAAAAAGTTTCGAAAAAAATTCATTAATTAAAGCTTTGTATTTTTCCAAAAAAACAAACTTAATTTGTTTGTCTGATGATTCTGGTCTAGAAATAGATATTTTGAAAGGAGCTCCAGGCATTTACTCTTCAAGGTGGGGAGGGGAAAAGAATGATTTTAATTTAGCAATAAAAAAGGTTTATGAGAAAATGGATAAGGTTGACAAGAATTGGAAAAACAATAATTCAGCTAGTTTTGTATGCTGCATGACAATTTTTTGGCCAAATGGAAAAATATACGCAAGCAAAGGAATTATAAAAGGAAAAATTTCTAACAAGAAAAAAGGTAAAAACGGATTCGGTTATGACCCTATTTTTATTCCCAATGGTTACAAGAAAACTTTTGGTGAAATGAATCCTAAGTTAAAAATGTCAATTGACCATAGATTTAAAGCATTTAACAAAATAAAAAATTTTTTTTAATTAGTACACTTTAATAAATTTTTTTTCATAAACTTTATATATTTTTAATTTTTGGTTACTCCTATTATTTGCTATTGTAAATTGACCATGTAGACCTCTAAAACCTTTTGTATTAAATAGTTGTTCTTTTTTAAATTGAAAATTATTACTAGCCCAACAATAATAAATCAATCCAAGAGCATCATAAGCTAATATAGAAACTTTATTAGGACTTTTATTAAATGTTTTGGAATATTTTTTATTAAACTTTTTATAATTTTTTAAATCTATTGATGGAAAGTATAAGTTCTGTAAGGCGCTTTCATTAAAAAAAGACTCATCAAACCATTGATTAAGTGTAAAAAAATTAACTTCACTACTTGAGACGTCTGCAAACATAAATGATGTTAAAACACTTTTTAATCTTTCACCAAAGTCAACTATTACAACAGAGTCAAAATTAACTTTACCTAGCGTATGTTTTTGTTCTAATATTTTAAGTTCTTGTTTGTCTTTATATAAGTCTGATTCTTTTAATATGTTAACTTTTTTCTTTAGTTTATTTTTACGTTCTTGATACTTTGTTAATTTCTCAATTTCACTAGTAATTTTTTTTGGACTCATATCGTATAAGAAAAAATTATGTAATTTTAATTGTTTATCTTTTATTATTTTAGCCTGTTGAACGAAATCATTCTTAGGCGATAAAAGTATTGTCTTGGAAAAATCTCTTTCTATAAAATATTTTTTTAGCACATCAATTTGAGAAATTATATTAATTCCGAAAGCTATTGTATTTTCTGGAATTTTTTCAGTTTTATTAGTGAAAGAAATAAATGTTATATCATTAATTTCGCTCAACCTTTCTAGACTTTCATAAAAAATTGGGCCTATTACAATTTTAATACCTTTGTCTTGGAATTCTTTTGATGCTTGGTAGGCGCCTAAGGCATTGCCCCCTGAATCTTTAAGAAAAATTTTTATATTTTTATTTTCTATATCTTGTAGGGCTAATTGGATTGCTTTTAAAAATGATTCACCAATATCTTGAAATTTACCAGTCAATGGAAGCAAAACACCAATTTTTAGAATTTTTTCATTTTTTAAACTAATTGCATTTGAACTTTGTGTGGCAGCGCTACTATTTATTGTAAGAAATAAATAAGTTAGTGTTGAAAATATTAGTATTTTTTTCATAATTTTAAATCAATTAAAAAATATTAAAGTATAATTTATGCATTAAATGGATAAGAATAAAGAACAATTAATATTATCAGGCCTATATGTAGTGTCTACTCCCATTGGAAATATGCAAGATATTTCTTTAAGAGCATTAAATATTTTAAGAGCATCAGATATTATTTTATGTGAAGACACAAGAAGATCTGGAAAGTTGCTTTCATATTTTAAAATTAAAAAAAAACTTATTTCATATCATAAATTTAATGAGAAGAAAGTTAGCGCCAGTATAATTGAGTTAATAAAAAAAAATAAAATTATATCATTAATCTCTGATGCCGGAACGCCTACAATTTCTGACCCGGGATCTATAATTATAAATAAATGTATAAAAGAAAATTTAAATATTTTCCCAATTCCAGGCGCATCAGCGGTAACATCAGTAGCTAGCATTTCTGGATTTGAAGATCAATATTTTTTTTACGGATTTTTAACAAAAAAAGAAAATGAACTTAAAAAAGTCCTAAGCAAAATTTGTAATCTAAATTTTGCAATAATTTTTTTTATACCAGCTTCTAAAATAAATTTTTACATAACTCACTTTAAAAATTATTTTTTTGATAGAAAAATTCTAATAGCTAAAGAAATGACCAAGATTCATGAAGAATTTTTTAGAGGTCAGGTTTCATCAATTGAATATTTATCTGAAAGTTTAAAGGGTGAATTAACCGTAATCTTGTCTAAAAAAGAAAAAGAAACCAAGCAAGAAATTAGCGAATCAGTTAAAATAGAAATTAAAAATATGCTAAAAAAATATAGTCATAAAGATGTAGTAGAATTTATAACTAAAAAAGAAAACTTACCCAAAAAAAAAATTTATGATTTTTGTCTACACTTAAAAAAATAAATGTATAAAAATTTTATAATACTAACTCTACTATTTTTTCTTAATTCATGTGTAGGTTCATCTACCAGTGGAGTTTTTGGAACTGGTGTGAGTATTGCTTTAGATCCAAGAACACTAGGCACACAAATAGATGATTCTATTATGCAAAAGAACTTACAAGCTAGGCTGACTTTAACAGATAAAAAATATTTACTAAAAATTTCAGTAAAAGTTCTGGATGGTAGAATTTTTTTAGGAGGGAAAGTTATTGCACCAGAAGAAAAACTGAATATAACAAAAATGGCATGGGAAACAAAAGGAGCAAGATCAGTAAAAAATAATATTAGAATTAAACAAAAATTTTCATTTAAAAATACAGCTATTGATATTTTAATAACATCTCAATTAAGAACAGCTCTAATACTAAATAAAAAGGTAAAAGCAGCTAACTTTAATATAGAGACGATTAATAAAAAAACATATGTATTTGGAATTGCCTATAACGAAGAAGAAAAACGGGAAATTATTCAAGAAGCAAAACAAATAGTTGATTTAGAGAAGTTGGTTACCAGTATATTAATGACTTCAGACCTAAGCAGACAAAGAGAATAAATTAATTTTTTTTACTATCCTTGTAATTGATTATATCTGCTGAATAAGCTGCGACTGCAGCCAAGTTTAATATATCGCTCGTTGAAGATCTTAAAGGAGCAATTTCTATAGGCAGGCCCAAACCAATTAACAAAGGTCCAACCACTTTTACTGCACTTAGGCTTTTAAGTAATTTAAATGAAATCGCCGCGCTATGTCTTCCAGGCATTATTAAAACATTTGCATTACCGACTATTTCTGAAAAAGGATAAAGCTCTCTATATGTTGTATCCAAGGCAACATCTGGTTGCATTTCCCCATCAAATTTGAAATTAACTTTTTTTTCTTTTAATATTTCAACTGCATCTCTTAAATTTTTTGTTGCTTTAGTTTTAGGAGTTCCAAAAGTAGAGTGAGAAAGGAAAGCTACTTTAGGCTCATACCCAAATAATTTTACTACTCTTGCAGAAGAAATAGCTATTTCAGCAAGTTGTTCTGCAGTTGGAATTTCATGAACCGTAACGTCAGCAATAAAAACAGTTCTACCTCTATTTACCATCACATTTAAACCAAAAATTATTTCACCTTTCCTGGCTTCTGCCACTCTTTTTATTTTATCTAATGTTGATGTATATCGTCTTGTATTACCTGTAACCATTGCATCTGCGTCACCACATGAAACCATACAACTACCCCAAATGACTCTATCGTTTCTTATTAATCTATCACAATCTCTTTCTAACAAACCTTCAGATCTTTGCATTTTTTTATAAAGAAATTTTGAGTATTTATTTCTTTTTATATTATCTGTAGAATTAACTATTTCAATTTCATAATTTTCATCCAAACCTATTTTCTGCAACTTTTCTTTTACAATTTCTTTTTTTGCTATAAGAATTGGAGTACCGAGTCCATTACTTTTAAAAGCTATTGCAGCTTTTAAGGTATTTTCATCTTCGCCATCTGCAAAAACAACTCTTTTTTTATTTTTCTTTATTTGAGAATTTATACCTTGCATAATGCCTAGTGATGGATCGAGTCTTTGCTTAGCTGTTCTTTGTAAACTTCAAAATTTTCTATTTTTTTTCTTGCGACTCCACTTTTCATTGCAGCTTTAGCTACAGCAACTGGTATTACACTTATTAACCTTGGATCAAAAGTTGATGGTATTATGTATTCTTTACCATACTTTGGTCTTTCACCACCCATTGCAGCCACAACTTCATCAGGAACATATTCTCTTGCAAGCTCTGCTATTGCGTATGCAGCGGCAACCTTCATATCTTCATTGATTGTTTTAGCTCTTACATCAAGAGCTCCTCTAAAAATATAAGGAAAACCAATTAAATTATTTACTTGATTGGGATAATCAGATCTTCCAGTTGCCACTATGGCATCATCCCTAACTTCACTAACTTCTTCTGGAGTAATTTCTGGATCAGGATTTGCGCAGGCAAAAATAATTGGATTTTTAGACATACTTTTTACCATAGATTTAGTTAAGACACCTTTAGCTGATAAACCTAAAAAAACATCTGCTCCTTTCATTGCTTCTTCTAGAGTTCTATGTTTTGTTTCAATCGCATGGGCAGATTTCCATTGGTTAATATTATCTCTACCTTTGTATATAACGCCTTTTCTATCAACCATTGTAATATTTTTACTTAAAACTCCACTATTCTTAAATAAATTGGTACATGCCATTGCAGATGCACCCGCACCACTTACAACAACCTTAATATCCATAATTGATTTTTTAGATATATCCAAAGCATTTATTAATGCTGACAAAGTAATTATTGCAGTACCGTGTTGATCATCATGAAATACAGGAATATCTAACTTTTCTTTTAATTTTTCTTCTATTATAAAACAATCTGGCGCAGCTATATCTTCTAAATTTATTCCACCAAAACTTTTACCTATAACTGATATACAATTAATGATTTCTTCAGCATTAGAAGAATCTATTTCCAAATCAATGGAGTCAATATCTGCAAAACGTTTAAATAAAATTGCTTTACCTTCCATTACTGGTTTTGAAGCTAAAGCCCCTAAGTTTCCTAATCCTAAAATTGCCGAACCATTACTAATCACAGCAACCAAATTTCCTTTAGTAGTATAATCATAAGCAGCATCTGGATTTTTTGCTATTATTTTAACTGGCGCAGCTACACCGGGAGAATAGGCAAGAGCCAAATCCCTTTTACTTGTCATTGGTTTTGAGGATAGAATTTCAATCTTCCCTGGTTTTCCACTATTATGATAATCCAAAGCTTCTTGGTCGGTATATTTATCAATTTTTGACTTTTTCTTCATTTTAAAAGTGGGTATCTTGTAATTGTCACAAAATTAAGGCTTATATGTCAAGATGAACTTAATAGCATCAACCTATACATTTGGTTTTTTTACGCTAATAAGCAGAATATTGGGTTATGTAAGAGATGTATTGATTGCAATTTTCTTAGGAACCAGTTTTTATGCAGATGCTTTTTTTGTTGCTTTTAGATTACCTAATACCTTTAGAAGGTTATTTGCAGAAGGTACGTTTAATGCAGCATTTATCCCAAGTTATGCTGGAACACTTGCGGAAAGCAAAAAAGAAGCAGATGATTTTGCAAAAAGTATATTTAATTTACTTTTTATAATTTTATTATTTATTGTTTTGTTAGCTGAGATTTTTATGCCTCAGCTAGTTTTTTTAATTGCTCCAGGTTTTGATCAGAATCCAGAAAAAATAAAACTTGTAGTAGATCTAACTAGAATTACCTTTCCTTTTTTATTTTTTATAAGTTTAGCTTCTTTTCTTGGAGCTATATTAAATTCATATAATAAATTTGCTGTTGCCGCTGCTGCACCCATAATATTAAATATAATATTAATTGGGGCATTATTTTTTTCTAAATGGTATAATATTTCTAATGTATTAACTCTGTCGTATGCCGTTTCTTTGGCAGGTTTTATTCAGTTAATTATTTTACTATTTTCTGTTAGAAAATTTTATAAACCTTCATTAAGTATAAAAATAAAAATAAATGAAAAAGTAAAATTTTTTTTTAAAAAATTATTACCGAGTATTTTTTCATCTGGAATTACTCAAATTAATATTTTAATTGGAACTATAATAGCTTCTTTTCAAGCTGGAGCTGTATCCTATCTCTATTATGCTGATAGAGTATATCAAATTAATCTTGCTATTTCCGGTATAGCCGTTGGTACAGTTATGTTACCAGAACTATCCAAATATATTAAAACTAATAGTTTTGCACAAATTACTGATTTACAAAACAGGTCTATAGAACTATGCTTATTTTTATCTTTACCTGCTGCTGTTGCTTTAATATTAGCACCACAAGAAATTATTACCTCGCTATTTGGTTATGGTTCTTTTGACCAAGATAGCATTACTAATACAGCTTTAGCACTTTCTTTTTTTGCTTTTGGTGTGCCAGCATTTGCATTATTAAAAATCTTATCTAATTTTTTTTTCGCTCGAAACAATACAAAAACACCATTCTATTTATCTTTTATATCAATGGTTTTAAATATATCTATTAGCGTAACTTTATTTGAGGATTTTGGTTTTATTATAATACCTATAGCTACTTCAATATCGTCCTGGATTAATGTTCTCTTACATTATTATTTTATAAAGAAAAATGACTTATATAATTTTGATAGCAAATTTACTAATAAATTTCCTCGAATTATATTATCTGTGGTTGTAATGGGAATAATTTTGTATTTATTGCTAGGTTTTTTTGAAAATAAATTTGAGTATAATGAAAGTTGGAAATCCATTTACTTATTTATTATAGTGATAATTAGTTTAATAAGTTACCTTATAATTTCAAACTTTTCAGGTGCTTTTAAATTTAAAGATATTAAATTAAAAAAATGAATTTTTTTATATGAATAAAAAAAGAGTATTTTCAGGAGTTCAGCCAACAGGAAATTTACATTTAGGAAACTACCTGGGAGCAATAAAAAACTTTGTTGATTTGCAAAATAAATTTGAATGCATTTATTGTATTGTTGATTTGCATGCCATAACTAATCGACAAGATCCAAAAGAACTAAAATCTAATTTGTTTGAGACTGTTGCAAGCTTTATTGCTTCTGGATTAGATCCTAAAAAAAACATAATATTTAATCAAGCAAGTGTTTCCGCACATAGTGAGTTGGCGTGGATATTTAATTGTGTAGCTAGGATTGGATGGTTAAATAGAATGACACAATTTAAAGAAAAAGCCGGAGAGAATAAAGAAAATGCTAGCGTAGGTCTTTTAGTTTACCCAAATTTGATGGCAGCTGATATTCTTTTATATAAAGCTACTCATGTTCCGGTTGGCGAAGACCAAAAACAACATTTAGAACTAACAAGAGATATAGCAAAAAAATTTAATAATGATTTTAAATGTGCAAATTATTTTCCAATTGTAGAACCTCTTATCCCAAAAGAAATTGCTAGAGTTATGAGCTTGCGAGATGGAAAAAAAAAAATGAGCAAGTCAGAATATTCTGACCAGAGTAGAATAAATTTAAAAGATGATAAAGATACAATTGATCAAAAAATAAAAAAAGCGAAAACAGATGCTTTGCCAATTCCTTCAGAAATAAACGAACTAAAAAGTAGACCAGAAGTTGCAAACTTAATATCTATATATGCTGGTGTAAATAATTTGGAAATAATAAAAGTCCTAAATGAATTTAGTGGAAAAAATTTTACAACTTTTAAGAGCAAACTAAGCGATTCTATTATAGAAAAAATTTGCCCGATTGGAAATGAAATTAAAAAACTGCTAAAAGATACTAAATCACTTGAAAAAATACTAGTACAAGGTGCAGTAGAAGCAAATATTTTAGCATCAAAAAATATTCAAGAAATTTATAAAATTGTAGGTTTAACAAAGTTTACTTGAAAATATTAATTTTCTATAATAAACATTAATTATAATGATAGAGACAGAACATACTCCAAATCCGGATACTTTAAAATTTTTACCAGGTAAAAAGGTTTCAGAGGTAGGACCCTTGGAATTTTTAAAAAATGATAAAAATATTAAAATTCCCTTAGCTGATAAAATACTATCTTTAGATGGAGTTATTATGGTATTTTTTGGTGAAGATTTTATTACAGTAAAAAAAGAAAAAAAATTAAAATGGGAAGATTTAAAACATGGTGTTATTTCTGAAATTAATGAATTTTATTCAAAAGGTAATGAAGTAGTAATAAAAAAAAATATTATAAAAGAGGATACTTTATCTAAACCAGAACATTCAGATGCAGTGATTAATAAAATTAATGAGGTTTTGGACTCAAAAGTTAGACCTGCTGTAGCTAAAGATGGCGGCGATATAAAGTTTAAATCTTTTAACAAAGGGATAGTTACCGTTGAACTAAAAGGTAGCTGTTCGGGCTGCCCTAGCTCTACCATGACACTTAAACAAGGGGTACAAAATCTTTTATGTCACTATATACCAGAAGTAAAAAGTGTAGAAGCTGTTTAAAAAATGTCGAAAAAAGTAACAAAATCTTTTAAATCTTATAGAGACCAACTAATTCATCTAGCTAAATTATATAATGTTGTAGAGGTTAAGACTTATGCTAGAAGTGCTAAAAGATTGACAGTTTCACAGTTAGAATTAATACTAATTAAAAATCATATAAAATTACCAGTTAATCGATCTAGCGATAAAGCAATTGCAAAACAAGATTTAAGAGAAAGATCTATAACAAATATTTTTCTCTCTTTTGCGTTTATTTTATTTATTGCTTCTTTAATAGGGATGAGGCCATATGTAAAAAAAATAGTGAACGAGGTTAAATTTACTTATGTGGCTGAAGAGTATAAAAAGCCTATAAAAAAAAAATCTAAAGAAAAAAATGAAGAAAAAATTGACGAACAAAAAGTTGTTAAAGAAAACGATAATACAATCAGTTTAAATTCTGAAACAGCGTTAAATTTATTTAATGACCTCGGGTATGACCTTAAAAAAGTTAGAGCAGGGGAAAAAGTAAAACCAATATATCTTACGAAACTTCCAAAAGATATTAAAACTCTAGGAAATACAAAAGAGAAAAGAGAACTATTTATTAAAATTGTATTGCCTTTAATACTTGCCGAAAATGAGAAAATTATTGAAGATAGAAAAAGATTATTCAAAATACTTGGAAAAAACTTTAATACCCCAGGTGAAAAAGTTTGGCTTAAAAGGAGATTCAAAGAATATAAAATTGATGATCAAGACCTAACAAAACTTAAAATTAGAATGGATATTATTTCACCTTCAATCGCATTAGCACAAGCAGCTAATGAAAGTGGATGGGGAACATCTAGATTTGCCCTAGAAGGAAACGCACTTTTTGGGCAGTGGACATGGAGTAAAAAAGGTATTTCTCCAAAGAATAAAGATCCCGATAAAAGTCATAAAATTTTACAATTTCAAATTCTTAAAGCTTCTGTCAAAGCATACAAAAATAATTTAAATACTCATAATGCGTATAGACAATTCAGAGAAGCCAGAGCAGAAATGAGAGAAGATGGTAAAATTGTTGGGCTAGAACTAACTCAACATTTGAAAAGCTATGCTGCAAATGGTGAGCTATATATTAAAATTCTTGATGATATAATTAATAAAAATTCCTTAACTGATTTTGATAGTGCGGGCTTATTACCTATTAAGCTAAAAAAGGGCGTTTCATTATAAAAGTTAGTTATTAATATTTAGCAATAACATACTGGATACCCAACCATCTCCATTTTCCATTAGCTTCACGAAGGGAGCAGTTTATTCTACCTCTTTCTGTTATAAATTTTTCTGTAATTAAAATTATTAATTCATTATCATTTAGTAAATTTATTTTTGATTCTCTCCATAAGTTACCCTCATTAGAATAACATTTAATATTTTTTATATTAATTAAATTTTTAAAAAACTTAATTTTTACTTTTGGTGGGTTATTAACCTCAAGGATATATCTATTTTCAGGCTCTATAATCTCATAAGGAAAAGGCAAGGTTTGTAACAGTGAATTAAATCTTTCTAGTTCTCCATATTTTTCATTTATTGGAAATCTAGGAAGTGAAAGCAAATCTTTAGTTCTATCAATTACTCCAGAATGTTGTCCAAAAGCATATTTGAAATTTAAATCTGAAATTATTTTTTTAAAATTTTTGCTATACTCTCCAAAAGGATAAGAAAAAACTTTTGGTTGATAGCCAAGCTTTTCATTAAAAATTTTTATAGATGTAGTCAAATCTTTTTTTATTTCATCTGCTTTCCAATCAACTAAATATTCATGAGAGTGGCTATGATTTCCAATTGTTACTAAATTACTTTTATCAATTTCTATAATTTGCTCCCAATTCATGTATCCAAATTTCCCAATCTCTCTTGTGCTTACAAAAAGAATAAAAGGAATTTTATTTTTTTTTAATATAGGCCAAGCATTTTTATAAAAAGATGCAAAAGCATCATCAATAGTTAGAAGTAAATAATTTTTATCAATATTTTTTTCGAGTAAATTTTCAAATTTTTTAAAACTTACAAATTCTAATTCGCTGTTTTTTATTTTATTTAAATGCTCTGTAAAAATTTCATTTCTAATATTAGTAGAAGGATACTTATTTTCATCAAACCTGTGATACATCAAAGTAATTATGCCATTATTAGAATTAAAATTATTTAAATCTATTCCAAAGGATTTACTTACGGATGCTAATAATAGTATTAATATAGTTAATATGAGTTTTTTATCAATTGATTGTAGCACAGATACAAGTTCGTTATTTATTAAAATTGAAAGTAAAACATTTATCAAAGTTTTGCAAAGTGATAAATTTAATAATGACTTATTAATGCGTGAAATTGTAGTTTTTTTTACAAAAAATAAGATAAAATTTCATGATATATCTAAAATTTTTGTTAATCGAGGTCCAGGAAATTTCTCTGGGATCAGAGGATCTTTGGCTGTCGCACAAGGGATAAGTATTGCCAAAAATATAAATTTATTTGGGTATGATACATTCCTGTGGTCGTGTGCAGAATATTTCAATAAAAGAGATTCAATTTATAGTATTATAAATTTAAGAAAAAAATTCTTTATAAAGAAATTTGATATAAATCTTAATAGCAACACGAAACCTAGGGAAATTTTAATTGAGGATATTATTGAGAATTATGATAGTGAATTAAAAGTAATACCAAAAAATATGATCAAATTTTTTGATAAAAAAGTATTAAATTTAAAAAATTTGAAAATTGTAGATTTGGACCATAAAGCTCTTGAATTCCTTGAATTAAAGGGATTATTAGACACAAAATTAATTAAACCAATTTATTTAAGTTAAAGTATTTTAAAATCTTTGTTTCAGATATAATATAAAAAAAGTATGAAAAGTATAATAGAAGAAAAGTGTGTTAAACAAGGGGTTAGGCTTACAGATCAGAGAAGATTAATCGCAAAGATTATGTCTGAGTCAGAAGATCACCCAGATGTAGATGAATTGCATAAAAGAGTTAGCAAGCTTGATGCTAAAGTTAGCATTGCAACAGTCTATAGAACAGTAAAGTTATTCGAAGAAGCAGGAGTAGTTTCAAAACATGACTTTAAAGGTAATAAAGCTAGATATGAACAAGCTCCACAGGAACATCATGACCATTTAATAGATATTAATACTGGAGAAATCATTGAATTTGTTAATGAAGAAATTGAAAATTTGCAAAAAAAAGTTGCAGAAAAACTTGGTTATAAACTAGTAGATCATAGACTAGAACTATATGGTTCAAAAATTAAAAAATAAAAAAATTGTCTAAAAAAATATTCATTAAAACTTTTGGATGTCAAATGAATCAATATGATTCAGATCGTATTTATGATTTGGTATCTACTATAGGTTTTAATAAAACTACAATAAAAAGTGAAGCTGATTGTTTTATTTTAAATACGTGCCACATACGAGAAAAAGCAACAGAAAAAGTTTATCATGAAATAGGAAGAGTAAAAAAAAATTTTAAACATTTAAAAAAACCTATGGTTATTGTTTCTGGATGTGTAGCCCAAGCAGAGTCTAATGAAATGCTAAAGAGAGAACCATATATAGATATGGTAATTGGTCCTCAATCATATCATAAAATTACAGATTTAATTTTAAATTATGAAAGAGAGAAAAAAAAAATTAACGAAACTCAGTTTGACGTAATTAAAAAATTTGATCATCTTCAGAAAGTTACCAATAATCAAAATAAGACTTCTTCATACCTAACCATACAGGAAGGGTGCGATAAATTTTGTAACTTTTGTGTTGTTCCATATACAAGAGGACCTGAATATTCAAGACCTTTTGATCAAATTATAAATGAGGCAACCCATTTAGTTAATAAAGGATCAAAAGAAATTATTTTATTGGGACAAAATGTTAATGCATATAATTTTTCTAGTGGCAAAAAAAGTTACAAACTTTCTTCGTTAATAAGAAAATTAAGTAACATTTTAAGTTTAAAAAGAATTAGATTTACCACTTCTCATCCTAGAGATATGACAGAAGACTTAATTGACTGTTACAAAGATTGTGAAAAACTTATGCCAATTTTACACCTTCCTATTCAAAGTGCATCAGATAAAATTCTTCACCAAATGAATAGAAAGCATGATAAAAAGTATTATTTTAATATTATTGAAAAACTAAAAAAAATTAATAAAAATATTAAAATTTCAAGTGATTTTATTATTGGATATCCTGGAGAAACTGAAAAGGATTTCAAAGATACCGTTGATTTTATTAATCAAATAGGTTTTATCAATTCATATTCATTTATATATAGTCCGCGTCCAGGCACTCCAGCAACAACAAAAAAAAGTAATAATTTGTTTGAAAACAAGGATAGATTGAAAGAAATACAGAATATATTAGAAAAAATTCAAATAAAGTATAACCAATCCTATTTAAACAAAGAGTGTGAAGTGCTATTTGAAAATAAAATGGAAAACCAAGAAAAATACTTTGGAAGAACAAAATTTATGACCCCAGTTAAATTTGAATCTGCAAAATGTAAACCTGGTGAATTAAAAAATATTAAAATCACATCTTTTAATAAAATGAGCTTATTTGCTTCTGATAAAATAGATATTAAAATGAAAGTAGCATAATTTTTATGAAAATAAATAAAAACGGTAAAGATACTTCTGTTGTCTACAGTAACGATAATACAATCAATGTGAATATATTTAATAATGAAGTTTTAATGGAAATAGTAGGATCATTTGATAGCAATTTAAAAGAAATAGAAAAAATAAGTGGATCAAAAATTTTTTTTAGAGGGAATTCAATTACAATCAAAGGTGAAAAAAGTGCTAATGAAAAAGTTAAAGACGCTATAGGTTATTTAATAGAACGTTTTAAGTATGCCAAAAAAATAGATAAAAACGATATTTCGGCTTCTTTGAATAATGAAATAATTAAAGACAAAAAAAATCAATCGAGCATCCACTCTTTAGAAGACATTATTAAAACCCCAAAAAAATCTGTTATCCCTAGATCTAAAAAACAGAAAGAATATGTGAGAGCACTCAAATCTAATCAAATAGTAATGTCCTTGGGACCGGCTGGTACAGGCAAAACTTATTTAGCAGTTGCAGTAGCCTTAACAATGTTATTAGAAAAAAAAGTGGAAAGAATTATATTATCAAGACCAGCTGTTGAGGCTGGAGAAAGATTAGGATTTCTACCCGGTGACATGAAAGAAAAAATAGATCCTTATTTGAGACCTCTGTATGATTCTCTACACGATTTGGTTGGCTATGAAAAAATACAAAAAAAAATTGAATCTGGCGAGATTGAAATAGCACCACTTGCATTTATGAGAGGGCGTACTTTAAAAAATGCTTTTGCTATTCTTGATGAAGCACAAAACGCAACACAAACCCAAATTAAAATGTTTTTAACAAGAATAGGAGAAAATTCGAAGCTAGTAGTAAATGGAGATCCTTCACAAGTAGATTTGCCAAATAAAAATCATTCTGGACTTGTCGATTCACAAAAAATACTAAAAGAAATTAAAGAGATTTCTATTATAAATTTTGATCATCATGATGTAATAAGACATCCTTTGGTTGCCAAAATTGTAGAAGCTTATAAAAAAAATAACAATGATAAAAGTTAATGTTAAGATAGGTAAAAAATCTTGGCATAGTAAAATCAAAAACCCAACAAAATATTTTATTACTAGGTTAAAAAAAATTCCAAAAGAAGTTAGTTTTTTTAATAAAAAACATATATTTTTCACGATTTTTTTAACTGATTCTTTAAACCTAAAAAAGCTTAACAAAAAATTTAGAAATAAAAATAAAGCTACTGACGTTCTATCGTTTCCTAATTATGAAAAAAAAAATTTAAAACTTATAAAAGAAAAAAAAATTTATATTGGGGATATAGCTCTTTCGTATGAAATAATAAATAAACGAAGCTTAAAAAGTAGTTTTATTGAAGAATTTGATAAAGTCTGGATTCATGGTCTTTTACATTTAATAGGATACGACCATGTTAAAAATAAAAATTATTTTAAAATGCTTAAAGTAGAAAAAAAAATTTATAAACTGTTTTACTTAAAATAGGGAATTTACTTTGGTTAAACTATTAAATAATAGATTATTTACTTTGTTGTTAGCACCTTTTTTACTTGGCTCTACAACCATATTAAGTTTTGCACCTTACAATATTACCTTTATAAATTTTATTACATTTCCTCTTTTGTTATTTTTAATTCTTTCTATAAAAAATAATAATAATAATAATAGGAATTTTTTCTATTTGGGTACAGCTTTTGGTTTTGGTTTTTTTCTTTTTGGAAACTATTGGATTTCTATATCTTTAACACATGATGAAATATACAAAGCATTAATTCCATTTGCACTTATATTAATACCGTTATTTTTGTCCTTATTTTTGGGCATAGCTATTTTTATAGTAGGACCATATATTGAAAAAAAAATTTTTTTTGTCTTATTTTTTTCCTTAATTATATCTATTTTCGAATTTTTGCGAGGCAACATATTAACAGGCTTCCCTTGGAACTTAATGGCTTATACCTGGTCATGGTCAATAGAAACTATACAGATTTTATCATTAGTAGGAACATACTCTTTAAGTTTAATGTCTATCACTATTTTTTGTATTCCTTTTATCTTTTTCAATAATCTTTATGATAAAAAAAATATTATTTTTGCACTAATTATATTTCTTTTATTTTCTGGTAATTACTTATATGGAATTAATAAAACTAAGAATAATTATAAGTTTGATGAAAACTATATTATCAAAATAATTTCTCCTAATTTTTCCCTTGAAGAGTATAAAAAAAATAGTGAAATAGAACAGTTAAAACAACTAATAAAACTTAGCAATCCTCAAAAAAATAAAAAAACATTATTTATTTGGCCAGAGGGCATATTTTATGATTCTTACTTACAAGATATTAAAAAATATAAAAAACTATTTGCTAATGCATTCTCTAATAATCATTTAATCATTTTAGGTATAAATAATTTTTCTAATTCTACCAATACAAGTAATAAAAAATATTTTAACAGTTTGGTTATTTTAAATAATGAATTAGAAATTTTATTCAAATATAATAAAATTAATCTAGTACCTTTTGGTGAATTTTTACCTTTTGAACATATTTTCTCTAAATTAGGATTTAAAAAAGTAACACCTGGATATAGTTCATTTTCTCCTGGTACCGTCAGAGAAATAATAAATTTAGGATCTAATTGGGGAAACAAATTAATTCTCCCATTAATTTGTTACGAAATAATTTATTCTGGAAAAATTAAGAAAAAAAATCAAAATCCTGATTTAATTATTAATATCTCAGAAGATGCTTGGTTCGGAGATTCTATAGGACCATACCAGCATTATGCAAAAGCAATTTATCGTGCTGTTGAAGAAGGAGTATTTATAGCAAGATCTGCTAATAAAGGCATATCTAGTTTTATTGATCCAAATGGTAGAGCATTAAGATATCTAAATATAAGTGAATCTGGAACCCTAGAACATGAAATGCCGTATTTTTCGCAGAAAACTTCGTATTCAATATATGGAAATAAAATATTTGTTTTAATTATTTTAATATATATATTTCTAATCATTATATTAAAAAAATTTAAAATTTAATGAGCAAAAAAGAATATTTATTTACGAGCGAGTCTGTATCTGAAGGCCATCCAGATAAAGTTAGTGATAGAATTTCAGATATGGTTGTTGATACATATTTAAGTGCAGAACCTATTCAATCACGAGTGGGATGTGAAACTTTAACAACTACAAATAAAGTAGTTTTAGCAGGAGAAGTAAGAGGGCCTGAAATTAAAAAAGACGAATTAATTCAAAAAGTCAGAGATTGTATTAAAGATATTGGATATGACCAAGAAGGTTTTACTTGGAAAGAGGCAACAAAAATTGAAAGCCATCTTCATGCTCAATCAACAGATATAGCAATGGGTGTTGACTCATCTGGAAATAAAGATGAAGGTGCTGGCGACCAAGGTATAATGTTTGGTTATGCTTGCAATGAAACTGATGTTTTAATGCCAGCTCCAATCCACTATTCACATAAAATTTTAAGGCTTATGGCTGAAGATAGAAAATCTGGAAAACTCAAAAATATTGAACCAGATAATAAAAGTCAAATTACAATTGAATATAAAGATGGCATGCCTGCAGCTGTTAAATCAGTAGTAATTTCTACCCAACATTCAGCTGATGTTAATCAGTCTCAAGTTCGAGAATTAGTAAAACCTTATATAGAAAAATCTATTCCAAAAAATCTTTTAACAAGTTTAGATGAAAAAGAAATTTATGTTAATCCAACAGGAAATTTTGTTATTGGTGGTCCAGATGGTGATGCTGGGTTAACAGGAAGAAAAATAATTGTAGACACTTATGGAGGCGCAGCCCCTCATGGTGGTGGAGCTTTTTCTGGAAAAGATCCTTCTAAAGTTGATAGATCAGCAGCATATGTATCAAGATATTTAGCAAAAAATGTAGTAGCTTCAAAAATTGCAGACAAATGTTTAATTCAATTAGCTTATGCAATTGGAGTTTCTAAACCTTTATCTATTTACGTTGATCTTTTTGATAATGATGAAGAAAAAAATAGACATGTTGAAAAATCAATCAGAGATAATTTTGATTTAAGCCCAAGAGGCATTAGAGAGATGTTAGGTTTAAATAAACCAATTTATCAAAAAACAGCCGCTTATGGACATTTCGGAAGAGAACCAGAGTCTGATGGCTCATTTTCTTGGGAAAAAACAGATAAAACAGCAGTTTTTAAAAAGTAGACCTTGAAATAGTCTAAAATTTGGATTACATAAATATCAAGTTAACTGGATAATACAAAATGGGCTTTTGCCCATTTTTTTTTAGGGTTAAAAAATATGTTAAATCAAAGGTCAGATAAAGTAGAACTTTTAAGAATAGCTGAAGCTGTTGCTACTGAAAAATCTATTGATAAAGAGATTATTTTAAGCTCAATGGAGACCGCAATACAAAAAGCTGCGAAAACAAGATTTGGCACCGAAAACGATATAAGAGCAAAGATAGATAGAGAAAGTGGAGATATTAGCCTTCATAAAGTATTAACGATCGTTGAAACACCAGAAAATTTTAATAATGAAATCTCTTTAGAAGATGCAAAAAAAATGCAGGATCAAGAAGATAGTAAGGTAGGTGATGAAATATATGAGAAACTACCACCAGTTGATTTCGGAAGAATTGCTGCACAGACAGCCAGACAAGTTATAACTCAAAGTGTTCGCGCAGCAGAAAGAGAAAGACAATATAACGATTTTATTGAAAAAAAAGATGAAATTTTAAGTGGGATTGTCAAAAGATTAGAATATGGAAATGCAATAATTGATTTAAATAGATCTGAAGCTATTATAAGAAAAGAAGATCTTATTCCTCGGGAAATTTTAAAAACAGGAGATAGAATCAAAGCATATTGTTATGATGTAATCAGAGAAAATAAAGGACAGCAAATATTTCTCTCTAGAGCACATCCAAAGTTTATGGAAAAATTATTTTCTCAAGAAGTGCCTGAGATTTATGATGGAATTATAGAAATCAAATCTTCTGCTAGAGACCCAGGAAGCAGAGCTAAAATTTGTGTTTACTCCAAGGATTCTTCTATTGATCCTGTTGGTGCTTGTGTTGGAATGAGAGGAAGTAGAGTTCAATCAGTGGTAAACGAACTTAATGGAGAAAAAATAGATATAGTAAATTATTCAGAAGACGTTGCTTCATTAGTAGTAAGCGCTTTAGCCCCAGCAGAAATTCAAAAAGTAATTATAGATGATCAAAATAAAAGAATCGAAGTTATTTTAACCGAAGAAAATTTAAGTAAGGCAATTGGTAGAAGAGGACAAAATGTTAGACTTGCATCAAAACTAATTGATTTTGAAATAGACATATTAACAGAAAAAGAAGAATCGGAAAAAAGACAGTTAGAATTTAAGGATAAAACTGAAATTTTTGTTGGAAATTTAGAGTTAGATGAAACTTTGGGACAACTTTTAGTAGCCGAAGGTTTTTCGTCAATTGAAGAAATTAATGAGGCTACCCAAGAAAATATTTCAAAAATTGAAGGTATAGACGAAAACACAGCCAAAGAATTGAAAGAAAGAGCAGAAGAGTATCTAATTAAAGAGAAAGAAAATATTAGTAAAAAATTAAAAGATCTTGGAGTAGATGATGACCTAATAAATCATAAAGGCTTAACCCCAGGAATGTTGCTAACTTTAGGTGCAAAGAAAATTAAGACTTTGAAAGATTTTGCAGATTTAGCCTCAGATGAGTTAATTGGAGGTTATGATGAAAAAAAAGGTGTTAGATTTAAATTTGATGGTTACCTTGAGGAGTTTGCTTTATCAAAAAGTGAAGCTGATGAACTGATTTTAGACGCTCGAAATATTGCATTTAAGTAAAGTGTATGAATTATTATGGTAGAAAAAAAGAAAAAAAAATTAACATTAAGTACTTCTTCAGGAAAAAATCCTAGCGTTCTACATTATGGACAGAGTAGTGGTAAAACTTCTGTTGTTATAGAAAAAAAACCACAAAGAAGATGGGGTGAGAGAAAATTTCAGCCACGAGATAATAGTTCTAATAAAACGAAACCAAGTAGTAGCCACCCAGCAAAAAAGCCACTAGTAAAAAACAATTTTGATATTAGAAAAAAGGCAGAAGAAAGAGCCACTAAAAGATTTAAAACTATAAAAGAAGATATTATACAACAGAAAAAAAATAATTTAGGAAAAGATAAAGGTTTTACTGCGAAAAGAGAGAATAAACTGACTTTATCTATAGCTTTAGACGATGAAGCTTTAGATGATAGAGAAAGAAGTTTAGCATCAGTAAAACGCGCTAGACTTAAGGAAAAGAAAAATTTAAATCAAGAAAATAAAAAAATTGAAATAAAAAAAATAGTACGGGAAGTAAATATTCCAAGTAAAATTAGTATACAAGAGCTATCTAACAGAATGGCCATGCAGGCAAGTGTAATAATTAAACATCTGTTAGGAATGGGAGTTGTGGCAACCATAAACCATATAATTGATGCAGATACTGCAGAGTATCTTGTAAAAGAGTTTGGAAATGTACCAATTAGAGATAAGAAACCAGATTTACCAACTTTAAAACCTACACAAAAAGATAATAACAATTTAAATACTAGGCCACCTATAGTAACTGTTATGGGTCACGTTGATCATGGAAAAACTTCATTATTGGATGCTTTAAGAAAAACAGATGTAGTAGCAGGTGAACATGGGGGAATTACCCAGCATATAGGTGCTTACAAAGTAAAAACTGAAAAAGGGAAAAGTATTACATTTATTGATACTCCGGGACATGCTGCTTTCACTGAAATGAGAGCTAGAGGATCAAAAGCAACAGACATAGTAGTCTTAGTTGTTGCTGCCGATGATGGGGTAAAACCACAAACTGTAGAAGCAATTAAACATGCTAAAGCAGCCAAGGTACCAATTATTGTAGCGATTAATAAATGTGATCTACCTGGAGCGGATCCACAAAAAATTAAAAATGAACTTTTACAATACGAATTAATTGCTGAAGAACTAAGTGGAGATACTTTGTTTACAGAAGTCTCAGCAATTACCAAAAAAAATTTAGATAAACTTAAAGAAAATATTACACTTCAATCAGATCTTCTTGATCTAAAAGCAAGTTTTCAAGGTTTTGCAACTGGAGTAATATTAGAATCTAGAATCGATAAAGGAAAAGGGCCAGTTTCTACAGTTCTAGTATTAAATGGGAGTTTAGAAAGAAGCAATTATTTTGTTAGTGGAAATACTTGGGGAAAAATTAGAGCAATGATAAATGATGAAGGCGAAAATATTGATTTAGCGTTACCGTCTACCCCAGTAGAAATTTTAGGCATGAATAGCTCGGCACTTGCTGGTGATGATTTTGTAGTAGTAGAGAGCGAAGAAAAAGCTAAAAATATTAATAAATATAGAATTGAAAATAATAATTCTAAAGAAGAGCCACTAATTTCAACCAACAAAGAATCTGTCTTTGATAATAGTTCTGTTCCAAAAGAATTAACTCTAATTATTAAATCTGATGTACATGGTTCAAGCGAAGCATTGAAAAATGCAATTGAAAATATTAAACATGAAGAAGTTGCGCCCAAAATAATTTTATCAAATATTGGTGTAATTACAGAAACTGATGTAACTCTAGCTAGAGCCTCAAATGCAATTCTTATAGGTTTTAACGTAAGACCTAATAAAGAGGCAAAAAAATTAGCTGAAATTCATAAAGTAACAATAAAATTTTATAATATTATTTATGAAGTTTTAGATTTCATAAACAGCTCTTTATCAGGATTATTAAAACCAGATATAAAGGAAGAATTTATAGGTTCAGCAGAAGTTAAGGAAATTTTTAAAGTTTCAAAAATAGGCAAGGTAGCTGGTTCAAAAGTTACAGATGGAGAAATAGTCACTAATTTGAATGCGAGGCTAATTAGGGACGGTAATGTATTATATACAGGTTCAATAGGTAGCATTTTTAGGGAGAAGAATGCTGCTAAACAGGTAGCTGCAGGGTTCGAATGTGGTATAACACTGAAAGATTTTGCTGATTTTAAAGAGAAAGATGTGATAGAGGTTTATAAAATTACAGAGACAGAAAGAAGAATTTAATGATTAGACATAGTGGTAATATTTCGTTTTCTCAAAGACAATTACGGGTAGGAGAGTTAATAAAACAATCCTTAGGTCAGATTTTTTTAAGAGATGAAGCAAAAGTTCCATTGATAGAAACTAAAAATATTACAGTCACCGAGGTAAGAATGAGCCCTGATTTAAAAAATGCAAGAGCTTATATCATACCTTTGGGTGGAAAAGAGACAGAAAAAGCAGTAAGTGTATTAACTGAATTTTCTTATCATATAAGAAAAGCTTTATCAAAAAAAATTAATATGAAGTTTTTACCAAGAGTATCTTTTGTTGGTGATAAATCTTTTGACTATGCTGAAAAAATAGAAAAATTAATAGAAAAAAATAAATAATTATGCAAAATAAAAAAAGTGAAATAATTGATTCATTAAAAATTCATTCAAAAGATGTAGGATCATCTGAAGTTCAAATCGGGTTATTGAGTGAAAAAATAAATATTTTAACAGAGCATTTTAAAAAAAATAAAAATGATAAACATTCAACAACAGGATTGTTAAAAGCAGTAAACCTAAGAAAAAAATTACTTGGATACTTAAAGCAAAATAATTTAGAATCTTATAAAAAAATATTAATTAAATTGAAATTGAGAAAATAGATGTTCAAAGTATTTAAAGAAGAATTAAAAATAGACGGTAAAAAATTAATACTAGAGACTGGAAAGATAGCTCGGCAAGCTGATGGTGCTATAATAGCAACAATGGGAGAAACAGTTGTTATCGCAACAGTTGTAGGTAGAAAAAAAGTTAATCCAGATACAGATTATTTTCCATTGCAAGTTAATTATCAAGAAAAATATTATGCTGCAGGAAAAATACCTGGAGGTTATTTTAAAAGAGAAGCTAGACCAACTGAGGCAGAAACCTTGATATCAAGATTAATTGACAGACCTATAAGACCTTTATTTCCAGAGAGTTTTAGAAATGAAGTGCAAATTTTACCAACTGTTCTTTCATATGATAATGAGAATGAAGCTGATGTACTATCAATTATTGCATCTTCAGCTGCTTTAGCAATTTCAGGATTACCTTTTCAAGGACCTATAGCAGCTTCTAGAGTAGGCTATATAAATGATGAATATGTTTTAAATCCTTCAAAAGCGCAATTAGTAGAATCTAAATTAGACTTAGTAGTTGCGGGAACAAAAGATGCTGTATTAATGGTTGAGTCAGAAACTTCTGGCATGACAGAAAAACAGATGTTGGATGCAGTTAAATTTGGCCATGAAAAATTTGTACCAATTATTAAAGCAATTGAATCACTTGCCAAAAAATGTGCAAAAGACACATGGGTAGTAGAAAAAAAAGATTATACTGATTTAAAAGCAAAAATTTCTAAAGAATTAACTAAAGATTTAGAAAAAGCATTTTCTGAAAAAGACAAACAAAAAAGATCTGAAATGATCAATCTAGCAACGGAAAAATGCAAATCTTTATTCGAAGGTGATGAAAGTTATTCAGATTTAGAGGTATCTTTACAATTAAAACATTTAGAAAAAGATATAGTTAGAGGCAGAATACTTAAAACGAAAAAAAGAATTGACGGGAGAGGGCTGTCTGATGTTAGAGATATTAAATGTGAGGTAGGAGTTTTACCTAGAACGCACGGATCTGCTTTATTTACCAGAGGAGAAACACAAGCATTAGTAGTTACAACTTTAGGAATGACTGATGATGAACAAAGGATTGAAAGCTTAGAAGGTCAAAAGCGTGTTAGATTTATGCTTCATTACAACTTTCCACCATTTTCTGTTGGTGAAACAGGCAGAATAGGAACAGGAAGAAGAGAAGTTGGGCATGGAAAGTTAGCTTGGAGGGCAATAAATTCATCACTACCTGGAAAAGAAAAGTTTCCTTATACAATAAGAGTAGTTTCTGAAATTACTGAATCAAACGGTTCTTCATCGATGGCAACAGTATGTGGAGCATCTTTAGCACTTATGGATGCAGCTGTACCAATTAATGAACCAGTTGCAGGAATTGCAATGGGTTTAATAAAAGAAAAAGATGAATTTTCTGTTTTATCAGATATTTTGGGAGATGAAGACCATCTTGGTGATATGGATTTTAAAGTTGCGGGAACAAAAGATGGTATCACTTCATTGCAAATGGACATTAAGATTACTGGAATAACTTTTGAAATAATGGAGCAAGCACTAAACCAAGCAAAAGAAGGTAGAGCACATATTTTACAAGAAATGAACAAAACATTAAAAACATCAAGAAAAGAAGTATCTAAACATACTCCAAAAATAGAAACTGTTATGGTTGATAAAAAAGATATAGCAGCCGTTATCGGAAAAGGTGGAGCGACAATAAGAGAAATTGTTGAATTATCAGGAGCAAAAGTAGATGTAAAAGATACGGGCGAAGTTACGATTGCTGCACCAGATGAAGAATCAAGAAATAAAGCAATGGAAATGGTAAAAAGTATTGTTGCAAAACCTGAAATGGGAAAAGTTTATAAAGGTAAAGTAGTAAAAATAATGGAGTTTGGAGCTTTTGTTAATTTTTTAGGGAAACAAGATGGTTTAGTACATATTTCTCAATTAGCTGCAAAAAGAGTAGACAAAGTTGCTGATGTTGTAAAAGAAGGAGATGAAGTTTCGGTTAAAGTGATAGGTTTTGACAGAGGGAAAGTAAAGCTTTCAATGAAAGAAGCCAACTAATCAAAAAAAATTTCTTAATGAAATAGTAATCTTTGTAAATCTCAAATTAAGTAATATTTTTAGGGTTCGGCATTCCTACTTTATTATACCCAGCATCTACATAATGAATTTCACCAGTTACAGCAGCAGCTAAATTACTTAATAAATATAAAGCTGAGCCACCAACATCATTAATGTCTACATTTCTTTTTAATAAAGAATGGTTTTCATTCCATTTGTATAAAAACTTAGCGTCTCCAATTGCTGAAGCTGCAAGGGTCTTAATTGGGCCCGCACTTATTGCATTAACTCTAATATTTTTTTCACCTAAATCTCTAGCCAGATATTTAACACTTGCTTCTAGTGCAGATTTACAAACACCCATTACGTTATAATTTGGAATAACTTTTGTAGATTCGTAGGTTAAAGTTAGTAAACTTCCACCACTATTCATTATTTTTGCAGCTTCTTTCGCAACCTCTGTAAAAGAGAAACATGATATTAGCATACTTTTTAAAAAATTATCTCGTGTAGTATTTAAATATTCACCAGATAGTTCTGATTTATCTGAATAAGCTATAGCATGTACAACAAAATCTATTTTCCCCCATTTGTTTTTTATATCTTCAAATAACTTAACTACTTCTGTTTTATTTTCTACATTACAGCTTAATGTAAAATCAGAATTTAAAGACGCAGCTAATGGAATAACCCTCTTTTTTAAAGCATCCCCTAAATATGTAAAAGCAAGCTCAGCCCCGTATTCAGCTAATTTTTTTGAAATACCCCAGGCAATTGACCTATCATTGGCCACTCCCATTATTAATCCTTTTTTACCTTTTAATAAAGACATGCTTTTAGTTAATTTTTTCAAAGACCAATGTTGCGTTGGTTCCACCAAAACCGAAACTATTAGACATAACACAATTTAGTTCTTTTTTCTTTTCTACCTCCGTGACAATTGGGAATTTTTTTGTTTTTTCATCCATATTTTTGATATTAGCAGATGCAGATATAAATTTATTTTTCATCATTAATAAACAATAAACTGCTTCTTGAACAGACGTTGCTCCTAGGGAGTGACCAGTTAACGATTTTGTTGAACTTATTTTAGGAATATTTTCGTTAAATACATTTTGTATAGCTTCTAATTCTTTTACATCACCAACTGGCGTAGATGTGCCGTGACTATTAATATAATCAACTTTATTTTTAGTTGTTTTTAAAGCCATTCTCATACACCTTGCGGCTCCTTCTCCTGATGGAGCAACCATATCATATCCATCCGATGTAGCACCGTATCCAGTTAATTCTGCATAAATTTTAGCACCTCTTGCTTTTGCATGTTCATACTCTTCAAGAACAAGCACACCTGCGCCGCCTGCAATTACAAATCCATCTCTATCTTTATCATAAGGTCTTGACGCTTCTTTAGGAGTATTGTTATATTTCGAAGATAGTGTGGTCATAGCATCAAACATTCCAGACATGCCCCAATTTAATTCTTCTCCACCTCCAGCAAAAACTATATCTTGTTTTCCAAATTGGATTAATTCCATTCCATTTCCAATACAATGACCACTCGTAGCACAAGCTGAGCTTATCGAATAATTAACACCTTTAATTTTAAATGGTACTGCGAGAGTAGCAGAATTTGTGCTCGACATTGTTCGAGGCACAATACATGGTCCCATTTTTTTTGGACCAGATTCTCTAGTAGCATCTACTGCTAAAACCACATTTTTAATTGAAGGTCCACCGGAGCCCATAATAATTCCAGTCATTTCATTACTAATGTCCTTTTCACTTAATCCAGAATCTTTTATTGATTCTTGCATTGCAATATAGTTATAAGCAGAACCATCTCCCATAAATCTTATTTTTTTCCTATCAATATGATCTGATAATTTTAAATTTTTTATGTTTCCAACAACCTGACTTCGAAAATTATATTTTTTATGGTCTTCAGAAAAAACTATTCCTGACCTAGTATTTAGTAAAGAATCTAAAACTTCAGATTGGTTATTGCCAATACAAGAAACTATTCCTATTCCAGATATTACTACTCTTCTCATTATTTAAATAATCCTACTTTTAAATTTTCAGCTTGATATATCGGTTTATTATCTGCATACAAAGTTCCATCAGCTAATCCTACAACAGCCCCTTCTTTTTTTAAAATTCTTTTAATATTAACTTCATATTTAGCAATTTTGACCGTTGTAAGAACTTCACCTGTAAACTTAACAGAATTTACACCCAAAGCTCTACCTTTTCCAGGTTCACCCGTCCAACCTAAATAAAAACCCACTAATTGCCACATAGCATCTAATCCTAAGCAACCTGGCATGACAGGATCTTCTTTAAAGTGACATTCAAAAAACCACATTTTTTCTGTTATATCAAACTCTGCTTCAATTAAACCTTTTTTAAACTTTCCAGTATTGTCTTGCACATTAGTAATCCTGTGAAACATTAACATTGGTGGAGAAGGTAGTTTAGCATTACCTGGTCCAAATAATTTTCCATTTGCACAGTCAATTAGCTCTTCATATTTATAGGTATTTTTTTTTATCATACAGATAAACTAATACTTGATTTAGTAAGTTTATTACATATATTTAGTTTAGAATAATTATAAGTTATAAAAAGTACAAAACAAATGGAATTTTAGCATGATAAATGATTCTAAGCACTATGTTGATAGACTTCGATTATCTGGATTGAGACCTACAAAGCAAAGACTATTACTATGTAAGGTGCTTTTTGACAGAAAAGAAACTTTTCACTTTACAATAGATAATTTAAAAAAAAAAATTGAAAAAAATACTAAAAGTAAAATTTCTTTAGCTACTGTTTATAATACAGTTCATGCTTTCAAGAAAAATGGCTATTTAAAAGAAATATCCTTACAAGGAAATAAAACTTTTTTTGATACAAATTCGAAAAGTCATCACCATTTTTATGATCAAGATACAGGAGATTTAATTGATATAAAGAATGAAGATATAACTGTTAGTAAGTTTCCTACTATACCAAAGGGAAAAAAAATAAAAGAGATAGAAGTTACTGTAAGCGTTGCGAACAGTAATCAAAGTCAAAAAAAATAGTTTCAAAATAAAATAAATTCTTTTTATAATTGTTCTAAACTATTTGACTTCTAGTTTAGAATGATTATAAGCTATTAAATATCATAATTAATCAAACTAAAGGAGAATTAATATGGCACTAAAAGGAAGTAAAACAGAAAACAACTTAAAAGAAGCTTTTGCTGGTGAGAGCCAAGCAAACCGCAGATATCTTTATTTTGCACAAAAAGCAGATGTGGAAGGTTATAACGATGTTGCTGCAGTTTTCAGGTCTACAGCAGAAGGTGAAACGGGACATGCACATGGACATCTTGAGTTTTTGGAAGAAGTCGGTGACCCAGCAACAGGCAAACCAATTGGTGAAACTAAAGATAATTTAGCTTCAGCAGTTGCAGGAGAAACTCACGAGTATACAGATATGTATCCTGGTATGGCTAAGACAGCGAGAGAAGAAGGTTTTGAAGAAATTGCCGACTGGTTTGAAACTTTAGCTAAAGCTGAAAAATCTCATGCTGGTAAATTTCAAAAAACATTAGAGTCAATCTAATAAATATAATGGTGGTGGGGACATTCCCCACCAAAAAATTTAAAAAATGAAGAATACGGAAGGCAGCATTTTAGCGCCAAAAAGAAATCCAATTAATTTTAATCATCCTGATTTTCTTGATGAAAAAAAATTAGACGGAGAAATGAGAAGAGTTTTTGATATTTGTCACGGATGCAGAAGATGCTTTAACCTTTGTGATAGTTTTCCAAAACTTTTTGATATGATTGATGATTCAAAAAATGAAGATGTGGAAAGTTTAGAGAGCAATCAATTTTCTCCAGTTGTAGATGCATGTACGCTTTGTGATATGTGTTTTATGACAAAATGTCCATATGTACCTCCACATGAATTCGATCTAGATTTTCCTCATTTAATGCTCAGATACAGAGTTTTGCAAAAAAAACAAAATAAATTACCCATGATTCCAAGGCAATTAGCCCAAATAGATAGAAATGCGAAAATTGGTATTATGTTTTCAAGATTTATAAATTGGGTTTCAAATGTGAAAAATAAATTTTCAAGAAAAATATTAGAATTAATAATTGGGATAGACAAAAGAGTTAAACTTCCAATATATAATTCTGAAACTTTTACAAAATATTTTAAAAAAAATTACAGACCTATAGATATAAACACTTCTAATAAAGGAAGAAAAGTAGTTATCTACTCAACTTGTTTTGTAAATTTTAATAAAAAGGACACTGGTATAGCTGCGCTTAAAGTTTTAAAAAAAAATGAAGTAGAAGTTCAAGAGGCCTATCCGGGGTGTTGTGGTATGCCTTTTTTAGAGCAAGCAGATTTACCAAAAGTAGTTGAACAGGCAAAAAAAGTATCAAAAGATTTATTAGCTTGGGTGGATAAGGGTTATCAAGTTATTACACTCACAGCTAGCTGCGGGCTAATGTTAAAATTTGAATGGCCTTTATTGCTACCTGAAAATCAAGATATAAAAAGATTATCAAAAAATATCAGTGATATTGATGAATATATAGTTGATATTTCCGCTAATGAAGGGCTAGCAGAAGGTCTTCATGAGATTGATGGTGGTGTAACAGTCCATAATGCATGCCATGCGAGAGCACAGAATATGGGAAATAAAGCTAGAGATATGCTTAAATTAATTCCAAATATAAAAATCGATGTTGTTGAAAGATGTGCTGGTCATGGCGGCACTTTTGGTATTATGAAAGAAACTCATAATCTTGCAACAAAAGTAGGTAGACCCACTGCTAAACAAATAAAGAATAAAAATAATAAATATATGGCATCTGACTGCCCACTAGCCGGAAAGCATTTAAAACAATTAGAGCATGATACAAAGATTTCAAACGATGAGGCATTGCACCCTATCGAATTACTTGCAAAATCATATAAGTTATAATTATGACAAGAGAAAATAGAACTGTAGAAAAAATAGATTTAATGCCGTTAAATGAATATGTCAAAATAAGGAAACAATTTAGAAAAGAATTGGTCGAATTCAAAAAAAAAAGAAGAATTGCTATAGGACCATACGCAACATTTTATTTTGAGTGTTTTGAAACAATGCGTGGACAAATTCAAGAAATGCTACATATAGAGAAAGGTGGGGATGAACAATTAAAAGACGAACTAAATGCTTACAATCCACTTATACCTAAAGGCAATGAGTTAGTAGCAACATTAATGTTTGAAATTGATGATCCAATTTTAAGAGCAGATTTTTTGGGAAAAGCTGGAGGAGTTGAGGAAAAAGTTTGTATTAAAGTAGATGATGAAAAAATTAATGCAAAACCAGAAAAAGATGTAGACAGAACATCAGCTGAAGGTAAAGCTTCTTCAGTGCAATTTTTACATTTTAATTTTTCTGAAAACCAAATTAAAAAATTTAAAGACAATAAAAATGAAGCTCTATTAGTAATAAATCATAACACTTATAACCATCAAGTAAAAATTTTAAATGAAACTAGGAATGCATTGGTAGAAGATTTTATTTAATATCTCCCCATAAAGTGTTTTTAAATATCCATCCTTTATAACTTCCAGAAATAATTTGACACCAATTTATTTTACATTTTTTTATAATTACTAATCTACCAATTTCAAGTTTTGCTAACGGCTTAGAATAAATAGTAGATTTTTTATACATTATTGAATTTTCTTTAGAATTAAGTGCAGTTTTTTTCCCTGATAGTTGGGAAATATGAATCCAACCTGAATTATTTTCAAAATCAATAATTTTTCTCCAAGTTTCATGTTTATCTAAAACAATAACTGGTAAATATTTTTTTTTATATATCAATTTAATAGGATGCTCAAAAGATGGACCCAGACGTAAATTAACTTCATTATTTTTTAATGATAAAAAATTTACATATTCATTTGCTAATAATTTTGTGCAAATAAATAGAAATATTAAAAAAAAAAATATTATATGAAAAAAAAATTTATTTTTTTTTAACATTACAATAGCAATCAGAGCGTTTATTTAATTTAACTTTTCTAAATGTGAGTTTTAATGCATCTACAACTAATATATGCCCCGTAAGTGAATCCCCAATCTTAAGTATCTCTTTTATTACTTCATTTGCTTGTATTGTACCAATCATGCCACCTAATGTACCTAGGACCCCATCATTTTCGCAATTATCAGTATCTACGTCCAATGGTTCGTTAGGTATAAAACACCTTAAGCATGGTGATTTTTTATTCAAAAAGTTAAAAGTATAAACTTGGCCATCAAATTTATTTATTGCTCCTGAAATTAATATTTTTTTATTTTTTAAACAAAAGTCATTAACCAAGAATCTAGTTCTAAAATTATCACTTCCATCAACTATTAAAGAAAATTCTTTTGCAATTAAATTTATATTTTTTTTATTTAATTTAATATTAAATGATTTGAATTTTAAATCCTTATTAATTTTTTTAAGTTTATTAATTGCAGTTGAAGATTTATTTTTTCTAATATCATTAGAATTAAAAATTATCTGTCTACCAAGGTTAGATATTTCTACTTTATCTTGATCAATTACCCCAATTTTTCCTACTCCTGCTGCAGCTAGATATATTGCTATAGGAGATCCTAAACCGCCGACTCCTACTATTAAAACACTAGATTTTAGAAGTTTTTTTTGACCAAGAGTCCCAATTTTTTTTAAAATTATTTGTCTTGAATATCTTTCAATTTGTTCATTTGTAAATTTCATTTATTTTTTTACTTACCCGTAGAACCAAAACCACTCTTTCCTCTTAAAGTTTTTGGTAAATTTTCCACTTCTTCAAATTCCATTTTATATACAGGCATTAGAATCATTTGAGCAACTCTATCTTTATTATTTATAATAAATTCATTGTTTCCATGATTAAAAAGTATTATTTTAATTTCACCTCTATAATCACTATCAATTGTGCCTGGTGCATTTAAAACAGATATATTATTTTTTGCTGCAAGTCCTGATCTTGGACGTATTTGTATTTCATGTACGTCCGAAAAGGCAACCGAAAGACCAGTAGGTACAAGACATGAACTTTTAGGAGGTAAAACAATAGGCTTATTAATAAAAGCCATCAAGTCCATTCCTGAAGCACCTTCAGTTTTATAGACTGGTATTTCTACTGCTGGATCTAATTTTTTAATTAATACTTTTACCATTAAACTTTAATTTAACTGGTTGATAACTCTATCGATGATTTCATCTGAGATTTCTGATTTATTTTTCATCATAAGCTTTTCGTCATTAATTTTTTGGTTCTTATAAAAAATTGTAACTTCGTTAAAGTCTGATTCAAACCCGATAGATTTATTAGAAACATCATTTGCAATAATCCAATCACAATTTTTTCCCATTAATTTTTTTTTTGCATTATCATTGATATCATTTGTTTCTGCAGCAAAACCTATTACTAGTTTGGGTCTAAGAGAATTATGATTAGAGACGTAATTTAAAATATCAATATTTTTTTCTAAATTTAAATTAAAATAATCACTCTTTTTTATTTTGTATTTTTTTTTTTCCTTAACTTTAAAATCTGCTACAGCTGCAGAAAATATTGCAACATCTGCAGGCAAGCTATTTTGTGTCGCTTTAAACATTTGGTCAGCTGTTTCAACTTTTATTAAATTTATATCTTTATCAACTTTTAAATTGGTTGGGCCAGAAATAAGAGTAGTTTCAAATCCCTTTTTTGATAATGATTTAGCTAATGCAAAACCTTGCTTGCCACTTGATTTATTAGTTATAAATCTAACAGGATCAATATATTCACGTGTTGGGCCAGCTGTTACCAAAGCTTTAAATTTTTTATTTTTATTTAATCTGTCAAAATACTTTTCAATTTTTTTAACAATTTCAGAAGGTTCGGTCATTTTACCTTCACCAAACTCTCCACATGCCATTTCACCTATTTCTGGACCAATGATTTTATAACCAAAATTTTTTAATTTTCTAAGATTTTCTTTTGTGGAAGTATGCTCCCACATCCTCACATTCATTGCTGGTGTTAAAAAAATATCTTTATCCGAAGCAAGCAAGACTGTCGAAGATAAATCATCTGCTAATCCATTGCTCAATTTTGAAATAGTATTAGCTGTTGCAGGCGCTACTAGTATCAAATCAGACCATCTAGAGAGTGATATATGATCCATTTCTGCTTCATTATCTACACTAAATAAATCTTCATAAACTTTATCTTGTGAAAGAGAAACAATGGATAGAGGTGTAACAAAATTTTTAGCACTTTTAGTTAAAATCGTTTTAATCTTTGCTCCCCTTTTTTTAAATGATCTAATTAATTCTAAGCTTTTGTATGCAGATATTCCACCGCAGATAATTAAAAGTATTTTTTTTTCAAATAAGTTATTCATAGATTTTAATATTAGAATACTATGAGGCCTAAAATTACAAGGATTAAAAATCCTCCTAAAACTTTATTACGCATTAGCTCTAACTTTAGCTCTTCTTCTCTTAAACTTCGGTAAGCCATAGTATTTGTGTTAAATTTCCCTTCAGAAATTAACGTCATAACATCATTTGCTCTATCCATAATAATTGGTAAATCTGGCAATCTCTTTATAACTTCAGAAGCATTAATTATAGCTTCTTCAGCTTTATTAATTGGACTTTTAACATCTTTTAACCAATCCTCAAGTATAGGTTTAGAAATATCCCATATATTAGTTTCTGGATAGAGTTTTCTTGCAACACCTTCAACTACAACCATTGTTTTTTGCAATAATAATAATTGTATTTGAGTTTGCATATTAAATCTTTCTGTAACTTCAAAGAGTTGACTTAATAATCTTCCGCCAGAAATATCTTTAACAGATTGTCCAAAAATTGGTTCCCCAATTGAACGAAGAGCTTGTGCAAACTCATCTTTTGAAACATTTTTGGGAACTAATCCAGCTAAAAAATGAATTTCCGCAACTTTTTTATAATCACGTTTTATAAATCCATAAAGTATTTCTGCTAAATATTTTTTACTACTTTTATCAAGTCTACCCATGATACCAAAATCGACAGGCACGATATCGCCATTATTATTTACAAAAATATTTCCTTGGTGCATATCAGCATGAAAAAAACCATCTCTAATGGCATGTCTAAGAAAATGTTGGATTATATTACTAGCTAATTTTTTAATATCAATATTTAGTGATTTTAATTTTGCAGTTTCGCGGATTGAAAATCCATTAACTCTTTCTAAGCATAGTATTTTTTTACTTGTAAAATCCCAATAAATCTTAGGAACTTTAAAACCGTTGTCATTTAATGTATTTTCATAGAATTCATTAGCTGCTGCCGCTTCAAATCTCAAATCCATTTCAATATTGGTAATCTCACGTAATAGCTGAACAACTTCTACTAATTTAAGTCTCTTTGTTTTTTTGATAAGAGATTGAATAATATACGCCAACAACATTAAAGCATCTAATTCTTCATTAAAAATTTTATCTATGTTTGGTCTTAATATTTTGATCGCTACCTCTTTATCTTCATTTTTATATTTTATATTTGCAAAATGAACTTGAGCAATAGAGGCGGCTGCAATTGGTTCAGAAAAGTTTGTAATTTTAGAGAAGTAATCTTTTCCAATTTCATTTTTTAATATATTTTTTGCTTCACTTATGTCGAAAGCAGGAAGCTTATCTTGTAATTTTTCTAGGTCTTTTGAAACATTTTCACCAATTATGTCAGGTCGTGTAGATAAAAATTGTCCTAATTTAATAAATGTAGTGCCCATTCCTTCCAGAGCAGTACATAATTTTTGTCCAGCTGATAAATTATTATTAAATTCTTTATCATTGAAATTAAACCCAATTATAAAAAAAATAAATTTAATTAATGATGGAGGATTATATATTTCATATATAGAAGAGATAGCACCTGAAGTAGAAAGCTTTCTTCCTATTTTAAATAACATAAATATTTTTTTAAACATTTTTAAACTTTCCAAGCTGAATGAATGGCAACAATTCCATAACTCAAATTTCTGTAAGAAATATTTACAAAATTCTGTTTTTTAATTTGATCATAAAATTCTTCTTGAGTATAAAATTTTTCTATACTGTCAATAAGATAATTATAAGGATCTTCTTTTCCAACAATAAACTTTCCAATCTTAGGAATTGATTTTGAATAAGTTTTATAAATTTTATTTAAAATATTATTTTTTACTTTTGAAAATTCTAAGCATAAAAATCTTCCTCCAGGTTTTAAAACACGGTAGGCTTCACTTAAAGCAATATCAATATTACTAATATTTCTAATTCCGAAGCTTATAGTGTAATAATCAAAAAAATTATTTTCAAAAGGTAAATTTTCAGCGTCAGAACAAATCCATTTTATATTAATATTTTTTTTTAATTTTTTTTTATTTAAATCAAGCATATTTTTATTTTCGTCCAGACAGTATACTGAACTTTTGTAATTTACTTTTTCTAAATAAAGTTTTGCAATATCCCCAGTACCTGAAGCAACATCAATCAAATTTTTATTTTCCTGTGGATTTAACCAGTTGATAAAATTCTTTTTCCAGATTCTATGAACCCCAAATGACATCAAATCATTCATGACGTCATATTTATCAAACACATCTTGAAAGACTTTAGTAGCTAGTCTTTTGCTATTTTTTTGATGAGTTTTCATTTAAATTAATAGATCATATGTTAAGTTTTTACACAATATATATATTTTATAAATGCCAGAGTTGCCAGAAATAGAAATTGTTAAAAGATCTTTAGTTAAAATGATAATTAAAGCAAAAATTATTGGCGTTAAAGTTAATAATAAAAATTTAAGATATAAGATACCAAGCACTTTCCAAAATAGTCTAACTGGTGAGAAAATTTACAACATTTCAAGAAGGTCAAAATACTTAATATTTCACTTAAAAAAAAAAATACTTTTAGCTCATTTTGGTATGACTGGAAAAATATTAATTAAGAAAAGTGCAATTAAAGCTCTTTTTAAAACAAGTTTTTATTATGATACAAATATACTTGAAAAACATAATCATATTATTTTTAAACTAAATAATGGCATCATTCTAATTTATAATGATGTAAGAAGATTTGGGTTTTTTAAAATATACACTACCACAAATATAAATAAAATTACTTTTTTGAAAAAACTTGGTTTGGAGCCCTTCAGCAAAAGATTTAATGAAAATTACTTTAATTTTTTTATTAAAACTAGAACAAAAAATATTAAATCTCTTCTAATGGACCAATCTTTTATTAGTGGTTTAGGAAATATATATGTTAATGAAATATTGTTTTTATCAAAAATCAGCCCTACAAGGCAATGCAATAGATTAAATAAGAAAGAAGTTAAAAATATAATCTTTAATGTAAAAAAAATTCTAAAAATTTCTATTTCAAAAGGAGGGTCATCTATAAAGGACTTTCAAAATACAATGGGAAAAAATGGTAATTTTCAGCAATTTTTTGATGTTTATGGAAGAAAAGGTAAAGATTGTTCTCGTATTTCGTGTAAAGGTAAAATAGAAAACATCGTTATTTCCAATAGATCTTCCTTTTATTGCAATAAATGTCAAATCTAGAATGATGTTGACCATATTAAATCAAAAAGATATATAATCATCTCTTTATGCCAAATACTATATCTTCAATAAGAAGAGCAAAAAAATCAAGTCTTCAAACTACAGTTAATAAAAAAAGAAAAAGCAAATATAAATCTGCCATTAAAAAAATGTCAACGCTGCTCCAGGAGGGAAAAATGGACGAAGCAAAGAAATTTTTATCTAAATTTAATTCACAACTGATGAAAGTTGCTAAAACAGGTGTGATAGATAGAAAAACTGTGTCAAGAAAAATATCCAGAGTCACAAAAAAAATTAATTCTTTAAAAAAATAAAAAAAAGTCAATCAATAGTTGTTAAGTACTTGTGACTACTTTGCAGATCTATATGAAGAATAATATCTGCAAATAAAACAAGATATAGTAAACATAATTTAGGTTACACTGAGCATAAGCATCGATCAAATTTTTTTGATACAACCTAATAAAAATAAATTTTAATAAAACAACCTTAAGCTATTGCCAGTCCCTATAAAAAAAAATATAAAAAACTTAAATAATCAAAAAATTTATGACAAAAGTATTACAAAATAAAAATATTCATTTAGTTTCGGCGCAAGAAGAAAATCAACTGAACTGGAATGAGATTTTACAAAAGTTTAAAAAAACTTTTGGAAGCGATATATATGAAAGTTGGATAAAAAATGTAAATCTAAAAAAAGAATATAATCATTATGTTATCTTGTCAGCCCCTACTAGATTCGTAAGAGACTGGATAGTTTCAAGATATGCTGACAAAATTTTAGATATAATTAAAACATACAAAAAAAGTATTGAGAGAATAGAATTTCTAATAGACGAAAACAGAGAACAATCTATAAAATCAGATTTAAATGATGATGATCAAGTAACACGAATTGAAAGTTCTTTAGTAAATTATAATAGATTTAATTTAAATAATAGATTTGATAATTTCATGGTTGGTGAAAGTAACGAGCTAGCATACACAGCAGCAAGAAAAGTATGCGTTCAGTCTTCACATTATAACCCATTATTTATTTATGGTCCTGTTGGTATGGGTAAAACACACTTACTAAATGCAATCGGTTTAGAAATTGAAAGCACTAAAAAAACAATGTTCATATCATCTGAAAGATTTATGTATCATTTTATTAAATCAATTAAGAGTAGAGAAATGGTTAAATTCAAGGATTTATTTAGGGCATCCAGTGTATTTATAATAGATGATATCCAATTTTTAAGTGGCAAAGAAGCTATGCAGGAAGAGTTTTTTCATACTTTTAATGATTTAATTGAAAGAGGGTCACAAGTAGTAATATCTTCAAGTAAAGCACCATCAGATCTTGAGCGCATCCAAGAAAGAATTAAATCTCGAATGTCAGGAGGTTTAGTAATTGATCTTCAACCACCAGATTTTGAACTTAAAATTAAAATATTAAAAAGAAAATTTGAAGAAATTAAATTAAATTTTAAAGAAAACTATCATTTAAATGATGAAGTTTTTAAGTTTTTAGCTACAGAGGTTACTTCTAGTACAAGAGAGCTAGTAGGTGCCTTAAACAGAATTTTAGCATTTAGCAAAATAAACACAGCATCCCCAACCATTCATGAGTGTAAAAAAATTTTAAAAGATTTTATAAATTATAATAATAAATCAATAACCGTTGAATCTATTCAGAATTTAGTTGCTACACATTTTAATTTAAACCTTCAAGAAATGTTGTCTCCGAGGAGATCAAGATCTCTTGCAAGACCAAGGCAAATAGCCATGTATTTGGCAAAAATGAACACAACAAATTCTTTGCCAGATATTGGAAGAAAATTTTCTAACAGAGATCACACTACAGTAATTCATGCAGTTAAAAAAATTGATGAGCTTATAAAAAAAGATAATGATATAAAGCAGAGTGTGATTGAGATTAAAAAAAAGATGATTTAAAAAATATAATGGAGTTTTCAATTAATAGAGATATTTTCTTAAAAGCATTGGGTCACGCCAATGGAATTATTGAGAAAAAGACTACATTACCAATTTTATCAAATATTTTAATTGAGGCAAAAGATTCTAAAATTAAAATAACAGCAACTGATTTAGATATAATTTATTCCGAAGAAATTAAACCTCAAGAATTAAAAGCTGAAGGTTCAACCACTACCTCAAGTAGTATTCTTTATGATATTTTAAGAAAATTGAAAGCAAATACAAAAGTAGAATTGTCTTTACAAACCTCAAATAAAATCAGGCTAGTCTCAGAAAACTCTAAATTTAACTTGTTATGTTTACCTTCAGATAATTTCCCACTATCTGATGAAAATATTAATCAAGAAAGCTTTGGAGTATCTTCTCAAAAATTATTAAAATTATTAAATAAATCAAAAATTTCAATTTCTAATGACGAAACAAGACACTATCTTAATGGTATTTATTTACATAAAACAAAATTGGAAAGTAAATCATTTTTATGTGGCGTCGCAACAGATAGCCATAGACTTTCGTCTAGCAGTTTAGAAATTGATCCGTCCATTACTATAGAGCCTATAATATTACCTCGAAAAACTATTTTTCAGTTAATCTCTCTATTGGAGCAGAACGCTAGCGAAGTAAAGATATCTAATAATAAATCAAAGATTAAATTTGAAATGGATAGTGGTATATTAATTTCTAAAGTTATTGATGGTAGATTTCCAGATTATACTAAAGTAATTCCTAAAGAAAATAACAAAGTTTTAAAAATAAAATTAGATGATTTTAAAAATTCTATTGATAGAGTTACAACAGTTTCTTCTGACAGAACAAAAGGTTTAAAAATGGCAATATCGAAAGATGCAATAGAGTTATCTGTAAATAACCCTAGCAGCGGAGACGGAACTGAGAATATTAAAGCAGAGTTTGATTCTGACCAATTAAATATAAGTTTTAACAGTAAATATTTATCTGATATAACAGCTCAAATAGAAAATGAGTTAATAACTATTAATTTAAAAGATTCGGGTTCGCCTGTACTAATTAGTGATTTTTCAGATAAAAATAGTTTCCATGTAGTTATGCCCATGAAAATTTGATCTATTTCGACCAAAAGTAAAACTAGATAATTTTTGTATTTTAGATTAAGTAAGCATTTAATACCAAAGGTAATTTAAGCAAAGGATTATGCCTACATTTAAATAGTTAAAAAAAAATGGTAAAATGATTTAAAAAAATATCAATTATTATGAATGTAAAAACAGAAAAATATAGCGCAGATTCGATAAAAGTACTTAAGGGCTTAGAAGCAGTAAGAAAAAGACCTGGAATGTATATTGGTGATACCGATGACGGTACTGGTTTACACCACATGGTTTATGAAGTGGTTGATAACTCTATAGATGAGGCTTTAGCGGGTCATTGCAAAAATATTAAAGTAGAAATTAATTCAAATAATTCAATCTCTGTTGAAGACGATGGACGTGGAATACCAGTAGATTTACACAAAGGTGAAAAAAAATCGGCAGCAGAAGTAATTATGACGCAATTACATGCTGGAGGTAAATTTGATCATGATTCGTATAAAGTTTCAGGAGGATTACACGGTGTAGGAGTTTCAGTAGTTAATGCATTGTCTGAAAAATTATCTTTAACTATTTATAAAGATAAAAAAGAATATTATATTGAATTTAAAAACGGAAAAGCACTATCTCCCTTAAAAGCTATAGGTAAAACAAATAAAAACGGTACTTTTATAAATTTTTTTCCATCAAAAGAGGTTTTTTCTTCAACCACTTTTAGTTCATCAATACTTCAAAAAAGAATGAGAGAATTAGCTTTTTTAAATAAAAGCTTAACTATTACCTTAATAGATAAGAGTGGAAAAAAAGAAAAAATATTTAAAAATAAATATGATGGTGGCGTACAGGAGTTTGTAGAGTTTTTAGATAAAAATAAAAAAATACTTACAAATAAAAATGATTTAAGCTTATTTAAAAAACCAATTTATATATCTGGTGAAAAAGACAATGTAACAGTTGAGTGTTCACTGAAATGGAATGCTGGTTATTCAGAAGATGTGCTCCCTTTTACAAATAATATTCATCAAAAAGATGGCGGAACGCATATGTTAGGCCTAAGAAGTGCTTTAACTAGGGTTATTAATAAATACGCTACAGCATCAAACTTGCTTAAAAAAAATAAAGTTACTCTATCTGGTGATGACGCAAGAGAAGGATTGACGGGAGTATTATCTATAAAAGTTCCTGACCCAAAATTTTCTTCTCAAACTAAGGATAAATTAGTTTCTTCCGAAGTAAGATTTATTGTTGAGTCAATTATAAACGATAAATTATCAACATGGTTTGACCAAAATCCAAGTATTATAAAAATATTACTTTCTAAAGTAGTTCAAGCAGCTGTTGCGAGAGACGTTGCTCGAAAAGCTAGAGAAAACGTAAGGCGAAAAGGATCCTTGGAGTTATCGGGCCTTCCAGGAAAGCTTGCGGATTGTCAAATAGGCAAAGCAGAAGGAACAGAATTATTTATTGTTGAGGGAGATTCTGCGGGAGGTTCAGCTAAACAAGGAAGAAATAGAGAATATCAAGCTGTCCTTCCATTAAGAGGTAAAATTCTCAATACTTATATCGATATAAATGGATCTAAATCAAGAAATTCTAATGGGCAAGATTTGCAAACAAAAGCTTTTGCAAAAATGATGTCTTCTAATGAAATTGTCACTTTAATTAATGCACTAGGAACTGGATCTAAAGATTTTGATATTAAAAATTTAAGATATGAAAAAATTATTATTATGACTGACGCCGATGTAGATGGGTCTCATATTAGAACTTTATTATTAACTTTATTTAACAACTATCCTTTTCATGAGCTTATTGAAAAAAATCATATTTATTTAGCTCAACCACCACTTTATAAAATCACCAAAAGTTCAAAAAGCTATTATATAAAAAATGAAAAAGAATTAGAAAATTTTTTAATGAAGAATTCAGAAAATAACAAAAAGTTATTAAAAAAGAATTCAAAAGAATTCATCAAATTTTTTGAGAATGAAAAAAGCAAAGTTAATATACAAAGGTTTAAAGGATTGGGAGAAATGAATCCCCAAGAACTTTGGCAAACTACATTAAACCCTGAAAACCGCACATTGCTTCAAATAAAATATTCAAACAGCACAAAAGATAAATCGAAAAGAGACCAAGATATAATAAAAATACTTATGGGTGATGAAGTGGCGCCAAGAAAAGATTTTATTATTAATCGAGCTTTAGAAGTTTCAAATTTAGATATATAATTTTCTAATGAAATTCTCGGAAGTTTTTACATCAAAAGATAATATACAATTAGACAAAAATACCTTAGTGACCTTAAGGTGGCTAGCTTTTATTGGACAATTGTTTACGGTATGTTTTGTTTTTTTTGTTCTTAACTTTAAGATTCTATTCTATTACTGTCTTGTAATTGTTTTATTAGGATCTTTAACTAATTTTTATTTGCAATTTAAAGTAAAGGCAAATCAATTAAACAACTTTACTTCAACAATTTTTTTGTTCTATGACCTATTGCAGTTAGCTTTACTATTATATTTAACAGGAGGAATTACAAATCCTTTTTCAATTTTACTAATTATTCCTTCTATCGTTTCTTCAACTTTTTTAAACCTACGTAGTACTATTAATTTATCAATTGTTACAATAGTAATTTTAATTTCCTTAACTGTGCATCATTTTCCTTTACCACATTCTGGTGAGCTTCATTTTCATGTACCTGGGTATTATTTATATTCAATTCCAGTTGCTATAATTATAGGTTTAATATTTTTAACTTATTTTGGTGCAAGATTTGGTATAGAATCTAGAAAACGAACTGAAGCTTTAAATAGATTAGAATTAGTTTTAGCAAAAGAACACGAGCTTGAATCGATAGGTTTGCAAGCTGCTGCTGCTGCTCATTCTCTTGGAACACCCTTGTCCACTATTACAGTAATTGCAAGAGAGTTAGAAAAAGAAATAGGACACAATACTAAATATTCAAAGGATATAGATTTGCTTATATCACAAACAAAAAGATGCTCAGATATTTTAAAAAATCTTTCACAAGATCAACTTAATGAAGATAGCTTTTTAACTGATATTAGGATTGAAGATTTAATAAATGAAATTATAAGATCCTTTTCCCAAATTTCAGATAAAAAAATACTTTTGTTTTCAGCCAATAATAAAAATAATCCAAAAATTGAAAAAACACTTGAAATAACATATGGGTTGAGAAATTTTATAGGAAATGCGGTAAAGTATAGTAGTTCCAAAATTCATATTACTTTAGAAAGCAACAATCTAACTACTAAAGTTGAAATATCTGATGATGGCCCAGGATTTTCGGATGATATTAAAAATTTATTAGGTGAACCATATATTAGATCCAAGAATAAAATAATTAGCCCTAAATCAGGATTAGGTTTAGGAACTTTTATAGGAAAAACTCTTCTTGAAAGAATGAAAGCCCAAGTTCATTTTGGGAAAAGTCCTAAAACAAAAGGTGCTATGGTTACTGTAAGCTGGCAAACTAATAGTTTAACATCTATTTAATTTTTTTTTTATATTTAAAAGAGTAAGAAATGATTTTATAGGCTAGTTTTGCTACTAAAAAATTATAAGAATTAAAGCCTTTTATTGGTGATAATTCATTTATATCTGCACCAACAATATTAGAATTTTTTGCAGCCAACTTAATAATATCTAAAGTTTCGTCCCACAATAGACCACCTGGCTCAGGAGTCCCTGTAGCAGGCATTATGCTAGAATCTAGTCCATCTACATCAAATGTTAAATAAACAGTTTTATTTTTTATTAATTTTTTAAATTTATTTAGATTCCATTTATTTTTATCTTTTGCCCAAAAAATATTAATTCGCGAAGAATTTTTTTTTAGATAAGGAATTTCACTTTTCGAAATATTTCTTATTCCAAAAGATATCAAAGATACATTTTTATGATCTAGGCATCTTTTGATTGCAGAAGCATGTGAGAATTTTTCACCATTATAACTTTCTCTTAAATCTGCATGTGCATCAAAATGCAATAAACACAGTTTTTTATATTTTTTAACAAATGGAGCAATGCATCCTGGTGTAATTGAGTGTTCACCACCAAATGTCATCGGAAATTTTTTTTTATTTAAAATCTCCTCGTTAATATTCGACATTTTTTTTAATGCTTTTTTTATATTTTTATCAATTTTGAATGGTTTTAGAGTTCTTATACCAATTTTTTTATATGGTTCATAATTTAACTCTTCGTCATACAATTCTACTTGGTGTGAAGCTTTAATTATTTCTTTTGGACCATTTTTAGTACCTCGTCCGTAGCTGACAGTTTTTTCCAAACCAAACGGAACAATAACAACTTTTTCTTTAAAATTAAATTTATTATCAATTCCTAGAAACCCTTTTTTATTAGTAAAATATTTCACTATTTAACTAAATATGTTTGAAAACTTTTTTGGTTTTCGTTGTTTCCAATGCTTACGATGGTATGCATCACTTGCTATTAAAGGAAGAACACTGGTCGCTTCAGCAAAGACCATTTGCTCTTTTGAAACATCCACTTTACCCCACGAGCTTGCTTCCTTAAGTGTTGAACTACTGCATGAACCATCTCTAGTATCGGCAACAGTAATTTGCACCGCATATTTATGCATATCAACTTCTTTACCTAGTAGCTCTGCACAAACTACAGTATCTTGAACAAAGTTTTTTGGGACACCACCACCAACCATAAAGAGACCGGAAGATTTAGATTTAATTTTTATTTCAGTCAACTCTCGAAACTCTCTAATAGAGTCTATAGTTAAACACTTTTTTGGATTTTTTTCTTGGTGCATTACTAATCCAAATCCAGCACTTGAATCAGTAAAAGCGGGACAGAAAATAGGAACATTATTATCGTATGCAGTTTCAATTAATGAACCTTTTTTTTTTGAATGTATTTTTAGATATTTACCAATTTCTTTGATAAATTCTCTAGAAGTGTAAGGTTTTGGTTTTAAACCATCTGCTATATCACAAATTGTCTTATCGCAAGCCTGGAGCTCTTCTTCGTCTATATAAGTATCATAAATCCTATCTATATAGTTTTCTCTTAATTGAGTGTCATCTTGAAATTGTGAACCTTGATAATGCCTAAATCCTAGTGCTTCAAAAAAATCCATATCAATAATTGAAGCACCAGTCGCCACTATTACATCAATCATATTATATTTAATCATATCAGAGTATATTTTCATACATCCTGCTGCTGAAGTTGAACCAGCAAGAGTGAGAAAAGTAGTACAATTTTTATCTAATAACATTTCATTAAATATACCTGAGGCTCTGGCAGTATCTCTAGAAGTAAAAGACATTTTACTCATAGACTCTATAATTTTTCTCGAATCAAAGGAAGTTATATCAATATGTTCAACTGGTTTTTTTAATAAGGCCTTTTTATTATGACCTAATTTTAGATTTTTAGAGTTGTTCATTTAAGCAACTAGATAATTTGAAGAATTATCTTTTTCATACATAGACATTATAGGTTTATCTTGTACTTCAAAAATTTGATTAGAATAAAAACCATTAAATTTAGTACGGAAAGTTAAAGAGTATGCTCCAAGTTGTCCTAGTTCTACGTAATCACCTTCTTTTATATTATTAGGCAATACAAAAGGTCCTTTCATATAATCTGCACTATCACATGTAGGCCCATACAAACTAAATGATGTTAGTTTTTTAGAAACTATTCTTCCATTGTTTATCATTCTAGTAGGAAGAATAAAATTTAGAACTCCAGCGTCAAATAAACTGCCATAAGTTCCATCATTAATATAAATTTTTTGTTTTTTTCTCAGAACAACTTTTACTATAGAAGAACCACTTTCAGCAACAAGAGCTCTTCCAGGCTCACATAATAATTCAGGTTTTTTTTCAAGTTTCAAATTCTCAAAAGCTTTCTTGATTTCATTTATATAATTTTCAAGTGATTGTGGACGAAGATCTGGATAAACTGATGGAAAACCACCGCCTACATTTATTATATCAGGAATAATTTTAGTTTTTTTAATTATATTACCTATTTCGCGTATACCTTTCGCATAAGAAATAGGATGCATACATTGTGAGCCTACATGGAAACTTAAACCAACTTTTTTCGCATTTACTTTTGAAAGCCTTAAAAGACCTAGAGCTTCACTTGGAAGTGCGCCAAATTTTTGGGACAAATCAATTTCAGCATGCTCGTTTGAAATTGAAACTCTAATATATAACGTTAAGTCTTTAGCATTATTAGTTGCTTCAATAATTTTTTGAAGTTCTTCCCTTGTATCTAACGCAAAATCTCTAATATTATAATTAAAATATGCTTCTTTTATATGATCACGACTCTTTACCGTATTCATATAATATGCGTGGGATTTAGGAAATATTTTTTTGATTAGTTTAATTTCGTTAATAGAAGCCACATCAAATCTACTAATACCATTTTCCCCAATATATTTAATTACTTCTTCGTTAGGATTTGTTTTGACCGCATAAAGAATTTTTCCTGGAAATTTTCCTTTGAACCAACTACAAGCTGATTTTATAGAACTGGGTCTTATACAATAAATTGGTTCTACTGGCCGTAAAGTATTAACCAATTCATCAACCGAATTAAATTTTTGCATCTCATGTATCCCCTTTTTGTTACACAAAAAATTTATAAAAAAATTTATAAAAAAAATCGTCTTGATCCGTGTTTATAGAAATAAAGAGCAATGTAAAGAAATAATTTGCTATGTTGAAAAGTTATTTTTAACCTCTATATATACATCTAAACTAAAAAAATAAATTGAAAATGAAACCAGAAGAAGAAAAAAAAAACATTCAAAAAATCACTGATTTTGCTGATAAATCGCTACTTATAGTCGATGATGACAATACTCTGAGGGAAAGATTGGCGAGAGCAATGGAAAAAAAAGGATTTCAAGTAATAATGGCTGAAAGTGTAAAAGAAGGTATAAATAAAACTCAAAATTCACCTCCAGCGTTTGCTGTAGTAGATTTGCGTTTAAATGACGGAAATGGACTAGAAGTGGTTAAAGAAATTAGAAAAATGAAAAAAGAAAGTAGAATTATAATGCTAACTGGATATGGAAATATACCAACTGCAGTAGCAGCCGTTAAGGCCGGTGCTATTGACTACATTCCGAAGCCAGTAGATGCCGATGATGTTGAAAGTGCACTCTTAGCAATGCCAGAGTCTAAAGCAAAACCACCAGAAAACCCCATGTCTGCTGATAGAGTAAAATGGGAACATATTAACAGAGTTTTTGAGCTATGTAATAGAAATGTTTCTGAAACTGCAAGAAGGTTAAAAATGCATCGGAGAACACTACAAAGAATTCTTTCAAAAAGATCGCCTAAGTAATTTTAAGTATTTTTTTTGTTTTTAGTAAAATTGGAATTAAAAAGACTAATAATAATATTTTAAACAATTCTGCTAATATAAAAGGTTCGACACCCAGTTTAAATATCGGTTTTTCCCAACCAATTAAAATACCAAGCCAAATAAAACCTATGATATATATGAAACTTACAGAAAATGTTAATTTTAAAAAATTATTTATTAAACTTTTTTGATACTTGAAAATCCCAGCAAAATAAACTGCAAATAAAAAGCCAATCAGGTAACCCATCGTAGGACCAATAAAATATAAAACTCCAATACCTTTTTCCGGTGATGATGCAAATACTGGTAAACCCATTATGCCTTCCATTAAGTAAAGTGATACGGTAGTTAGTCCAATTTTGTATCCTAGGGTTATTCCAATTAATAAAATTACAAAAGTTTGCATTGTCATTGGCACAGGATAGAAAGGAATTTTTATTTTTGCAGATACTGTAATTAAGATAGATCCTACTACAGCTGTAATAACTAATTTAATAATTTTTTCTACTTTTAATTTTTTACTAATAGCATACATAACGTTTATAATACAATATTATATAACAAAATCTAGTTTTTTGTGAGATCTAAGAAAACATCTTCTAACTTACCTTCATCAGTTGAAATATCATATATTTCCATTCCCGCACTTTTAATTTTATTTATTATTTCTTCAATTTTATATTTTTTTCTTTCATATGTAATTATTATTTCGTTATTAGAAACGTATGAACAATTAATCACATTTAACTCTTCTGAATTAATTTTAATTACCTTTTCAACTTTGAAAGTGATCTTTTTAGTTTTAATACTATCTAGTAAATTCTTTGTTGTATCTACTTTAATTAAATTACCTTTGTTTATAATTGCTATTCTATTACACATTTCTTCAGCTTCATACATTAAATGAGTAGTTAGAATTATTGTAACTCCTTGCTTATTAAGCTGCTTAACATTAGCCCACAAGTTTTGACGTAGAACTAAATCGACACCTGCTGTTGGCTCATCTAAAACTAAAATAGGGGGCCTATGAACCATAGCTTTAGCAATTAGTAATCTTCTTTTCATTCCACCTGATAAACTTCTAGCATAGTTATTTGCTTGCTCTTCAAGTGAAACCATTTTTAATATTTCTTCTGTAATTCTATCTTTTTTAGGTATTCCATATAATCCTGCTTGGAGTTCCAAAAGCTTTTTAGGGCTAAAAAATGGATCTAGGACTACTTCTTGAGGAACAATTCCAATAGACGATCTAACTTGTCTTGAATTTTTGTCTAGATCAAAACCCCAAACATTAACACTACCAGAATTTTTAATTACTGTGCCAGCAAGAATATTTAAGAAAGTAGTTTTTCCAGCACCGTTAGGGCCAAGTAATCCAAAAATTTCACCCTCTTTCACTTCTAAGTTTAAATCATTCAGAGCTTTAATCTCTTTTGCTGAACTTTTTGAATAAATTTTGGTTAATTTTTCTACTTTCAATGCATTTTTTTTAGTCATAATAATTAGCTTTTATATATCCATAACACTAATTAAAATAGAAAAATATTAATCTATGAATTACATAAAAAAAAATGATCATTTCTATCTCATTGATGGTTCGGGATATATTTTCAGAGCATACTATGCGTTACCTCCCCTTTCTAGAAAAAGTGATGGTCTACCGACAGGTGCAGTAAGTGGATTCTGTTCTATGTTATTTAAGTTATTAGAAGATTCAAGGTCCGATGATTCAATTCATAAACCAACACACTTTGCCGTAATATTTGATTCTGCAAGAAAAAATTTTAGAAATGATATTTATAAAGATTATAAAGCCAACAGAACAGAAGCACCAGAAGATTTAGCACCACAATTTGAATACATTAGGAAATCAGTTAAAGCATTTAATTTGCCATCTATAGAATTACTTAATTATGAGGCTGACGATTTAATAGCAACTTATGCAAAACAAATTGTGAAAGTAGGTGCTAAAGTAACAATAATTTCATCTGATAAAGACTTAATGCAATTAGTTTCTGAAAAAGTCAGACTTTATGATCCTATGAAAAGTAAAGTAATAGGTCAAAAAGAAGTAATTGAAAAATTTGGAGTAAGACCCAACCAAGTTATAGACGTTCAGTCATTAGCAGGAGATTCTTCAGATAATGTTCCTGGCGTCCCAGGAATTGGTATTAAAACTGCTTCTGATCTTATAAACAAATATAAAAATTTAGACAATTTATTAAGAAAAGCTGATGAGATTCCGCAAAATAAAAGAAGAGAAACTTTGTTAGCAAATAAAGATAAAGCTCTTTTAAGCAAACAATTAGTTACTCTGAAAAATGATGTTCCAGTTAAAGATGAATTGAGCAGTTTTATATTAAAAAATGTTGAGAAAGAAAAACTTTATGAATTTTTAAGAGAAATGGAATTTAATAGATTGTTAAGTAGAGCAATAAGTTTTTATGGAGAATCGGACAGTCAGAATAAAACATTAAAAGAAAATCAAAAAAAAATAGATAAAATTAATACTAAGATCTACCAAAGTTTAACTACTGAAAAAGATTTAGACAAATGGTTAAAATCTTTGAGCGAACAAACAGTTATTGCTGTAGATACTGAGACCTCATCATTAAATCCCTTGGAAGCAGATCTTATAGGAATATCATTTAGTTATGCACCTAATAAAGCATGTTATATACCATTAGAATATAAAAAAATTAAGGGCTTAAAAAAAGAATTAGTATTAAAAAAAATTAAACCAATATTAGAAGATCCCAGTATAAAAAAGGTCGGGCAAAATATTAAATTTGATTTTATTATTTTAAATCAAAATGGAATTAAAATTAATTCTATCGAGGACACAATGTTAATCTCTTATACATTAGATGCTGGTTTAAATAGACATAATCTAGATACATTATCTGAGATTCACTTAAATCATAAAACTATCACTTACAAAGAATTAGTTGGTAGTGGAAAAAATAAATTAAATTTTTATGATGTGGCTATTGATAAAGCAACAGAGTACGCAGCAGAAGATGCAGACATAACTTTACGACTTTATAATTATCTCAAAGAAAGACTTGATAAAGAAAAATTAAATAAAGTTTATGAAGTTTTTGAAAAACCAATGATAGAAATACTCTCAAAATTGGAATTTAATGGTATTAAAGTTGATAATCTTTATCTTAAAAAACTCTCTAAAAATTTTGAAGAAAAATTAATAAAAATGGAAAAGGAGATATATAAAATAGCCGGTAAAGAATTTAATATTGCCTCACCAAAACAACTTGGTGAAATAATTTATAATGAACTCAAAATTGCAAAGTTAAAAAAAACCAAGAAGGGCAGTTTAGCAACTAGCGCCAAAGTACTTGAAGATCTTGCTCTTACAGGCCATAAGTTTCCCAAACTAATGCTTAAATGGAGACAGGTTTCAAAATTAAAAAATACTTATTCAGATGCACTACAAGAACATATTAGCAAAAAGACAAAAAGAGTTCACACTTCTTTTTTATTAGCAGCTACAAATACTGGAAGATTAGCCTCTAGTGATCCAAATTTACAAAATATTCCAATTAAATCAGACGAGGGAAGAGAAATTAGAAAAGCCTTTATTGCTGATAAAAATAATATTTTGATTTCTGCTGACTACAATCAAATAGAAATGAGAATTTTAGCAGACATAGCAGATGTAAAAGAGTTAAAAAAAGCTTTTAAAAATAACGAGGATATTCATAGCTTGACTGCAAGCCAGGTATTTAATGTACCTATTAAAAAAGTAAATGATGATCTTAGAAGAAAAGCCAAAACTATTAATTTTGGTATTATTTATGGAATTACACAATATGGCCTAGCCAAACAAATTTCAGTGTCTAATCAAGAAGCTTTAGATTTTATAAACTCCTATTTTAAAAAATTTCCTGAAATAAAAGAGTATATGAACTCAACAATTAGAACATGTAGAAAACAGGGTTATGTAAATAATATCTTTGGGAGACGAATTCATCTTAGAGGTATAAACGATAAAAATTTTAGCATTAGAAGCTTCCAAGAGAGAGCAGCGATTAATGCTCCAATACAAGGTTCTGCTGCAGATATTATTAGACTAGCTATGATTAAAATAAACAAGCTAATAGAGAATGAAAGAAAATTACAAGCAAAAATGTTATTGCAAATACATGACGAACTCATATTTGAATGTTCAGAAAAAGATAAAGAACATGTTAAACAGAGAATTAAAGAGGCAATGGTATCAATTTCAAGTTCTGAACATCATATGTTTTCAATTCCACTAGAGGTTAATGTAAATTCAGGATATAATTGGGGTGAAGCACATTAATATCCTAAAGCTTGCCCAATTTATGACAATTTAGTATTTTTATATAAAGGATATTTATATTTATGAGCCACACGATTGCACTAGTTGATGATGATAGAAACATACTTACAAGTATAAGTATGGCTTTAGAAAACGAAGGGTTTAAAGTTCAAACATATATCGATGCGGAAAATGCATTAGCTGGTATTAGTAGAAACCCACCAGATTTGGCAGTCATAGATATTAAAATGCCAAGAATGGATGGTGAGGAATTGCTAAAAAGATTAAGAAAAAAAACTACAATTCCAATACTATTTTTGACTTCGAAAGATGAAGAAGTCGATGAATTATTAGGTTTAAAATTAGGAGCTGATGACTTCATAAAAAAATCTGGGGGCTTTTCAATTAAAGTTCTAATAGAAAGAATTAGAGTACAATTAAGAAAAAAAGCAGAAAACATAGAAGAGAATAAAAGTATTATTAGGCATGGAAAGTTAATGTTAGATCCTTCACAGCTTGAATGTGAGTGGAATGGACAAGCTTTACCAGAAAAATTAACTACAACAGAATTTATAATTGTAAAAGAATTAGCAAAAAGGCCAGGCATTATAAAAGAAAGGGCTCAGTTAATGGACATTGCTTATAAAGATAACAATGATATTGAAGACAGAACAATAGATAGCCATGTTAAAAGAATAAGAAAGAAATTTAAAAAAGTAGATGTAAATTTTTCTGCAATCGAAACTAGATATGGCAGTGGATATAGATGGAATGTTAGTTAGTGAAAATTAATTTTTTTAATTCAAGTTCAATTCTTAAAAAATTTTTAACATTTAACTTTATAGTATTTTTAGTTTTAGGCATTTTTACATATTTATATTTAAATGCTATAAAACCTAATCTAGTTAAAAATAGATCTCAACAACACTTGATAATTATAAATAATACAAGTGATCATATTAAAAGATTAAATATTGAATTTACTAAATCAAATGCCACAGAGTTTTTATTATCGACAAGATTTTTGTTTCAAAACTTAGATAGAGTACAACTTTATGGTTTAAATTTAAACTTATTGGCAGACACAAATACTCTTGATTTAGCTCAGGATATATTTATTCAAAATGAAGATGTTCAAGAAACACCAATTAGTGAAAATAAAATTAAAAAAACATCTAAAAAAACTTTAGAAGTAAATAAAGCAGTTAACTTCAGTACAGAAAGCTATATAAACGATTATTCAAAAAATAAAAAAAATACTGGCAAATCTGTTTTTAGTGAAATTATTAATAATAATTTTTATGTTACAACTATAAATGTTGTAAGAATAGATCAAAAAAATAAAGGATATATAATCGTTTCAGAAATAGCTAACGATATATTGATTGCAGTAGAAGAAAGAAAAAATTTTATTTTAAGAACAGTATTTGTTGTGGCATTAGTTATTATTATATTTTCAGTTTTTTTAAATAAATATATTTTAAAACCAATAAGAGCTTTAGTTATTTATACACAGGCAATTAAAAAGAAAGATGAAAAAATAAATTACAATCAAAAATATTTACTCAGGAAAGATGAAGTAGGTCAACTATCAAGATCGATAAGCGAGATGACTGATGACTTATATAAAAGAATAGATATAGCCGAATCATTTTCATCTGATCTTGCTCATGAAATAAGAAATCCACTAACTTCTTTAAAAGGAGCTTCTGAAGTTTTAGAAAACACTCCTGATAGTGAAAAAAGAAAAAAGTTGATAAAAGTAATAAGCCATGATGTAGAAAGAATAGAAAGACTAATTACAGATTATTCTCAAATGTTAAAAGACGAAGCATCATTATCTAGAGCAAAAATGATTAAGATTGATTTATTAAATGTTGTTAAGTCTGTAACAGAAGATTTTAATAGTGATTTATTAAATTCAAATAAAAATATAAAAATAAATATAGAACATTTTAATTACAAAGAATCCGAGCTAAATATTTTAGGAGTGGAAAGTAAGCTTGAACAAATAGTGGCAAATCTTTTAGAGAATGCAATTTCGTTCAGTCCAAATAATAGCAGAATATTAGTTGCACTTGATGTTAAACAAAAAAATGCTCAACTAATAATAGAAGATGAAGGGCCCGGTTTTAATGAAAAAAATATTAATAAAGTCTTTGACAGATTTTATAGTAATAGACCAGAGAAATTTGGTGAACATTCTGGCTTAGGATTAAATATAGTAAAAAATATTATAGAATTACACGGAGGATCAATAATAGTATCTAATCAATCAACGAATGCAAAAAAAGGAGCAAGAATTGAGGTGTTACTGCCAATTTATAAATAATTTAATCAAATCAATAAGTTGATAAATTCATATTAAATTGTTAAACATATGCAAATTATGGAACAAGATTTTAAGGTAAAAGATATCAACTTAGCAGATTTTGGGCGTAAAGAAATTTCAATAGCAGAGACTGAGATGCCCGGTTTAATGGCTTTAAGAAAAGAATACAAAGGCAAGTTCCCTCTTAAAGGAGCTAAAATTCTTGGCTGCCTCCACATGACAATTCAAACTGCAGTTCTCATAGAAACTTTAGTTGATCTAGGTGCTGAAGTTAGATGGTCATCTTGTAATATTTTTTCCACGCAGGATCATGCAGCAGCAGCTATAGCTAAGGTAGGAATACCAGTTTTTGCTTGGAAAGGTGAGACCGAAGAAGAATATTGGTGGTGTGTAAAACAAACAATCGAAGGTAAAAAAGATTGGAAAGCAAACATGATTCTTGATGATGGTGGGGATCTCACAGCATTGATGCACAAAGACTATAAAGACATGATGAAATCAATTAAAGGTTTATCAGAAGAAACAACAACTGGAGTTTTGGCTCTTAAAAAAATGGAAGAACAAGGCACATTATTAGTTCCAGCTATTAATGTT
>Ga0114997_10000035_pt1 | contig 88688 bp, 89 predicted proteins | sample ArcticOcean_MG_C_2_FD_87045 | JGI IMG/M metagenome (GOLD analysis project Ga0114997, IMG submission 87045) | Marine microbial communities from western Arctic Ocean - ArcticOcean_MG_CB4_136 | ecosystem: Environmental > Aquatic > Marine > Oceanic | place: Arctic Ocean: Canada Basin | collected... | reverse complement strand
TGAGAGGTGGCTTTTGGCGATGCAGACGGGGAGGTTGTCGAATCCGGCGTCTGTGTAGGTTTGGAGTTGTTTGTTTGCTTGGGCGGAGTATTCGACGCCGTCGGCGCCGTAGACCTTTGTGGCAACCATCGCTGGCGGTCTCAGCGCAGTGACTGGAATGGAAACCTGGGTCGCGGCGTCATGGCCGGACTACGACGAAGGCTATTTTATCGATGATGACGATCTCGTTGGCACCGGTGTGACGGCGTACGCTCTCGCTTCGCCCCATCTCTGCGGACTTGACTCGTTGATTGAAACCGCCTTTGGTGTGGCCCGCGGTGGGCCGAACCAGGCTGGCGGCGAAGCCAACAACGTCTCCACCACCGATGGTCGATCAGACACGCTCAGGATCAGTGGCGCAGACTCGACCTACGACATCGCAATCGTCCTCGACAACAGCGACTTTCCGTAGGACTTCGTCCGCCGGTGTCGGGCCCGTCCTGGCGCCGGCGGCGGACTGTCGCACCTGCCGGAAGACCCCACCGAGACCACGGTGTCATCTCACTAATCGCCTAGTCGAGCACGAAAAGCGGGTTGACTGCTTGGCCACGTTGCGGGCAGTAGTCGCCTAGCCCGGGCCATGCTCTACGATCCGCCTTCGACGGACGTGCACGCGACAGGGGTACATATGGGAGAGCTCGATGGTCGGGTGGCAGTGATCACCGGAGCCGGCGACGGAATCGGAGCTGGTCTGGCGCGGGTCTTCGCTAGCGAGGGCGCCAAGGTTGTCATCGGTGAGATCAACGAATCCACGGGGCAAGCGATGGCCGATGAACTCGGCGATCAGGGATCCTTCATTCGCACCGACACCGGCGTGCGGGAACAATGTGAGGCCATGGTGGCCCACGCGGTGTCCCACTTCGGAAAGATCGACATCCTCATCAACAACGCCTGGGGTGGCGGTCGAATCAGTCGAGTGGAGAACAAGACGGATCAGCTCATGGAGAGCGGCCTCGGCGTGGGCTTCCTCGGACCATTCTGGACGATGGTCGCGGTCCATGAACACATGGCGGCCGCAGGCTACGGCCGGATCATCAATATGTGTTCGCTCAATGGCGTGAACGCCCATATGGGGACGGTCGAATACAACAGTGCGAAAGAAGCACTGCGGGCTGCGACACGGACTGCCGCTCGTGAATGGGCGCCGCTGGGGATCACCGCCAATGTGATCTGTCCCGCCGCCATTTCGGCCTCGTTCAAAGCTGTTATGGCGCAGAACCCGGAGCTCGTCGCCACGGCCGGCAAGAGTAACCCGATGGGGCGAATGGGTGACCCGGAAACCGATATCGCCCCCGTCGCTCTCTTCCTGGCGAGTGAGGGCAGTCGTTACATGACCGGCAACACCTTGTTTGTCGACGGTGGCGGCCATATCAACGGCTCGAGCTGGAAGCCGGACCTCGATTGAGTACCCAATGATCCATGTGCGGGATGCGGTGATCGGCGATGTCGCGATGATCACCCAGATCCAGAACGCGGGCATCGCCACCACGACATCGGAGTATCGCGAGGAACCACATCCGCTCGACGAGCGCGAGGAATGGTTCGCGGCGCAGATCGCCGCTCGTCTGCCCGTGCTTGTTGCGGACGACGACGGCGAGGTCGTTGGCTTCGCCACATACGGCTCCTTTCGAAACAACGAGAAGTGGCCAGGCTTTCGCTACACGGTTGAGCACTCGGTGCATGTCGCTGAGGCCGGGTGGGGTGCGGGCATAGGGCGTCGGCTGATGGACGAACTCATCGCTCGAGCATTCGCGGCCGGCGTGCACGTGATGATCGGTGCCGTGGATGGATCCAACGTTGGGTCGATCCGGTTCCACGAACGGATCGGGTTCGTCGAGCAGGGTCGCCTCGATCAGGTTGGATGGAAGAACGGCCGTTGGCTCGACCTTGTCTTCATGGCGAGGACGCTCACGGCATAAGTCAGCCAGCGTAGGCCTCGACGACGGGGGCGAGTTCGGCGGGCGTAGCGCCGTGCATGATCACGCCGTCACAACCGAGGGCCAGCTGGCCATTGATCGCCTCCGCACAGTCGGCGGCCGAGCCGGTCGCCATTGGAGCGAGCCACTCTTCGGGCAGCAAGGTCTTAATGTGTTCGAGCTGTTCGGTAGTTGCCGCGGCGTCGAGCGCGCCCCGGACGCTGTTGACCACATCGTCGGCGCGGAAGCGCTCGAGCACAGCCGGGTCCCAGTTGTTCGTGGACACCATGAGGTCGCCGTATCCCTGCAGGTAGGTAGCCAGACGGCCGACGGTCTTCATCAAGCGCCGTTCCTCGGGCACCTCGTCGGTGACTGTGGCGAAGCAGGACCAGACCTTCACATCGTCGGGATCTCGACCAGCATCAACTGCCGCGTTCTTCACGCTTTCGACGCACCGGGCGGTCGTCTCCTCGGTGAAGAAGGTGTGGAGGACTACCTGGTCGAAGCAACGACCGCCGAGCGCGAGAGAGTTGGGGCCGAACGCGGTGAGCCCCAGCGGTAGGTGCTCATCGAGTTCGCCGGAAATGTGCAGCAGCGGGAACTTCCCGGCGGGGCCGTCGTGACCAAAGATCACCTCGCCGCGAAAGAGGCGACGCATGAGCCCGGCGAAGTCTTCCATCTGCGCCGTGGTGATCGGGCTGATGCCGTAGGCGTTTTGCACGGGCCGCACGCCGCGGCCGAGTCCGAGAAGGAACCGACCACCGGTGAGTGACTGCATTGTCCGGGCATAACCCGCCGTGACCATCGGGTGACGGGTGTTGTGGTTCGTTGCCGCGGTCGCGATGCCGATGCGTTCCGAGACGGCACCGGCCGCGCCCGAGAGCGTGGCGGCCTCCTTCTTGTCGAAGCGTTCGGAGATGAACGCCCACCCAAGGTCGAGCGCTTCACCGGCCTGTACCTCGTCGACGAGGTCGCGAGACGACGCGGCCTGGCCGGCCAGGGTGTAGAAGCCGAGTTCGGGGAAGCGGGGCGAAGGCATGACGCGGATCCTATTTCGCTGGCCGATCTTTGGCATGCTCGCACGATGGTGCATAACGGAGCGGGGCCTGCGGGGGCGGGAGGCGGTGTTGCCCGCCGCGAGCTGTGGTCCGTCGTGCGGCGACTGCTCGTCCCGGTCTATTTGCCGTGGACCGCGGCCACCCTCGGCGCCGGCGTCCTCTTGCCCGTCCTCCCCGTTTACCTCGAAGAGTCCGGCCTCTCACTCTCGCTAATCGGTGTCGTCACTGCGGCTGCCGGTCTTGGTTCCGCCCTCGGTGGCATCCCGGGCAGTGCGATTTCTGAACGTCGCGGCACCGATGCGCTCCTTGTGGTGGCGCTCACGATGTGTGCGGTGTCGACGGCGCTACTCGGGCTGACCACGGCGGTGATCGTGCTCGTTGTGCTGCGAGTGGCGTACGGCCTCGGATTCGCAGGCATCACTCAGTCGAGACAGGTGGTGGTGGCGAGCGGGGTCGAGCCCGGACTGCTCGGCCGCGTCAACTCGCTTGTCGGCGGCATGCACCGACTGGCCTTCGTCATTGGTCCGGTCGTGGGCGGCGGGGTCTACAACACGTGGGGTGCGAACCCCACCTTCATTCTTGCCGGCGCGCTGACGAGCGTGGGTCTCCTGACCCTTTCGCTTCCTGGCGGGCGAGACCGTCATCCCGTGGCCACTGAAGCCAACCGGATACGAATCGGCGCCTCGCTCTGGCAGCACCGCCGTCGGCTCTTCGTCGCGGCGCTGGGCCCGCTCCTGGTCGCGTCGGCGCGGTCAGGGCGGCACGTGGTTGTCCCTCTGATCGGCGACGACCTCGATCTGAATGCGGCGTCGATCGGCCTCGTGGTCGCGGTGGGCACCGCCGCCGACTTCATGCTCTTTCCCGTGTCGGGCTGGTTGATGGATCGGCACGGACGCCTCGCCTCCATGGTGCCGGCGTTCTCGTTGATGGCCTTTGGCATGCTCCTGCTGTCGTTGGCGGACTCGGTGACCGCGGTGGTTGTCGCGGGCATCGTCATGGGTCTTGGCAACGGGCTGAGCGCGGGCACGATGCTCACCCTCAGCACCGATCTCGCGCCCGCCGATGAGCCGGGGCCGTTCATCGCCGGCTTCCACACGGTGTCGGGAGCGGGCACAATCATTGGACCGTTGATGGTCGGCTGGATCGCCGATGCCGTCGGATTGGGGGCCGCCGCCTTTGCGCTGGCGGTGTCACTCGCGGCGGGTACCGCATGGATTGCGTTCGTCATCGGTGAGACCGGCAAGGAAAGAGCGGAGAAACAATGAGCGACGGTGATCTTGTTCGGCCCGATTGGGTGCGGCGCCTCAATCTGTTCGGGTCCGCCGTGGGCGACCCGGCGCTGCTCGTCGGGTTGGATCCCGACGAGCTTCTCGAAGCGGCCCGCACGTCAACCGGTCTGTCGGACTTCGGTGACGATGACTGGCAGCCCGCGTTCCGGGCGGTTGTCGGCGCCATGGAGCGCAATGCCGAGCTCACGGTGATCGGTCGGCTCTCCGCTCGCGGCGAGTTGATCCGCTGCCTGCAGACCCGACTGCGGCTGACCGCGCATTGGTCGAAACGCCCTGAGATTCTGACGGCCGCCGTAGTGGCGCCGCTCTTTGTGCTTGGCCCACCTCGCACCGGCACGTCGATTCTCTTGGAGTTACTCGCGCTCGATCCGAACCTGAGGCCGGTCCTGGCTCATGAGGCCCATTTCCCGTTGGGTCCGCTTCCTGGCATCGAGGCAAGCGCCGTGGAATGCAGCGAACCCGAGCAAGAGTTCTGGGCCGACATCCAGCCCGAATTCATGACCATGCATGAGCTTCGGAGCGACCTGCCGTGTGAGTGCGTGCATTTCTGTTCACCCGAGTTCCACTCGTGGCATTGGCCCATGATGCACGCGCTCGGCGACGTCGACGGTCTAGGTCAGGGCGCCGGAATGCCGGAGATATACGCGTGGCACAAGCGGTTCTTGCAGACCCTGCAGGATCGCGACGGCATACCACAGAGCTTCCTGCTGAAGTCGCCGGCTCATCTGGGATCGCTTGCCGAACTGCTGTCCGCCTATCCCGACGCTCGACTGATCCACACCCATCGTGATCCGCTGAAGTTCGTCGGGTCCAGCGCCAACCTCACGGCGACTCTCCAATGGATGCGGGGCACGAGCCTCGACAAGACCGGGCGCGGGCCACTGATGTCGCTGGCGTATCAGCTCATGTTGGGAATGGTGATGGCGCAGCGGGACAGCGGTGTCGTCCCGGCGGGCCAGATAGCCGACCTGCATTTCCAGGAGCTTTTGGCTGACCCAGTCGACGCAATCAGTCGTGCGTATGACCATCTCGGTATGGAACTTCCCGCGGAAATGCACGAAGCCGTACCCGCCTACCTCGCGAGCAAACCCAAGGGGAAGTTCGGTCCCCATCGATACGACCCGGCGTCGTTGAGCCTTGATGAAGCCGGGCTCCGCTCCGAGTTTGCCGACTACATCAACCGTTACAACGTGGCGCTCGAAGACTGAGTAGTCAGTGTCGAACGACGGCGAGGTAGCCGTCGGCCACCGATGGTGTCACCGTCGTGGCGATGACCGGGTATTCGAGCGGTGCCAATGGTGAAACTCGGGGTCATCACAACTCGATGGAGAAGCCAATGCCAATGGCCGCGAGCAGGGCGACTATGTGGACCCACCGCACCATGTGCCATCGAAGCGGGCGCGATTCCAAGCCTGGTCGTGGCGGCGTTGGCGGCAGTGTTGACGAGGGCTGTGATGAAGAGGGAGCGAGTGACGGCAAGTGCGCCTCCTTCCTCCTCTATCGAGTGGTGCCCCGCGAACGGTTCACGACTTCGACAGATTCATAGGAAACGGCGCCCGCGAAGCGAGCGAGCAGAGCGGCGGCCTGACCGCGGGTGACGGTCGCGTTCGGTGCGAACTTGGTCGCCGAGATGCCGGTTGTGACTTCGCTGGCCGCCGCCCATCGAACGGACGACGTCTGCCAGCCTGCGGTGAGGTCGGTGAACGGCATCGAACCGTTCGTGATGGGTTCATCAACAAGGCGCCATAGGAAGGTCACGAACTCGGCGCGGGTTGCGGGCGCATTTGGTGAGAAGCGATCAGCCCCCGTGCCGTTCGTGATGCCAAAGCGGGCCATCCAGCGAACCGCGTCGGCGTAGTAGGCGTTGCTGGGTACATCGGCGAAGGTGGGCGCTTCGCTCGGCGGCGTTGGTGATCCCACAAGACGCCAGATCAGAGTTGCGGCTTGCGCTCGGGTGAGTGACGCATCAGGGTCGAAGCGGCTGGCGCTCACGCCGGTTGTGACGCCATTGCCGACCAGCCAGGCGACTGGCTCGCGTTGCCAGCTAGCGGTGACGTCGGTGAAGCCCGCGAGGGTACGGTCATCGGTCCAGCACGGGACTGTCCACAGCCCGAATTCGATCGCGTCGCACTCGGTAGTGCTCGACGAAGACGGCGCCGGTCTCGCCGGTGTCGGAATCGATGAGGGTTCGAAGTCGAGGTCGATCACGCAACTCGAGTAGCGATAATCGGGCTGTGTCACGCCGTGCAGCTGCACGCCGCTGATAGTGATCTCGTAGCACTCGTAGCACTCGTAGCACTCGTAGCACTCGTAGCACTCGTCGCCGTCGACGGGTTCGGGGGCGATGCGGTCGCCGGGATTCTCGGATTGAATGCGGTCGAGGACCTGAACCCGAATGGCTCCGAGCGAATCCGTTACCGTCACCGAAGCAGCCGAGAAGTCGCCACTGAACAGGCTGAACGACCAGCGTCCCCAGGTGGTTTCTGCGGGCACGTATCCGGCGGGTAGCCAGGCAACAAAATCTTGTCTCTCGCGAACGCCGGGACGGGCACCCCATACGTTGTCATCGAAGACATGCAAGGTTTTGGCCGCGTGGAAGCCGTTGCCGCCGTCGACGTCGACGTCGACGTCGACGTCGCCGGAGCCCACTTCGAGGAGCTGCGGGTAGAGGAGGGTGCACCGGTGACCCACTGAGTGGTTGTTGCTTCGCAGATCGCGGACATACGCGTCGATTGCTCGGATGCCGCTTACGCCCAGGGCGAGGTTACTGTTCCCGGCGGCGTCGTCGCCGGTGGGGGTGTGGCAGGCCCAGCCAGCGACGGGCTCATGTGAGAGGGAACCTTGGGCAGCCATCATCTTTGATGCCTGTTGGGTCGCACTCGAGTAGGCCGACCGCTCGCTGACGGGGCCGACACCGGCCATCGCTCGATACCAATTCAGCCGTTGGACGACGCTGTCGCGGTACTCCTGTGGGGTCGTACCTGGTATGCAGGTAGCCGGGTCGCCGTTCTAGCCAGAAGCGGGTTCGACGCGGTCGAATTCGGCGAGATATGCGTCTACGACCGCCGCTCGTTCGTTGGTATCGATCCACGGTGCTTCGGTGGCGCCGGCCGCGATCGGCGACTGTACGGCCGCGAAGATGGGAGTCAAGACTGCTGCTATCAGCACTGCACCGCGTCGACGCCCCGTAACCATGTTGGTGCTACGGCAGGTTCCCGGGGGGACTTGACCCCGAGTGGGTGGGCCATTCAGTTCATATCCAAGGTGACCCCTAGACTCTGGCGATGCCTGATTTACTTGAGATTCGCCCGCTAGGTGGAGCCCTCGGAGCGGAAGTTCGCGGACTTGCCGCTGGTCCGCCAACAGACGACATCGCCGATGCACTCTGTCAGTTGCTCGACACCCACTTGATGTTGGCGATCCCTGGTCTGCACCCCAGCCTCGCCGACCTGGTGTCATTAGGGCAGGTCTTCGGCGACCTCGAAGTTCACCCGTATCTTTCGAAGTCGGATGACTCGGTACCGGAGGTGTGTGCGGTCGATTCCGAGGAGTTGCCGAAGGCCGACCTCTGGCATACCGACGTGACCTTCTCCGAGGAGCCGCCGACTGCGGCGTTGCTACACATGGTCGAGTGTCCACCGTTTGGTGGTGACACCATGTGGATCAATACTCACGAGGTCTACGACACGCTGAGCGAGCCGATGAAGGCGATGCTCGAAGGTCTCACCTGTTTCCATGACGACGGCGGCCAGGGCGGTCGGAAAGCCGAGCATCCGGTCGTGCGCGTGCACCCCACTACCGGCCGCAAGGGCTTGTTTGTGAACAAGCAGTTCAGCCGGCGGATTCCCCAGCTCAGCCGCGCCGAGTCTCAGATGATGTTGGTCCATCTCTTCCGTTGGCAGGAGCAGGTAAAGTTCAGCTGTCGCTGGCACTGGTCGGCGGGCGATGTCGTGATCTGGGACGAACGTTTCACGCTGCACTCAGTGGTCGACGACACGAAGGAGCGTCGTCTCCTCCGACGAGTTACCGCCCTCGGCATGGCGCCTACCCCGGCCACAACCGACGCCGACTGGCCAAAGCACGAAGAGAACAAGATGGCGTCGTCGGGCTACTTCGGCATCGGCGGATACGAGTTCTGATGCTGAGCGATCCAGATCGCCACGGTCTTGATGCCGCGATCACCGAGGCGCGCGCTGGCCGCGCCGAGGGCGGGATTCCGATCGGTTCTTCCTTGATGGTCGACGGCGAAATTATTGGCCGCGGCCACAACCGTCGAGTGCAGCAGGGGAGCGTTGTGCTCCATGCTGAAATGGACTGTCTCGAGAACGCTGGGCGTCTCCCGGCATCCGCTTATCAACGCGCCACGCTCTACACCACGCTCTCACCCTGCGATATGTGCACCGGCGCGGCATTGCTCTATGGAATCCCGCGAGTGGTAGTCGGCGAGAACGTCACCTTCATGGGCGGCGAGAGCCTGCTGCGCGAACGCGGTGTCGAGGTGGTCCTCGCCGATGACGCGGAGTGCGTCGCGATGATGCGTGACTTCATCGAGGCCGAACCGGTCCTCTGGAACGAAGACATCGGCGTCGAAGATTCTTAGGCGCTCCATCCTTTACGGGATGACGCCCAGCTCTCGGTAGCGCTCAACGGCGTCGGCTGGTCGGCCGGCGATGATGCCGTCAATATCGAACTCGAGCAGCGACTCATAAAAGTCGGCGTTTTCCTGGGTGGACGCATCGTTGGGCCAGACCCAGATGTCGAGGCCTTCGTCTTCGGCCTTTTCGAGGAAGCCCGGGATGGTCAGGACGTCGAGTCCGTCGAACTGCGGCGGCACCTGGAGAATTCGGTGTGAATCGAGAAGCGGGATCCCGCCGAGAAACCAGTCAGTCAAGGCGCTGGTGCCGGGACTGGTGGCCACGTCGGGTGCCATCTCGTGGAACGCGGCGATGATGTCGTCGTTGAACGACACGACGATGACGGAGTCCGTGCGGTCGAGTCGTTCGATCGCGTCGGCGAGCGCTTGGGCGCCTTCGAGCGCGAACGTCATGTCGGATTCGCCGTCGTCGCCCCGCGGGATCTTGATCTCGACATCAAGCACGTGATCGGGAAAGGAGGTGGCGATTGCCTCGAACGTCTCAACCCGAAAGTCGTCGGGGCTGTAGCCCGCCGGTGCTTCGACGTCGCCGGAGCGAACGCCTCGATAGATGTAGTCCTCGTCGGGAAGGTCGAAGTTGCCCCACTCGCCCGACCACCAATAGCCGCTGTCGAGCGCCTGCATCTCATCGTATGTCAGGTCGCGCACCCGGCCGCTGGCCTCGGTGGTGCGGTCGACGGTGTCGTCGTGTTGCACCACTAGCACGCCGTCGGCGGTGAGCTGCACGTCCATCTCCAACACTTCGGTGCCGGTGACCGCAGCTTCGCGGTAGGCGAACATCGTGGAGTGCGGCCACGTCTGGTCGCCGCCGGCGTGAGCGATCACGACCGGCCGGTCAAGGCCGAAGAGTTCGTCGACGGTGCTAGCTCCGGGGGTCGGGATGGTTGGAGCGACAGTGGTTGGCGCGACGGTGGTTGGCGCCGCCGTGGTTGTTGAAGCCTCAGTCACGGGCGCCACCGTGGTTGTGGTGGGGTCGGCGACTGTGTCGGCGGACTGGTCGTCGCCGCAGGCCGAAGCGATCAGGGTGCAAGCAAAGAGGGTGGAGACGAGTCGACACATCCCCAGACCGTAGTCAGGAAGAGGGTTCGAGGTCGACGCCGAGCGGGCATGGCCTGACGGTGGCTGTGGAAGGGTGTTTGACCATGAGCGAGCGCGACGATCATTCGCCGGCCGAATGGCGCGACTTGAACCACGCGTGGTGGGAGGAGCAGGCTGCGCTTCATTCAACGTCGCTGTTGTATCGAGAGGGTGGGAGCGGTCTCGAAGCCTTTGAGTGGGAAGACCTTGGTTCGGTCGAGGGACTGCAGGTCGTGCATCCGCAGTGTCACATCGGCACCGATACCGTCTCGCTTGCCGAGTGTGGCGCGTCGACGGTCGGCATCGACTTCTCCGCCGCGGCGATCAAGGTCGGCCCGACCCTCGCCGAACAACGTGAAGTTGGTGAAACGGAGTGGATTGTCGGCGACGTCTACGACGCAGCCAAGTCAGTTGAAGGCCGCACCTTCGATCTCGTCTACACGGGGAAAGGAGCGATCTGCTGGCTCCCCGACATGCAGCGGTGGGCCGAGGTGATGTGGGCGCTTTGCCGCCCTGGAGGCCGTTTCTACCTCTCAGAATTTCATCCGTTGGCGGATCAGCTGCATGACGACAACACCACGTTTACCCGCCCCTATTTCCCCACGGGAGGCGATCTCTTCGTCGAACTGGGGAGCTATGCGGCTCGCGACGCAGTGACGACCAACAACATCATCGTGGACTTCCCCCATCCGCTCTCCGAGGTCATGCAGGCGCTCCTCGATGCGGGGTTTCAGCTGCGGAAGATGCGGGAGTTCCCGTTCACTGTCTCAAAGCGCTGGCCTTGGATGGTCACCGACGGCGACGGAGTCTGGCGATTCCCGCCCGACCTTCCTGAGTTTCCGCTGATGTATTCGCTGTTGTTCGACAAGCCCGAGTAAAGCGCTGCTGCACTTTGGCGGCGAAGTCGCTAATGGAGGTGAGCGGCGAGAAACGTTGACGTGCGTGCCCATGCGGCGGCGGCGGCATCGGGGTTGCTGAACATCGGGTTGTGATGGTTGTCGAACGCGTGGCCCGCGCCGTCCTGCACCAGGATCTCGACGTTGCTCATGTCGGCGGTCGCGGCTTTGAGCGCCGCGACGTCTTCGTTCGGAAGGAACGCGTCGGCGCCCCCAAAGTGGAACTGGATGGGACAGCTGATCGACGCTGCCTTATCGAGGTTTTCGCCGATCATCGAGCCGTAGTACGACACGGCGCATGCGGGTTCGTGGGCGGCCGCGGTGAGATAGGTCATCGAGCCACCGAAGCAGAAGCCCATGATGCCGACAGGTCCATTGACCTCGTCCCGCCCGGCCAGGTGAGCGAGGGCCGCGCCGAGATCCCTCACGCCGTCGGCCGGATCGTGTTGGCCCGCCACTTCGAACGCGGTCGGGAGATCGTCGGGCCCCGTAGCCTCGATGCAGAAGTTGTCTTGGATCCGCCAGTACATATGCGGCGCGACTACGACGTAACCCTCACCGGCCAGACGCTCGGCGACGTCGCGGATGTAGGCGTTGACGCCGAAGATCTCCTGGACAAGAACCACACCCGGACCGTGGCCGCCTTCGGGCACACAGAGGATGGCAGGAACGTCGCCATCGGGACCGGCGAAGGTGATGTCTGTCATAGTCGTCATGGCGAAATTCTGGCACAACGATGGCCTCAGCTCGCGTTCAGACGGGTCTGACTCCGATGGATCGACAGCCGTTTTCGAAACGCGGGATCGGTCCGTGCCGCGATGGCAACGACGCCGAGAAGGATGAACGTCCGGACACGCGCCCAGGGGAATCAGATGAGATACGCCCCCCGTGCCACCGCGCCGGCGGCGAGATAGAAAACGACGAAACGGAATCGGCCGAGGTGGTCCTCGATGTTGGTGCCAAAGACCCACAAGAAGATGAGGTTGCCAACGAGGTGGACCCATCCACCCTGTAAGAACATTGAGACCACAACCGCGAGCCACGCCGACTTGTCGGGAAATAGTTGCTGACAGTCGGCCCCGGACTCGCCCGCGTGGCCGAGCGTTGGATAACGACAAACATGGCGATGCAGCCGATCATCAGCAGGACCGTCACGATCGGCGCCCGCAGCGCCGGATTCTCGTCTCGGAGCGGAATCACGCGACCCCGGGTTTAGTCGACCGTAGGTGTCGTCGCGTCGCGGCCGGAGGCATGATGGTTCTTCGTCGACAACGGGAGCCCGTAATGGACATCGATCGCCTCACCTCTCTCTTTGGTCTGGAAGGACGTCGAGCCGTCGTCACCGGCGGGAGCCGGGGAGTCGGCCGCATGATCGCTGAGGGCCTGCTCGACGCCGGCTGCGAGGTAATCATCACCGCTCGCAAAGTGGAGCAGGTCACGCAGGCCGCCGATGAGATGTCCGCGAAGGGAACCGTCATCGCCGTGCCAAGTGATCTCTCCACCGATGATGGAATCGAGCATCTTGCGAACGCCGTCGCCGAGCGCTGGGATTCGCTCGACATCCTCATCAACAATGCCGGCGCGTCTTGGGGCGAGAAGATTGAGAGCTACCCGACCAGCGGGTGGGACAAGGTGATGAACGTCAACGTGAAGGGTGTGTTCTTTCTCACCCAGAAGCTTCTTCCACTTCTGCGGGCCGCAGCGTCGCCGGAGCATCCTGCTCGGGTGATTAACACCGGTTCGGTCAACGGACTCACACCGCCCGACAGCAATGCGTTCGCGTATTCCTCGTCGAAGGCCGCGGTGCACATGCTCACGAAACATCTTGCGAAGGAGCTGGCGCCGGACCACATCACCGTGAATGCCATCGCTCCGGGCCCGTTCGACTCCGCCATGATGGCTTTCGTCCTCGACGACCCGTCGTCACGCGAGTCGATGGCTCGTGGTGTACCGCTCGGTCGAGTGGGTAAACCCGACGACATGGCGGGGGTGGCGATCTATCTCGCCTCGGCCGCGGCCTCCTACGTGACCGGAGCGATCGTGCCGGTTGGCGGCGGCCTGTCGACTATCGCCAAATAGCGCTCCGTGAAGATAGGTGCCCGATTGATTGGGGAGCGGCTCCCGCGCCACTGGAATCGGGGCGTCGGCGGGCACGCCGTTTTCTTCGAGATGACGTCGAATGACGCGGGGACAAGAAGCCAGACGAGTGTTAGTAGGCGTTTGATCGTCATTGGCCGGCTCCGAGTGACTCGGCCACTACCGCGAGGATGGTGGTCTCGAGGTCGCGGGGCTCGCCGCTTTCGGTGACCAACACGACCTGCACGCCGGAGACGTCGTTGACGTATCGGACGAGGTCACCGGTTTGCAGCGAGACCGACTCCCGGCTCCATCCGTCGACGAGAGAATGTCCGTCGAGGCGCCATTCGGGTTCGACTTCGTAAATCACGAGATGCGACGTCGCGTCGTAGGTGTTGCCGTTTGGCACCACAACGATCGACGTTGGGTCCAGCGAGTCGAGGTTACGCCAGAAGATTTGGACGTCATCGAAATAGACGGGGTCCCACGCAGGAACCTGTCCATCGACGAACTCGCCGTCGGCGTCGAGGTCGAAGGTCCACTGGTCGAACGAAAGTGGCTGTCGAAATCGTTCTGCGCGCGTGGGGACGGTCAATGGCGGCCCCACCGCGCAGCCGGCCGCCGGCGGCACTTCCGGCGTTTCGACAAAGGCGCCGATGATGTTGATGGCGCAGCTGCCCTCATCGGAGTCGTGAGATGCGCCCGCGAACCGCACGAGCCGTGCGTTGGGGAGTTCGCTGGCCAGCGATTCGGCCCACCATTGAGGAGTGATTGGATCGAGCGCGCCTGACAACAACAGGGTGGGGGTCTCCCACGTGACAACGTCGTTTTCATGCGCGGGTGTCTCCGCGTGATCCCATGAGTCGCAGATCGTCAAAGCGTCGCGGCCATTGAGCGACGGCGCGGCGTCGGTCGCGTTGAGAAACGGGTGGTCGATCTGGCGGTTGAGTTGGTCGGGCGTTGTGAAGCGAGCTTCATCGGCGCACTGCACGAGAACAAAGGGGGCGACATCGACGCTGCTGAACACGCTTGTCGCGGCAAGGCGGCGAAGGCGACGATCGTCTCCGTCTCTTTCGTCGATCAGTAGATCGGGGATGCTGACGGCGTCGGATCCTACATAGACAAAGTTGTGGATGCCGTTGAGGAGGTCGGTGCCGGCAAAGTGCAACGCCCAGCTCCCAATCCCGCTTCCGAGCGTGAAGGAGAGTGGCCGTTCGTCCAACCGGGAAACCAGGTCTTCGAGCGCTCGCCACGGATCGGGAAGGGCGTCGTTACAGGCCTGGGTGTTCGCGCATGCGGTGAAGACGTGGTCGAGGGAGGCTTCGAGCGATTGCGGGATTGAACCCATCAGATTCTCTGCAATCGGATAAACGCCGCTGAGGGTGACGGACCGAATTCCTGCGGGGTTGTCGCGGATTACCGTTTGGGCGGTCCGGGTGCCGCAGGACGAGCCGTGAAGGTTGTAGGTCTGCACGCCGAGCGCCCACATGAGGTCGACCAGGTCCTGCGCGTTGGCCGCGCTGGAGTAGGCAGTCAGATCGACGCCTCGTCGTTGGGCGAGGCGGTCGGCGCATTTGGCGAGCGCGGTGAGGAAGGGCGCGGCGAGTTCGTCGTGGGGGGCTGGCTCTTCAAAGAACGCGTCGGTGCTGGTGGTCGCCTCGGTGCACGCCGGCAACTTTGTTGACCGGCCACCACCCCGCTGGTCGTACAAGATCACGTCGCGATGTTCGATGTGAGGGGCAACGATCGAGTCGTACCAATAGTCGGCATCGTCGAGGATGGACCCGCCCGGCCCGCCGTGGAGATAGACGACGGGGTCATTCTGGAGGTCCTCCTCGTCGCCCGTGGCCACGAAACGAGCAAAGGCGATTTCGACGGTGTAGCCGGCGTCGGCGCCCCGGCCCGGTAATTCGATCCGGCCACAACGGGCCGGCGCGAGATTGTCGATGTCGAACGGGCAACCGAATTGTTCGATTCCTGCTGGTGCTGTGGCCCGCTCAACGATGCCATTTCCCGGGTTGGCGGCGGGGGTGCGGTCGACCTCCAGCCCGAAAGGGTCTGGGTCGTCGAACTCGTCCTGGACCAACGGTGTGGCGTTGAAGCTCTCGAGGCTTTCGTCGATGAGCGCACGCTCTTCGAAAGATGTGGACGCACAACTGCTCGCGATCACGGCGCTGATCGCGAGCAGGGCTAACGCGGCGCGGGAGATGTGTGGCGGGCGCCGCATCGCGACCACACTATGTGTCGGTACCATTCCGGCGGTGACCAGCTCCCCTGAGACCTCGCTGCAAGCCGTCGAATCGCTGCGCAACGTCGCCATGATCGCCCACGTCGACCATGGCAAGACCACGCTCGTTGATGCCTTGCTTCGCCAAGCGGGTGCCTTCCGTGAAGGCGCCGTGCTCAAGGACCGGGTCATGGACTCGATGGACCTCGAGCGCGAGAAGGGCATCACGATTCTTGCCAAGAACACGGCGATCCGCTTCGGTGATGTAAAGATCAACATCGTCGACACGCCCGGCCACGCCGACTTTGGCGGCGAGGTTGAACGCGCACTCACGATGATTGATGCCGTGGTGCTGCTCGTCGACGCGTCGGAGGGCCCGCTGCCCCAGACTCGTTTCGTGCTGCGCAAGGCGCTCGCTCGTCGCCTTCCCGTCATTTTGGTCATCAATAAGATCGATCGGCCCGACGCTCGTATTTCCGAGGTCGTCGACGAGGTCTACGAACTCTTTCTTGATCTCGACGCCGATGAAGAGCAGATCGATTTCCCGATCGTCTACACCGTGGCGCGTGAGGGTCTGGCCACAATGGACCCCGACGTGCCCGGCACCGACATGCAGCCGCTCTTTGATGTGATTCTCAGCACCGTGCCCCCGCCGCGGCACGACCCCTCTCACCCCATGCGGGCCTGGGTCACCAACCTCGACTCATCGCCGTATGTCGGTCGAATCGCCATTTGCCGCATCGAACACGGCACGGTCAAGAAGGGCCAGGCGTTGGCCTGGTGCCGTGAAGACGGCACGATCGCGAGTGCTCGAGTCGGCATCCTCACCGTCACCGAGGCGTTGGATCGAGTCGAAGTCGAAAGCGCTGGGCCCGGCGAACTCATCGGTATCTCCGGCATCGACAATGTGACGATCGGTGAGACGCTGGCCGATCCCGAGGATCCGCGACCCTTCCCGGCGATCACGGTCGACGAACCCACGCTGTCGATGACGATAGGTGTCAACACCTCGCCGCTCGCGGGCGAAGACGGCTCGAAGCTGACCGCTCGCCAAATCAAGGCCCGTCTCGACACTGAACTCATTGGCAACGTTTCGATCCGGGTAAACGACACCGAGCGCTCCGACACCTGGGAAGTGCAGGGACGAGGCGAGCTCCAACTGGCAATCCTGGTCGAGACGATGCGTCGCGAAGGCTTTGAGCTCTCCGTCGGCAAGCCGGCCGTGCTCACCAAAGAGATCGACGGCACGATTCACGAGCCAACCGAACGGCTCACGATCGACGTCCCGGAAGAACACGTCGGGTCCGTCACGCAGCTGCTCGGCGAACGCAAGGCCAAGATGGCCGACATGAGCAACCACGGCACCGGCTGGGTGCGGCTCGACTATGTCGTTCCCGCTCGGGCGCTCATTGGCTTCCGTACCGAGTTCCTCACCGAAACCCGGGGCACTGGCCTCTTGCACCATATTTTCGATGGTTATGTGCCATGGGCGGGCGAGATTCGCAGCCGCACGAAGGGCAGCATCATTGCCGACCGCACCGGCGAGACTACGGGCTACGCGATCGCAGCTCTGCAGGAACGATCCGCGCTGTTCGTTGGTCCGGGCGTGAAGGTGTACCAAGGCATGATCGTCGGCGAGAACCCTCGCAACGAAGACATGGATGTCAACATCGTCCGCGAGAAGAAGCAGACCAACATCCGTACGCAGTCGAGCGACGACACCATCCGTCTCACGCCACCCAAGCTGTTCTCGCTTGAGCAGGCGCTCGAGACGATCGCCGATGATGAGTGTGTCGAAGTGACGCCCGCGACGGTCCGCATGCGCAAGACCATCCTGGATGCCACCGGCCGAGCCCGCATGGCCAAGAAGATGAAGGCCCCGCGCGACAACTAGCTGCTATTTACGAACGCGCTATTTACGAATCACGAGTGTGTTGCCGATTCGGTCGCTCACGCTGCGTCGCTGGTCGTCGTTGGCGATCATGATCGTGCCGGCGATTGCCACGCCGAGCCAGACGAGGACACCGAGAAACGGGACGATCGTGAGTGCCCACGGCACAACGCGTAAGGTGGAGGGACCGTAGGCCGGTGGACCCGTACCGTCGAGTTCGGTGACCCGAAGTCCAAGGGCGAGCTTGCCGGGCGATCCGCCCTTCGTCGAGACCAAGAACACGGTGAGCGCGAGATAGCCAAGCATGGCGATGTAACCGCCGGCGCCGTTGGTGGTAGAGAACTCGAAGCCGTCGTCAGTGGTCGACGTTGTTTCTGCGAACGGAATGGTGAACGCGATGATCAGGATGAACAAGATCAGCCCGTCGATGAGGACCGCACCAATACGGACGCCGATGCTGGCCGCGTTGGTGGCCGGGAGACCGATTCCGGGCGCGGGCGCCGCTGTGGATGAGGGCGGCGGGATCGGGCCGCCCACCCATTGGGTGCCATCCCACTGACGGACGAGCCCCGGAGGGTCACCCTCTGCCTGGTAGTAGCCGGGTGGGATATTGCCGTTGGCATCGGGAGTCGGAGTGGTCATGAGTCGGCCTTATGTCGCGAATTTGACAGCTGATCAGAGCCGATCGCGATAAACGACGCGGGTACCAGCGACCCGATCGTAGGGGCTGCGCCGCTCCGGATCGGTGTTCACCCACACAACACTGAGAACAACGACGACCATCGAAAGGACGACGCCGATTAATGGAATGGACCCGATCAGTCCGGGAACCATCCGAAGGAACCCCCGCCCGACGCCCGGTGGGGTGGTGGTGCCGTCTTCTCGGGTGATCCGCAAGCCGAGCATGAGCTTGCCCGGCGTGCCGCCAGCCAGCCCAGCGAGAAGCGCCCACGCGACCATGATGATGAACCCGCCGACAACGAGCGAAGCGGGCACTTCGGTGGTGACTTCATCGGCCGGTACGCCCGCATCGACCTGCTCGAGGATGTCGCTGAACCACGGGATGATTACTGGGAGCAGCAGAATCATGCTGATAACGCCGTCAAGCAGGGTGGCGCCGATGCGCACCCAGACACGCGCATAGCGGCTGTCGGACACCTTCCCCGGGCCGATGTAGCCCGGTGGCGGGGGCATTGGTTCGCTTGTCCAGCGCGTGCCGTCCCAGTAGCGAACGGTGCCCGCTGGGTCGCCCTCGCCTGGATAGAAACCCGGTGGGGTTTCGCTCACCCGAGCCTCACGGGGAGATGCTTCAGCGAGTTGTTGAGGTTGGATTGCTGGCGCCGGGGTTCGCCCACCAGTTCAATTGATGACCAACGGTCGAGAACTTCCTCGAAGAACACGCGGCCCTCAAGGCGAGCGAGGTGCACACCCAAGCAGAAGTGGGTGGCGTAACCAAACGAGAGATGGTGGTTCGGGCTACGCGTGATATCGAACGTTTGCGGATCGTCGAACACGGCTTCATCCCGGTTGGCCGACGTGTATATCATCGCGACCTTGTCGCCGGCCGCAATTTGGGCGCCGCCGAGTTCGGTGTCGTCGAGGGCGGTGCGGCGGAAGTAGTGCAGCGGGTTCGCCCAGCGAAGGATCTCTTCGACCGCGGACGGGATCAGTGTTCGATCGTTGCGCAGCTTGGCCATCTGTTCGGGATGCTGCAGTAGCGCCAGTAAGCCACCGGACAGCATTGTGCGGGTGGTGTCGTTGCCGGCGGTCACGAGCTGCACGAAGAAGCGGCCGAAGTCGATGTCGGTCATGAAGTTGCCATCGAACTCGCCGCCGAGCAGCAGGTCGGTGAGGTCGCCTTGTTCGGGCGAGGCACGACGCTTGGCCGCGAACGTGATGCCATACATCGCCATATCGACGCTGGAGCCGCCGCGGTCGGCCGCCTCGGCGATGTCGGGGTCTTGGCCGCCGCTGTTGCGCTCGGCCATCGCATGAATCTCGGCCCAATCCTCGCGAGGTATACCCATGAGTTCACCGACGACCTGGCTCGGCAAGTGGGCGCACACGTCGTGAACGAACTCCACGTCGCCGCTTCCCGCCCGGTCCAGGATCTCCCGGGTGATGGTGCGTATCCGCTCCTCCATCCCGCCAATCACTCGTGCCTTGAACTCGGGTACCAGCGGGCGTCGATAGGACGTATGACGCGGTGGGTCCATTGCCAGCAACATGTCGCGCATTTGCTCGAGGCTCGATTCGTCGAGATCCTCGATCACCACGCCGCCCTCGCTGGCCGAGAAGATCTGCGAGTTCTTGGCGACGTGAACGACATCGGCGTGACGAAGGACCGCCCAATAGCCGGGCTCGCCATCCATCTCTTGAAACACGACCGGCTGGTCGCGTCGGAGCTGGGCGAACAGCTCGTGCGGTGGTCCGTCGACATAGGTTTCAGGGCGGTGCAGCGCGAGATCCATGGTGAACTCTTTAGCCCAGACGCCGCAGGTCGACCACAAAGATCAGGGTCTCGTTCGGGCCGATGACGCCGCCCGCACCAGATTGGCCGTAACCCATCTCGGGCGGGATCGTGAGGTGACGACGACCGCCGATCTTCATGCCTTGGACGCCCTGGTCCCAACCCTGGATGACTTCGCCGCCGCCGAGATTGAAGGAGAAAGTGTCGTTGCGGTTCCATGAAGCATCGAATTCGGCACCCGTGGACCAGGAGACGCCGACGTAGTCGACGGTCGCACGCATGCCGGCGCCGGCCACGGCACCTTCACCAACGACGAGATCTTCGATCACGAGCTCGCCGGGAGGCGAGCCTTCGGGAACGGTGACGGACGGCTTCTGATCAGTGCTCATCTTCGCAAGCTAATGGGTCTCGACTGTTGTCGCCTGGTTGGTGATTTGCAGAGGGCAGCCAAATTGGCCCGAGAGGCGTCGTGGCTCGGCGCGTTCATCGGCCACCTCGCCAGCGTTGGCCCGACTGTCTGGGGCCCTCCGGGCCGACTCTTCCAGCAACGTTGGGGAAGGGCCACCGGCGCCATACCCTCGATAGTCGGCCACACGCGGTGGTCATTCGGCTCGAGGAGGACGATGTCATGGCGACAGGACGATCCAGCTTCGCGAAGCGGCAGCGAGATATGGCCAAGAAGGCCAAGGCTTCTGCCAAACGCGACAGAAAGCTCGAGAAGGGCGACGAGGGCTACGAGGATGACCTTGAGGACGAGGTCGTTGACGATGGCCCCAAGCCCTCCAACGATCAAATCATGGAAAAGGTCGCCGATCTGCACCGCCGCTACGACGACGGTCAGTTGGATCTCGACTCGTTCGACGAAGAGCGGGCCAATCTGATGGCCCAGATCAGCGTCGATTAAGATTTAGCGGATCGTTTCCAGATCCGCACCATCAAAGAGCGGCGTAATTCCTGCTTCGTCGCGGTCGCGTTGGAGCTGCGAAGGGTCGGGGGTTGTCCGGGGCCCGTCGGCTAGGTCGAGGGTTGCTCGTAGGAGCCGCGCATCGCTTGAACTGTTGAGAAACAGGTCAGGGTCGGCAAGCACGAATTCAACTGCTCGAGCCCGAGTTGTCTCTTCGGCGATTGGCTCGTACCAAGCGAACCGTGGACCCTCGTGATCCGGCGTCCAACGGCGACGGGCGATCGACTTGATGGTCTGAACGGCAACACCATTGTTGGCGCACATTTCCCGAAGCAGTCCGACGTCTTCGACATACTCGGGGTAGTGGGCGACCAGCGAGTGGTTCCAGGGCACTAAAACCGAAGCAAAGGGGGCCTCGGCGAGGCTACGCAGGTGCATCCGGGCGATACGCAGACCGTGGCCCGTCACCCCCACGTGGCGGCAGAGGCCTTCGTCTCGGGCCCGAAAGAGTGCTTCTACCGCGCCACCCGGGGAGAACGCCGTTCGCCATTCGTCCTCTTCGACAAGATTGTGGAGCTGGATCATGTCGACATGGCCGACGTCCATCCGTTCGAGGCTGCGCTCAAGACTCGCTCGGGCCGCGACGCCATCTCGATCGCCGGTCTTGGTGGCAAGGAAGATGTTGTTTCGTTGGCGGGCGAGCCACGGCTTGAGCCGGTCCTCGGATTCGCCATAGCTCGCGGCGGTATCGATGTGGTTCACGCCGTACTCGGTGAGCATGTCGAGGGTTGTGGCCGCTCGCTCCGGCTTCATCCCGCCAAGTGCCGCGGCGCCGAAGATGATCCGACTCGACAGATGCCCGGTAGCGCCAAAGGGTGCTTGTTCAATCATCTGTAGTGTCCGTTCGTGCGAGGTTCTAGAGCGACACGCCGAGTCGGGCGAGTACGAGCGACCGTAGTTCGGGAATGCCCTGGCCCTTCTCGGCGCTGACCCAGCGGACGTCTTTCTTGTCTACGCCGAGCTTGGCGATGACATCGCTGCGGCGGCGAGGGCTCTTCGACGGCCGCACCTTGTCGGCCTTTGTCGCGACATAGACGATGGGCCGCTCGAGGTGCTGGAGCCATTCCACTGTCTGAAGGTCGAGCGGGGTGGGGCCGATTTCGCCGTCGATGAGGAGCAGAACTGCCGCGAGGTTCTCTCGCTCTTCGATGTAGCCAGCCAGCATGGCTGCCCACCTTTGTTGCTCTGTCTTGGAGACGCGCGCGTAGCCGTAGCCGGGCAGGTCCATCAGCCACCGTCCACTGTCTTCGGTGCCCACTTCAAACGCATTCAGGAGGCGTGTGGCTCCCGGTGTCTTCGATGTCTTGGCGAGTCCCTTGTGTTGGGCGAGCGCGTTGATCAGCGAGGACTTGCCGACATTTGAGCGACCCATGAGCGCAAGCTCGGCGTTTACAAACGGAAGGTCCTTCGAATCGGCGTAGGAGCGAAGAAATCGGAGCGGGAGCGGGCTGGCCACGACGCGACCCTATCGGCGTCTTTGCCTTGCCTCGGGCACTTTGTCTCCGGCCGAAGTCGAGCGAAAAGGTCGCCGCCGAGTGGTTTGGCTAGCAGTCGACTCCGACCTCGGTGTGGAGAGGAGCCACGGAGCGACGTTACGACGGCGGGGTACGGTCTCGCCATGTCGCATAAACTAAACGCCGCTGGCCGCTCCGTCGACGAGGTCATCGCCGACCTCGAAGCGAAGCGGGTGGACGATGTGAAGTGGGCCGACGGCCGCGCCTTTGGCATGGTCTACGACGGCGGCCCGAGCGTGCACGAAGCGGCGGAGCGAGCGGCAAAGCTCTATCTGCACGAGAACGCGCTGAACACGAAGGCGTTTCCTTCTCTGGGAGAGATCCAGAGCGAAGTTGTCGGGTGGACGGCTTCTCTCCTCAGCCACGATGCGGCCGCGGGCTTTCTCACGAGTGGCGGTACAGAGTCGATCCTCTGTGCGGTGAAGGCGGCGCGGGAACGAGCGAAGGCCGAACGGGGGGTCGAGGAGCCCGAGATGATCCTGGCGGAGAGCGCCCATGCGGCCTTTCACAAGGGCGCCCATCTCTTCGGCCTCAAGGTGCACAAGACGCCGGTGCTTGATGACTGGACGGCAGATGTTGATGCGATGGCAGCAATGGTGAATGACCGCACCGTGCTGGTTGTCGGATCGGCCCCGCAGTATCCGCAAGGAGTGATCGACCCCATCCCCGAGATCGCTGCGTTGGCCGCCGAAGCGGGAGCGAATTGTCACGTGGATGCCTGTATGGGCGGGTTCGTCCTGCCGTTCGTGGAGCGCCTCGGGCGCGAGGTCGCACCCTGGGACTTCCGGGTCGACGGTGTCACCTCGATCTCGGCCGACATCCACAAGCTCGGCTACGCCCCGAAGGGTGTGTCGGTAATCCTGCACCGGACCAAAGAGCTGCGTCGTTACCAAACCTTCGTCTTCGACGACTGGCTTGGTGGGTTCTACGCCTCGCCGAACTTGCAGGGCACCCGCTCGGGTCTCCCGATGGCTGCGGCCTGGGCCGTGATGCAGCACCTCGGTGTCGACGGATATGTCGAGCTGACTCGCCAGACCCTCGCCAATGCCGACGAGATGCGGGTGGGTATTGGGGCCATCGACGGAATCAGCGTGCTCGGCGACGGCCAATTCCACCTGATCGCGATCGCGTCAGACCCAGAAGCGGAACACCCGATCGATGTTTTTGCCCTCGGCGACGCGCTCGAACGGCGGGGCTGGTTCCACGATCGGCAAGGTCCGCCCGACTCGCTGCACTCGACGGTGTCCAACTCCAACACTGGTGTCATTGGCGACTATCTGCTGGCCCTGGCCGAATCAGTCGCCGAGGTCCGTGGCCAGTCGACTGATGACCGTTCGACCAACTACGCAACACTCGAGTAGCCGGTCGGTGCTTGGCGCTAGTAGCCGAGGTCGCGCCTTAGCTCGCTGAGCTGTTGATGTGTCTCGGCGAGGGCGGACTCAAGCGCATCCACCCTGTGTGAGAGTTCGGCGTCCGAATCAGAGACCGCGGCGGCCGTTGCTGGTTCAGCTGTCGGATCTGGCTCCCGTCGGAGTTCTGGCTCGGCTGAGGGCTCTGCAGCCAACGTGGTCGCGGTCGGTGTTGCGCTCGCCGCCCAGCGTTGATCGATGCGGGGTTCGCGTTCACCGGATTGGCGTTCGAGCCGAGCGACGAGTGGTTCTTCCCCTTGGGTGAGACGGTCGATGGCGGCGTCGACGGCATCGCGGTCGCCGGCCGGACCAGTTGTGTATCGCTCAGTTCGCGTGACGATCTCATTCAGGGTTTGTGGGCCGCGCAGCAACAGTGATGCGAGCACCGCGAGCTCATGGCCGTCGAGCCCGAGGGCTTCCTCGACCACGTGTTTGTGTTTGCCCACGCGATGCCCGCTGCCAGTGACAGTGCGGGCCAGCTTCAACTCGCGGAGCTCGATCATGAGCGCGTCGACCTGGTGTTCGCCGTAGTCGACCACAGGATCCCGATTGGTCGACTGGTTACATGCACTCCGGAGTGCGCTCGTCGTGAGCGGGTAGCTGTCGGGGGTCGTCTCGGCTTTCTCAATGAGACAACCAACAACTCGAGCCTGTTCCGCAGTGAGGTCCGCGGGTCTGACCCTAGTGATCGGGCCGGGCCGGGGTCGCCGGCGCCCCGTTCTTCGACGAACGGGTGTACCGGGCGATGGCCCGACCCCATACTGCGCCTATGACCACGATTGGATTTATTGGCCTCGGAAACATGGGCGGGCCAATGTGTCTTCGCCTGGTCGAGGTGGGTTACGACGTCATCGCGTTTGACCTGCGGGACGAAGCCGTTGCCATTGCGGTGGCCGGAGGCGCTCGGGCGGGTGACTCGGCGTTTTCGTGCGCCGAACAGGCGGACCTGCTGCTGACATCACTCCCGCGACCGGACCACGTCATCTCGGTGATGAGCGGTGAGGGCGGCGCGCTCGCTGCCCTCCGTCCTGGATCGATCTGGGTTGATCTCACCACGAACCGAAAGGAGCTCGTGTTGGAGATGGCCGCTGAAGCCCCCGACGGTGTTCACGTTGTTGACTCCCCCGTCACGGGAGCGGTTGACGGCGCCCGAAACGGCAAACTCACGCTCTTCGTGGGCGGCGATGATGCCGACCTCGATCGTGTGGTTCCGGTGTTGGAACACATGGGGCTCGTGATCCGCAGTGGCGGGCTCGGTGCCGGCAACGTCGTCAAGCTCGTCACCAACCAGCTCTGGTTCGTCGCTGCCGCGGCGATCGGCGAGGGCTTCGCGCTGGGCCTGGCGAACGGGGTCGAGCTCGACACGCTCTGGTACGCGATTAAGGAGAGCGTGGGTGATTCGTTTGTCGCCCGCCACGACGCTCCATCGATCTTTGCCGGTCACTACGACCCGAGTTTCACCCTCGACCTGTGCCTGAAGGACCTCGGCCTGATCAATGAACTCGCCGCCAACGTTGGCACCGGTCTCCCGATGACCGAGCGAGCCCACGAGACCTTCGCCCGGGCGAGCGAACAATACGGTTCAGACCAGGGTGAACTCCATGTCGCGAAACGCATCGAAGACGAGGCCGGACTGTCCTTTCGTCTGGAAGGAGATTGGACTCCGCCGTGGGAGCAATAGTTTCCTAACCGCCGAGACGGCGGTCAGCGAAGAATGTCTCGATGAGCCCGTTGACGATGTCGGCGCGCTCCCACTGCAGGAAGTGTCCGGCCCCAGGGATAACCACTGGTCCAACGCGGTTACGGAAGGCCACTTCGCAGCAGTGGATGAAGTCGGGGCCGACGACCGAGTCGTCGGGGCCGTAGAGCACGAGGGTCGGGGTATCCACGAAGTCGGCCACCAGCGCCGGCTCGCTCTGGGCCCGTCCGTAGCGACCTTCGTAGGGCGCCCACGCCGATCGCAACCGATCGCGGTCGCGGAACGGTTCGGTATGGAAGGCCAGGTCTTCGGCAGAGAACGCGCCAGGAGACCCGAGCAGTCGGTGGGTATAGAAACCCCGGACCCAGCGCTCCCGCAACTCGGGTGTGTGCAGCTCCTCGATGAGTTCGTCGGCCCGCTGCCCCTGATCGACCTGATAGTCGGTGGTGGGTCCGGTGCCCATCGACTTGATCGTCGTGAGGTCGATGCCCGCTTCGATGAACTCATCCAACAGGATCGGCGGCACCGTGTTGAAGAAGACAAGCTTTTCGACCGCATCGGGGAAGCGATGAATCAGATCGACGGCAACGGCGCCGCCGATATCACCGGCGACGATGCCGAAGCGTTCATGACCAAGACACTCCGTCATCAGCGTGTGGAGGTCGCGGCTGTAACGAGCAATGTCGTAGACGTCGTCGGTAGCGAGATCGGAGTCGCCGTATCCGCGTAGGTCGGGCACCACCACTTCGTAGCCAGCGGCCCCGACCGGCTCGATGTTGCGCCACCAAACGCGTTTGGTCTCGGGATAGCCGTGAATCAGCAGGAGCGGATATCCACTGCCCTCCTGCACATAGGCGAGCTGGAGGTCGCCGTCGACGGCGGCGCGACGGATGGTGAATGCATCGGCGGCCGGTGTGGCCGGCTGCTCGGGACGGAGGCGATGATCGTAGAGAGCGGTCATGGTCGGCAGTATTGCCGCCGTCGCTCAGGAGGTCACTTCGCGAAGTCGGCGTTCGAGGAACGACCGGTCGGCTCGAGTGGAGTGGAAGTGCGGATACGTGTCGAGCGGATCGGCAATTGAAGGCTCGGCCAGAATCTCGAGCGCGGCGGCGGGGCCTTCCGCCTTGCTGGGTTCGTTGCGAAGTGCCTGGATAGCCGCTTCGACTTGGTAGGGCCCCGGCTGATCGAGCCGAATCGCTCGATCTTCAGGTGGCAGGCCGTCGTCGATCATCTCGGCTGTGGAGAGCCCGCCGAGGCTGCGCAGGGTGATCGCGCTGAACGCCTCGCTGCTGAGATCCGGGTTGACCGCTGGGTTGTTCTCATCGGAGTAGATCAGGCAGGCGTACTTCACGGGTATCTCCATCTAATGGCGGGGCGCTTGGGTGTTCGAACTATCGACGATCGACGAGGCGAATTCTCGACGGCATCGCGAAGATTTTCTCACGACGTGCGTGTCAGTCCCAGAGCGAAGCGAGCAACGTGTCGACCTCGTCGGCCACACCGACGGTGGAGAGCATCGCCGTGTCGCGCAAGTCGATCTCTCGCGGCGCGGTCTCTTCGTCGAAGAGCTCGCGCACCGGGTCGATGAATCGGCTGAGTTGGGCGTAGACGTGGCGATCATCGGTCGCGTAGCGATTTACGTGGAATCGCAGGGGGAAGTTGACCGTGAGCTCGTCCTTGGCGCGGGTGAGAGCGACATACATCAGCCGGAGCTCTTCAGCGAGACCGTGCTCGTCGCCGAGCGCCATCTCAGAAGGCATGTTGCCGTCGGCCGCGTGGAGCAACTGGACCGAACGCCATTCGAGACCCTTCGACGAATGGATGGTCGACAGGGTGAGCCAGTCGTCGTCGAGGTGAGGCGGCCCGGCCTGGTCGCTGGTCTTGCTCGGTGGGTCGAGGGTGAGCTCGGTGAGGAAACGGCTGCGAGTGGTGTAAGCCGCCGCGGTGGCGGCGAGCTGGTCGATGTCGGCCACCCGCGCCGCGGGATCGTCGTAGCGATTCGGGAACACGAGCGCACACCAGGTCTTCAGCCGGTCGACCTGTTCGGTCGGCGGCAAGTCATCCATACACACCGCCAGTGCACCACGGAGTTCGGTGGCCTGTTCGTTGGCGGCCGACGGCATCTTTCCGGCCCCATCGATGAAGCGGGCGAGCGCGTCGTCGTCTTCGTTTTCGACCCCGAGTTCGTCACACAGGCGCCGCACGCTGGCGGGGCCGACTCCCTCCATTGCGGCGAGGACTCGGTGCCAGGCGAGTTGATCGGCCGGGTTGTCGAGGATTCGGAGGAGGGAGAGAAGGTCTTTCACATGGGCCGACTCGAGGTATTTGAGTCCCCCGTACTTCACGAAGGGAATGTCTCGCCGTGTCAGTTCGAGTTCGAGACCATCGGCATGGTGACCGGCCCGAAACAGCACCGCCTGGTCTCGGAGGTCCATGCCCCGCTCTCGAGCGTCGAGCACGGCCGTGGCCACCGATGCACTTTGCGCTCCCTCATCGTGATGTGTCTTCAGCTTGGGCGTGAGCCCGTGGTTGCGGACCGACCACAGCTCCTTGGCGAAATGTTCGTCGCTCTGTGACAACACCGCGTTGGCGACGCTGAGGATCGGCATCGTCGACCGGTAGTTCTGATCGAGGGTGACGCGGGTGGCCCCGGGGAAGTGATCGGCGAACTCCCACATATTGGCGACCGTGGCTGCGCGGAACCCATAGATGGCTTGCGCGTCGTCACCCACCGCACAGAGGTCAGTGTCGGGGCGACACATACCGCGGATGATGTCGGCTTGAATGGGATTGGTGTCTTGGTATTCGTCGATGAGGATGTGGTCGAAGAGGTCTCGCATGCCATCGCCGACCGCGCTCACTGTGAGGCCGCGCCAGAACAGAAGCAGGTCGTCGTAGTCGAGGACCTGGTGGCTGCGCTTCCGCGTGGTGTAGGCGGTGAAGATGGTACGAAGGTCGTCGAGATGATCGGCACACCACGGATAGTCGGTCTCAAGAACGTCGCCGAGCTTTGCCTGGCTGGAAACCATCCGCGAGTAAATCCCGGCGACGGTCTCCTTCCGGGGGAAGCGCTTGCCTCGTTCCCCAAACCCTTCGTCGGTGCGAACAATGCCCATGAGGTCGGTGGAGTCGGAGTGATCGAGCACCGTGAACCCGGCGGACAGCCCGGCGCTCTGGCCGAAGTTGCGAAGCAGACGATTGGCCGTGGAATGGAAGGTGCCACCCCAGACCCGCGAGGCCGCCCGGTCCGTGGACACCGCCGCGACTCGGGAAACCATCTCTGATGCGGCGCGCCGAGTGAAGGTGAGCAGAAGCACGCGGCTGGGGTCGGCACCGTCTTCGATGATCCGGCACACGCGGGCGGCAAGAGTTTTGGTCTTCCCCGTGCCTGCGCCGGCGACAATGAGGAGCGGGGAGCCCGTGTGGTCAACAGCGGCTTGCTGCTCGGGGTTCAGTGAATCGAACATGTGTTCGACTGTAGTCGCGCTAACTTTGGGCGATGCGCGCTGCTCTCACCTCCGGCTCTTCCCGACTCGTTCCAGCCATCGGCACTCTTGGGTTTGCGGCCCTCCTTCTGCTGGGTTGTGGCTCCGACGGACCCGAAGCGGCGGCACCGACTACCACCACTTCAACAACCACCGAAGCGCCGACGACCACGGCGGCACCCACCACCACGACCACGATCGCGCCGGTAGAGATCGACGCCAGCTCGTTTCGCAATATCCACGACATGACCGCCGTCCGCGGTTTCTTCGTCGACAACCTGGTCGGTGATCTCGACGCCACCATCGCGGTTGCCGAGAACCTCGAGGGCGGCGTCTACCCCGTGGGTTCCGTCGTGCAGCTCTTCCCCGGCGAAGCGATGGTCAAACGGGAGGCCGGGTTCAGCCCCGAGACCAAGGATTGGGAGTTCTTCGAGCTGATCGCCAGCGCGGAAGGTACCGAGATCCGAGTGCGTGGTGGTGTCGAAACGGTAAACCAATTCGGCGGTTCCTGCGCCAGTTGTCACGCTGAAGCGGCGCCGGAGTTCGACTTCATCTGCGAGAAGACCAACGGTTGCGAATCCCTGCCGATCTCGCAGGATCTCATCGACCTAGCGCAGGCGAATGATCCTCGGCCTCGAGCCGAGTAGCCGCGGCGACACCTGCGGGTAAAAGTTCACGCAGGATGATGGTTCCATGGTGTCTTGTTTGCCCCCGTGTTTTACGCGTGCGGGACCGGTCCGGATTCCTTTCTGCACGTAGACCCGCGAGACTGGCGTGATGCTGCAACTGAGGCCGAACTGCGAGTGGTGCAATGTCGACTTGCCCCCCGAATCGACTTCCGCCCTCAACCGCACGTTCCACGGTCCCGACACGCCGCTCGCGGGCGCCTGAGCCAACACTGCATGTCCGACATTCCGGCCGGCATCATCACGTTCATCTTCACCGATGTCGAAGGTTCGGCGCGCCTTTGAGCGGCCGATGCCGAGGCGACGGCCGCCAGCCTCGAACAACACGACGAGATCATTCGGTCGACTTTCTCTGAACGTGGTGGTCACGTCTTTGGCTGGGCCGGGGATCACTTCCGGGGGGGGGGCGTTCGCCGACCCCAAGGCCGCCGTGGGCGCAGCGATGGCAGCCCAGGAAGCGCTCGCCTCTGCGGATTGGCGTGGTCCCGCGTTGAGCGTCCGCATGGGTTTGCATAGCGGACGGGCCACGCAGCGAGATGGCGACTATTTCGGCACGGTGGCGAACGCGGCCGCACGGATAGAGGCGCTCGCGGCCGGCGGTCAGATTTTGGTTTCTGATGCGGTGGCCAGTGTGGTCGATATTGAGTCCGTGTCGCTGGGGCGTCATCGACTACGCGACGTTCCCGAACCGGTTGAATTCCATCAGGTTGGACTCGGATCCTTCCGGCCAATCGGAGTCATCGACCCTTCTCTTTCGAGCCTGCCGCTTCCCGGCTCCCCGCTGATCGGTCGTCAAAAGGAAATTGGTCGGGCTCGTCAGCTACTCGAGTCGGCTCCGATGGTCACGCTCACTGGCATCGGCGGATGTGGCAAGACCGCGGCTCGCGGTGGGATCGCTGAGTCTCACCGGTGACGAATCCGCGATCGGACTTTTTGTTGGGCGAGCGGCGGCCGCGAACCCGTCGTTCACCTGCAGCGACGACCCGCACGATCCAGTGCGGGCCACGATCGTGGAGATCTGTCAACAACTCGACGGCATGCCGCTCATGATTGAGCTCGCCGCCGCCCGCGTTTCGGTGCTCACGCCGGGAGAAATTCTCGATCGGATCGCGGATCGTTTCCGCGTGCTCTCGGGCGGCCAGGGGCGCCAGAAGCGGCGAACGCTTCAGGCCACCCTCGACTGGTCCTACGACCTGCTCGATCCCGACGAGTAGCAATTCTTCCGACGCTGCGGAGTCTTTGTCGGCTCGTTCGACCTGCCCGCGGCTGTCGCCCTGTCTGGGTTTGATGATTATGACGCGATGGATCTCCTCGAGTCGCTCGTGGCCAAGTCGCTGCTCTCGATCGACGAGGGTCGAGACAATCCGAGCACCCGCTATCGCCTCCTGGAGACTATTCGCATCTACGCCGGCGACCTTCTCGCGCGATCCGAGGACGTGCTGGCGGCCCGCGAAGCACATCTCCAATGGTTCACATAGCGCTCAACCACCACCGACTTCGTGCTTGCTACTGGTCTGGTCCGTGCCCTCGAACTCCGCCACGACTGGTCGAACGTGTCGAGCGCTCTCGAGTGGGCGATCACCAGAAAAAACGATCCAGACACCGGCGTGAGCGGTCACGAGCTGGCCGGACGATTAGCGTTTGGTTGCCAGGGCCTCTGGGAGAGTCAGATTCCGGCGATCGAGGGCCGTCGCTGGGTTGAGCAGATTGCCAGCGGGCTCGCACCGGGCGAATGTCTCGACTGGATGCACTACATCCGGGCTGTCCTTGCGATGCAGCTCGACGACTTCGTGGTGGTGCACCAACAGCTGGATGACCTCGTTGAGAGCGCCGATACCGGGCCACAGGTCGCCGCGCAGGCCGCCGGTCTCCTCGCGTTCTTAAGCTGTCGTCAATATCTCGACCGTGCTCGGGAGCTGGTCGCCAAGTCGGTTCAGATCTGTGACACACACGAGCTCGGGCCGGAGCATCAGGTCCCTGGCGTGTGGGCGGGCGCGTGTCTGCTGCTCTACGAAAATCGTGTCGATGAAGCGCTCCCGGTCTTTGTTCAAGCCCACGAGGCGCTCGCCGATATTTCGCAGATCACCAATCACTTCGTGATGACCGGCCTTGCTGTTGCCTCGGCCCAAATTCTCGTCGGAGACCCGACCGCTGCGTTGGCGACCGCTGAAACCCACGACTGGTCGAGTTCAATCTGGGACTCATGGCCAATTGTCAAAGCGCTGGCACTGATCGATCTCGACCGAGCGAATGAGGCCGCGGACCTCGTGGTTGGCTTCGGGTACGAGGCTCTTCGCGGCCGATTGAGCCGGATGGCCAACGACGCGCTCGTCGGGCTCGCGGCGCTTGCGGTCCATCGTGGCGAACTCGACCATGCGTGGGATCTGTTGCAGAAGGCGGTCGTGCCGCGCACGCCCTTCACGATCGGACTTGCGGAAGGCATTGCAGACCGCGTCGGCCACGGTGACGACCTCCGGACGATCCACCGAGGTCGGTTGAAGCCGCTGAACGAGCTCGATGCCAGCGAGCATCTCCGCCGCGAGCTCGAACGTATTCGCTCGTCCCGTTCGACTGGTTAGCTCTAGGGTGAGCAGCTCGCCATGGAGGGTATTGGCTGAAGCTATTGACAGGCAGTGTGTAATAACATCAAATACATTGAATGTAACCTATATCCCCGTCGGGCCCGACAGATGTCATTTCAATCGACATCGACGAAGCAACGGTGCTTGCCTACGCGTTGCTCAGTGCCGCGGAAGGGCTTCGCCGTGATCGGCTGGCGGTCTCTGACCTGATGAGTCGGGCCGGCACGCTGACCGTCCAACCGGTTGGCGATCCGCTCCAGCGGCTCGCTGAGGCGCAAATGCACTTCGACGGCCTGGTCGATGATCTCTGGGGTCGACTTGTACCGCTGCATGAGCTCAGGACAGCACTCCTCGATCTGGACGGTCTCAGCAGCGAGATTTCCGCGTGGACGGGATCGCCGGCCGACGTCGGGCACCAGGCGCGAATGAATGAGCGTTGGGAGCTTCTTCTGGCGGTCGTCGGCGGCGACATCTCGCATGCCCGTCGGGTGTCGCTCGCGATGCGGGACGGGTTGTCGTCGGCCGAAGCGATAGCGGTGGTGCATAACGAAGTGAATGCCGAGCTGCTCCTCGGCCAGCGCGTCGCCGCAATTCGCGCCGGGTTCGCGGTCGATGAAGAGGACGCGCGGGCGATGATCACGCGGATCGATCTTCGTCTCGCCCAACTGGTCGAGTTGGGGTTCACGCGCGATGAGTCAGTCGCGACACTTGGGCTGGTCGAGAACTTCGATCTCAACTTCGACCGGATCATCGAACGGGCGGCGGCGATGGAAAAGCCGCTCATCGAGTCCGCCGGTGACGCGCTGCTCGCTCAGGGCCTTGGTCTCGAACTCGGCAAGTTCGATGCGCTCGTCGGGCTGGAGCAGCATCTTGTGGTGTTCGACACCGCCCGGGGTGGTCGGGTCGATCACCGGTTTGAGCTAGCCGACCTGGCCTACGTCCTCGCCAATGCGCCGCAGTTCACGGTGGGTCAGGTCGAGGCCGCGCGAGCGCTCTACTCGCACCCCGAGTTGTTCAATCGGCTCGACACCGCGAATGAGAACAGTGAGATCCTCGGCGGCGAAGCGTTCGGGAACCGCAAGGCGGGCGACGGCGTGATCGCCGATGTGGACATCCACGCCTTCATGCTTAAGACCCAGCTTCACGCCGTGTTGGGGGAGTATGCCGATCAGATCGACATCGCGAACGACTCGTCGGGCATCGTCGATGGGTTCCGTTCGCAGGCCGACTTCCGTGCGTTTCTCGCCGACAACCCGGAGCTTCCCCAGAACGTGATCCTCGCGGCCCAGGCCATGATCGAGCGCGGGTGGTTCGACGAGAACTTCTGGCAGCGCCACAAGGATGAGATTGCGGCGGGAGCGGCGTTGCTGGCCGCTGCTGGGTTCGTGGTCCTCACCGCCGGCGGAGCGTCGATCTTCCTCGTCGGGGCGATTGGCGCGGCCGCGGCCGGTTCGACCACCGTCGTGATCAATCTGGCCAATGACGACGAGCTGACCGATGAGCTTCTGGCCGACACCGTCGGCGGGTTCATTATTGGGGTTGGCGTAAGCGGCGTTACCGCCGGAGCCATGAACCTTCAGGGTGCTACCGGTCTTGCCCGCGTCGGGCTGATCGCGACAGTGGTGGCCGGCGGTTCTGACGTCGTGGCGACTGGCGGTCTCGACTTCCTGCTGCCTGAGGACTTCGAGGACGAGGTGCACACCGCGGCCACCGTCGTTGGCGCGGTGGCAACGCCGATCGATGTGATGCATAGCGTGTCCGTCATCGGAGAATCGATCTCGGCGGCCAGGGCCCTCGAAGGCGCGATCGAGATGACCGGCGAGGTTCGGGCCGCGTGGGGCACCTACCTGTATGCATTCGGACGGGCGGCTGCGGATCTCGATGAGATTGCATCCGGCGACTCTCCTTCTGCCACGATGACTTCCCCCGCACAACTCGGAGACTGATATGGCCGAAATCGCTAACGACCGACGACTCGACCCGCGCGTTCGCGCCTTCTTGGGTGTCTTCCCGGAACTCGTCGCCGCCGACGCAGAGAGTTGGGAAGCAATGACCGCCGATTCGGCCGGCCTGAGCGAGACCGCGGCGATGGTCGCGGCGGTGATGGAGGCCAACGACACCGAGGAGACAGCGCCTTCCGCTGGCCTCAAGATGGACGTGCACGAATTCGTTTCCTCACCCGATGGCAACACGATCAAGATCAACGTGATCCGACCGGATAACGATGAAGTCGTGCCGTGCATCTACTACATCCACGGCGGAGGCATGGCAGCGATGTCGGCGTTCGACGGGAACTATCGCGCTTGGGGAAAGATCATTGCAGCCAATGGTGTTGCGGTGGCGATGATCGACTTCCGCAACTCGGTGTCGCCGTCGTCGGCCCCCGAGGTGGCGAAGTATCCGGCCGGACTGAACGACTGTGTGTCGGGCCTGCACTGGGTGATTGACAACGCCCCCATGCTCGGCGTCGACGCCGCCAAGGTCACGATCGCGGGAGAGAGTGGCGGTGGGAATCTCTCCATCGCGACGACCATGCGACTGAAGTCCGCCGGCGAGCTCGGATTGATCCAAGGCCTCTACGCCCTCTGTCCCTACATCGCTGGCGAGTGGCCGCTACCGCAGCATCCGTCGTCCACGGATAACGAAGGCATTCTCCTCGCGCTCCACAGCAATTCAGGCCGCATGGGTTACGGCATCGAAGCCTTCGACGCCAAGGACCCGATGGCGTGGCCATCGTTCGCGACGGCCGCTGATGTCGCCGATTTTCCGCCGACTGTCATCAGCGTCAACGAGTGCGACCCGCTGCGCGACGAAGGCATCGAGTTCTATCGGTTGTTGCTTGAAGCGGGGGTGCCTGCTCGGTGCCGCCAGGTCATGGGCACGGCCCATGGCACCGAGATATTTCCGATGATGTGCACCGAAATCTCACGGGACACGGCTCGCGATCTCGCCGCGTTCGCACTCGGCTAGCGGTATCCGGTGAGCAGCGCTCGACGAGCAGTACGGAGTGAGGCGGGCGCGGCTTCGTAGAAGCGGGCCAGGAACGCGGCCATCTGGGCTCGCGTCACAAACTCGTCCGGCGCGTATGTCGTCGCGCTTGTTCCGGTCGTGAGGTCGAGCGCAAACAGGCACCCCACGGAGTCGGCGTAGAAGCGTTCGGCGGAGACATCGACGAAGGGTGTCGTCACGCCGGGGCAAGGCTCGTCCCACACGGCGACGAAGAGGCGGTCGAGGAATGCAGCCATTTGGCCGCGTGTGACCGGGTCGGTTGGTGCGAACGTCGTGGGGCCGGTGCCGGTCGTGACCTTGAGACCGAAGATGCAAGCGACGGGGTCTGAGTAGAACTGCCCATCGGGTACATCGTCGAATGGCGGGGCGACGACGTCGCATGTGATCGCCGTCATCGATTCATAAATGCGAGTCATGAACGCGGCCATTTGGGCGCGGGTGACGTCGTCATCGGGCGAGTAGATACCGGGGCTGGTGCCGGTGGTGACCCGGAGGTTGAAGATGCAGTCGATCGACTCGTGGGCAAACGATGAATCGGCGACGTCGTCTAACGGTGCGTCGCTGAAGTCGTAGCTGAACGTGGTTTGGAGCCGTGGTTGTCGTTGTTGTTGTTGGAGGACCCACGTCGATCGAGAGGACGTCGGACGCCGTCGCGCCGTCGACATCGGTGATCTCCAGCGTGATTTCACCGCCGCTGATGCCCGTGGCGCAGGCGACGGTCGCCGTGGACAGAGCGTTGTCAGGTTGGGTCAGCTGGCAGGCACCCGGAACGGTCCAGATGTATGTGCCAATACTGCCAAAGCCGTCAGTGCTGCCCGAACCGTCCAGCGCGTGATCGTCGGGAATGTCACCGTTGATGTCGGCTCCGGCATTTGCCAGGAGGGTGTCTTCGGCGGCGACGAGCGTCTCGTTAGTGGTCGTTCCGGCGGTTGCCGATGTCGAGAGGAACGCCCGGTCGTTCTGTAGGGGGGCGAAGCCATTCTGGGTTGCGCTCGTGCCCGCATCTCCGGTGAGGTCGGCCGATCCAATCGCAAAGCCCGTGGCCCACATCTCCTGGATCGTCCAGTTCGCCCCGGCCCGCCGAGCGATGGCGCCGGTGCCGCCAAATCTGGCGCTGGTGAACGCGATGATGGGTTCGTTGTTGGTATCAAAGTCGATGCCGATCAGCCCACGAACGACTGCTGAGTGCACCGGCCGGCGGCTCAGACTTCGTCCTCCGACCAGGCGGTGCCGGCGTATTCGAACGCCAGCGTTGCGGCGTCGAATTGGTCGATCGCGATCCAGAGGTCGCCATCGTCGTCAACGCTCGTGGCGATTGACTGTGTTCCGTTGGTCCCGGCATCGAAGACGAAGTCGAGGGCCGAGATGTCGCTCGTCGACCAGGTCAGACCGGCGTCGGCGGACGTTGAAGTTCGCACGTTTTCGTTGGGGATATCGATGAACGAGATGACGAGGTCGCCCCCGTACTCCTGCAACGAGCCAGGGCCGGGACGAGCGTGGGTGGTGAACGAATGTCCTTCCACCACGAGGTCTGACCACACGTCGTTCGGCTCGCGAACGGCGAAGCGGGTGTCGGAGGCAATATTGTCGTAGTACGACACCGCGATGCGGTCGTCGGCGAGTTGCATGATCGAGTTGTAGGTGCCGGCGGCGGAACCGCTGGTCGTCACCGTCTCGATCGTCCACGCCCCGGCGGAACCGCGTGCGACCTTGAGCGTGCCGTCGGTGGTGTTCTCGTAGGCGATGGCAAAGTCGCCAGTGTCGAGTCGAGTGATCGCCGCATGATGGCCCACGACGTCGCCGCTGCCGCCGTCGTTGTCGAGCAACTCGTCGGTCCACGTACCGTTCGCGGCTCGCTCGGCTTAGCGCAGCGTGCCATTGGTGTCGTCGGTGTAAGCCACTACCGGCCCTCCGTCGCTCGTGAGGCCGACCGCGGAGTAGTTGCCGTAGTCGTTCGCCCCATCGCCAACGATCGTGGTGAACGTGCCGCGCACGTTCGCTTCGGACGCGCGAACCAGCACATTGTCGTCGGTCGCGGTGATGCGGATGCGGTAGGTGGCACCCGACTTTGCGTCGAACAGGACTGCTGGGGTGTGTCAACGAAGTCGACACACCCCAGCAGCGTCAGGTTGTTGACGGCGTCGCCTTCGTAGACGGCGATGTCGCCGCCGAGCGTGCTGTGGAGGCTCACCATCCAGGTGTGGTCAGTTGAAGGGGTGAAGCTCATCCAGGTGGACGTGGCGCCCATCGTGGCGGTGCCGCACACCGTTGGTTCGCCCGCCTCGAGGTCCCAGTCGACGGGGGGGGAAGAATGTCCGTGTCGACGGCCTTGAATGCGGTGGAGGAGTCACCGAGGAATCCGAGCGACGGGGCGTCAGCGAAATTGTCGGCCGCCGCTTCGACCGCAGCGGCACCAACGCGGCCGCTGCCGCGGACTCCACTGGTCGCGGTAGCGAAGTGCGAGACTTGGACGTAGACCGTCTGGCCATTGGTCATGGCCATCGGTGGGGGCAGTCCGTCGTTCGTTCCCGCAGTGTCGTCATCGCAGGCGAGGCTGATATTGATCACCGAAAACCAGCCGACGAACGCATCGAAGTTCGATTCCGCCGTGTACGCGACATAGTCGCCATCGGCGGGGGCAGTGAACGAGTACCAGACTGTTTGCTGGCCACCGCAGGAGAACTCGCCCACCTCTCCGGTCGCATCGGTGATCGAGAAGTCTTTCTCGACCCCGAGCGTGAGGCCGGCCGCCTGCGCGAAGTCATCATTGATCGCCGGAGCGGCGTTGGCCGTGGCGATGAACGCGAGCCCGGCCGCAATGACGCTGACAGACAGCAACGCGGCGATAAAACGATATGGGTGCATGTTGAAATCTCGGCAGTGTTGGCGGCGAATTGAGGGGAAATTGAGGGCTTGTGGATCTTCGGCCGCGGTCTGGGGCCGGAGTATTCCACGCCGGTCCTCGAAGGGCGATGTCCCCCGTTCGGCACTAGCGTGCGGTGGTGCCGCCAAATATTGCACTCAAGGGAATGAATTTCGCTCATCGGGCGCTGTTGAAGCTCTCCGGTGGTCGCAAGGGATGGACGGCCGGGGGTATGCCCGCGCTTGAGCTCACCACCACCGGGCGCAAGTCGGGTCAGAAGCGAGCCGTGATGCTCACCTCGCCTCACCAAGACGGCGACTCGATGTTGATCGTGGCGTCGCGTGGCGGCGATGACATCCACCCCGCCTGGTTTCTGAACCTGCAGACCGACCCCGCGGTTGCGGTCACCACCGAGGCCGGAACGAAGTTGATGACGGCTCGCGTGTTGTCGTCGGACGAACGCGGCCAGATCTGGCCGGTCGTCGTGGCGAAGTACAAGAACTATGGCGGCTATCAGAAGAAGACTGACCGGGAAATCCCGCTGGTCTTTCTCGACCCGGCCTAGACGAGTGCCGGTTCGTCCGGGGCGAGGCTAAGGCCGCGGTCGCGGATAAACGGCCACGCCAGCACTACTCCGATCGCCACGAAGACCACCATGCTCACGGAGGCTGCGCCGTAGGCGACGGCGCGCCCGGGTCCCTGGTAGAGGGCGCCGATTATTGGCGAGGCAATGCCGGCCGTAATCGACTGAGCAGCGCCGATTAGGCCCTGCGCGCTCGCCTGGCGATCCTCGGAAACCGACATCGAGACGGCCACGCCGGTTGAGGCAACGGTGAGCCCATCGGCCACGGCGTGGAACATGCCAATGCCAAAGATCCAACCGCCGCTTGGGAGCTGGCCGTAGGAGAACATGAAGGCGGCGCCGATGAGCAGGCCCACCGAACCGACGCGGAAGGGACCGATGCGCTGCGCCAGGCGGCCGCTGGTCGGGCCCAGGATCACGATTGGTGCCGCGAAGAGGGTGATACCGAGGTTGGCGAGCCAATCGTTGGTGCCGAGGTCCTCATGGACAACATCCCAAAGCGAATCGAATGCGCCGATCATCAAGAACACTGCGGCGCCAAGCACGACTGCGCCGGCGACCACACGGCTTCGAAGGAGGTCGACGGCGAGGCGCTGGGCGGTTTCGTCTGCTCTCTCGGCGACGGCTACGGACAGAGCCAGCGGCGCACATGCGGCGGAGAGCGCGGCGACCACGATGAATGGCGACGCGAGCCCGAATGTGCCGACGAGTGCCGCACTGATTGCCGGGCCCATGGCAAAACCAAAGACATCGGCGGAGAGTAGGCGGCCGAGATTCTGTCCGAGGTTGTCGGGATCGGCGAGAATCACGATTCGGCGAATCGAGGGAATGGCCGCACCGATGCCGACGCCGGAGATCAGGCGTCCAATCAGCAGCACTGTGAAGCTCGTGCCGAATCCCATGAGGAGGAGGCCAACAATGTTGGCGACGATTCCGAGCATGATGAGCCGGCGGGCGAAGCCGCGATCCGCGCAGGGCGCGATGAAGATCTGGGCCACAAAGGCCGAGAGGAAACCCGCTCCGATTAGGCCGCCAATGAGGGTTTCCGAGATGCCGTACTCGTCTCGCCAGTCCCCGACGAGAGTGAACAAAACGCCATATCCGGCCGACATGACGGCCGAAAGTGCGGCGAACACCCACGACGGCGAAATTCGTGACGTGAGGATCGACTCTGGCATTGGCGAAGGCTACGGACTGCGTCGCTCGGCCGTGTTGATTTTGTGGCTGGCTAGTGGTCGGTTGATTCCAGCTCGTTGAGCTCAGAGTCGGCGGCGTCGAGCATGTCGAGTCGCTCAGTGAGTTCGTCGAGGGAGACAACCTCAGTGCGGCTCCGCTCCTCGACGCGGCTAACGAGGGCCTCGATTCGTTCGACGCGTTCCTGGATCACGGTTCGATCGGCGCGACGAGCGGGTGTGGGCCGGCGAGCGACGGTGACGATGTGACCGTCGAGCTCCACCAATTCGATCTGGAGTCGGGTGATCACGTCGGCAACATCGTCGGTTGGGGGCACGAGGGCGAGGCGACGACCGGCGCGGCGGAGGCGACGGTGGAGCTTGGCTTCCTTGCGACCTGAGGAAAGCGATCCCAGTGGTGCGGGGGATTCCACCCCGGCCACGACCCGATTCCAGCGACTGAGTGTCAGTCGAATAGCGAGAGCGCCGCCGACAACCGCGACGAGGAACGCAGCACAGATGGCGAGGAGAAGGAACACACTCTCGACCGTAGCGGCCCGATTGGTCCATGACAGGCCACCGCATCGTGGGCTCGCGGGCACTAGAACAGTCGGATGACTGCGCCTAGCCTCACGCCGACGACCCGCGATGAGCGGCTGGATTTGCTCGAAGCCGACCGCTTTGACCTGATCATCGTTGGCGGCGGCATCACCGGAGCCGGCGTCGCTCGAGACGCAGCGGCTCGCGGTTTGACGGTCGCGCTGCTTGAGGCCGATGACTTCGCTGCAGGCACCAGCTCCCGATCGTCCAAGCTGATTCACGGCGGCCTGCGCTACCTCGCGAGCGGCGAGATCGACCTCGTCCGCAAGACAGCGCGGGAACGTACCGCCGTGCACGCGATGGCTCCCCACCTTGCCGAGCCATGCTGGATGGTCGTTCCGGCCCGCAACTGGGCATCGGTCACCAAATTCCGCGCCGGCATCGGCACCTACGAGAAGCTGGGCGGCGTTGAGGACGCGGACCGCCACGAGGTGTGGAAGGGCGACGAGGTCACCGCTCACGAGCCTCACTTGCGGACCGACCCCTACGACTACGCCGTTGCCTATCGCGAGTACCTCACCGACGACGCCCGCTTGGTGCTCGCCACCTTGCGGGCCGCGACCCTGAGCGGCGCCGTCGCGGCGAATCGGCTCCCCGTTGTCGACGCGATCCGTGAGGGCGACCGCATCGACGGTGTCCAGGCGCGCTGCGCGATCACTGGCCGCGAGGTTGCCGTGCGCAGCGATGTTGTCGTGAACGCGGCCGGCCCCTGGGTCGAGGGCATCGCTCGGATGGAACAGGATCCACCGGCGTCACGACTACATCTCTCGAAGGGTGTCCACATCGTGATCCCCCGTGAACGGTTCCCGGCCAACCATCTCGTGATCGCGAACACTGAAGACAAGCGGTCGATCTTCGTCATTCCTCGCGGCGACATCGTCTACATCGGCACCACCGACACGACCTACTCCGGCGATCGGCCGCTGTGGCCCGAGATCACCCGGGAAGATGTCGACTACCTCCTCGCGCCGATGGATCGCTACTTCGATATCGAACCGCTCACGGCCGACGATGTGATCGCGGCCTGGGCCGGCGTGCGGCCGCTCATCGCTCAAGAGGGCAAAGAGGCCAAGGAGATGAGTCGTAAGGACGAAGTGACGACCGGTCCCGGCGGAATGATCTCAATCGCGGGAGGCAAACTCACCGGCTTCCGAAAGCTGGCCGAAGACGTGATGGACGTCGTCGCCAAGCAGCTCGGCCGACGCCTACCCGAAGGCCCGGGAACCGCCCCCGTTCCCGGCGGTCAACCGGTCGCGGCAACCGACGATCGGCAGGCCACCCGTTTGCGGCGGCTGTATGGCTCCGAGAGCGACGCCGTGCTGGCGCTCGGTGCCGAGCCACTCGTGCCGGGCGCGCCCGTTGTCGTCGGCGAGGTGGACTGGGCGATCGATATGGAAGCCGCCCTGACGCTGGTCGACGTGGTATACCGGCGCACCCGTGTGGCTTGGTATGTGCCGCAACACCGCGACGAACTCGCCGTGGCGATGGGCCAGCGGATGGCCGACCGGCTCGGCTGGACCGACCACGAACATGCTCAACAACTCGCAGAAGTCCGCACACTCTTCGCTGACGAACTCGCCTTCAAGGAGGCCTCCTGATGACCGTGCTCGATGATCTTTCCGCTGCGCTTGGCGACGCGTTGCTGCTTGGCGACGATGAACGGGCGGCGCGAGCACGCGACACATGGATGCGCTCGCAGATCCCTCTCTCCGCCGGTGAAGCGATCGTTGCGCCGATCGCGGTGATTGCTCCGTCGTCGGCCGAAGAACTCGCCGACGCCATTCAGATCTGTCGCCGTCATGGTGCGCCCATGATTCCGCGAGGCAGCGGGTCCGGTGTGGTTGGTGGCGTTCTGGCCTCGGCTGATTCGGTCGTGATTTCCACCGAGCGCCTCACCGGGCTACGGACGCTGTCGAGCGACAACCTCACTGCCACCTTCGGCGCCGGCACCAACGGTTTGGAGGCTGAGAACCTGATGCAGGCTCAGGGCCTGACGATCGGTCACTGGCCGCAATCCATCGAGCTGTCGACAGTCGGTGGCTGGGTAGCCACTCGTGCATCCGGGCAGTACTCCACCGCCTACGGCAACATCGAAGACGTCGTGATGTCGATCGAAGCGGTGCTGGCCGATGGCACGATCTATCGCGGCCGAGACACCCCCCGAGCCGCAGCCGGGCCGGACCTTCGCCACATTCTCATGGGCAGTGAGGGCACCCTCGGCGTGATCACCGAAGTCACGTTCTCGCTCCGGGAGCTTCCGGAGCCGGGGGTACGTCAGGCCTTCCACTTTGCGGAGTTCGACGAGGGGCTCGAAGCTATTCGTCGCGTGATGCGGGCGGGCTGGCGACCACCCGTCGTTCGTCTGTACGACGGCCGCGAGTCGTGGCGTCACTTCCGGGATCAGATGCCGAAGGGCAACTCGATGCTGATCTTCCTCCACGAAGGCCCCCCTGGGCTCGCACCGCTCGAAGCGGCCGCGGTCGCCGACCTCTGCAATACGGGCGGTGGCACGGCCGCGTCGGACGAAGCGGTCGATGCCTGGTTCGCCCATCGCAACACGGTGCCTCTCTGGGACGACTTGCTGCAGAGCGGCGTGGTCGCCGACACCATCGAGGTGGCCACGGACTGGGCTCGGTTGCCCGCGCTCTACACGGCGGTGGTTGACGCGTTGAACGCGGTCCCCGGCGTAGTAGCGGCTTCGGCGCATTCGTCACACGCCTACCGATCGGGCGCCAACCTCTACTTCACGCTCGCGGCATCGCCGAGCGACCCGTCCGAGTACACGGCGACATACGACGCGTGCTGGAACGCGGCGCTGCAGGCCGCCGATGATCTCGGGGCCGGACTCGCCCATCACCACGGTGTTGGCCGGGTGCGGCGCGATTGGATGAAGTCTGAAGTGGGCGACGGCGGGGTGGCGATGCTGCGCTCCATCAAGTCCGCCCTCGATCCGGATGGACTCTTCAACCCGGGCGTCCTCATTCCATGAGCCTTCGGGCGGGCCTCGATGTCGGCACGACCACGATCCGGCTCGGGCTCTTCGAGGGCGACGAGCGGGTGGCTCTCGTGAGCGAGAAGCTCGGCATGCACGTGCCGTTTGCCGGAGCGGTGGAGCAGGACGCGGCCGAGTTCGTTGCCGCCGCCGAACGGCTCTGGACGGCCGCTCTGGCCGACGTCGGCGCCGCTGCGATCGATGTCTCCACCCTCGGGATTGCGAATCAACGGGCGACGATCGTCTGCTGGTCGTCGGTCACCGGCGCACCCATACGGCCGGCAGTTGGTTGGCAAGACGCGCGTACGGCGCCGCTTGTCGCGGAGCTCGTGGCTCAGGGCATTCCGGTCAACACCTCGGCCTCGTGCACGAAGATGGGTTGGCTGCTCCAGAACGATCCAGCTGTTGCTGCTGCGGCGGCAGACGGCACGTTGCGCATGGGAACCGTCGACTCATGGCTCACCGCCGCGCTATCGAACGGCGAGACGTTCATCACCGATCCGGGCAACGCCGCGGCGACCGGAATGTATGACGCTCGGACGGGTGATTGGTCCGACCCGGCGTTGGGCTTGTTCGGCGTGACCCGAGAACCGCTGGCTGAGATCGTAGCGTCCGATGCCACCGTGGGCACCGCGACAATGCTGGCGCCGAACCTCGCTCTCTCCGCCCGGCTCGGTGACCAGATGGCGGCATGTGCTGCCCATCAGCTCCAACCAGGTGAGGCCAAGCTCACGCTCGGCACCTCGGGAATGGTCAACGTGCACGCCGGTACGACTCCGGACGACGCACCCGCGGGCTGTTACACGCTGCCGCTGTGGCGGCGCACAGTCGACGGGGCTTTGGTCGAAGAGTTCATGCATGAGGGCTCGATTAATACCGCTGGAAGTGTGATCGAGTGGCTAGTGCGGATCGAGATGCTCGACGCGGTCGAAGAGTTGGATCGTGTTGCTTCGCAGGGTCGCCACGATGCCGCGTCGTTTGTCCCCGCGCTCGCCGGTCTCGGCTCGCCGCATCATCAACCAACTGCCCGCGGCGAGTGGACGGGCCTGGCGCTCGACACCACGCGGTCAGACATGGTGCGGGCCGTAGTCGACGGCATCGCCAACCGGGTTGGGGAGCTCGCCAGGGCGATGGATGTGACCGATGTGATCTGCGACGGTGGCCTAAGCCAGTCCGCGGAATTGATCGCCGCAATCGACCAGCGGCTCGATGGCGCGGCGGTGGCCAGCGCTCGGCCTGAGGCCGCATTACGCGGCGTCGCCCTCTTCTCCTAGCCGGTTGACTGGTCGTAGAAAGTTGCCCAACAGTAGGGTTCTTGGATGCGCCGATTTTGTGTCCTGATTGCTGTTCTTCTCAGTTTTGCCCTCCTTGCCGCCGCTTGCGGTGACGACGGGGACGCCACCCCCACCACTCCTCTCGAAGCTGACGGACCCGCCGCTCCGGCCGACAATGCGGAAGAGGATGCGGATGACACCGAGACCGACGATCCGGCGGCCACGACCGAACCGATCGAGGTGACACCGGCCGAGTGGGCGGTCAACGTGAGCGCGAGCCAGCTCACCGTGACCGGCGCGGCGGAAGGTACGGAGCTCGAGATTCAGGGCCCCGGCGAAACACAGACCGGCATCGTTGATGCCCTCGGCAACCTCCTGTTTCGCAACGTCGAACCGGGTGAGGGTTGGCAGGTCGTCGATCGGGCAACCGATCCGGCCACCGGTACCGACGCGCTGACAGTGCCGTCGCTCGACGACCACCCCGATGCCTCCTTTTACGAAGCGCAGGAGATTGGTGAGGGCTTCGGCTACATCGAGATGCGTGACGGCACCACCCTGAGCGCAACCGTTCGTCTCCCTGGCCCCATCGAAGATGGTCCGTACCCGACGGTGATCGAATACTCCGGCTACGACCCCTCGAGCCCCTATCAGGTCGAACCCGCCATCAACATCTATGGCCTGCTCGGTTGGGCAACGGTTGGCGTGAACATGCGGGGCTCAGGCTGCTCCGGCGGTGCGTACGACTACTTCGAACCGATCCAATCGATCGATGGCTACGACGTGATCGAAGCGATTTCGGCCCAGGACTGGGTGTACAACAACCATGTCGGCATGGTCGGCATCTCCTACTCCGGCATCAGTCAGCTCTTCGTGGCGGCTACCCAGCCCCCGAGCCTGGCGGCCATCACGCCCATCTCCGTGATTGAAGACTCGTATCGCTCCGTTGTCTGGCCCGGCGGCATCTACAACAACGGCTTTGCGAAGAGCTGGGGTGACTCCCGTCAGGGCGCCAATGATGCCTTCGGCCAGGCCTGGATCAATCAGCGCATCGACGAAGACGGCGACGTCACATGCGGCCCCAACCAGCTGCTGCGTAGCCAGAACCGCGACCTGGCTGCGGCCGCGGTCGAGTCGGAGTTCTATGACGCGGCACTCGGCGACCCGCTCTCGCCCCGTACGTTCGTCGACCGCATCGAAGTGCCCACCTTCCTCGCTGGTGCATGGCAGGACGAGCAGACCGGTGGTCGCTTCCCGACCATGCTCGATGACTTCACCGGCACCGACGTGTTCAAGGCTCACCTCTACAACGGCGCCCATGCCGATTCGCTGGCCCCGGCCAGCCTGCTAGCGGCCACCGAGTTTCTCGATGTGTACGTCGCGGAACGGGTTCCAAAGTTCAGCCCCCTCGTGCGTCTCGGTGCCCCGGCGCTTTATGCGGACGTATTCGGCGTGAGTGGTGTACAGCTGCCGCCCGACCGGTTTGAGACGCTGGAAGAGGCCCGCGATGCGCTTGAGAGAGAGCCGTCGATTCGGGTCTTCTTCGAGCAAGGCGCCCATCCAGACTTCCTGGGTGCGCCCGTGCCCCGTGGCGAAGCGTCGTTCGCCGCATGGCCCGTGGCTGAGGCCGAATCGGTCACCTGGACACTGAGTGACATGGCCGGCGGCGAGAGCATCTCGTCGTTCGTGGTCAACGTCGAACGCTCGCAGGAGCTGACGAAGGCGGCCGACGAAGACGGCGACGAGTTCGAGAACCTGAGTTGGGAACTGCTCGATGACGGTGAAGCCATCGTCTACGAGACCGACGCGTTCACCGAGGACCTGCTGCTGCTCGGCACCGGCCGCGTCTCGCTCTCGTTGCAGGCTGATGAGGCCGATGCCGACCTTCAGGTCACCATCACCGAAGTCCGTCCCGACGGCTACGAGATGTTTGTGCAGGCGGGCTGGTTGCGGGCCTCACATCGTGCGATCGAAGACGGCGAGTCGTCCGACACCCTGCCGTGGCACCCGTTCACTCCCGAGGCCGCGGCGGATCTTCCCGCCGGCGAATTCACCCAGGTCGACATCGAAGTCTTCCCGGCGGGCCACATTTTCCGCACCGGTTCCCGACTGCGCCTCGTCGTCGACAGCCCCGGCGGAAATCGCAATCTGTGGGCCTTTGATGTGCTGCCCCACGATGGATCGACGATCACCGTCGACCCGGCCGCTTCGTCACTCACACTGCCCTTCGTGTCGGACTTTGAGACACCCGAGGGTCTTCCCGACTGCATGAACACCCGCAGCCAGCCCTGCCGTATTTGGGTCGACTACGTCAACACTTCGGCCGAGTGATCCGCCTCCCTCGTCGACGTTGGGTTCGCTCGGTCGCGGTCGTCGCGGGTGTCGCCGTGCTCGGCCTCGCCGCTGCGTGTAGCGACGACAAGGGAAGCACACCAGCCCCAACGACAACCACCACTACGGTCGCCGTTGAAACCACCGAGGCGCCGACTACCACCGCGCCCGCACCCGCCTTCGTGTTGGCTGAAGCGGCCGTCGACGGACCGGTCGACGGCGGCAACGGCATTCTGCAGCCGCAGCCGAACCCCGGTCTGCCGGATGGTTACACCGAGGCGGAGTACTTCATTACAGGTAAAGCGTCGGCGTTTACGCCGGTCGGTGAAATCTCGGAGAATGGCCTCTGGACCGTCGAAGCATCCGATGAGGCGCCGTACAAGACGCGAGTGATCGTGCGCACGCCCAGGGCAGCCGACTTCAGCGGCGTGGTATTCGTCGAGTGGATGAATGTCTCCAGCGTCGAGGCGAGCCCAGACTGGGCGTATCTCTCCGAAGTCATCGCGGCCCAAGGCCACGCGTATGTGGCCGTGAGCGCCCAAGCGCTCGGCGTTGTCGGCGGCGAGAGCCTGCTCGAAGCCAACGTTGCTCTAGGCCCGGGCGGAGGTCTGATCGAGCTCGACCCTGAGCGTTACGGCTCGCTCGTTCACCCCGGCGATGCCTTTGCGTTCGATCTCTATTCGCAGGTTGGCGGTGTGCTGGCCGCGAATCGCGATGGCATCCTCGGCGACCTCGACCCTTCCGCGATCATCGCGATGGGTGAGTCGCAGTCCGCCTTCTTCCTCACGAGTTACATCAACGGCGTCCATCCTCTGGTCGACGTGTACGACGGTTTCTTCGTGCACAGCCGCGGGTCTTCTGCTGCCGCGTTCGGTGGCGAGTTCGGGGTCGACCCTGACGCGCCCGCGGCCCTGATTCGAACCGACCTCGACACGCCCGTGTTCATGGTGGAGGCCGAGACCGACCTCACGATCCTCGGATTCGCCGATGCTCGCCAACCCGACACCGGTGCCATCCGCACCTGGGAGATCGCGGGCACGGCCCACGCCGATGCCCACCTGATCCAAGTGATCGCCGGTGGTCCGAGATCGGGTGCGCTCGGTTCCGCGCTCGGCTGCGGCGGGGCCATCAACAGCGGCCCGCACCATGAAGTGGCCCAAGCTGCACTCTCGCACCTCGCCACCTGGGTGCAGGACGGCACCGCTCCACCGACGGGCGACCGGCTCCAATTGATCGACACCGACGACGGCGTGGCTATCTCCCGCGACGAACTCGGCATCGCCCTCGGCGGAGTCCGCAACCCGCTCGTCGACGTGCCCGTAGTGGTCACCACTGGTGACCCGTGGACACCGATCGGCGACGCCGAAGACTTCGACATCTGCGATCTCTTCGGACAGACGATTCCGATCGAACCCGACGGACTGATCGAGCTTCACGGATCCGCGGACGGCTACATGACCGCTTTCGCCTCATCGCTGCGCGGCGCAGTGGCCGACGGCTTCCTGCTCGACCTCGACGCCGAACAACTCCTTGAAGAAGCCCAGATCAACCGAGCCCTCTTCGAATAATCGTTCTGGGTGAACATAGGGATGGATATAGCGACCCGGTTCACCCAGAACCAGTGTTTTAGCTCTCGGGGGCGAACTCGAGGGCTTGTTGGTAGGTCGGGCGGTTGGTTGACCGGAACGTGGTCGGGATCAATCCCGGCCGGAAGCTTGTGAGCGCGCCCACTCGAAGCCAGGTGGTGGGGTCGTCGCCGCGATCGGCGGCGACCTTGGTGACAACGACGTCGATCGCGGCCCACAGCGAGACTCGACAGGCGTCGAGATCACCGGCGCCGCAGTAGGAGACGCTGAATGGTCCTTCGACGTCGTGGCCGAGAATGGTTCGGAGATCCTTGTCGACGACGCTGCCGGCGCCGATGCCGCGAATTCGGACATTGTTGTCGATCAGATTGCCCAGCACGGGTCGTTGCACCGCGTCGGCGATGGGATCGAACACGGCGTCCATTAGCAGTGGTCCGGCCTCGTCGTAGAAACCGTCGTTGTCCGCATCGAGGCGGGGAGCGTCGTCGGCGACCCATGCGTCGAGGATGGCGACCACTTCAGCAGCGAGGTCGGACGGAGCGTCGCCGCCGGCGAGGACTTCGCTGATGACCGGCCAGATGGGTGACAACGTGTCTTCGGTGGCGGCCCGGTTCATGATCGAAACCACGTCGGACAACTCGGCTTGCTCGGGCCACTGATCGAAGAGCTCGACCCGGTGCGATGAGCCGTACTGGTTCCCATCGCCATGCATGAAGCCGGGCGCCGACTGGTTGTTCCAGTTGGTCATTCGACCGTCCGGATCGCCCGCCGCGTGCGGATGTTCGTCCTGGCTGAGGAAGCCTTGCCATTCGTATTCGCCGGTACCCCAGGTGGGAAGGCGACGGTCGAGGCCCTCAGCCCGGATGGGGAGGAGCCCGGACGCGAAGTAGCCGATCTCGCTGCGGTTGGCGTAGCCCCAGTTGAAGGTGAAGCCGAACTGGTCGGCGACGGCAAAGAAGTTCTCGGCGGTGTCGGCGTCGCCCTCGGTCATGTTCTTGAGCGCACCGAGGTTGAGGCCGTCGCGACCAAAGGTTGAGCGTTGACGGGTGAGCGCAATCGGAACACCGTCGGAGGTGGCCGTGCCGATCACGGGACCGTGGACAGAGACGGGATAGACGATCGGGGTGCCGCCGAGGGTGCCCGCATCGAACGACTCGAACGGGATGCACTCGCCGTTGTGCATGTAGGAGCCCGAGGTGCGGGTAGGGGCGGAGCCGTCGGCTTCGCAGAGCTGCTCGGCGAATACGTCACGGACATCCTGGGTGGCCGAGGTCAGGCTCCAGGCGTAGTCCTCGGTGCGGCCGATCAGGATGTACATCGCCAGGCCGGGAACGGCGGCTCCCTGCGCTTCGATGCCGGGGCCGGTGAGGTGAATCTGTTGCACGATCTCGGGGTAGTAGTAGCCGAGCTGCGGGCCCATCACGGCCAGCGTGGTGTCATTGACCGACTCGTCGGGCGAAACAGTGAGCCAGTTCGAGGCGGTGCGGTCGGGCGGGCTTCCGGCGGCGTCGAAGAGGATATTCTGGTTCACGATTGGAGCGGAGTCCTCAACCGGACCGAGCGGATCCAGCGAGATGATCGAGCCTTGATCGATGACAGCGGAACCGACGACATCGCCGCCGGTGAAGGTGCCGTACTCGAAGCGTTCCTCGAGGGTGGTGGGCGCCTCGGGATCGTCGGTTTGGAGAAGGTCTTCCCAGACCAGGCGACCCTCTTCTTCGCCCAGAGTGTTCTCGAGCATGGAAAGAAACTCGGCGTTGGCTGCTTCAGAACCGCCGCCGGCGCCGAAGATCGAACCGATGAACGCCGTGGTTGCGATCACATCGTTGACCGTGGCGGGCGCTTGGTCGATGTTGTTGGTTTCCCAGTACGCAGTGAGACCGTCGGCGTACGCCTGGGCGTCGGCAATGATCTCCTCACCCTCGTCGCCGTACTCATCGAGGATCACTTGGATCTGGTCGGTCACCAGCTGTTCGGTTGCGGCGGAGGGGATGAACTCGGTGGCAGAAGTGACGAGCGAGAAGGCATCGATGCCAGGGATGTCGGCGACGGCGGCTCGAGCGGGACCACGGCCGAAGTCGATCAGAAGACCGCGGTCGCGAGCAGTCACCCAGCCGGCACCAAACGCCAGGTCTTCCCGGGTTTCTCCGGTGATGTGGGGCACGCCCCACTCGTCATAAAGGATGGTGGTGCCGGGTCGGCCTGTTTCTTCAACGGTGGTTTCACCGATCGGCGCAAAGTCCTGCGGGAGGAAGAGCGACTCGAGGTCGGCGTCGGTCACGTTGCCGCGCAACGGGGTGAGGCCGTCGTAGAGGGGAAGCTGATCGAGCGAGTTGTCGCTCATTGGAAGTCCGCCATAGTTGCCGGGTGGCAGGATGTAGAAGGCTCGGTCCTCAGTGATCGCTGGGACACCAGGCGTATCGGTGGTGTCGCCCGGGCCCGTGTCACCATTGTCGGCCGGGGCTGCGGTGGTGGTCGCTGGGTCAGCGTCGGCTCCGTTGTCATCGCCGCACGCGGCAGCAATGAGCGCGAGTGTGACGAACAGGGCGAGAAGAGATGTTCCGCGGCGGGAATGGTGCGTCGACATCAGGGGACCTCCAGAGTGGCGTAGCGAAACCCTATGGGCGTCAGGCGGCAAAGGCCCAGACTCAGTTGAGCCAGGGTTCGTCGGCCTCCCACGGTTGGGGGTTGTCGGGTCGCTCGTCCGGAGTGATCCGGGGCTCGGCCATGATCCGAGAGGCGATGGCGCCAGCGAGCATGCCGAAGAGATGGCCCTCCCACGACAGCGCGTCCTGCGGAACGATCCCCGCGACCAAGCCGCTGTAGAAGCCGAGCGCGATGAGGGCTGCCCCGAGGGCGCGAAGTCGACGTTCGAAGATCGCCGCGCCGATGATGGCGCCGAAGTAGCCGAACACCAGCCCGCTCGCGCCGAGATGATTACCTTCCCGCGCCACGAGCCACACCGCACCACCGCCAATGATGATCACGGTGAGCGTGGTGGCGAGCCAGTAACGCATACCTCTCGCACTGACGAGCCCGCCGAGAGCGAGCAACGGCACCGAATTCGATGCCAGATGGCCGAAGTCGACATGAAGAAAGGGCGCCCAGAGGATGCCGTCGAGACCGCTGCGGTGCCGCGGGCGAATGCCGTTGCCTTGGAGTTGGTTGTCGAGCACCAGGGGGTCGAGCAGCTCGATGGCCCACATGGCGATGAGGGCAATGGCCAGCAGCCCGAAGGGGACGCGAACGATCCGTAAGAGCAGCGTGACCGACGCGCTCGCGGGTTCAGGCACTCTCGTCATAGGTGCTGTCGTTGTAAGCATTGCGGTCGAAGCGGGCACCGTCGATCTCGGCGCCGATTAGTGCCGCGAGGGCGGTGAGGTAGAGCCAGGCCATGAGGGCAGCCACGGCGCCGAGTGAACCGAAGGTGGATTCGATGCGGCCGATGTAGCTGTAGATCAGGGTGAGTCCAATGGTGCTCAGCACCCACATGACGGTGGCGACGATGGCGCCCCACGAGATGAAGTGGAAGCGGCCGGTGCGGTGGCCGACGACTGATCGGTAGAAGAGGGCCAGTGCGGTGGTCGACACCACGAGCACGAGCGGCCAGCGACCTATCGAGATGCCCCAGCGGATCACGCCGCCAACGTCGGCGTTTTCGAGGACTGGGGGTAGCACTACTACGAGCCAGATCATGGCGGCGACCGCAACGACGGCGATCCCGCTCAAGCGCAACGCAAAGAGACGACCTTGTAACCAGTTGTGCGGACTGGGGATCTCGTGGGCGATGCGGATCGCCATCACCATCGCGTTGATGGCGCTCGAGATGGCCCACGCAACACCAACCAGGCCCAGGGTGAGCCCAAGGGTGATTTCGGTGTTGTCGATCACGGTGACGTTCTGGAGTTGCTCGATCAGGAGTTGGCCGGCATCGGTGGGGAGCGCATCAACGAGCGGTCGCAGGTTTGACTCCACGTCGCTCGGCTCGGCGACGAGACCATAGACGGCAACGACCGCGATCATGGCCGGGATCAGCCCGAATACGCAGGTGAAGGCCACACCGCTCGCGACAAGGAGGGTGTGATGGGCGGTGACGTTGCGAACGAGTGTGAGGAGGTCGCTCCGGAGGCGCCGCAGCCACTGCTTGTAGGCGCGCTCAGATATGGCGCTGTCTCCCGATCCGCATAACGAGACGCTAACGGCCACACCCCGGCTATCTGAGGACGGTGGCTCTACACTCCGCGCCATGAGCGCAACCGACACGAGCACACCAGAGACCGGGGCCGAGGCGGTGGCGTGGGACGTTGAGACCCTCGTGGGTGGCGGCGGCGCGGAAGGCGCCCTTGCCTTGGTCGATGAGGCTGCGACAATGGCCACCGAATTCACCAACGAAGCCAAGGGCGAGGTGGCAAACGCCGACGCCGCAACGATGTGCCGATGGCTCGATCAGCAGGCCGAGATGTTCGACCGCACCCATCGGGCCGCGGGCTACGCGCAGCTGCGCTTCTCGACCGACGTCGCCGATCCGGCCAACGGGGCACTGATGGCGCAGATGCAAGAACGCACCTCGGCGCTCGCCGCCGAGCTCGTGTGGCTCGAGCTGGAATGGCTTGCGATCCCAGAGGATCAGGCCGCCGTGTTAATGGCCGACGACGCTCTGGCCCGCCACCGTCACCACCTTGAGACCTCTCGCCTCCGTCTGCCGCATGTGCTGAGTGAGCCCGAGGAAAGGCTCCTCGCCAACAAGGCACCCACCGGTCGCAGCGCCTGGGTGCGACTGTTCACCGAGCTGACCGCCGCGATCCGAGTCGACATCGACGGCGAAGAAGTTCCCCTCGACGCCGGCCTGTCGAAGCTCAGTCATCCCGACCGTGAGGTTCGCCGGAACGCGGCCGAAGCGGTCACCGCCGGACTCGAACCGGGGCTTCGGAATCGGGCGTTTGTGTTCAACACCCTTCTCGCCGACAAGTCGATCGACGATCGTCTGCGTGACTACCCAACTTGGATCAGCGCGTGGAATCAGGGCAACGAGGCGAGCGACGCGTCAGTTGACGCCCTTGTCGAAGCCGTGGTTGCCCGCTACGACCTACCGCAGCGCTGGTATGCGCTGAAGGCCAAAGTGCTCGACGTCGATCAGTTGGCCGACTACGACCGCAACTCTTCAGTGGCCCAGACCGAGCAGCACGTGCCCTGGGACGAAGCCTGCGCCACGGTGCGCGATGCCTACGGCAGTTTCAGCGACGAGCTTGCCACCGTGGTCGACCGCTTCTTCGATGAAGGGTGGATCGATGCCCCGGTGCGAGACAACAAACGCGGCGGCGCCTTCTGCTCCTACACGGTGCCCGGCCACCATCCCTACGTCTTCCTGAACTACACGGCGACGCCGGGCGATGTGCTCACGCTGGCCCACGAACTCGGCCATGCCGTGCACGGCTACCTCGCTCGTCCACAAGGAATCTTCCATCAGTCGACACCGCTCACGCTCGCCGAGACCGCTTCGGTATTCGGCGAGACCGTCACCTTCGAACGTCTGCTCGATCAGACCGACGATCCTGACGAGCGTTTTGCGTTGCTCGCCCAACAGGTTGAAGGCAACATCGCCACGGTGTTTCGTCAGGTCGCGATGAACCGTTTTGAGAACGCGGTGCACACCCACCGTCGCGATGTGGGCGAACTCTCCACCGACGACTTTGCCGATCATTGGACTCGCACCCAGAACGACCTGTTTGGCGACACCGTCGAGGTCACCGAGGGTTACCGCTCCTGGTGGTCCTACATTCCGCACTTCATTGGCACGCCGGGTTACGTCTACGCCTATGCCTACGGACAACTGTTGGCGCTGTCGGTCTACGCCCAATACGAGGCCCAGGGTGCGGCGTTTGTGCCGAGTTACCTCGAACTGCTCAGCGCCGGTGGGTCGCAATGGCCCGAAGAGTTGGCGAAGATCGTCGGCTGCGACCTCACCGACCCGGCGTTCTGGTCGGCCGGGCTCGATATCGTCGATGCGCAGATCGGCCGAGCCGAAGCCGCCGCGGTCGCGGCCGGTCGGGTTTAGCGGCCACACTCGCTTCGGCTGTCATACCGTTGCGCCAGACTGGCGCTTGCTCGCCGGCAGCCCATGTCGGCCTCTCGTTCATATGAGGGAGGCCGCGCATGTGCATGCGTTGCAACGGATACAGCTGGGAAGAAATTGATCGCCGTACGGATCTGGTCATCCGGGTCCACGGGTTCACCACGATCCACGTGGAAGCGGTGTCGCCATGGACCTACAGAGTCGGGGCTTACGAGAGCTGGGACCAACCCGAGTTGTTGGTGGTAGACGTGGATCCCGTCATCCAAAAGGCACTGATTTCGGCGGTTGCGGAGGATTACGCCGACTTCGGCGAGATCCAAGAGTCCACGCTCGATCTTCTCGATGTCGAGCTACTCCCCGTAGATGCGTCGCACTTTGCGAGCGGCCTCGTGGGGGCGTGGGAGGAGCGTTACTGCCTGTCGGCGGTCACCGGCGACTTCGTGCAGATCGTGCCTGGCCAATCCTGGTGCTGTGACGAGTGCACGGAGCGGGTGCGGCGCCTCGATGAACCTCCGGCGTGACTGGCCAGGGTCAGCGGGTTTCCCGACGAATTAGTCGGCGTAACGCTCTCGAAGGCGGGCCCGCATCCATTCGACGACGTCGGCCAGATCGGCGAGCGGTTCGCCAGTGAACGGCATGGTCGGCATATAGGGCGGTGGCCCGAATTCAGGCGTGATGCTCATTTCGTCGCCGCGGCCCTTGGCCGCGGCGACGATCGCGTCCCACCAACCTTCGTGGGCGGCGAGTTCGTTGGCCCACGTTGGGTCGCTCGGGTCTGCGACCTGCGGACCTTCGGCGTGACCGACTCGACTGTGGATGTGGCCCACGGCCGGTGCGCATGTGGCGAATGCGGCGGCCGCGTCGAACGGAATCCGCTCGGCGACGACCACCCAGTGCGAGTAGTCGGCGGTGAGACGAAGACCTTCGACCTCTTCAACCATGCGGGCAGTGCGCCATGGGTTGTACAGAATCCGAGAACGGTGTGTCTCGTGGAGGAGGTCGATGCCGAGGTCGGTCGCCATCTTGATCGATTCCGTCAAGAAGCTGGCGGCGGCTGCGTCGTCGAACCCATCCATGCCGGCGTGGGCGTTTACCCGCCGGAAGCCGATCGCTGCAGCTGTCTCAAGTTGGGGGCGGAGCGCGGCGAGGTGTGCCTCGGGGGAGTACGGCTCGGATGTAAACGTCATTGCCATCGGCAGAAAGTCGAGCCCCTTCTCGCGGATACTTTCGAGGAGTACGTCTCTTCCGGCTGGATCAGCGTCAAGCACGAATAGTGGCATCTCCACCCCGTCGTAGCCGGGGGTGGCCTCGTCGAGGAAGGTGGCCAGGTTGGGCCAGCGGCCACCGTCGCCGACGGCTCCCCAGGCGTGTCGGTACAGCTTCACGGTCATCGAGCGAGCGTAGGTGGTCGATGCCTCTCGGTGGGAGTTAGCCGAGTCGCTCGATCACGTCGTCCACGGTCGTGGGCAACCGGGCGGTGAGACCTGGAGTGTGCGGGTGTCGCAGTTGCCCGGCTGGTGGAGGCTGAGATCAGTGGTGGCGACGCAGGAAACTGCATGCCGTTTCTACTCCCCGGTTGCTTGCCGCCACTTTCTGTGAAGTGGCACGGGTGTCACATAAAACTGTGTCAGCGTGAAGTAGGGCGGAATTCGGCAGTGACAGATGGAAGGGTTGACATGCTGAGGATCGAAGGGAAACAAACCGAATTGTCACAAGAGATTGTGCGCCATCACGGTTTCGAAGGCGAAGGCTTGTTGTTTCTCGGAATTCTCGCGGCGAGCTGGATGATCGCAATCGCTATTGGTTGGGTCCTCTGGCAGATGGTGCCGTTGTAGACATTTCGGGCAATTCACGTTCCTGACGAAATCGCGCGAAGATCGTGTGGTTCGGGGAGGAACGTATGCCATCAGGGATTGTCGTCAACCGCAGAACTACCCGAGCGTCTCGAACGCTCTTTGCCGTTGCATTGCTGGCGCTGTTCGCGCTTTTGGCCGTGGCCTGTTCGGGGAGCGACGACCCCGCCGCCCCTCCATCAACCGTGGCGGTCGACAACGAGTCGTCGTCTCCATCGGTCGATGCCGACGACATCGAGCCAGGCGACAAGGCCGACCCCGCCGATGACTCACCTTTCGCGGGCACGATTTCGCTGACACTCGACCAAGCGGCCGGGTGTGAACAGCTCGGTGCGGAATGTCTGCTTCCCTTTCCGAGCGATGCGCTGACCGTTGCCGACTCGTCGAGCGCTACCGGTTTGCGGGTTGCGCTCCCGACGCATGGCATGCCAACAAACACCGACGGGATCGCGATCGATCCGGCCCGCCAGAACCGCGCCGATGGTTACTCGCCGGGTAGCGCGGCCCTCGTGCTGCTGCCTGGGGTCGACCCGCTTACGTCCAGCCTTCCTCCGATTACCGACATCGCGCGCAGCCTCGACGATGGCTCGGCCAGCGTGATCGTGGATGCCGACACGGGCGAGCGTTGGCCGCATTGGGCCGAGACCGATGCCAACACCACCGACGCTGAGCGCCAGGGACTGTTTCTTCGCCCGGCCGTGAACTACACCGACGGTCATCGGATCGTTGTGGGTCTCCGTAATCTTGTCGATGGCGACGGTGCGGCGATCGAGCCATCCGAGGTGTTTCGGGCTTACCGCGACCGTCTCGATTCCGGCGACGAGTTGATCGAAGCCCGACGCCCGGCCATGGAACGAGTCTTCACCGATCTCGAAGCGGCGGGGGTCGCCCGTGATGAGCTGATCATCGCGTGGGAGTTCACGGTCATCTCGACCGAGAGCCTGACTAGCCCGCTCACGCACATGCGAGACGATGCTTTCGCGCAGCTCGGCGATGCGGTGCCGGTGTACTCGGTCGACAGCGTCGAACGCAACGAGGACAGTCGCTATACCGCCATCGAAGGCACGTACGAGGTGCCGTTGTATCTGACGCGCAACGGCGAGCCGGGAACCGGCCTGAACCTGAGCGACGATCCGGATCTTCCTACCGTGAACGGGTCGATGTCGTCGCGATACCGCTGCATGATCCACGACAACACCACCGCCGACTCCCCCGGGGCCGGGGTGCTCTACGGACACGGGCTACTCGGCGATATTGGTCAGGTCACCTCGTCGGGTCCGCGGCTGCTGGCCGAGCATCACAATCACGTGATCTGTGGTACCGACCTCATTGGTATGGCCGAAGAAGACGTTGCTAATGCGGTCGCCATTCTCAGCGAAGCCTCCGGTTTCTTCACCCTGAGCGACAGGCTCCTTCAGGGCCACCTCAACACCCTCTTTCTGGGGCGGCTCATGCGCCACGAAAGCGGGTTCGCCGCCGACTCGGCGTTCCAAGATGTCGACGGCAACGCTCTGCTCGATATCGATCAGCTCGCCTACTACGGCATCAGTCAGGGCGGGATCATGGGCCCGGTCTCCACGGCGGTGTCAACCGACTGGGATCGCGGCGTCTTTGGTGTGCCCGCTGTGAACTACTCGACGCTGCTGAATCGCAGCGTCGACTTCGATCTTTACCAGGCCATTCTTGATCCGGCCTATCCCGACAAGCTCGATCAGGCGCAACTGCTGCTGGTGATACAGATGCTCTGGGACCGCGGCGAAGGTAATGGTTACGTCAACCACTTCGACGATCCACTCGATGGACTCACCGAAAAGTTTGGCCTCATGCATGGTGCGCTGGGGGATCATCAGGTGGCGAATGTCGCGATGGATGTAATGGCCCGTTCGATGGGCGCCTCGGCCGTTTGGCCGGCGGTGGGTGACGGACGATCGACCGATGTCGAGCCGTTCTGGGACATTCCCCGTATCGACGACTATCCCTTCACTGGTTCGGCGACGGTCATGTGGGACAGCGGTCAACCGGTCCCGCCGATCGAAAACCTGCCGCCGCGCGACGGCGTGGACCCGCACGAAGATCCTCGGCGTCATCTCGACGCGGTGGCCCAGATCGATGAGTTTCTGCGAACCGGCACTGTCATCGACGTGTGCGGCGGCGAGCCTTGTCTCTCCCCCACCCGTAACTAGATCAACGGGGCGCCGCGGGATTACTCCTTCGGCGTGCGAACATGGCCGCCGTGTTTCGTCGCGTCATTGCTGGCCTGATTCTTGGCCCCGCCCTTCTGATTGGATCGTTCGCCTGGTGGGGTTTCCTCGCGCAGCGAACCGTCCTCGACGAGACCCGCACGCAGACCATTGCTGAAGAGTTGCTCGACAACGAGGCCGTGGTCGACGAGATCGGGAAGAATATCGGTCGCGCCATCGAAGGCGGAATGCCCGATCCCATCGAACTCACCGAAGAGCAAGTGCAGGCTGCGGTGAACGTTATTCTCGCCGATCCGGTTGTTCGGTCGCTGCTCATCGAGTCGCTCGGCACCACCCACCGGGCGTTCCTCGGTCTCGACGATGCACCTTCGACGATTGACCTCGGCCCTGCGCTCGCATCGTCTCGAGAACGAATCGGTGAATTCAACCAAGACGTGGCCAACGCATTGCCCCAAGAGTTTGAGGTAGAGCTGCCCACGGAACGGGTGCCCGACGCTTCGCCAGTGAAGGACTTTCTCGCTCGTACAGTGCCCTTGCTCGCCGCGATTTCATTGGCCATGGTGTCACTTGCATTTCTCACCACCAGCGATCGCTCACACGTGCTCAGCAAGGCCGCCCGCTGGGCCATGGGAACGACGGCGTTCTACCTGATCGTCGGGCTCGGCCTTCCCTACCTGCTCCGACAGTTTGCGCCCGACGGCGCTGAGGTGTTTGCCGCCCTCATCGCGGCGTTGCTGCGGGCCGCCCTTCTCCCGTCGATCGTGCTCGGCGTTATCGGCACCTTACTGCTGCTGCTCTCGATGTTCTGGCCCGACCCGGATCGCACGCCGGGCGCGACCGCCCAACCCCGTGAGTCGGTCGCCGCTGCGGCCCCCGCTTCCCGACCAGTCGCCCAGCCCCCCGCCCCGGCTCGCTCGATCGTGCAGCCCCCCGCTCAACTGCGGCCTCGAGCCGCCACGCCTGCCTATGCTCCGGCTCCACGGCCCGCGTCGCGACTACAAACCGATCCCACGGCCGCGATGCCGATAGCCACCCGCCCCGCACCCGCGGCCGCCCCGCCGCCGCCGGTTATTTCGACACCGTCTCCCGTCATTCCAACACCGCCCCGCGATCCGTTCGCCCCGCCCAGTCGACCCAACCCGATCGCGGCACCCGGCGACCTCGACCCAACGGCACCGTCGCGGCCCACCCTTCCCACCCGCGCGAAGCCGCCCGAGTCGATCGATCTTCCGGCCTGGACCGGAGAGGCCCAGGTCGCGCCCGTAGCTGTTCCGGAGCCCGTCGCGCCTGCAGTGGAGAAGCCGAGATGGCTTCCGCCGACATGGGTGCCAGAGCACGGCTGGGTGATGGATCCCGACGATCCCCGTGAGGCGCCGAACAATGCCCGCTTCGTCGACGGCGTCGGCTGGGTTGTGCCCGGTCCGCCGCCTGCGGGCCGCTAGTTGATTCCTCGCTCCTGCCCGTCCCAATAGGGGGCCCGGAGTTTGAATTTCTGAAGCTTGCCGGTGGCTGTGCGGGCGAGTTCGTCGCGGAACTCCACGGAGGTCGGGCACTTGTAGTGCGCGATCTTCTCGCGACAGTGATCGATGATCTCTTGTTCGGTTGCGACCGCGCCCGGTGCCAACACCACGAGCGCCTTCACCGTCTCGCCCCACTTCTTGTCGGGCACCCCGATCACCGCGACTTCGGCAATGGCCTCGTGAGAGAAGACGGCGTCTTCGACCTCGATAGACGACACATTTTCGCCGCCGGAGATAATGACGTCCTTCTTCCGGTCCTGGAGGTTGACGTAGTGCTCGTCGTCGATGATGCCGCCGTCGCCCGTGTGGAACCAGTCGTCGGCCAGCGCGGCGGCGGTGGCGTCGGGGTTGTCCCAATAGCTCTTCAGGATGACGTTGCCGCGGGCGAGGATCTCGCCCGACTCATCGGTCGCCATCGTGATACCGATGGCCGGATTCCCCTGGCGAGAGAGCTTCACGGCCCGCTCAGCCGGGTCGAGGTGGTCCCACTCCGCCCGAGTCCGGTTGATGGTCAGCAGCGGTGCGGTCTCGGTGAGGCCGTAGATCTGGATGAACTCCCAGCCGAGTTCTGTTTCGACCCGCTCGATCGTGCGGGTGGGCGGCGGGGCACCAGCAACGATGATCCGAACTCGATCTCGTCCCGGAATCTCACCCTCCCATTCCGCAGCCGCGTCGAGGACAGCGGCGACCACGGCCGGTGCGCCACACATGACCGTCACACCGTGCTTCTCGACGCGACGCAAGATCTCCGCCCCGTCGACCTTGCGTAGGACGATGTGTTGGGCGCCCATGCCGGTCATCGCGTAGGGCATTCCCCAGCCGTTGCAATGGAACATCGGGAGTGTGTGGAGATACACGTCGCGGTCGTTCACGCCGGTGTGCCAGCCGAATGTGGCGGCGTTGATCCAGAGGTTGCGGTGCGTCATCTCGACGCCCTTGGGACGGGCGGTGGTGCCGCTGGTGTAGTTGATGGTGGCGGTGGCGAGCTCGTCGGGTGTCCACGGCTGCGGCGTGGCATCCATCTTGTAGAGCGAATCGCTCTCCTCCCCGACGATGAAACGATGCTTCACCGGAATATCGCCGAGGGTGGACTCGAGCTCGGGGTCGATGATGAGTGCTTCGGCACCGCAATGCGTGACGATGTACTCAACCTCGTAGCGGCTCAGTCGAAAGTTGATCGGCACGGCGACGCGGCCGAATGCACTGGTGCCGAAGAGGTGAACGAGGACTCGCGCCGCGTTGTGCGACACGATGCCGACTCGTGCGCCGATGGGTAGGCCGAGATCGTCGAGTCCGGCCGCGAGGCCGGTGGCGAGTTCCGCGAATCGGCGGTAGGTGATCTCGCCAAGTGAGTCTGCGGGTTGGTCGGCCTCGTCGATGATCCCAACGCGGTCGCCGTAGACGAGAGCCGCCCGGCGGAGATGATCAGCGACAGTCAGCGGTACTTCCATAAATCCCCCTTGAGGTTCGCTGAACCTAGCGCGCCGGATTCTCGCGGTCTGCTTCGACCGGCTGGATCGGGCAGACTTCTCCGATGGCCGTTCGAGTCGATAAGTGGTTGTGGTCGGTGCGGGTGTTCAAGACCCGAACTAAGGCTTCCGCCGCGTGCAACGACGGAGACGTCTTTGTGAATGATGTGGCGGCGAAGCCGGCCACGAAGGTCGATGTAGGCGACGTTGTCCGAGCGCAGCGCGGCGACCGCAGCATCATCTATGTCGTCGTCGAGATGATCGAGAAACGGGTCTCGGCGGTGCGGGCCGCCGAGTGCGTCGAAGATCGTTCGCCGCCAGCGGCCCCGCGGGAGTCGATCGGGCACGCCGTGTTTGCCCGCCGCGATGAAGGCACAGGACGTCCAACGAAACGTGATCGTCGTGAGATCGATCGACTCCGGGGACGTGACCCGTCGGCGTAGGGCGTGTCTAGGACCGAACCCAAAGCTCGGTGTCGGGATGGAACTGGCTCCACGCAAACCAGAACGCCTGATGAGCTGCCAGGGGCTCGCCGTCGGCGTTGGTCACGCCGATCACCGCTTCCTGGACCACGAGGCGAGGATCGGTATCGCCGATGGGGAAGATCAGGCCGTTGTCGTCGCGGCCGCGGAGTGGATCCTCCTGGTAGGTCCGGCCGATGCCACCGACTTGGTATGGAACTCGTACATCACCTTGTTGGATCGAGATAGAAGACCGCTCGTGCGGAGTTCGTAGGTATTCGCATCGCCGAAGCCCGCGGCGGGCGAGACATTGTCGGTGAATTTCGCCCGCGCTGATCCGCACAGGGTGCAGCAGGGCAAGACGCCGAAGACGATTCGTTCATCGGGGTACCAGTCGCCTCCGGCCGCGTCGGTGAGCCCGGGCTCGATCAGCTCGAAGACCTGACGCTTCCACTCGATGTAGCCGGGAGGTGCAGGGGTGTCCCAGGCCAGCAGGTGATTGGTCGTGAGGCCCCAGCGCGAGTCGGGGCCCGATACCGAACGCCCGGTCATGTCTTCCCAGGCATGGAAGATGGCATCGCTGATCGCCGTTCCCGGTTGGGTGAAACGAACGATGTCGGTGAGGAGCCACGCCACCCGTGGGTCACCATTGGCCCCGACCCGTTCGATCGCGTTATCCGTTGTGCCGCCGCCGCCGCAGCTGGCGACGATGAGAGCGACGACAAAAATGAGGGCCGAAATCCCGGAGAGATGTATCAGTGAGGAAACGTTGTGGGAACGCAAAGCGTTCCCGAGCACGCCGTCAGGTCTTGGCGGCCGGGCCTTCGAGGTTGATCTGGGGAAGGATGCGATCGAGCCACGCCGGAATCCACCAGTTGCGCGAGCCCAGGAGCTCCATCGTCGCCGGCACGAGCAGCATTCGTACGAGCGTCGCATCCAGGATGATCGCCGAGGCGAGTCCGGTGCCCATGAGCTGGATCACGCGATCTTCTTCGAGCAGGAAGCTGCCGAACACCACGGCCATGATCGCCGCGGCGGCAGTGATCACTCGGGCCGTACTCGCGAGTCCATCAGCCACCGACTCCATAGCGTCGCCGGTGCGGTCGTACTCCTCGCGGATCCGAGAGATCAGGAAGACCTCGTAATCCATTGAGAGGCCGAAAACGATGGCAAACATCATCATCGGGATGAACGGCTCGATGGGGGCCGGTGACACGCTGGTGATATCGCTCAGCCATCCCCACTGGAAGATGGCGACCACCACCCCGTATGCCGCGCTGATCGACAGAAGGTTCATGATCACGGCCTTGAGGGGCACGAGGATGGAGCGGAACACCGCCATCAGTAAGAGGAACGAGACGATCAGTACGGCGCCAAAGAAGAAGAATGTTCGTGCGGCCAGATAATCGCTGAAGTCGATGCCCGCTGCGGTGTTGCCAGTAAGGGCGACGTCGAGCGCGGTGCCATCGACGGCCGCGGGGATCACGTCGTCGCGGAGGAAGCCGACAAGATCCTCTGTCGCGATGTCCTGCGGCGCAGTCGACGGGATCACGCGCAAGATGACGGCGTCGGAAGTGGTGAGGTCGGTACCGGGGTTCGGGATCGGCCCAAACACGCTCACGACGCCGGGTGCGGTCTGGAGCGAATCGACCAACACCTCGACTCGGGCCCGCGCCTCGTCATCAGGGGTGAGTGCAGTGACGAGGAACGGGCCGTTGAAGCCAGGACCGAAGCCCTCAGCGACAAGGTCGTACGCCTGACGAGTGGTGGTGCCCTCTGGCTTGTTGCCTTCGTCGGAGAAGCCGAGCCGAAGTCCGAGGATCGGGGCGGTGAGAACGAGGAGCAGACTGGTGCCAATGATGGCCACTGTCCACGGCCGTGACTGCACGAATCGGCTCCACCGGTAGGCGAGAGTTTCCTTCAGCGGCTTGGGCTCGCGTCGGACGATCTCGGTGCGTAGCGGCGCAATGACGAGTCCGGCCAGCAATACGGCAACGGCGAGAGGGAGAGCGATCAAGAGAGGGCCGATTCCGAGGCCCGTGCCAAAGAGTCCGACGGCAATCAGTGCGGCCGTGATCATGCCGCGCCGGAAGGAGATCTCGATGCGGTCGTCGGCGAAGCCGAGGAACGCAGGCAGAAGGGTGAGCGAAGAGATGAGGGTGACCAGCACGGCCGCAGAGGTCGAGACGCCGATACCTGTGACGAAGGGCAGGCCGATGGCCATCAATCCGAGGAGGGAAAACACCACGGTGATGCCGGCAAAGAGCACGGCGCGACCAGCGGTGGCCATGGCGACCGCGATGGCATCCGATGGCGCTCGACCCTTGTGGAGTTCGTCTCGGTAACGGGTAATGATGAAGAGCGAGTAGTCGATGCCGACACCCAAACCAATCATGACCGCGAACGTGGTGGCGAAGGTGGGCCCACCGGTGAGGTTCGACATCAAGATGGTGAGGCTGACGCCGCCACCAACGCCGATCACGGCCGCGCCGATCGAGAGGCCCATGGCCAAGACCGAGCCGGTGGCAATAATCAAGACGATGATCGCGAAGGCGATACCGATGAGTTCTGTTTCCGGCGGTGCGAACTCGGCGAGCGCTTCGCCGCCGATCTCGACGGTGAGGCCCTCGACGGTCGGGATGAGGGCGATGATTTCCTCGCCAATCGCGCCCGACTCCTCCTGGCTTATCTCGCGGTCCAGGTTGACGTCCGCGAACGCGATCGTGTTGTCAGGACTGATTGCCCCACCCGTGCCGGTGTAGGGCGAAGCCACGGTGACGAACTCGAGTTCGCCCACCTCGGCAAACATGGTTGTCATCGCTTCGACCACAGCCGGGTCATCGACGCCCCGATCGGACGTGAAGACGATCTGACCGCTCAGGCCGTTGCCAACGCCGCCGAAGTACTCGTCGAGAACGGCGAAGCCTTCCTCGGTTTCGGACCCGGGGATGCTCTGCTCGGCATCAAACCCGTCGCCGACGATGCTGATGGCGACACCCATCGTGACAAGAGCAGCGATCCAAAGAGCGACTGCCTTTCCGCGATTCTTGAAACACCAGCTACCGACGCGTGAGACCATTGGTCAGTCTGTCAGCGGGTCGAGATGTTGCAGGGTGACTGTGACACCCGCCACCGATCTAGTCGCTGGCGCGATCGTGGGGCAGTGAACCGCGAGCGGCCCGGAGATAGCCGTAGGGCGTCTCGGCTTGAAAATTGCTCACGCGGCTGGTGTAGACGTCGGCGTACTTCTCGACCTGACGGGCAAAGAGACTCTTGTCGACACCGGCCCGCATGAGGGGCCCCCACTCGTCGTTGCCCTGCGTGGTGGCGAGTTTGGCCAGCGGTGCAATTCGGCGGTCGATCTCCGCAACGGCATCAGCGGCGCGTTCAGCCGCGGCGTCGAGATCGGCGTGGGGTTCGCCCGCGACGACCTGGTGGCGGCGTTCCATCCGGAGGTGCGAGTGCGCTCGCTCACGTTCGATCTTCTCGTCCATCATCTGGCCAAGTGCAGTGTTTTGTTCGGCGAAACCGATCGCGGCATCAATTTCCGCCTCAAGTTCGCGGGCGATCAGCGCCGTCCGCCAACGGAGGAGGTCTTTCGTGACATGGACATCACCGAAGAGATGATCGCCGACATAGAGGAACTGCGAAGGTTCGTGGCCGAGGCTTTGCTCAACCATTCGGGCGTTGCCGCCGTGGTACACCTCGCCGGGTTCGAGCGGGCCGAGATGGGGTTCGAGGAGGCCGCGTTCTTCGTCGACAACTCGATAGATCGGCCCCGCCTCTGAGAAGAAGCGGGGCTTCGCCGCGGCAACAATCACCACGTCGAAGAGGTCGCGCCACGTCTCACCCTCGGGCATGTAACGATCGAAGGACCAACTCATCATTCGCTGGCTGTAGCTCCACTCTGAATTGGTGATGAGGAGGAGTTGCTTGCCGGCCAGGCGTTGGTCAAGAAGCGTCGGCACGATGCCCGGATCAGAATCGACGAATCGTTCGGGCTCTGCGACGATCGCGGCCTTCAGCGAACCGTCGCGGTGCACGGTGCCGAGCGCACGGTCGATCGCCCGATAGAGGTGGGCGTAAGAGCTGATGCCCGGCAACGGCGACGCATCGTGGAGCTCAACCAGCTGGCACCAAAGGGCGGCCCGGCTGAGTTCGAACAAGGTGTTCATGAACTCGAAGCGGTCTTCGCCCAGTTCGATCACCGTGCCGTAGTAGGTGTCGCGTAGCTCCCGAAACGAGAGGACGCTGGCGCCGTGCTGGGCCCGCACCGTGTAGCCGAACCGCGTGGCCTTGACGAGATTGCCAAGGTCGAGGTCGAACGTGAGACCAAGCGTGAAGGCGTCTGGGTCGAACGTGAGGTCGGCCACGGGCCAACCCTCGCCGGCCAACACGCCACGAGCATGCTCAAACGCATCGCGCTCCCATGCCTCCACGAAATAGTGGATCAGCGTGTAGTCCATGTCGTAGCCGATGGCCCGAACACCGCGGAGATTGAGCGTGCGGTTGCAGAACAGGCCTCGTGAGGCCGGGAGGGGAGTTGCCGCGTCAGTCACGTCTGCAGTGTCGCACGTCGCAGGGGTTCGATCGCGTCGACATAGTCGGCGAGGCGAGCGGCGATCTCGATCGAGGATTCCGGATCATCGGGGTCGGGGGGCTCCCACACCTCGGAGATTCGCCGCCATCCATCATTCCCGAGAAAGGGTCCGGCCTCGGCGTCCTGGCCGAGCGCCCGGCGCCACGACGGCTTTCCGCCTAAACGGTCCAACGCCGCCTGGTTCTCGGGCTCGGTGCGGTATTCGGCATGGAAGCCGATCTCAAGCGCGTAGTCGCCATTGCTGCGGATGAGCTGCGCCTCGTAGTGTTCGCGGGCGGCGGAGCCATCGGTCGTGCCGAACCACACCTTCAATCCGCGCAGATGCCAACTCGATTGTGGCTCGCCGAGTTCGTCATCGACGAAGCCCTCGAACGCGTCGAGCACGTGTTGGAAGAACGACCGCTTCACGTCAGTGCAGCTGTCCGGTGACGCTGTTGGGGGTGACGCGGACGACGCAGCGACCCTCGCTGATCATCGCCTGGCGGTACTCGTCCCAGTTGTCATGCTCGCCGGCGATTGCCTTATAGATGGTGATGAGTTCGTTGGCGGTCGCGTCGTCGGGTGAAGTGGTGACCGCGGAGACGACGGCGGTGGCGTCGATCGACACGTAGGACCAACTCGACGGGTCGGTGACATGGAGCACGACCCGACCGTCGCGGATCACGTTGCGGGTCTTGGCCCGGTCGTGGGTGACGGAGATCGAGATCCCACCGTCGATGACGGCAAAGACGATGTCAGACGACTGCGGTCGGCCGTCGCGGCGCAGGGTGATGAGCACACCGTGTCGTTTGGTTTCGGCCCATGCGAGTGCATCGTTGATCTCCATTCGTCGGGTCTACCACTCGCACCGCAAACCCGAAACCGTGAGCGAATGCGCCGGTTGGGTCCAACGAATCAGATCCCGAGTGTCAATCGGTCCTTCTCTTGTTGCTGGCTCAATGATGGATGGCCTTCCGCCGAAGGAGGATCAATGTTCTTGACCCATTCTTCTTGGCTGAAACGAGCAGTCGCGGCGGCGGCTGTGCTCGCGGCGACGGTTGGCTCGGCAACGGCAACGGCAACGGCGACGGCCGCCAACGACTACCCAACCGTGTCCGCCGCCGCCGACGCCGGCGAGCTCGTTGGCCCGCCCGCGGCCGGCGATCCGGAACTCGCGGACCTGGTCCAGCGGTTGCTCGAGGAGCTGGGGATGGCCCCCGATGTCGCCCGAGGTCTGGTCAGCGATCTCATTGGCGATGTCACCGACCGCATCAACGCGATGGTGGACGAAGGCCTGGTCACGATCGAGCAAGTTGATGCGCTCCGCGAACATGTCGAGAACGGCACGTTCGATGAGCAGATCCCGGATGTGGTCGACGCGACCCGCGCCCGTCGAGACGCCTTCCACCAGGCCGCTCGTGAGGTACTTAGGGAACTCGGAATCGATGTTCCCGAATGCGTGTCGAGCCACGAAGTGCTTCGTGACAACGACATGAGCCGCGCGGATCTCGACGACTTCCTGGCTGAGCGCGGCATCGACTTGCCTCGGCCGCCGCGTGGCCCGACGGATCTCTCCCCGGAGCCAGCCCCCGCCGCCGCTCCCGAGCACGTGACGCCGCCGCCTCTACCCCCGCCGCCGGCCGCTCCCGAACCGGTTCCGGCCGAGTATCCGGTACGCACGCCGCAACAGTCGACCTACCCCACGACGCCGGAGTCTGGTGCTGACACGCCGCCACCGTCCTGCGGTGATGGCGCGGGCCCGGGCTGCGAGACGTTGTAGGAGCATGACGATGCGAACTCGCTCTCTTCGAATTCTTCCGGCCCTCGTGATGGGCGCGACGATCTTCCTGGCCGGTTGCGGCGGGTCCTCTGCGCAGACGGTGGAGGAACCGGTACTACCTCCGGTCGCGGAAACGCCCTCCGAGGAAGCGATCGAACGGCAGGCGCCCGAGGTCGAGCAGGCCGAGTTGGCCGACGAGTCAATCCCAGATGGACTCGACCCCGAAGGTGTTATCGCCGCGACGATGCTGATCGCTAGCGGCGGCGATCTTGAGGCAGCAATCAGTGCCGGCCTTGTGACGGAAGCCGAGGCTGAGGCCGCGCTGACCGTGCTCGAGACCGGTGATGCGTCGTCGATCCTCGATTAGGCGTCGAGTGCAGTTGGTCGCATAAGCGCGGGCACACCCTTGGTGTGTTCGAGAAGCGACGCTCGAGCGAGCGCGGACTTGCCCCAACGGCCTCGAATATCGTCGACCATCGCATCGAGCTTCTCCGTGGCCCGACCTTCCTCGGGGAAGCGCAACGCCATCTGCACAGCATCAGGCCGACCGAGACCGGCGAAGGTAATACCCACGAGCGTGCAACCCTTTCGACCGAGGTTGCCGCCCGGGCCATGGGGTCCGTCGATCAGGTCGAGCAGCAGTTCGTCGGCTGTCGCGGTGAGAAGCCCGGTGAGATGGGTGGGCTCGGCGAGGGTGCGGGACCGGCTTTCGTGGCGCATCTCGGACGTGCGATACCGGACCGTGACGGTGCGAGCCACTCGCTCGGCCTTGCGGAGCCGGGAGGCAACCTTCTCGGCTAACCCGAGGAGCTCTCGTCGGAGTTCGTCGCGGGTGCGGATCCGATTTCCGAGGGCCCGTTGCGCCCCCATCGAACGATCGCGACGGGCGTTGTTCACGGCACGGGGATCGAGGTTATGAGCAAGGTCGCGAAGGTGACGGCCCGCGTGGGGCCCGAGGTAACCCTGCAGATCGGCCCGGCCGCTCCCCGCGAGATCGCCCACGGTGTCGACTCCGTGATCGTGGAGCTTTGTGGCCGTGACGGGCCCAACCCCCCACAACACTTCAACCGGCAGCGGATGAAGGAACTCGAGTTCTTGGCCGGGTTCGACATACAAGAGCCCGTCGGGTTTGGCCTGGGCACTCGCCACCTTGGCCAGGAACTTCGTTCGGGCCACGCCAACCGAAAGGGGAAGCCCGACATCGACAAGCACCCTCGTGCGGAGCTGGGCCGCGATCTCTACTGCCGGGCCGAAGAGGTGCTCGCCGCCGCCGACATCGAGGAAGGCTTCGTCGACCGAGACGGGTTCGACGAACGGTGTGAAGTCGCGGAACTTCTCGAAGACCGCCTCGGAGGCCTCGGAATACGCATCCATTCGGGGCTCGACCACGATCGCGTTCGGACACAACAGCCGCGCTTGGCCGCCGTTCATGGCCGAGCGCACGCCGAGGCGTTTGGCCTCGTAGCTGCAGGCCAACACGACGCCTTCGCCGACGATCACCGTACGGCCGCGTAGGCGAGGGTTGTCGCGCTGCTCGACTGATGCCTAGAAGGCATCGAGGTCGGCATGAAGAATGGTGGCGCCGCGGGTCGGCTCGGTCGTACCCATTTCTGGAGTCTAGGGCGAACACCTGTTCGTTTCCAGTGGGACTGTCAGTGGGGTCGGGCAGAATGCGCTTCATGGCCACGCGTCGCTACGGCACCATCGTCAAACACCTCACTGACGACCCTGAAACTGCGGTCGAGCTCGCGGCGAAACTGCCCGACGAAATCCTTCACCATCTAGCGGAGGCGCTGCACGACGAGTCTCGGCAGCGAGCGATCAAGGCGGGCGACCATGGTGCACTCACCGACGAAACCTTCGAGACCGCATTCGGCCGAGACGGGCTCGGTGTCGATCCGTTCATCCACGATCAGGTGATCGTGTGTCCGGGCGCCATGGTCGCCAAGAGCAGGTCGAACCATCGATGCCGATTTGTCAGCGTTAACGATGTGTGGATCTGGGAATCGGGCGAACTCCTTGAAGAGGAGAAGCGATCGAACCCTGGCAAGGAAGACGGTTTTCGGGCGGTGGCGCTGTTGCCGATCATCAACGGGATGACCCTCGACGTGGTCTCCGGCAAGGCCCGATCCGGTCAACACTCCGTCGACACAGTCACTTCGTATGCCGTTCGTCGGGGGAAATTGGTGGAGGTCAGCCAACGAAACGTGAGCGGACGCGGCATGCAGTGACAGACTCGGGTATGCCCGACGATGGCCTCCGCTTCTCTTTCTCCGGCATGGTCGAGCGAATCACGCTCGCCGAGCCGAACAAACGCAACCCTCTTGGTCTCACCAAGATGCGAGCGCTCACCGCACATCTCCGCGCCATCGACACCTCCGCGTCGGCCTCGGTTGTGGTGATCGACGCCGAAGGCCCCGCGTTCTCCGCGGGACACGATCTGTCCGAGATGTGCGGGATTGATCTCGAAACGTCTCGTGAGATCTTCGATGCCTGCACGGATCTCATGACCACCATTCATGAGATCCGCCAGCCGGTGGTCGCCTCGGTCGACGGCATGGCCACTGCGGCCGGTTGCCAGCTGGTGGCGTCGTGTGACCTCGCCGTGGCGTCGGCATCGTCAAGCTTTGCCACACCTGGAGTTCGGATCGGCCTGTTCTGCTCAACGCCGATGGTGCCGATCAGCCGAGCCGTTGGCCGCAAACGGGCGATGCAGATGCTGCTGACCGGTAATCCCATCGATGCGGCGACTGCGGCCGACTGGGGCTTGATCAACGCTGTGGCCGACGACGGCACGGTTACCGAAGCAGTCGACGCTCTCGTCGCCGACATTCTTCGCTGGTCGCCCCACACGATCGCGATCGGTAAGGGTGCGTTCTACGACCAGATTGATCGCACTGAGCCCGATGCGTATCACCTCACCAAACGAGTGATGAGCGACAACGCGGTCGACGATGTTGCTCAGGAGGGGATCAACGCCTTCCTCGAAAAGCGCGAACCGGGATGGCCCGCATGACCAACACGCTCGAACTCCAACCCATCGTTGCCGGCCATGCCGACGCCGTCTGGGCCGCGCTGGGCGAGCCCGGCGCCTGGTGGACGGGCGCCGAGCGGCTCGCGATTGCCAAGATCGCTCGTATTAGTGCGCCCCGGCCCCTGTGGGACCGCGTGCCCGCCCTCGACACGCTCTCTCGCGATCGCGGCGTCGAGGGGTTGTCACCGTTTCTTGTGGCGCTGGCCGAGCGACTGGCGGTCGAGCCGTCCTTGTTCTCCCGTGATGAAGTGCAGGCAATCGCGGCCGAGATCGGCGACGCGGCCTACGCCGAACTCGCGTCGGTGATCTGTTCTGTGGTGGCGATCGATCAGGCGGCCACCGCGCTGGGAAACCCGTATCGATCCTTCCCGGCGCCCGAAGCGGGTGATCCATCGCGGGTTCGGCCCGAAGGTATGGCTGATGTCGGCGGCCACATCGAGATGTCAGAGGTAAACTTCGGGCCCAACGTTGCGCGTTCGCTGAGCCTGGCCGGCGCCGACCACACCCGTTGGCAGATGCTCACGTTCACGATGTACGCCGGTGAGGGATTCGCCGAGATGGTCTGGGACGACCGGGCGCTTTCTCGACCCCAGGTCGAGCTTTTAGCGGCCCGCACCAGCGCGCTCAACGAATGTTTCTATTGAACGTCGGCCCACACAATGCTGCTCGGTCTGAGCAGCGACGCGATCGACGCTGATATCGAGCTGGGGGCGGTCACCGGTCAGGCTGAGGCGCCAATTCCGCATAGCGCCGAGTTGGCGAACTTCGCCGAGGCCTCATGGCGCCGTGACGGCTCACTCGATGACGCTCGTGCGGCGCTCCTCGCCGCGCTCGGCGCAGCGGCGCTCGTCGAAGCCGCCCAGACGGTCGCGATCTTCCGCTCACTCAACATCGCGGCCGACAGCAGCGGCATTCCGCTCGACGATGGCTGGCGGGAGTCCGCCGAGGAATTCATCGGCGAACTGGGCCTCGACAAGTTCTCGACCGCCGCGAACACTCCCGGCTTTCTCGCGGCAAGTGACGTCTCCGGCTAGCTCCAACGGGCTAATCGACGGAATGGTGGTCGCCCGCCTCACTCGTCGCCGAGTCGGGCCTCGATGATACCGAGGATCTCCTCGCCGTACTTCTCGACTTTCACGGGACCGATGCCGGGCACCGTCAGCAGTTCGTCGTCGTCGATCGGCCTCATGCGGGCGAGGTCGTAGAGCGTGGCGTCTTTGAAGACGACGTAGGCGGGCATGCCGGCCGCCTTCGCCATGGCGCTGCGCCAGCTCTTCAGGGCTTCTCGGAGGCCGGCTTCGGCGAGGCCGCCAACCTCGGGCACGTCACGGGTTTTCTTCGCGGCGGCGGCAGAGGTGCGCGCTGGGCGCAGTTCCGGTTCGGGGTCCGAGTCGGGATCTCGGGGTGTGCTGAGCTGGGGGATAAACGAGGATCGAGGCTCACCGGCGGTGATCAGCACCCGTTCGCTGCCGCGGGTGATCGCGACGTGGAAGACACGTCGCTCCTCTTCGCGATCGGCGGCGAGACGGTGGGGCATGAGACCTGCCGTGGCGTCGTGCACGATCACGTGGGGCCATTCCCGGCCCTTGACCCGATGGATGGTGGAGAGGCGCACGCCGGACCAGTCAGGCTGGGAGGCGCGGAGGCGATCTTCGAGCCATTGGGGGAACTCGGCCGGGTTTGGTTGGACAGCGGCCACCGCCAGCAGCGCGGCGAGGTCATCGCCGTGGGCGGACCGGTCGACCGAGCGGCGGCTGGCGTCGAGTCGTTTGTCGAGGGCTTGGCCGAGGCCGACTCGATCGCGAATAGCGGTGAGCACCTCGGCGGTGGTGGCTCCACGATTGGCGGCCTCTTGGATCATTCGCACGTCGTCGGCGAACCCGGTGACCTTGTCTTGATCGCGTTGTTGGTTGAGGCGGCCAGCGAGCTGATCGAGCCCCCGAGCACTGTCCTGTTCGCCGGCCCATTCGGCGAGACGACGGCTGATACCGCGAGGAGGGCGCCGAATCGCCATTTCCAGGGCGACCGAGGGCAGCGCCTGCGCGGGGGCAGCGGCGATCCGCAGCCACGCGATAGCGCCCGACACGCCCGTCCGTTCGAGGAAGTTGGCATCCACCGGGGAACTCGTGGGGATGCCCGCCTCGCCCAGGAGCAGCATTGGCCCGAGCAGCGTGGCGTTGACGCGGGTGAGCACGGCGATGTCGGCCGGGCGAACACCGGACTCGACCAGGGAGGTGACCCGTTCGATCGTGGCGCTGAGCGGATCGACGCCTGGTGCGATCTCGAAGTCGCCCTCCATGCTGTCGCGCCCCGGTCGAGCATCGATCGTCTTGTTGAGACGGCGCCGATTGTGGGTAAGCAGCGTGGACGCGGCCTTGATCACGGCCGGCGGGCAGCGATAGTTCACTTGCAAGCCATGGGTGGTGCTACCGGGGAACAGATCGGCGAAGTCGATCAGCCAGGCCGGTGACGCCCCGGAATAGCCGTAGATGGTCTGGTCGTCGTCGCCGACGCCAAACACCTCGGCGGTGGGGCCCGCAAGCAGTCGAATAAGAAGCACATGGGCGGGGGTGAGGTCCTGGAACTCGTCGACGAGCAGGATGCCGCACGCTCGACGGGCCGCGGCTCGGGCGACAGGGTCGGTGCACAGCACCTCGATCGCGCCGAGGATTTGTTCGTCGAAGTCGACCGCTCCCGCCTGAAACAACCGCAGCCGGAATTCCGGCAAGACCTCAGCGAAGTTCTTGACGTCGCCGCCGAATTCTTTCTCCACCGCACTGGGTGATCGCAGGCCGAGGCGGGTGGCCGTGAGCGCTTCAATCCAGACCGCCATCGGGTCGCTCATCGCTTGCCGACGGCCGCCCACGAGATCGTCGAGCACCCGCCGAACTTCGCGTTCATCGATTACCCGAGGCGCCCGGCGGCCGGGCGAGGCCAAGAACGGCCCACGCCCCGCCAGGATTGCGAGCGCGAGGGAGTTGAGCGTGCGGATCTCGAGGCCCTGCAAATCGGTGGTGCGCTCCTGCATCTCCTCGCGAGCGCGTACGTTGAACGCAACGAGGCAGATCGTCGACGGATCAATGCCTCGGTCCTTCACCAGATGGCGGGCCCGTTCGGTGAGCACCCGGGTCTTGCCGGAGCCAGCCGGGGCAATGATGCGAGCGCCGCCGCCACCGTGGGACACCGCGTCGAGCTGATCAGGGGCGAGGTCGGCATCTGGACCAGCGCCGCCCATCGCCACCAGCGAACCAATTTGGAGATGTGCAGCGGGGACCACGGGAGCATCGAGTGATTCGTCGAACCAATCGAGCGGGCCACCATCGAGCCATGCCGGGCCTAAGGGTGTGTCGACGTCGCCCGGTCCCTCCGCCCGCACGGTGGCGCCAGCGGCGACGGCTCGACTGACCGCGTCGATCGTGGGTGCGGCGGGATCGCGACCATCGACGGAATGGTCAAGCACGAGGTGGCGAAGTGTGTCGCCTTCGAGATCGGTGTCGGGCGCGAGATGCCAGTAGTCGACATCGAGCACCGGGTTGGGGTGGGGCAAGTCGACGGCGAGCTCGATCACCATGCGCGAGCGTTGCCCGCGAGCATCGCGGAGCTTGGCGAGGCCGTCAGGACCGTCGTCGACAACCACTCGGGGTGCGTCGTGCCACGGCGCCGGCGCCTCCTGGCCGGGCTCGACAATCAGGTTGCGGGCAAGAGCGGCCGGACCGGCGAGATGAGGCCAATTCGGCTCGAGAACGACCGGTGTGATCTCGGCCGGTGGAGTTGCGGCCGGGCGCCGAGCCGGAGTCGCGGCCGGAGAATGCGCGGGATCGTCGAACAGGGCGGGCCGGTCGCCGGAGCAGCCGCGCACTTCTGCCACGGTGGCGTGGCGTCCTCCGCAGTGGCCGCAGTTGATCATCGGTGTGGTCCGGTCATCGGGGGCACCGTACGCCAGCCCACTGACAGCCGCGCCACCGCGCCGTGCTCCACGAGACCGCGTTGAGCTCTACGAAACGGCGTTCGAACCCTGGGCGCGGAGCCTCGCCGCGGCCGGTGTGCCGGCCAAACTCGCCACGATCAGCAGGATCATCACGGACCGCACTCCGGCTACGACGTCGGTGGTCGCCGCCAGGATGGCGATCACAATCGCGGCGCAGACCGTGGAGCCGATCTCCTGGAAGATGCGATTCATTGCTCCGCCTATACCCAGACGCTCGTTTTCGACGTTGGTGAGCGCGGCGGACTGGCAGGCGGCGTGGGCCAGCCCCACTCCCATCGCGTAGATCGCCACGAAGGGGATCCAAACCGCGACCAGCTGTCGTTCGTCGGTGAGCTGGGTGTACATCCAGATGCCCGCGGTCGCCATACAAAGGGAGCCGGGAAGAATCACGGCTCGATGGCCGAAGCGGTCGGCTAGGCGACCAGAGACGACCGACATCGGTCCCGCGATCGCGGGAATCATGCCGAACGCAAGGCCGGACTGAAGCAGCGAGAGGCCCCAGGCCTGATTGAGAAGTTGGATCAAAGCCAGGAACGAGCCCGCAAAAGTGCCGGCGATGAGGAACGACAGGCCGCTGCCCAGCCGAAAGTCGTGGTCACGAAACAGCGGGAGGTGGAGGATTGGGACCGTGTGGTGGGCGGAACGGTGGACCAACCCGATGATGAGCCCGATCGCGAGAGCGCCGCTCGCCCAGATGACGGGGTGTGTGTAGCCCCAGTTGTCGGCCTGCACGATGCTGAACGCGAGCGAGGCCACACCCACCATCAGGAACAGCACGCCGAGGAGGTCGGGGGTCTTGCCGATGAGCTTCTCCGACATCTTGTTCGGAGGTAGTCGGGGGGCGACGAGGATGAACACGATCACGCCGAGCGGCACATTGAGGGCGAAGGCTGAGCGCCAGCTGAGGTTGTCGATGAGCACACCGCCCACCGCGGGGCCGATTGCGGCCGCGACACCGCCAACCGCGCCGAGGGCACCGACGGCCGTCGACCGACGTTCGGGCGGGAACGCATTGAGGAGCAGTGCGAGCGATGCGGGCGACTCGATTGCCAGGCCCGCGGCCTGCACCATCCGAGCGGCGATCAGGAGTTCAATCGACGGTGCCGCGGCAACCAGTGCGCTGCCCACGATGAACGTGCCGAAGCCGATCAGGAACATGCGTGACCGTCCGAATCGGTCGGCCGCCCATCCCGCGGGCACGAAGATCGCGGCGGTGGTGATTGAGAACGCAGTGAGGGCCCACGACACGGTCGACGCGCTGGCGTCGAATGAGGCGCCGATTTCGTCGAAGGCGACGAAGACAAGCGAGAAGTTCATCGTCGAGAGGACGATCGCTCCGGCGACAAGGGAGTAGATGCGCCACGGCGAGTCGACGGTTGGCACGTTGGTCACCACGGATGGCTACACCGCGAGGTGCGTCAGCGAGAAATCGCCGCGAGACTCGCCGTCATGAGTGAACGAATCGGAGTTATGGGTGCCGGCGTGATGGGATCGGGCATTGCCCAGGTCCTGGCGATTGCCGGACACGAGGTGGTCTGTCGCGACCTGAGCGATGAGGTGCTTGAAGCGGCCCGCGAGGGTGTCGACGGTGGTCGTTTCGGCGTCCGTAGCGCCGTCGAGCGCGGCAAGCTCACGAGCGAAGAGGCCGATGCCGCGCTGGCTCGACTCACCTTTACCACGGAGCTCGAGCCGGCGGTCGATGTCGATCTGATCATCGAGGCAGTGCCGGAAAATCTTGGTCTGAAGGTGAAGTTCTGGCGCGAACTCGATGGCTTGGCGCCCGACCACACGATCTTTGCCAGCAACAGTTCCGGCTTCCCGATAGCGGCCATGGCTGCGGGAACGGATCGTCCCGATCGTTTCATCGGCTGGCATTGGGCGTCGCCCGCACCGGTCATGAAGCTCGCCGAGATCGTGCGGGGCCCCGAGACGAGCGATGAGACGATCGACACCGTTGTCCGTCTGGCGGCCGCTGCGGGCAAGAACCCGGTGGTCGTGAAGGACACTGATCAGTCGTGGGGCTACGTGGCCAATCGGGTCTATTTCGCAATGGTGCGTGAAGCGAACCGAGTGGTGTCCGAAGGAATTGCCGACCGCGAACAGGTCGATCAGCTGATGCGCGACTGCTTCCGTTGGCCCTCCGGCCCATACGGCATGGTGGCCGGCGCCGGGTCGGGCTGGTCCTGATGGGGTTCCTGAGTCTGATCATCCCCGGACTGGTAGCAGGCCTCGTCGCCCGTGTCGTCGTGCGGCCGGGTCGCAAGCTGGGATGCCTCGGCACGATTGTGCTCGGTGTTGCCGGTTCGTTTGTGGGCGGATTGATCGCCTCTCTGATGTCGAGCGACGGCTTCTCGCTCGAACGTTCGTCGTGGGTCGGCTCGATTGTCGGCGCCGTTGTGATCTTGGTAGTGATTCGGTTCCTCGATTCTGGGAGAGAGACGTGAGCGACTATGAAGCAAGCCCTTATGACTGGGTCGCCGGTCATGTCGAGATGTACGAGCGCACGGGCGGCAAGGAAGGCCTCGACTTCAACGGCTTCCCCTGCATCGTCTTGACCACAACAGGCCGCAAGAGCGGCAAGCTCCGCAAGTCGCCGCTTATTCGTGTGCCGAACGGCGACGGCTACCTCGTGGTCGCATCGATGGGCGGTCAGCCCAAGCATCCCGTCTGGTACCTGAACCTGATGGCCAATCCCGAAGTGCAGCTCCAAGACGGCCCCGACAAGCGGGACTACACCGCCCGTCTCGCTGAAGCCGACGAGCACGACGACCTCTGGAAGGTCGCCGTGGCCGTCTACTCCGAGTACGAAGAATACCAACAGCGCTGCGACCGCCAAATTCCCGTCGTCATCCTCACCCCCCACTGATCTCTCGCTTCTGTGACGATTTACCCGCCTGTCAGGCGGGTAAATCGTCACAGAAGCGAGAGATGGGCGGGAACCAAATGGAGATGACAGGCGTTCTCTGGCCATACGTTCGTTTTTTGTAAAGAACTGGAAGATCCTGACCCCGATTGGGGTGGTCGGCGCGGTTGTCGGCGGCTATCTCGTGTTTGTGGTGTTTGCGTTTCAGACGCTGATCATCGACGACAAGGTTGATGAGAAAGGTCCGGTGTTTGCTTCCGACCTGGTCGCCGAGAGCGACGACATGCCAGCCGAAGATGTCGACATGCCGGCGGAGGAGCCAGCCGAGTCCGTCGAGCCCGCGATCCAGACGCTGATCGAAGGGTCGTTCGTCGACCGAGACCACCCCGCCGAAGGCATCGCCTCTGTTCTCACTGATGGCACGGCGCAGCGCTTCCTGAGGTTTGAGGAATTCGCGACCGACAATGGTCCCGATCTGAACGTCTATCTCTCCTCGGCGCCCCTGGGATCGGACGACAACGCCTTCGATGATGACTTCGTCGACCTCGGTGACCTCAGGGGAAATATCGGCAGTCAGAACTACGAAATCCCCGAAGATGTGGATCTCGATCGGTACACAACAGTCGTGATCTGGTGCGTCCGATTCGGCGTAGCTTTCGGTGCGGCGGAACTCGCCTAGTCAACTTGGTACCGTTGTGGCATGGAATTCGCCGAGGTGATGTCCGCCCTAGAGGCTGAAGGCACCGCACAGAACCGCAAAATCTATGCCCGGCACGGCGCGCAAGAGCCGATGTTTGGTGTGAGTTACGGCGAACTCGGCACCCTCGAGAAGCAGATCAAGACCGACCATGAGCTTGGAATGGCGCTCTGGGAGTCGGGCAATCACGACGCCCGCATGCTCGCCGCCAAGATCGTGGACCCCTCGACGTTCACCGCCACGATCGCTGACGCGTGGGCCCGCGATGCTGTTTGTTACCAAACCGCCGGTGCCGTAGCCGATGTGATCGCCCGGTCTCCTGTGGCTCGAAGCCGTTGCGATGTCTGGCGTGACCGCAAGGGTGAGTGGGTCGCGAGTGCAGGGTGGGGCATTGTTGCTCGCACCTGCGAAGACGAAGACGAATGGACCATCGCCGACCTGCGGGCGCGGCTCCGTCAGATCGAAGAAGAGATTCATGAACGGCCCAATCGGGTCCGTCACGAGATGAACATGGCCGTGATCTGTATTGCGCTGCGCAACACAGCGCTGCAGCGTCTGGCCGTGAGCGCGGCCCGGCGTATCGGCACCGTCGATGTCGACCATGGCGAAAGCAACTGCACCACGCCTGAGGCAGTCGACTACATCGAAAAGACGGTCGGCTATCGAGGCCGGCGAGCCGTCAGATCTGGCTGATATCCTAGCGGAACGGTGCCGGACGATGGTTCGGCTGGCTGCCACCGCCGATTTTCACGAGACACACCACTTGCTTGCGATGGCCAGCAAACGGCGCCAACGCGTCGAGCACGGTTTCGTCGGTGCCGAGCAACGCGGGGTAGTGGGTTAGGTGTTGGCGATAAACGGGGCGTCGGCGTAGAGCTCGTCGGCGTGTTCCAAGACCCGCCGGTCGGTGGGTTCGATGATTCCCCACTCCTTGGCCGCAGCCTGGACTGCGGCGGCGGTGTCGTCGCCGGGGTAACCGTCGACGTCGGCGATGCTGTCGAGGAATCCCGCCCGCAGAAGCTGAAACTGGAGACGTTCGAGCTCTTCAGCGGTCAGTTCGGCGTCGAGCGTGGTGCGGTTGACCACGAGATTCACCGTGTCTTCGAGCGATTCGGCGCTTACTGCGCCGTCTTCATCGAATGCTTCGCTGAGCGCGGGAGAAGCAAGTTTCGCCGCACCCCAGAGGGAGACGAGGAGAAGTCCGAGAATGGCGATGCCTTGAAAATGTGTGCGCATGGGGTGCCTTCGAAAGAAAGGGTTGCACTAATGACGCTCAAGATCACCGCGAGGTTCCCGATCGTCACCAACCTGCAACGTTTCAATCTGTACCTAAAGCGCGACTACAGCTTTGGCCCCTGGCCTAGTCCGCCGCCAACAACCATTGGAAGGTCCAGGGTGCCGAGCACACGATTGGGTGCAGCCGCCATCGCAGGGATGACGTTGACGAGGCGCGCCGCGGCCGTCGCGTTGCCGCCGTCGGCTGGATTGCCGGTGCCATCGGTGGCGTGAATCGACATCTCGATCCGCGGGCTGCCCTCGATCACCAGCCGGTGTTCGCCCGTTTTCCCGGGGGCCGGTGTTGGCCAGCCAGGGGCAAGCTCCGGCGAGATCCGGGTGACGTGTTCGACGATCAGTCGCGGCTCTCCATCAACGATGCCGACAACTTCGAAACGGAAGGCACCCTGTGTGCCTTCGTCGAATCGGCCCTGGACCGTGTCGACATCGGCTTCCAGCGGGAGGCGCTCGATGGATTCTGTGACGTTGTCGAGAATCACGCCGAGTCCGTCGGCCATCGTGTGGATCATCGGGCCCCAGATCATGGTGGGTACCGAGGGAATCAACATAGGCGGGAGATAGTCCATCGGCTTTCCGAAGCCGATCACTTCACGCACGATCTCGGGTGCGTTGTAGGTGGAGTAGTCGAAGAGTTCTTGGACACGAATCTCGTCCATGCGGCCGGCCACCCCGCTCACGAGCAACGGCAGGATGTCTTGCGCCCAACCCGGATCGATGCCCGAGACGTAGAACGAGGCACCACCGGCGTCGCAGGCGGCGTCGACCTTTGTGCGGAGACGCTCGTTGGCCGTTGCGGGATGGAGAAGGCCATAGATGGCCGAGGTGGAGACGTCGGCGCCCGCTTCGAGGCAGCGGAGAATGTCGGCCAGCGCTTCGTCGGGCCGGGTGTCGCCCGACGCTGCATACACGACGGCGTCGGGCTGGCGAGCCAAGACGGCGCTGATGTCGTTCGTGGAGATGACGCCGGTGCTTGGCCGGTCGACGAGCTCACCCACGTCACGGCCGACCTTGTCGGGATTGTGAACGATGACGTCGACCAGTTCGAGGTCGCGATGGGTGAGCACGGTGCGGATCGCGGTCCGACCGACGTTGCCGGTGCCCCAGACGACGACTCGGTGGGTCACGCGTCGGCGCTCGTGCCGAGACGCGCTTCGGCCTCGTCGAGGGCGGCAACGACATAGCCGGCGATGCCCTCGGGCAGCTTGCTGCGCTTGAAGACGTTGCCGCCGATCCAGTCGCCGCCGCGGAGCTTGGCGATGTCGGCGAGCCCGTTGACCACCTTGCCGGCATGGATCGCGTATGTGAGGAAGCCGGCAGTGGGTTTGCCCCAGATGCCGGGAAGGTCGAGCAACCGGCCGGCATCGCCGGGCCGATGGCCGCCAATCACGATGCCGTCAGTCCAGGTGCCAACAAAGACCATGTCGGCTTCACGAAGGAAGTCGAGATTGACCTTGCGGGTCGGCCAGACGCCCACCTCGTGGCCCAGTTCTTGCGCCGCCGCGCCGATCATCTCGGCGGCTCGAGCGGTGTTGCCTGTGCGGCTTTCGTAGACGACGGCGACCTTCACGGGTGACTCCTGCAGACCTCAACGAGCACGAATTGTGCGCCCGTGATCCTCGCAGGTCCGAGCGTCGAACGCACGCTTGGGTCAGTCGACGACGATGCGGGTTCGGCCCAGCGCCTTGTCGCCATAGAGCGCCTCATCGGCTCGGGACTTGAGCGTCTCGGCTGCGCCACCTTCGAGCGTGGCGACACCAACAGACACGGCGAGATGTCCGCCCGGTTGTGAGTCTTCGCCTTCGAACGGTGCTCGTTCCACCGCGGCGCGAATTCGCTCCCTGGCGGCTTGCGCTTCCTGCCGCGTCGCTCCCGGTAGGAGCATGGAGAATTCTTCGCCGCCATAGCGGTATGCGACGTCGCTCGCTCGGACAGCGCTCTCAATATTTCGGGCGACTGCCTGCAGCGCCCGGTCGCCGGCCTCATGACCGTGGCTGTCGTTGTAGGCCTTGAAGCTGTCGACGTCGATCATCGCGAATCCCACGGGGAGCTGGTGTTCGACGGCCTGATTCAGCGCCGCTTCCAAGTCGCCATCGAGGCGACGACGATTGCCAAGGGCGGTCAATCCGTCGACCATCGCGAGGTTCTCGTAGGAGCCCAGCTGGTCGGCGCCCGAGAGCGCGCCCGCAAGGGCGGGCCCAAGGATCTCGAGCCGCCGTAGCGATTCGTCGTCGAACGGCTCATCGGCGGCCCGTCGAGCGACGAGGACGCCGTCGACTCGACCGTCGGCCACGAGGGGTACGACGCAGATCGAGGCAGTGCTCACGGCGGGATCGTCACCAACGGTCACGAGGAGAGGCTGGCCGGTTTCAACGACTCGGGTGATTACCGAATGGGCGATCACGCCGATTCCGCCAATGCGGCGGAGTCCGCTGTCGACGCGACGGAAGATGAACGCGTCGGTCGCGTCGGTGATGCTCGCCGCCGCGCGGCAACCAATGGTGGCGACTTCGCTTTCGTCGAGCGCGCCGGCGAGGCGGCGATGGGCTTCCAGCACCTCGGCATTGACCGGATCGCTGAGGATGGCCCGACGGCGCCGGAGCCACGTTGCGGAGATCAGCGCGCCGGCGAGAAGTCCGGCCGCCGCGATCAGGATCACGACGGACCATGCGGTACCGCCATTGTCTGTCTGGACCTCGTCGACTCGGGCCCGGAGCGCGGCGGTCTCCGTATTTAGCCGGTTGAGTTTGCCGGGGTCGACGATGCGGTCGAGTAGGGCCGCGAGATCGTCGGTCGCCGGTACTGCAGAGTCATCGGCGGCGCTGCCGGGAGCGGCCGGGTCGTCGCGGATCAACTCCGCGAGGGTCCGCATATAGGGCAGAACCTGAATCGCGTCAGGCGCCTTGTTGATAAGACGGTCCCGCTCGGGCGCCGACAGCAGCGTGAGCGAAGCGCCGAATCGAATCTTGGCTCCCGTGTCCTTGACGATCGAGCGATGAAGTTCGTCAAGGAGCGTGTCGGTTTCAAGCGTGAGACCGACGAGTGCCGCGCGGCCGACATCGGGCCAACTCTCGTATGCGTCGTAGATCTCGCTGATGCGTTCTGGGGAATTTCCGAAGGCGTCGAGGTGCTCGATTAGAGCGATTTCGAGGAAGAGGAGTTCGAGAACGTCGTCCCGGACCTCGGCCGGGAGTTCCGAGCCGGCGTTCTGTAGGAGGGTGCCGTCAGCGGGCGGCGCCTGGGCCGCGCGGACTGGCGAGCTGAGCAGGATCAGCCCGACAACCTCAAAAAGTAGTGCTGGCGGTGCAGCGAGGTTTGACCAGGGTCGAGCACGAGAGAGCATCCTGCATCCATCGGCGCTTTCCTCCGGATCTAAACACTCTGAGGCGGGAAGTTTCGCCCGTTCTTACGCGGCCGCGTTGATGTCGCGCAGCAACGCCCGGGTGCGGGCGAAGTCTTCAGCAGATGCACCGATCTCGGCGGCCGCGAATTCGGTGGCACCGGCGGCCGCGAGAGCCTCCAACTGCTGGCTAACGGAGGCTTCGTCGCCACAAATCATGGCTTCTCCGGGACCCGCATGACCATCGAGGTCGAGCATGGCGCGGTACGAGGGGAGGTCGCCATAGCCGGCGAGGATCTGTCCGACGAAGTCACGCATTCCGCCTTCGTCGTCGGTGACCGCGATCGGTAGCGAGCAGATCACACGAGGGGTGCCTCGGTCGGCCGCGGCAGCAGCCTCACCGATCACGGGTGCGATCTGCGACGCGATGGCCTTCTCGCCGGTCATCCACAGCAGGGTGCCGTCGGTGCGGGCACCAGCGACCTTCAGCATCTGGGGGCCCATCGCTGCGAGCAGAAGCCCGGGGGTGGTGTTCGTCGGTCGAGCGCCTTCGAACCGAGCGGTGTAGTCCTCGCCTGCGTAGTCGGCGGTGCCGGTCTCGAGCAGTGGCTGCAGGCACGACAGATAGTCGCGCATGTGGCGGATGGGCTTCTCGAACTTCATGCCCCACGTGTGGTCCACAACGGGAGCGTGGTTCACGCCCAGCCCGAGGCTGAGTTTGCCGCTGATGGCGCCCTGGGTCGTGAGCGCCTTGCCCGCGAGGGCCGTGGGATGGATCGGGAACGTCGCGTTGACCGCGGTGCCCAATTTCATTTCGCCGGTCTCGGCGCCAGCAAGAGCTAGCACCGTGAGCGCATCGATGAGGCCGACCTGGGCGAGCCACCAGCCGGCCATGCCGTCTTCGGCGGTTTGTTTGGCGTGAGCGACAAGCCGAGAAATATCGGCGTGCATCAGCTCGGAGCTGCCGTTTACGGAGATCTTCATGCTGAGGTCCTAGTTGCTATTGCGGTTGTCGAGACTGGATTTGATTTCAGCGCAGGTCTTACAGATTGGGTACTTCGAAGGGTCCCGGCTCGGAACCCACACCTTGCCGCAGATGGCGACCACAGGAGTGCCCTCCACCGTGGCGCGAGTGATATCGGCCTTGCGGGCGTAGTGAGAGAAGCGATCGTGGTTACCGTCGTCGGTGACGGGGTTGGTGACCTTCTCTTCTTCGATCGTCGTCGTTTCGAGCGGGGCGAGATCCGGCATGGTGCTCAGTCTGCCCGCTCAACAGCGATCTCGACACAGTGACCAGTGCCCAGACCACAAACGGCGATGCGATCGGCGGTGACACCGTTAGGAATGACGATCGTGAGCGGGCCGGGAATGCATTCCAGCGTGCTGGAGTAGGAGCTCACGCTGATCTCCCACCAGCGACGAATGTCGGCGTCGCCGTTGGTGTGTGTCTCCTGCCAACGGTCGAAGAAACTGGGCCGATGGACAATTCGACCGAGGGGCTGGCAACCGACGCCGATGTCGACTTCGACCGTCTCTCCGGGAGCGAGCGAGATCGGTTCGTCCTGGTAGGGGAACTCAAGCGACTCGGTGTTGCCGAACCAAAGCACGCCAACAACGGCAAGCGCCAGGACAACAACCGCCGACGTAAGTTTTCGTCGAAGTGTCATCCGAAGGCTCGCACGGCCTCAATTGTGTCAGCCCCGTCAGGAGCGGTCTCGGCGAGGAAGTCGTTGAGAAGGTCGATGCGAGCGGCGAGTTGCACCGGTCAAGTATCCCCGCTCTGCAGGCGACCAACAAGTGGCTGCCGTCGGTCCTCGATGTCGGTGAACTGGATGATGCAGCGGGTGTTGGCGTTTCGTTATTGGGGAGAGATGCTAGCTAATTGGGGCCGGTCGGCTCATTTTCAACCTCGGCTGCGAACCATTCCGGTACGTCCAGCGAGTCACGGTGGCGCCGACGCGGTTCGTGGTTGAGACCGGTGGCCATTCGGCTCCCGACCACGATTCGCCGCACCGCGGTGGAGTCAGTTCAACAAGAGAATTCACTCCTGAGGATCGACGGTTCCGGAATGCCTTGGATCGTGTTGGTCGGTTTCCCCGGCAACGGGAAGTCCACGCGGGCTGGGCCGCTCGCAGAGTCTCTCGGGCTTGCCCACCGACGACGAGTCCAGGCACGCACTTGTCGCTCGGATGGATGACGCCCCGAGGGTCGGGCGACCCGTAGGACCTATATGACCAAGTCGGGAGAGGAACACATCGTCGGCGTCGACGCTCCTTCTCATCTCGCGTTGGATTCGTGGTCACACTGCGAGGTGCATCATCCTCGGTCGCCCTCTGAGGTTGCCGGATTTCTCGCAGAGTGGGGCCGGGTGCCCAGTAGCGTGCGCAAATGAACCGGGGCGCCCTGACAGCACTGGCGGCATACGTCCTGTGGGGTCTCTCGCCGATCTATTGGCGACTGGTCGACGATGTTGCGTCGATCGACGTGGTGCTTGGGCGAACCGTGGCCACCGGGCTCTTCCTTCTTGCCCTTCACCTCGGCGGCAAGACGCTGCACCGAGTGCGGTCCCAGGTCACGAGTCCGCGGGCGGCGGGCATGTTTGTGCTCACGGCGGCGCTGCTCGGGTCGAACTGGCTGATCTTCGTGTGGGCCGTCAACAACGAGCGGGTGCTCGAAGCGAGCCTCGGCTACTTCATCAACCCGCTCGTGAGTGTTGTCCTTGGGGTCGTGGTGTTGCGAGAGCGGCTGCGGCTCTTGCCGATGCTGTCGGTCGGGATCGCAGCGGTGGGCGTCGTGGTGCTAGCGCTCGACGTCGGCGCGGTGCCGTGGGTATCACTCACCCTGGCTCTCACCTTTGGCGCCTACGGGTTGATCCGGAAGACATCCCCGGCCGGCTCGCTCGATGGGCTCACACTTGAGATGTGTGTGCTCATACCGATCGCCGTGGCGGCACTCGCGTTCCGGGCGTTCGCTGGTGACGGGGTCGTTGGTGTCTCTGTCCCCGGGCGAGATGTATGGCTGCTCGGCGCCGGGGTGATGACCGCCGCGCCGCTGTTGCTCTTCGCCAACGCCGCTCGTCAGATCGAACTGTGGCTGGTTGGGATGCTGCAGTTCACCGCGCCGACCATCCAGTTCTTCCTCGGCACGGTGGTGTGGGACGAACCATGGAGTGGCGGCCAGGCCGTCGGGTTCATCATCATCTGGCTGGCGCTGATCGCTTTCGCGACGGAGCCGATCAAGCGCCAGCGCGACCGGATTGCCGTTAGCTGATCACGTCGAGCGCATCGAGATCGAGAATCTGAGCGGCGCTGCGTTCGGCCATCGCCATGAACATGTCGTCGCCGCGATCGGTCTGGCCAACCGCGATCGAGCCGAGCATTGTGACCATCGGGCCTTGGAACGTGCCGTGGACGTATTGAGCGTGCACTTCGCTGGCGGTGAGGTCGACCCCGAGCGCAGCCATTGCGGAGCGGTATCGCTCCAGCGCCTCGGACTCGTGGCGACGACGGTCATCCGGGTCCGCAGAGTTGCCGAGGAGGTAGCCAAGGTCGCGGCCGCCGGCGGCAATGCTCAACGTCTGCCAGTCGACCGCGCTTACTGGCGCGCCTCCGAGTGCTGAACCGAACATCAGGTTGTCGAGGCGATAGTCGCCGTGGACGAGTGTCTTCGTCGCCGACTCACGTTCGACCCAATTGCCCACGTTCGCTCCGAACTCAGCGAATACCTTCTTGGCGCCATCGGAGAGGCGGTCCTTGTAGCGATCAATGAACATGTCGACCACCATCCCGACATAGTCCGACAGTTGCGCTTCGCCCGCCGCCAGCCACTCGATGTCGTTCAGGGTCGGGTCGCCCCAACGGGGGGCGTGGAGGCGGGCAAGGTTCTCGACCGCGAGAAGAATCTGTTCGTCGGATGCACCCTCGATCTGGTCGCCCTGTCGCGCCGGTGCAAGATCCTCAAGGACAAGCGTGAACGTGGCCAAGTCATCCGACACCGCGCCATAAAGACAGTCGGGAACCGCAATCGAGAGGCCCGCAGCGAGCTCGGTATAGAAGTGGACTTCCTTCGAGTACGCACCGGCGGCCCCGGCCGCACGGCTCTGCTCGTTGGGCGACGGGAACTTGATGACGACCGACGCGGGGGCGTCGCCCGGATCGCCTTCAAAGTTGAACCGGTAGCGCTCGTTGTGCGCCATCTGCCCGGTGCCGACCGACTCCCGATGAACGGAGCGGATTGTGGTGTCGTAGCCGTTCACCTCCAGAAGACTGTGGAGCCAGAAAGCCGTGACATCGGCGGGGTCCGCGATGATCGCAGGGGTGAGAAGACGAGATGACGAAGCCATACCCGAACTCTACGATCCGACGACGGCCCACCTCTAATGTTCTGTGAACGGAAACCGGCGCAGGGCGCCGGTTTCCGTTCACAGAACCAGCAGCTTGCGGATTCTTGTGGCGGTTGCGGCCGGGAAATCGGTCAGGTCGGACCAGACGAGGCGGATGACCGTCCAGCCGGCAGCAACCAGGTCGTTTTGGCGACGGCGGTCGTTTGAGAAGACTTCGTGTTTCGTGTGTTCGCCGAACTCGTCGTACAGCGCTCGCATTCGAATCTCCGGCCCGCTGCCGGCCAGCTCGATACCGGGAGGAAGGCGGTCGAGGATCCGGTCGATCGCGCAGACGCCGTTGCGTCCTTGACGCCCGACCCGCTCCCGATAGCGACGCAGTTGATCGACCCGAACGACACCCTTGGCCACTGCATGGTGAAGTATCCGCTCGATCTCTTGGTCCGAAAAGATCAGCCCGGCGTCACACAATGTGCGAGCCGGCGTGGTGACCGGAATCGCCTCGATATACGTGATGTCGTGCTCGCTCAGGTCGCGGCTCCGGTGGACGGTGACCCCGTTGAGATCCGCCCGCGCCGGGTAGCGGATAGAGATCTCGACGTCATCGTCGACCGATCGAAATCCCCAAAGCCGCATCGACGATCGATGACTGGCGAGAGCCAGGCTAGGAACGGCGAGAACCGCAGCCATGACATCGGACTCCCAAGACAACGAATGCCCGGCAAGCTGGTAAAGCCCCGGCCGCCTGCGTTGGAGCGTGCCTTTCTGAATGAGGGTCCGAATCTCCGTTTCCGAGAGGTGACTTCGGATCTGCTTGAGGGAAAGGAGGCCGTATTGTGCCGCGGCCTGCCGAGCGAGC
>Ga0114997_10000033_pt1 | contig 90274 bp, 85 predicted proteins | sample ArcticOcean_MG_C_2_FD_87045 | JGI IMG/M metagenome (GOLD analysis project Ga0114997, IMG submission 87045) | Marine microbial communities from western Arctic Ocean - ArcticOcean_MG_CB4_136 | ecosystem: Environmental > Aquatic > Marine > Oceanic | place: Arctic Ocean: Canada Basin | collected... | reverse complement strand
ACGAAATCACGAGGGGTTTGGCAAACCCCTCAAGACATTATGGAAGAGTGACGGAACAAGTGATGGCACAGTAATGGCCATGGATATCAATCCAGACCCAGGTTCAGGTTCTAACGGAGGTCCTGGTGGCAGTTATCCTCATGGAATGACTGCATTCGGCAATACGCTCTATTTCTCAGCGGAAGATACTGATGATTGGCCCCACCCCGACGGCACTACAGGAATGGAATTATATTGCCACAACATTAATTTTGTAGAAGAAAATTGAGTAAGTATAATCATGGGCTTTCACCTAAGGTCAAATGGTGAGGTCGTGGTTGTACAAGTAGAACTTTCAAAAAGTGATACTTTAGAATTAGAAACTAATTCCCCTGAAATAAAGAAATTTATAATGTGGTTAGACGGTTTAAATGGAAGGCCTACCTTAAATATACTTGAAAGAAAATTATTAGATTTGAATATTGATTTGAAAGGTTTAGAAAAATATTTAGGATATACAGATAATGGTTATCAAAGAAATGTTATCAAGAAAACAGAAAATTATGAATTAGTATTAATTTGCTGGAAAGCAGGTCAAAAAACGCCAATTCATAATCATAATGGTAGTGATTGTGCATTTTTAATTTTGGAAGGAATTTCTACAGAATCAATATATGAAATTCAAAGTGAGAGATTATTCAATACAAAGACAAGAAGGTATAGCCCTGGTGAGGTATGTGCTGCTGATGAACCAGACATCCATAGAATCTCTAACGATGAGGGTTCAAATTTAGTAAATTTACATTTATATTCTCCCCCTCTTGCGGAATATAAAATTTATAAGGATGAGTAAGTGATTATTTTCAAGTGGTCTATATGCGTCATAAGGTTTCTCGTAATACTATTTTAATAGAGGAATTATCCCTAATTTTCCCTAATATGTCGACAAATAAAATAAGAAAAATGCTTTCAAATAACAGGATAGTAGTTGATGAAGAGGTCGTAAATAAGGCGAAAAAAGAGATATCTATTGGATCATTAATAATAATTAAAGATAAAATTAAAGCACCTGTCAAAATAGAAAAACGTAAATTAGATATAATGTATGAAGATGAATCCTTACTAGTCGTAAATAAACCAAATAAACTCTTAAGTGTAGCAACAGATAAACTTGAAAAAGATACAATGCATTCTAGGGTTCAGAATTACTTGAAGTCTAAAGATTCCAAGTCATGGGGGTGGATTGTGCATAGATTGGATAAAGATACATCAGGGGTAATGATATTTGCAAAAACTGAAGATGCGAAATTAAATATTCAAAAACAATTTTCTAAAAATTTAGTTAAAAGAATATATGTTGCAGTGATTGATGGTAAGCCTTACAAAAACACAGGCAGAATTGAAAATTATGTCGCAGAAGGTAAAAACCTTATCGTTAGAGAATGTAAAAAAACAGTTAAAGGAGCCCGCATAGCAATATCTAATTGGAATTTAATCAAACAGAACACATCTCATTCGTTATTAGAGATATTGATAGAAACAGGTAGGAGAAATCAAATCAGGGTGCATATGGCAGGAATTAAGTGCCCTGTATCTGGTGATAAAAAATATGGTTCAGTAACTGACCCCTTAAGCAGACTATGCTTACACGCCGAGGAGCTTGAAATTACACATCCAGTGACTAATGAAAAAATGAATTTCTATGAGAAAAGCATTTTTAATAAATTATTTAATTAGAAAAAAGGATATAAGTTGTGCTTTAGGGTTGCATAAATGAGTAGAGAATATATTCGCCTAATTGACGTACATAAGTCCTTTGGCCCAAAGCATATTCTTGAAGGAATAAACTTGAGTATAGATGAAGGAGATAGGATCGGAATCGTAGGTCACAATGGTTCAGGAAAAACAACATTACTCAATACAATTAGTGAACAAAATCAAGACATTGGAGATATTAAGATATCCCCCGGTTTAAGGATAGCATTTCTTACTCAAGTTAGGGATATTTTAGAAGAATCAACATTGGGTGAAGAGTTGAACAGAAGTGGGCGTCAATTTTCAGAAATCGAAGAAGAAATTAGTATGATTGAGGAAAAGATGGCCGATGCAGAGTTTTATGATGGTGATTGGGAGCCTTCTATAGAAAGATATCAAGAGTTACAGTCTATGATGACACGTAGTGGTGGTAATGATGTTGCCGGTCATGCTCAAAGTGTATTAAAAAAATTAGGATTAGGAAATAAGTCCGTAGATTCAAAATTATCTGATTTATCTGGTGGAGAAAGAGCAAAAGTAGCATTGGCAAGACAACTTGTAGGTTTAGAGCAAATAGACATACTTTTTTTGGATGAGCCTACAAACCATTTAGATCTAATGACAATCGCTTGGCTAGAGAAATTTTTATTGACTTTTAAGGGAACTATCCTAGTTGTTAGTCATGATCGATATTTCTTAGATGTAATTTGCAATAATGTTATTGAGATTAGAGCAGGTGCCGCTTGGGGGTATAAGGGAAATTATACATCTTATGTCAAGCAAAAAGACTTATTTTTACAGACCTTAGACGATAGAATAAGTAAAAATGAAAAAGAAGTCAAAAGGATATCTGGAGCACTTAAATCAATGAAAAGAGCAAATAAATATGATAAATCAATCTCTCAAAAACATCAAATGATGATGAGGACACAAAGAGAGCTCAAGTGGTTGAACTCCATTAAGCCTAAAAAAAGAAAACAAATGCAATTTAATATTAAATCACTCGACAAAAGCAGTATGGACGTTATTTCTTTTGAAAAAGCAAGCCTTTCCTTTGAAGGTAGTGAGACACCAATACTTAATTCTCAATCGTTTGGAATTTCAAAAGGCCAAAGAATTGGAATATTAGGTCCAAATGGTGCAGGTAAAACTACATTACTGAATATAATTTTAGGGAATCAACCTATTGATTCAGGAAAGGTTGAATTATCACCAGGTGTGAAAATAGGTTATTTCCATCAAGGCCATAGTACACTTGATTTTTCATTAAATCCAATTGAGCAAATACAAAAGTTGAGACCTAATATGGAATATGGAGATATAAGGGCACTTTTAGGTAGATTCCAATTTTCAAAAGAGATGGTAAATACTCGTTTAGAAAAATTATCTGGAGGAGAAAGAGCTCGAGTGGCGATGTTAAAGTTACTTTTAGAGGAGAATAATCTACTTTTGTTAGATGAGCCAACTAATCATTTAGATACAGATGCTAAAGAAGCATTAGAAGAAGCATTGAGCAGTTATGAAGGTACATTGGTAATTGTGAGCCATGATAGATGGTTTTTAGATCAACTGTGTACTACAATTTGGAATTTAGATGGTACTGGTAACCTTAAGGTACATCCTGGAAATTATTCGTTTTTTGCAAAAATCCCTTCTTCTGATTGAAAAGATTTGAATTCTAAATGGTTGCCAGAAGGATCTTTGAAGAACATCGTTGCTTGTTCTCCTGGCTTTCCTTTGTATCGTATCTGTGGTTCAATGACAAATTCAATCCCTTGATGAATTAATCCTTCTGAAAATTTTTGCCAGTGATTCCATTCTAATATTATTCCGAAATGCATTGCAGGTACACTTTTACCATCAACAGGACTGGATTCTGGAATTTCAAGTTTATTTACGAGGTGGGCAACAATTTGATGTCCAAATAAGTTAAAATCAATCCACCTATCTGATTCTCTTCCTATAGTACAGCCAAGAACTTCTTGATACCATTTGCGAGTTTTTACCATATCCGTCACAGGGAATGCTAAATGAAATGGTCTTAGTTCTTCCATATTTTAATTGGAAACATGCTTAGTTATTGGTCTTTTTTAATCTAAAAACTACCTACTACCTATTATCTACGTACGCGAGGTTCAAAGAAATCAATGTTTCTTTCCTTAGCGAATTTTATAATATCAAGTAGTAATAATTGTCTAGCATTTCTTTCTTCTAAACCACTGTTAACTTCCCAATATAAATTAATTTTTATATCGATGGATTGGCCCGTTATTGCTTCAACAGTTGCATAAGAAGAACCTGTATTTGTTGTTTTGTCATCTCCCTTTATTCTTTCATGAATTGCTAAGCATAAAGATTCTATAGAATCGGGGTCAGTATCCAAGTCTAAATGTAATAGTGGTTGGTACCTTCTCCATCTTCTTTTACCAAAATTTTCAACACTTGAATTTACTAATGAACCATTAGGGAGTGTGACTATGGTGTCTGCGGATGTGCGTAATAGTGTTGTGCGTACTCTGATGTCTATTACTTCACCCTCAATGCCTGAAGCAATAATCCAATCTCCCACCTTGAATGGTTGATCCATCAATACACTAATCGCACCAAAGATATTAGAAATTGAATCTTTTGCTGCTAATGCAAGTGCTAGGCCTCCAATACCTAATCCTGCAATTAACGTGGTTATGTCGAAACCGAATGATTCTGAAATTAATAATATTCCAAAAACAAAAATAACAAAACGCATTAACGATTCTAATGCAGAAATTAAAGTTTTTTCCGTAGTATCTAATTTACCATCATTATCCATAAGTCCAACTGCTATGGTGATTCCGTCTATCATTTTCAGTGCAGAACGTATAAGATATACAAGGAATATAATCTTAGAGATGGTATAGATCCAGACAATACTAGTTCCTGAAACACCAGTTTGAGGGAGTTCTTCTAGTAACTTCCAAGCCATTAATCCAAACATTGCAGTTGCAATACTTTTTCGTGAATTAGATTCTATTTTCGCAAACTTATCCGATTTTTTAATTGCCTTGGAGAATAATCGTGGTAGTAAATATATAATTACTTGCCTTGCGCAGAGAGATAATACAATTATTGCAGCAATCATGATGTATATTCCGATCTCTTCTCCAAATAGTGAATTTGTGTAATTAACTATGCTCTCCATGTTATGGCGGTAATGCTACACCTCAAAAAACCAACTATCAACAGATAATTGATATTCATGTTGTATTTGGGTTAATATATGGCGGTGGCTCTAGAAGATGTATTGTTTCCTGAAATTGATTCTATTAATGAAGGAGATTTAAAAGTTAGTGAACTGCATACGATACATTGGGAAGAATCTGGAAATTTAAATGGTCAACCAGTCATCGTATTACATGGAGGCCCAGGAGGGGGAAGTCAACAGATTTATCGGAGATATTTTGATTCAAAGAAATACCGAATTATACAATTCGATCAAAGAGGTTGCGGTAAATCTACACCTCATGCAGAACTTATAGACAATAATACGATGGCTAGTGTTTCGGACATTGAAAAATTAAGAGAACATTTAGAAATCGATGAGTGGATTGTATTTGGTGGTTCTTGGGGTTCAACACTTTCATTAATTTATGCTGAAACACATCCAAAAAAGGTTCAAGCATTAATTTTAAGGGGCATTTTTATGTGCCGTCCATCTGAATTAAAGTGGTTTTACCAAGATGGAGCAAGCCACATATTTCCTGATGCATTTGCACCATATAGGGACCACATACCTTTGGATGAGCAAGATGATTTGATTTTAGCATACTATAGTAGATTGACTAGTGACGATATGCAGATTCGTAAATCCGCTGCATTTGAATGGACTAGGTGGGAGATGTCGACAAGTAAATTACTTCCAGATACAAAATATATTGAAGCGGCTGATGATTCTGATTTTGCAGATGCGTTTGCAAGGATTGAATCGCATTATTTTATCAACGGAATATTTTTGGAAGAAGAACAAATATTAAGGGATGTAGGAAAAATAAAACATATCCCTACTTGGATTGTTCAAGGGAGGTATGATGTCGTGTGTCCAGTCAAGAGTGCTTGGGAACTTAAACAGAAATTAGATTCAGCTAAATTAGTAATTGTTCCTGACGCAGGGCATTCTGTAGCAGAAATCCCAATAGCAGCAGAATTAGTTAAGGCAACTAATGAATGTGTAGGAAATATTTCAAAATGATAATAGCAATGTCTTCCTCGGAGATATGATGGAAGAAGACGGTATTCCCGAATTTGATTTAATCAATCCCACAGAATCTCATATGATGCTTCGAGAGATGGTTCGAGATTTCGTGGATAAAAAAGTAGAGTCTCAATCCCTTAAACATGATAGGGAAGAAAAATTCAACATTGAGTTGTTCAGAGAACTTGGCGGTTTAGGGCTTTTAGGCCTTACAGTCTCTGAAATATATGGTGGTTCTGAATTAGACCCCGTCTCGGCTGTAATCGTGCATGAGGAACTAGCCTCTTCCGACCCTGCATTCACCTTATCCTATCTTGCACATTCGATGCTTACTGCAAATAATTTATCATTAAATGGTTCAGATAAACAAAAACAGCGTTATTTGCCAGGCCTTTGTTCAGGAGAACTTATTGGATGTATGGCAATGTCTGAACCAGATTATGGTACAGACGTAATGGGTATGAAAACTACTGCTAAATTAAATTCAGATGGTAATTGGGAAATCAATGGGAATAAAATGTGGATTACTAATGGCTCAATAGATGAAGAGGGGACTCCAGCAGATCTAGTGTGGCTTTATGCTAAAACAGGAGAAAATGAAAAAGGACGTGCAGAGATTTCTTCATTTCTTATTGAAAGAGGGATGCAAGGATATTCAGTAGGTCAAAAAATATATGATAAGGCAGGTATGCGTGCATCGAATACTGCAGAATTGGTTTTTGAAAATTGTATAGTCCCTCCCGAGAATCTTGTCGGCTCTGTTGGAGGTTCTATATTGCATATGATGAGGAATTTAGAATTAGAGAGAATAGCTTTAGCGGCTATGAGTCTTGGCATTGCAAGAAGATCATTACATGAAATGAATAAATATGCTACTGAAAGAACCTCTTTTGGAAAACCGATCAGAGAGTATGGGCAAATACAACGACATATTGCTGAAAGTTATGCAGAATACAAAGCGATGCAGGCATACGTTTACAATACAGCAAGGTTGATAAATTTAGAATCAGGAGGATACCGTTTAGATACTGATGGGGTGAAAATATTTGCAACAACTGCTGCAAAAAACATTGCAGATCGTGCAATACAAGTTATGGGTGGATATGGTTACGTGGGCGAATATGTGGTCGAAAGGTTATGGAGAGATTCTAAATTATTAGAGATTGGTGGAGGCACAATTGAAGCCCATCAAAAAAATATGACGAAGGAATTATTTAATAACCCCGAATTTATTTTTAAATAATGGATTATTTAATAGCGTTTAAAAACAATACTATTCATTAATAATTCTCAAAAACCGTTATAACACCGACAGCGCCCCTAATTAATTGGGATGCCTCGAGATAGAGTTAGTGAAAACAAGAATGAGATAATAGATACAGAGATTGCTTTTTGTTCTAAAACAGGAGAAAGGCTTGATAATGTAAGATATGATACAAGAGATTTAATTCGAAAAAGCCAATGTAAGAATACATGGGCACAAGGAGTTGTAAAGGCATTATTTGAATCTGAACCTGAGCAGAGTAGAGAGTTAAAACATACCGCTGAAAGTATATTATCTAATTTACATGAAAGGGCCAATGAAGTAGATCTGTTCATCGAATCCGAAACAATAGATTTACCAACTAATTTTTCACAATTAGAAAAAAGAACTAAAAGTGTTAAAATTAGAAAGGTAAAAAAGAATGTCGAACTAAAAAGTATAGATCAGAACTTACGTTCAGTAATTGAATCTATTGTCGATGAAAAGATTGCACAGGCTTGAGTTGTGATTTTCTTGCAATTACGTAATGAGTTATTAAAAACTTTTAAATTGAAAGAAATAGACAGAGCAGGATGGATTAATTCAGGATTAAAAAATGTCGAATCAGTTGCAGCCCATAGTTGGGGCGTATCATATCTTGCATTACTTCTTTGTCCAGAAGAACTAGATCGGAATAAGGTACTTAGTATGTCTATTGTGCATGATTTAGGTGAAGCAATAGTTGGAGATATAACGCCTCAGGACAAGATTGCAAAAAACACTAAGCATAAATTAGAATCTGAGGCTATTCTGGAATTAACACACTCATCAAAAATCAAAAATGAAATAATTGATTTATGGAATGAATATGAGGGGAATTCAACCCCTGAAGCAAACTTTGTTAAAGCATGCGATAAATTAGATATGGCTTTGCAGGCTACCTTATATAATCAGGAGAATGATGATTTTGATCCAACTGAATTTATTGAATCAGCACTTAAAAAAATAGATGACGAATGTATGAGATTACTAGCATCTGCCACCGTTAATGGTAATAACCCGTCTTGAGTGGGTATGAATATTCAGCCCCTTAGTGTAGAGGTCCATCATTTTGGCCTTTGGAGCCAGAGACCCCGGTTCGAATCCGGGAGGGGCTACTCTTCTTTCTGGACATTAGATTAAAATGATATCCTGTCACCTTTAGGGTTACGTCATGAGTGTTAAGGAAATAGCAGTAATTGGTTCAGGGCAAATGGGTTCTGGTATAGCCCAAGTTGCAGCATTAGCAGGATATTCAGTATTATTAGTGGACATTAAAGAAGAGTTTTTGGCGAAAGCAATCAAATCTATTGAGTTTAGTTTAGGTAAATTTGTTTCCAAAGAAAAGATATCATCTAAAGATTCAATTGATGCCATGGCCAGAATAAATACATCTATTAAAATGAGTGATTGTTCTGAAGCAGACCTTGTAATTGAAGCAGTACCCGAAATACCCGAATTAAAGAAAAGTATATTCGAGGAATTAGATTCCATTTGTAAAAAAACAGCAATTCTTGCAAGTAATACCAGCAGTATCAGTATTAATGAACTAGCTGCTTCTACAAAACGCTCAGAAAATATAATTGGAATGCATTTTATGAATCCAGTCCCATTAATGAAATTAGTTGAAATAATTAGGGGAGAATATACTACAGATGGCGTGTGTGAAGAAATTACAAAGGCAACTGAAAAAATGGGTAAAACAGCATTGTTTTGTAACGATTCTCCTGGATTTGTTTCCAACCGAATATTATGTCCTATGATAAATGAGGCAATACTTACTTTGGAAGAGGGAGTTGCTGAACCAATGGCGATTGATGGAATAATGAAACTTGGAATGAACCATCCCATAGGCCCACTTGCATTGGCAGATTTAATTGGTTTAGATACGGTATTACACATCATGAATGTATTGCATAATGGCTTCAATGATGAAAAATATGCTCCCTCAAAATTACTAATGAGTATGGTTGAAGAAGGAAAACTTGGCCGTAAAACAGGTTCAGGTTTTTACGAATATTCAAAGTAATATAATGGCCAAAAGAGAGAGTCTAAAGAATGGGCTATTAATCCATTTTTAAGCTCCTTTAGGACCTCAGATGAAAAACAGATTCATGTTCTGAAACTATTTCCAAGAAAATGGGATTGATTATATGATTGCTTAACCTTCTATTTGGGGATTTAGTCAACACAATTATGATAAGACGCGACTAAAGCCAATTAAATATGCCGGGCACAACTAGGGTAGAGATTAGAACATTGAAAGTAGGTAGATACGCTTCTGTTGACGAAAAGGCCTACAAAATCCTCAGCATTTCAACATCTAAACCAGGGAAACACGGAAGTGCAAAGGCAAGGATTGAGATGGAAAATATATTTACGGGTCAAAAAAAGAGCCATGTAGGTTCAGTAACAGATTCAATACACGTTCCTTTAATCGAAAAAGGTACTGCCATCATAACTCACCTCGAAGGTCAAGAAGTACATGCAATGGATAACAAAACCTATGAAACATTGATTTTGCCCAAAGATGATGAAATGCAACTTGATTCAGGTAAAGAAATACATTGGATGGAAGCATTAGGACTTTATAAAATCACTAGAGATCATTGAATGCTTTTATTATAGAACTATTTCAAAGATACAATGGAATCAGACTTTTCTCCAGTAATTCGTATTGCTAAATTAGAAGATTTAGAAACTATCAATAAATATTGGTGGGACCTGATTACAGAACAAAATAACTTTGATGACCGAATTGTTGACACGGAAATAAATAAGCACAGGAGTATGAATTTTTTAAGAGAAAGAATCGTTCAAGGCGGAATGTACGTAGCAGAAAACATGCGTTCAGAGATTATTGGATTGGGTTCTATTGCGCAGGATTTGCATTTTTTACAATCACAAATAAATGTATGGAATCTTGCAGATATATGGGTTAGGCCAGAATACAGGAGGGGGGGGATAGCATCAAAGATCGTTATACACTTAGAGAACATAGCCTTTGAAAAAGGTGCAGAAGAAGTTAGATTAAATGTATATTCAGATAATATTTCGGCAAATAAGTTGTATAGTTCCCTCGGATATTCTTCAAAAATAAATATATTTTCTAAATCATTTACTAACTGATTTTATGAGAGATTAACAAGGGCAAGGGTATTGAAGCGGGAATGCTTGGAATGCAACAGGCGATTATATGGGAGTCGAAAAATCAGCATATCGTCAACCAGTTACTCCTGAAGGCCTGAAAGCCATAGAAAAGAAAACATTGACTTGGCTAGACGACGATATGTATAATAATTTTAATACAGGGCTTTTAGAACAATATTTGGAAGAAAAGAATTTAGAAGATTCCTATGAAGTTAGTCATTGGGATACAAAAAAAGTAGCAATAGGAGTTTTGATCGGTTCAGTTTTTGCAGGTGTGACTGCATATATCGGATTGAAAATAGGGCTTGCTATTTCAGCAGCATGGTATGTTGCATATTTACTAGGAATGGCGTTAAAATGGTCACCTTCAGAGGTTAATATTGCAACATCTGCCACCACAGGGGCAACGCATGCTAGCACAGGTTTTATTTTCACATTCCCTGCCATATTTTTGCTTGCACAAACGGGACCAAGTGCGAAATATATGGTAGGTGATACAACATTAATTAGTGACCCAAATGTATGGCAATTAGCATTTATTGGAATCATAGCATCTATGTTTGCAGGATTTTTAGGTGTGATGTATTTTATTATATTTAGGAGAGTTTGGTTAGTTGAAGATCCATTACCAATGCCTGGTTTTGAAGCAACTATGAAATTATTAGACATAACCTGCGATATTAGTACTGGAGCTCAAGAAAAAGCCAGGGAATCATTAGTTACAGTTGGGGTTTGGACTTCACTTACAATGGTATTCTTATTTCTAATTGAATATCCCTTGATTTGGTTCAAGGATACAAAAACCACTCTAGTGGACTGGATTGCAGGATTATTGAGTGGTAGTGATTGGGGGGTGGCTAGTTTTTACAGCCATGGAATAATACACCAGCCTAGTTTAATAAGTGATGGACCTTATACAAAATACCATACTGATGGAAATTTAATTATGAATGGGTTTGCACATACATACCTTGGGATTTATCTTTCCCCCTCGCTATTTGCAATTGGATGGTTTATGAAGTTTAGAACGGCATTATTAGTCTCTTTAGGTACATTAATGGCTTGGTTTTGGCTAATACCAATGGCTGTAATGACAGATGTAACTGTTTATGACCCTTCACTCCAAACATCATTAAGGTTATCTGAATATCTGACTTTAGGTGGTGGAGCAGCCGCATTACAACAAATTGCATTTGCAAAAACTGTGAGAATAATTGCAATTGGTGCAATATTAGGTGGGGGATTATTTGGATTATTCAAGATGTGGCGTACTTTTGCAACAATCGGTGCGGACATTAAAGGCGCTTTTAGAGGTGAAGAGGTTCAAGAATATACAGAGGGTAAAGGTTGGTATGAATGGCCATTAACCCATTTACCAATATTTATGGGAATTACTTTTATTGCTATGATCATAGTATTTACACTAGGAGGATTTGGATTTTTACCAAGTTTGATTTTTACAATTATCTTGTTATTAACTACATTTTTCTTAGGTGCGATTGCCGTACGAGTAATGGGGGAAACAGGAATAGAACCTGTCTCAGGAACTTCATTTATTGTATTGTTAATGCTTATGGGGATATTCCTAACTTTCGGAGACAGTTTTGGATTATCGCAACAAGATGCAATACTTTTGGGATTAGTTGGAACAACAGTATTTGGTAGTGCAATATCTATGAGCGGGACAGTTGTTCATGATTATAAAGTAAGTTTGTACATTGGTAATAGGCCTTACCATATATCTAAAGGGAATATATTTGGTGTTGTACCTGGGGCTATATTAGGTGCTGGAGTGGCAATATTTCTTTCAATGTTATTAGCTAATGGAAGTATAAATTTAGAGGCCCCGCAAGCAAATGCATTTGCGACATTCACAATATTATTAGCCGAAAGGCAAGGAGATATGGGATTATTATTTTTGGGCATATTACTCGGTGCTTTTGTAGAATGGGCCACAGGAATGGGTACAAGTTTCGGATTAGGTATGTATTTACCAGCATACTACACATTCCCCTTCTTAATCGGCGGCTATGCCAGAGATTATTGGGAAAAGAACAAGCTCCAACCAAAGATTGATAAAATCAAAGAGAAAGAAGGCGGTAAAAACGCAGAAAGAGCACGTGCACTCGCATTATTAACAACATTTATGGTTGGTGCGGGTATGTTAACGGGTGAAGCATTCTTCGGAACCGAAGGTGCAATAATGTCATTCATTGATACCTTTGGCTCTTCACCTGCAAACTTCGATGGGGCGGGAACAATAATTCAAGAAGCAAAACTACCGTATGTAGAAACTACTTTTGGCGCAATGTGGCCATCTATAAGACTTGGATCATTTGTCTTATTGAATGCAGGACTAGCATACATGATTTATACATTATTTAGGAAGATTGGCGTTTTTGGTAATAAGGAATTAACTACTGAAGCGTGAGCATATGAGAGTAGGGAATAATAACTCCGTAGTCCCAATATATGCCTGGCTTATTTTAGGAGTTTCAATTATTGCTGTTTCGAGTGCTGGGGCAGTTTTTCAAATGATTTCTAGTGTTCCACCCTTGTTAAAGGCATCTTGGCGTTTACAAGCAACTTCACTAATATTGTTTCCATTTGCTTTATATCAATATTATAATTTAGATACAAAGACAAAAAAATCTACTTTCGAAATGAAAAATATGTTGATTGTGTTTGCATCAGGAGTATGTCTATGGTTACATTTCGGTAGTTGGGTTTGGTCTTTGGATCATACAACCTTACCTAGAAGTTTACTTTTTGTTACTTCACACCCATTAGTGATTGTACTTGGTTTGTGGGTCATTAAAAAACCAGTGAATAGAAAATCCTCTACTGGTGCAATTGTTGGCTTTATCGGGGCCTCAATAATTATTTTAGGTGTTGAATCAGAGGGTGATGCCTCTTTGGTGGGCGATTTAGCTGCATTTTTTGGTGCGGTGGCCGTGGTAGGGTATTTTACTGCAGGTAGGATTCTTAGAGAGTGGATGCCATTGTTCATCTATGCATTGCCCGTGACATTATTAGCAGCAATCTTTTTGGGTATATCTTCTATAATCCAAGAGGATGTAACTTTTTTTGGTTCGGCTACAGATTATTCTGTTTTTGGTTGGATTAGTGCTAGATGGCTCCCTCTTGTAGCATATTTGGCAATTGGCCCAGGGCTTATTGGGCATACAGGGATAAATGGGGTTTTGAAATGGTTTTCACCATTTTTAATTTCAGTTTGTTTAGTTTTAGAACCATTGATAGGATCCTTAATCGGGTATTTCTTTGTGTCAAACACAATTCCTGGTTTAGAGACTTTAATTGGAGGCGCTATTTTGATTGTAGGTACTTTAATGGTCACAACCTCTCAGCATGAATTATTGGATTTAGAAGGTGAATGAATTGGACTGTATTTTTATCACTAATGATGATGGAATAAGCGAGGGATTAAAGTCATTAATTACTTACTTGCATAATTACAATATACCCTTGTTGGTTGTTGTGCCTAGCGTAAATAAATCAGCATCTTCAATGGCAATAACACTTAGAGAAAAAATGAGGTTGTCACGTAAGACCTCTTTGGAGGCGGAATTAAAAAAGGGAAATACCGCTCTATCAATCTTTACACTTAATGGAACGCCAACAGACTGCTCATTGTTTGTTGATTTTGCAAAAGGCACTGAATTATTAGGTAATCTTAATCCGGTTTTTGCAATTAGTGGGATTAATCACGGTGCCAATTTGAGTCATGATGTTTTGCATAGTGGCACTGTAGGTGCTGCACGCCAAACATCTATGAATGGTTTACCAAGTATGGCTTCTAGTTTTTGTGATTACCTTGGTTCTGATATTAGTGATGCTGCCAAATTAACTTCAGAGATTTGTAAAAACATGTGGGATTTGAAAAACCATTCAGATCTCTTGGAGGATTCATTTTTCAGTGGAAAATTATTTTTGAATCTAAATATACCTAAAAAGTGGAATGGTGTAATAAAATATAGCACACTTGGCATTAGAGATTATGAAAATGCATTAGTCATAGAATCTATAGATTCATTACTTGAGTCCGATGTAAGTTTCGATGGCCCTAATATTGTTGAAGAAAACGTTGAAGGTACCGACGTAGCTAATGTAAATTCAGGGTACGCATCAATATCTATAATTCCTACCTGGCCATATTCACATTTAAGATATCCAGATAAAGTGACACTCAAGGAATTAGAGTCTATATCATCCCTTAATCAAATCAGTTGGATAAAATATCAATCCAGGTAATGATGCAATATTGCAATCACACTATGGCCTTGAATCCATTTTTCTCCTACGGAAATTTTTTCTAATTCGGAAAGTAAACCCATTTCGATTTCCGAAAATGGTTGGTCATCGGAGAGAATAAATCCAATACCTTCTCTTAAATTTAAATTTGAACTAATTTGTTTTCCAGAAATATCTAAATGAATTGGCGTTATGTCTTCATTAAGCCATTCAGAAAGAGTGTTTTTTAGTGTTCCCTGCCCATGAAATAAACCCTCTTGGATCTCTTTTTTAATTCCTATAGGGGGTAATGGGATTTGTAATATTTTTGATAAGTGCCCTGCAATACTACGTTCATCTGAATGTATTCCTCTAACTTTAGACCCATCTATCCAGATTCTTCTTGGTTGTTTTTCACCACCTTGAAGGTGCAATACTACCTCGACATCTTCTCTTATTCCATGAGACAGAAATAATGCTGTGTTTAATGACCTAAGAAGTACATCGAGCCTACCACAAGAACCAGCTAAATCATTAAGATTGAGTTTACCATGGCTTGGAACTCTATGTCCGATTAATGCGAACTTTTTCTTACTCATTTATCCACCTACATTGAGAAGTCTTCTAAATCTCCAGATTTCATCATCTTTCTCATTTGTTTGGACATTTTTCTATTTCCTTGTATACCCTTCATCATTTTACGACTTTTATTCCATTGAGTAATGAGTTCACGTACATTTTTTTCAGTTACACCTGAACCTCTTGCAACTCTTTTTATTCTTTCAGCCTTTAATATCTGAGGTGTATTTTTTTCATTTTCAGTCATGGAATCCATAATTGTCCTGTATCGTTCTAAATTATCTTGCATTTCTTCTTTTTGTCTACGACTCATCTGACCCATCCCTCCAAACATTCCCGCAGGTAGGAAAGAGAGGAATTTATCTAAAGTTCCAATTTTGGACATCATATCCATTTGAGTATACATATCATTTAATGTAAATCTCCCACTCATCATCCTTTGTGTTAGTCTCATGGCTTCGACTTCATCCATATCTTCAGGCGCAAGATCAATCAATCCCTGGATATCTCCCATTCCCAAAAGTCTGCTGATAAATCTATCAGATTCGAATTTTTCAATATCTTTTACATTTTCACCTTCACCAGTGAATAATATTGGCGAACCCGTTGCTGCAACTGCTGAAAGTGCACCTCCCCCTCTTGCAGTACCGTCAAGTTTTGTCACAATTACTCCTGTTACATCTACTAAATCATTGAATGATGCAGCAACTGGCCCAGCCGCTTGACCAACTTGGGCATCGATGACTAATATTCTTTCATTTGCATTCACTAACTCGCTCATGTCCTTTAATTCGTCTACAAGGCCTTTGTCCAGTTGATGTCTACCTGCAGTATCAATAATTAGTATGTCTACATTTGAATGCTCTTCAATACCTCTTCTGACAATGTCTACTGCGTCTTTCGAATCAGGGTCTCCAAAAACCTTTACATTACTATCTTCAAGTAATTGTGATAATTGAGAAAAAGCCCCAGGTCTATGCACATCTGCTTCTATAACTGCAACGTCTGCTTGCATTTTGGTTGACCACCAATGTGCTAATTTTGCTGTGGTTGTCGTTTTACCTTGACCATATAGTCCGACCATCATTATGGTTTGACCTCTCGGAGGTATTTCCTTTGCAGGGCCCAACAATCTTACTAATTCCGTGTAGAGTATATTCATCGCATGAGTTTGGAGTGTAATCCCTGGGCGAAGTTCTTCTTCTTGCATCCTCATTGCTAATCTTTCTGTTAAATCCTTAGTTTGACGAACATTAAAATCAGCTTCTTGAAGTGCCCTACGTAATGATCGAATCATGTCTTGTAATTCTGCTTCGTCAAGTTTCCTTTTGCCTTTAATTTTTGCTAAGGCTGAAAAGATTCCTTTACGAAGTCCTTCGAGTGCCATTACATTTCCTAAGGCCTCTACTCTTTCAAACCAACGGCTGAGGAACTTCTAATTTTAATATATCATTGGCAAATTTAGCTGAAGTGTTTTCGACATCTACAGGGTGATTTAACTCTATACTATTTTCTCTGTCATTTATTCCCACAAATAATATGTTATCTTCAGCCCTTAATGATAAATCCTCCTTGATAGCTCCTGCAAGGTGTAATTTTACAATGCTATTATCTCCTCTGTCTTCAATCAATTTTGATCTTCTGATTTTAACAGGGAGATTATCACTAATTTCGTGTATTTTCATGTCTTTTGGAAATTCAATGTGGTCTCCATGTAGTATCAAGCCAATTTCTTCAAGTAATTCAAAACCATGGACATCAGATTTCCCTAATTCAATTTTTGCGATACTACTTCCTTTGAAAAAATCTATTAGATTCCTTACATATTTCTCTTCGATAGTTCTTCTTGAAATTAGGAATTCATGATCGAGATTAGGGGTTAGACGATTAATGATTACCCCATTTATCGATATATTGAATTCAGACAATTGTTCTGCTGCTCTTATTGTTTCAGCAACAGCCATCGATTCAGGAATCGTTACTAGAGTAAACCTAGTTATCTTTGGATCACTTATAATTCTCCTAATATGTGCTACTCTTTTACCAAACCTCTCTAATTCCTCTTTAATGGCTTTTTCTTGTTTGCCACCAAATAGCATTGTTTTAATTCCCCCCATCGCTCTAAACATCTTCAAAGCCCTTGCTGTCCAAAATTCTAGCAATTCAGGCAATGAAAGAAATCTAATTGTGTGGCCTGTTGGAGCTGTATCAAACACGATTAAATCATATTCTGTATCTTCGACATAACGTAACAATCTGTCAAATGCCAATGCTTCATCTAGCCCAGGCAACATTAATTGAGCACTATCCAAGCCCTTTACCTCTTCCTTTAGTTCGTCTAAATCTTCATTTTGCATCATAAATGGAGATAGGCCCGACCCTGTATTTTCTAATACCGAAGAAAGTGTCGGCATTAGATTTTCTAGTGATTCTTCTAAATCTAATTCTAACCCCCATAAATTTTCAATTCCCTCTACAGGAGTAGGAGTACTATTTAATTTAAAATTTAAGGAATCACTCGTACTATGCGCAGGATCACTAGAGACAAGTAGGGTATTAATGCCTGATTTTGCAGCCCATATCGCAGTTGAACACGCTGTTGTTGTTTTACCAACACCTCCTTTACCTCCAAACAACCATAATTGACCCATACTGCACCAGACGTTTCTAATCAGATTAGTCCTTTAGGCATTTTGATTCATACAAGGTTAAATTTAATCAATGCTGGGGAGATAATGTGAGCGAGCAATTTGTAGTCTTTCTTGCATTTACTTGTGGCTTAATCGGCATGGGTTTTGGATGGAAATGGGGATTATCGCAGGTTGCTGGATTTTTTGATTCATCTTCAGCAGTTAAATACCTAATGTTTGGTTTTTTATTAGGTACAATTTATGCACTGTTATCTGATCAATTAATGCTTAGAGACTATTTAGGATTTATAAGGGGGGAACAGGAATTAGCAATTATGAATTATTTAGCATCTATATTGATTAGTATCTCAGTATCTTTGTTTGTAATGCTCCTTTTAACTAGAAAATCTATTATTGCTACAAAATCCGGACCTACCTCTGGTTGGACACTAGGATTAGGCATTGGAGCGATGTTTTCATCAAGATACTCTTACTTATCTTTAGAGTATTCAGGAATTAATTTTGAAACTATTATTCAGATGTTATTATTTGTGATTATGTTGCCTTTATTTGAAGGGGCTATATGCTGTTACCAAGGTTTTATGTCCACAAGTGGACGTAGGTTCAGATCTACTATGATGGCATCAATGGCTAGATTATTTTTCTTAATGGTCCTCCCGCCAATATTTCTATTATTGATCTGGTGGGTTATTTTATTACCACTCATAATGATACTTTTTAGGAAATCAGTAAGTGAATGGATACCTGAATCATTAACTCATGATGCAAAAAGAAGGTTAAGAAGAATAATGGCAGATAATGCTAGAAGAAGTAAAAGTCCTAACGACAATAATAGGGATGTAACTTCAAACTCATTAACCCTTAATGATTCCATTATTAGTTCTGAGGAATAAATTCTATTGATTTTTCTAAATAGTATACTCACGCAACTGTTATGGAGCAACATTGTTACGTGGTATCAATGGCACGATGCCCCTATTGCATGTCTCCCGTTTCAAAATTTGACGAAATATGTCGAACATGTGGGAGAATCATTACAGGTTCAGCCGGTAGTTCACAAAGGGCAACTGGGCAATTTAACACAGGTGCACATTCAGGAGGGGCTACATCAGGAGCAGCACCACAAATGATGAATGCACCTCGAAGAATACAGTCTAAAAGAAGAAAAAAAGGTAAATTAGGTAAATTAGTGATTGTATCCATTATTGCTTGTGTATTTGTATTCACTCCAGCAAACGAATTAGCTATGAGTCAATGGGCTAATGTATCTTCACAATTACAGATACTAACAGCACCTGTTTATCCAATGGAGGCAACTTATACAGTTGATAGAACTCTTACCATGTCCAATGACGACACTGAAAATCATACATTTAAGTATAGTTTCGCAGTTCCTAAAGATCGAACTGCTAAAAGTATGAGTGAACATTTGTGGCAAGGGGAGGATGGAGCGGTAGCAGCAGATAAAATCCAAGATATTATTTCAATGAATGTTATTGCTGGTGATTTTAATTATGAACTTCCAATAGATGCAATTACTCGTGCCGTTAATCCAGAACTGAGAGGTAAAGATCAACCCATACCTGTTGGAGATACTGACACAATCATGTATTGGCCGGGGGATGGCGATTCATCAGACTCATCATATTGTAGTTTTGGACCATGTGTTAAATGGGAAGGAATTACCCCTTCGACTGGAGAAGTTTCAATTGTAGTTAGATATACAATAAAAGCAAATTCTTACTCTTGGTGGTCTGATTTTTCAGGTAGTGTTGCGGGTACAGAAAGGGGAATCTCTTCCGAGAATTCAGGGACATATGCAGATATTGAGTCCAGGGGGCAGCATTACGAGCGTTTTGCTCAACATTCTAAGTGGTTCAAGAGAAGCGATAATACATATGCGATAGATGGGACAGATTCGATAATAATTAGTGCTGTAAACTTAATTGATGCCCAAATACCAGATAGATTAAATGAAAACCCATATGTTTTTGCTAGAAAGGCATTCGAATATGTACAAGAGCAAATTACCTATGGCCGTGGAAAAGATATACCACGATCAGGCCCTTCCTGTTTATCAGATAAAGTAGGAGATTGTGATGAACAATCAAATCTGTGGATGAGTTTGCTGAGAGTCAAGAAAATACCTACTTGGTATGAATTTGGCGCTTTGACAGGATTCACATTCAAAACATGGGAGCCACATGGGTGGTCAAATGTGATGCTACCCTATGATGTTGATTGGTGTAATGCGAATAATATTGATGTCAATACCTGTTATGTAGAGGCATCTGTGGACGTAACTAATAATATGTGGTTATTCAAGCCACCAACCGCACTTGGACTATGGATTGAAGTTGAAGACAAAAATTCAAATACACCAGGAAAAGGACTGTATGATTACTTCTATAGAATATGGGCCTGTAATGTTCTTTGCGGATATGGTGAAACATGGGAAACTGTCGGGGAAGCAGTAACTACAGGCGGAACATTCACTAATCCCCAGTTAGTGGAAGATTTTAATACAGCAGTATAATGCTTATTGGAGGTGCATAAAATGCGAATCATCATCGGTGGTGCAGGAGAAGTAGGCAGAGGTCTTGCTGAAGTGCTATTGAAAGAAGGAAAAGTAGTAGTATTAATTGATACTAATCCCGAAGCAATTCGTGAATCTCAATCACTTAATGCATTAGTGATTCAAGGAGATATCAAACATAGAAAAACTCTTGAAGAGGCAGGCATATCCGAGTCAAATTTATTTATTGCTGTTACTGATTCTGACGAGCAGAACTTGATTGCATGTGCATTATCTAGGCATTGTATGCAGAAGCATAAGGGTGGTGAGTTTGAATTTATGGCTATAGCTCGTGTGAATGATCCAGAACTATTACTTGAGGCGAATGAAGGTAAACTAATTGAATGGGCAGGCATTAAGCATGTTGTAAGTACAATAGATGATTCGATTAAAAGGTTGCAAACAGGATTGCAATGTACTGCATTTGAAGAAGTACTAGAACTAGGGAATGACGCATATATTGTCGAATTAAAGTTAACAAAAAACGCTACCGATTTAGCATATTCTACCCTTGACGAAGCAAAAAAAAATATCGCAGGCTTACCTCCAGTTGTAGGTTTAATGAAAGAAGATAATACCTCATTTATCCCCGATGGAAGTATAACATTTGTTCCTGGTGATAGATTAGCATTTGCAACAATAGGTACTGGCTCTTTCCCAAGGATTGTACGTTTGACAGGAAATGAGGAAGATGAATTTCCAAACAACCCTCGTGTATTAATATTTGGAGCGAATATTTTAGGGAATAGATTAATATCAAATTATCTCGAAAATGGGTCTAGGGTAACGATTATTGAAGAAGATTTAGAATTAGCAAATAAATTGGCAGGAAGCGAAGTCGGAAGTCACAGATTATTAGATATTATTAATGGTGAGCATAGAGACATTGATTTATTGAAAGACATAGATGTAGAAAGCCACGATATCGCATTAGCCGCATTAGATGATGACCATGCAAGTATTGCTGCAGTATTATTGGCACAAGATATGGGAGTTGATCGTACAGGACTCATATTAAATGACGGGAAATTAGTAAAAGTTGTCCATCGGATGGGTATTACATATGCCGTAGCTCGAAGAAAAGTAGCAATTGATGCAATTTTGACTAAGATTCATGGTTACTTACCAGGTGCATATAATATGCTTGAAAGTGTACCTGATGTAGTCGGAATGAATGTTCCAATTACAGAAGGACACACATTCGTAGGTAAAACATTAGATAAATGTAAAGTTCCAAAGGGATGTAAAGTTGTTTTTATTCAAAGGCAGGTCAATAATAATAAAACTATGACCTTGTCAGCAGAATCAAATAAACAATTATTGGCTAATGATAGGTTAGTAGTATTTATGCCAACCGACCGTGTTAGTTCTTTTGAGAAAAGTATGGGGGTTTAAGGTTGCGCAAGGATGTAATCGGTTTAATAATTGGAATTACATTACTTGCGATATCTTTTCCAATGTTTGTGGCTTTTGTATTCGGTTTAATTCTTGATGGAAATCCCCAAAATACAATAATATCATTTGGATTACCTATTTTAATTTCATTTTTCTTAGGATTATTTTTATTTCTAAGAACAAAAAATATAGTAAATAATAATCACGTAAGAGATAGAGAAGCATTCGTAGCAGTGGCATTGGCATGGCCAGCAGTAGTCCTTATTGGAGCATTACCCTACTGGCTAGGAGGGATGTTCTGGGGGCCATTAAATGATGCACCCGGAGTTTTAGAACTGATTAGAGGATTTGTAAATTCATGGTTTGAATCAATGTCTGGATTTACAACAACAGGAGCCACAGTTATTTCTACGAACTCAAGCCCGATATGCATGAATGACATTGTCGACTTTGATTGTATTAATGCTCAATCACGGGGATTACTTCTTTGGAGAAGTTTAACTCAATGGTTAGGAGGCATGGGAATCATTATGCTTGGGATGTTGATACTCTCAAGATTATTAGGTGGAGGGATGAATATCGCTAGAGCAGAGTTAACAGGCCCAACCTACTCTAGGATTAAGCCAAGAATCCAAGAGACTGCATTGGTTCTTTGGGGGATTTATATTGCACTTACAATCGCTGAAGCATTGATGTTGTTTGCGGTTGGATTTCATCCAGAGATAAATATGAATTTATTTGATGCCGTTAATCATGCATTAACAACTATGCCGAGTGGAGGTTTTAGTACCCATGACGCTAGTATTGGCTATTATGATAGTGCAGTAGTAGAGGGGATAATCTCAATATTTATGTTTGCCACAGGAGTCAACTATGCGTTGATTTATTTTGCTATGATTAGAGATTGGGACAAATTATGGAGTGATGATGAATTTAAGTTATATGGTTTTGTTATGTTAATAGCTTCTTCGATGATGGCCATTAATTTAATACTTTCATCGGAAATTAGTGCCTCGGATGCCATTAGAAGAGGTGTTTTTCAAGCATTATCTATAGGGACTAGCACAGGTTATTCCAGCGCAGACTTTGCAGCTTGGCCTTCGTTTTCTACATTAATTTTGTTATTTTTAATGGTCGTCGGGGCAAGTGCAGGATCCACCTCGGGCGGATTGAAAATGTTAAGATTAAATTTAGCAATTAAAGCCGCAGGTAGAGAACTTTCAAGAATATTTAATCCCCACCAAATTAAGAAAATTAGACACAATGGAGAAACTATTGCCGATGAAAGGCTTTGGAATATTTTTGGAGTTCTAATCTTGTGGGTACTATTGTTTATGGGTAGTTGTCTAATTGTGGCATTATTAGAGAGGGGTGATGAATTTGATATGGAAACAATAATTTCTGTAGTTGCTGCATCTTTAGGGAATACAGGTCCTGCTCTAGGCTCTTACGGGCCTACGAATACTTGGGCGAGTATGCATTTTGGAACATTAATAATGACCTCAATTTTGATGTGGCTAGGTCGTTTAGAGTTGTTGACTGTATTGATATTAATACACCCGCGCACATGGTCAGATAAGAAAACTGGAGAATTTACTTTATTCAAAAGATTAAAAAATGGCTTTACCGACATAATTAATAAATTTAGACGTTAAAATAGTGTTGCTTGCCCATCAGGTAAATCCTCATCATCCACCTCTGTTAATCTCTCGGCGTTTTTAGTTTCCATAATTACTTCTTTTTTAATTATTTTATCAATATACTTTTCATTGATTTTTTTAGTCGATGAATGCGAAAGAGCTAGGTTTGAAATCAAAGCATGTTCCACAAATTCAAAATTATGCCTATGGCTTATATTGAATTCTGAACTCCATTTTGCATTAATTTCCTTATCATGAAATGCAACTAGTAGAGGATATAGTTCAGTTTTCGCAGACGCATTATTTGTACCTAATCCTTTGGATATTTTTTTAATTAACTCATTCTTTTTCCAACTATCATTAGCTCTTCTAAGGAAACTAGGGTAATTCAGAAATATCTTTCTTTTCGAATCGATGTTTCCAATTAATCCCGAACTAAGTGCAGAGATATTTGAGCCCCAATACCAACTTCTATAGGCACTATTCTCATACATCACAGGAAGTAATGAATCAGCAAATGCTAAATAATTTGCAGCACTTGATATTATCTCAGAAGAAGTATGTATGCTTGCATTATTCCATGAAATCCATGCAATCAATTCATCTGGAGTTTTATCCAAATTTAACATTACAGATTGTGCAATTTTTGCCGATTTAGATTTGTAAAGTTTTTCAAGCCCAGGAAAAAGATCAATGCCATGATCTCTACCCCCAATAGAAATTTGTTTTTCTATATCTGATGATGTGATGGCCCCGTTTGATTCCAAAGCCAATGATTGTAGATCTTTGATTAATGCTCTAATGTCCCCTACATTAATAGAAACTAATCGTTCTAATGCGGCTCCATCTATTTCATATCCTTCTGATTCTAATACTTTTTTAGCAACTTCCTTCAAATCCGAATTACTAACTCTATTAAATTGAATGATATCGATTTTTTTCAAAAATCTATCTCTCCTTTCTCTCCATCCTGAACCTAGCCCCCAAAACCTCATTTCGTCATTACATGCAAGTATTATTGGCTCATGTGCATTAGAAATTAGATTTAATAATTCAGCTTTACCTCCCGTATCTCCTGCCAAGGTATCAGCAGAATTGGTATCAGATGAAATATTGTTTTTTATCCTATTTTCACTTATTTTCGCTAATTTCCCAGACATGTGGTCAACTTCATCTAATAATATAATGCTACGTTTTATTTCACCTTCGTAACTAAACAAGGAATTATTCACAGATCCTGAAGTTGCTGCTTTTCTAATTGCTGCTGCGTTTCTTTCCTCGCTTGCATTTAATTCAATTATGTCCCATTCATTTTCTAATGCAATGGCCCTTGCAATTGAGGTCTTCCCCACTCCAGGTGGCCCCACCAATAGTAAAGAGCGCTTTTTAGGTATGCCCTTTTCCCATTCTCCGATCCATTTTATTATTTTTTTCCTAGCAGCTTCATTCCCTACCAATTCTTCTTCAAAACTCGGTCTGTATTTTTCAGTCCAGTCTGGATGGGATGTTTTTGAACTGGTCATCAGATACATGCTGTGGTTGGTACTCTTTGAATATAGTGCGGAATAATTAAAAATTTGCTATAAATTCTAATAATTCGGTAATTGCCATTCTTTTTTGTTCTTGTGAGTCCCTTTCTCTAAGGGTGATGCTACTGTCTTCTAGGGTTTGGTGATCTATTGTAATTGCATACGGGACTCCAATTTCATCACCTCTTGCATACCTTCTCCCTATGGATTTAGAACCATCGTAATTAACATTGATTCCTTTATTTAATCTAATGGATTTAATTATCACTTGAGCCATTTCCTTCATCCCGTCTTTTTCGTATAGTGGGTATACTGAGAAATCAACAGGTGCAACCTTTTTATTCAATTTTAATACCGTATATGTTTCATCCCCCTCCTTTAAACTCTCATCATGGGAATGTTCTAAGATATGCCACATGATTCGATCTATTCCGAAGGCTGGCTCAATAACGTGTGGTGTAAACCATTCGCCTCTTTCTGTGGTTTGTATGTTTTTCAATTCAACCATCTTTTCTTCAATAATCACCTCTTCCCCCTCTATGATTATTTTTAGTGGGAAATCGGCAGGTAGTTCATCTAAATTTTCCAAGTATTCAGTAATTAATTTACTTTTATCTTTAAAAATTGGTCCGATAATTGATTGAATTGGTGCCAAGATTGTTTTTTCAACAGAGATATTTTCTTCGAATTCCCTCCATGCCTTCAATTCATTAGATTTTGCAGCAATTTCGTGGGCCTCTAAATCATAACACCCTCTATATGCAATCCCTACACACTCTATCCATCCATATCCTCCCAAAATCTCTAAGTCCCAACAATCGGTTGCATAATGTGCCATTTCATCGCCTTCATGTTGTCTAAATCGGATTAATTCCGTATCGATTCCTAATTCAGACATTAATTCAAAAGTCTTTATCATAAACCAACCAACCGTTTCATGCCTAATTATTCCTTTTTTGACTGCATCGCTTACTGTTGATAAAATCACATCCTGTTTATTTCCTTCAGGATCAGGAATCAACTTAAGTTCAATACCATCCCATGCCTCTAAGTCATGACTGGTATTCATGTGTGGATCTATAAAATATTCCAGTTCAGCCATATTAAATTCTCTCAATCTAATGATTCCTTGCCTTGGACTAATTTCATTTCGATATCCTTTCCCCATTTGAACTGCTCCAAATGGTAGTTTACCTCTAAAATGCCGATATATTGAAGGGTATTGTAAAAACATACCTTGAGCCGTTTCTGGTCTCATATACGCTTTTCTTCCACTTTTACTCGCTCCGATTGTGGTAGAAAACATAAGATTCAAAGGTTGAGCAGAAAGCCAATCTGATTTTTTACAAGATGGGCATACGATCTTATTTCTAATCACTTCTGCGTCAAGATCTTCTACACTTAATGATTCTGGATTTGGATGTACATCCTCCAATAGGTGATCTGTCCTGAATATTGAACTACAAGGCTTACATTCAGATGCATAGTCGTTGAAAGCACCAATGTGTCCACTAGCTTTGAGGACTTCCTCAGGAGTAACTGTAGGGGAATCGATTTCGACAATATTGCCCAGAGACACCCAATGATTCAACCATTTCTGCATAACATTACGCCTTAATCGACCTCCTAGAGGTCCGTAATCGTATAGTCCTGCCACGCCACCATATAATTCAAAAGCAGGTTGAAGAAAACCTCTTTTCTTCAATAATGACATTAATCGTCGGCTTTTGTCTTCATCTCCGCTCATTTGTTTCAACATGTCCAGTAGATAGGGGGTTATCAACAAATCCATTTGGAATGCATATTGGTTGACGATTCACTACCCATTTATAATATTCAATCCGCTGGTTTTATAACTATACATCATGGCTGGCTACGCATTGGTATTGGTGAAAAAATGGCAAAGATAACGTACTTAGATAAATTCATCGATTCCGATGAAATAAATCTAAAGTTATGTGAACCAGTTAAGGAATGGTTTCATTGGAAATTCCCTGATTTTACATTGCCACAAAAAATGGCAATACCTGCAATAATGGACGGTGAACATTTACTGCTGTGTAGCCCTACAGGCAGTGGTAAAACTATGACAGCATTCCTTACCGTCATTGATAAATTAGTAAGGGCCACATTAGAAAATAAATTGGAAAAGAGAATATATTGTATCTATATATCTCCAATAAAGGCCTTGGCAAACGATATTCAAAAAAACCTAATCCAACCATTAAATGAAATAAGGACTAATTTCATTAAAGGCAAAACCACTGAGATCAGAGTTGGTTTAAGGACCGGAGACACACCTCAATCCGATAGACAAAAGATGCTTAGAAACCCACCTCACATATTAATTACAACGCCTGAAAGTATGGCTATAGCAATCAGCTCTAAGAAATTCCAACCAATAGTAGAAAATGTAGAAGTCATAATTTTAGATGAATTACATAGTTTAGTACCTACAAAAAGAGGGACTCATTTAGCATTAACTATTTCTATGCTTGATACACTATTGAAGCGCCCAGTGCAACGGATAGGAGTAAGTGCTACAATGGAGCCTTTAGAAAATGTTGCACAATACCTAGTTTCTTCAGACGATAGAGAAACTAGAGGAGAGTCCCTAAATGTATGTATAGCAAAAATTTCAGGATCCAGGGAATTAGATTTAGATATTATAATCCCGTCCGAAAGGGATGCCGAGGGATATCCTAAATTAGACGCCGAAGGAAAACCTATTCCTACTAGGTTTTACAAATTATCAGATAAAGAAATATTTGAACACGAAGTACTTGAAATTTTAGATTTAGTATTGGCGCACAATACAACAATTGTTTTTGCTAATACACGTAAAATGACTGAATTAGTAGTAAATAAATTGCAAAAGGAATTGAAAAGACTAGATGTCAATAAAGAAGGATTTGTAAATTTAGTTGCAGGCCACCACGGGTCAATGGATAAAAAAATGAGATTCGAAGTGGAATCAAAATTAAAGGAAGGGAAATTAAGGGCTGTTGTATCCTCCTCATCACTTGAAATGGGTATTGACATAGGAAGTGTCGATTTAGTTATACAAATTGGATCACCTGGAAGCATTGCAACCGCATTACAAAGAGTTGGTAGGGCAGGACACCACGTTGGAGGGGTACCTCGGGCGAGATTTTTACCACTGAATATGGATGATTTAGTGGAATTAGCTGCATTACAAGCATCAATTCAATGTGGAGAGATGGATAGATTGACATTCCCTCAAAACTGTTTAGATGTAATGGCGCAATTCATGATTGGGTTGTGCATTAATGAAAATATTGACATTGATGAAGCGTTTGAAATCATTAAATCAACATGGTCATATAGAAATTTAGAATATGATGATTTCATAGATACACTAGATCTACTTGAAGATGAAAAGAGAGTATGGATAGATTACGAAGAAAATATCTATGGGCGATTAGGTTATTCGCGTATGATTTATTATACTAACGTAGGTACAATAGCTCCCGATAATAGTTATCTTGTATTCAACATGGATGGGAGTATATTAGGTAATCTTTCAGCATCATTTGTAGCGAAATTAAGGAATGGCGATATTATATTGTTGGGCGGACAAACATATAGGATAAATTCGATTGATGGTACTAGAGTTAATGTTAGTCAAGTTACAGGCCATAGGCCAAATGTCCCCTCCTGGAGTGGAGAGGCTAGATCAAGAACAAGAGAGTTATCGGCACAACTTACAAAATTACAGGAAGCGTGCTTATCCGTCATTAGAAACGGTTTTGATGCAAGGAAAATGTTGAGGGAAGTATATGGCCTTTCAAATGCAGTAGCTATTTCAATTTCAATCCACTTGGAGCAACATGCGTTTGATTGTTTAGAAGCACCAAATGACGATACAATATTAGTGGAAAAAGTAGATGCCCCATTCCCCACTTATGTGATTACAACCTGCAGAGGTAGAAGCTTTAATGTGGCTTTAGGGTATTATTTAGCAGGATTATCTGAAGAGGAGGATAATCACGTACATGAATTATCTTTTGATGAAAATTGTTTACTAATAAAATTAACAAATGAATTTGATTTTGGAGGACTTCATGAATATCCTGCAGATAATTTTCAAAACGTATTAGAAAAATATATTATGAATACTGAGTTATTTTCAAAAAGATTTAGAGAAGTTTCTGGAAGGTCCATGATTATCCCCCGGAGAATAGGCTCAGAAGAGATTACACCTCAACAATTCCAACAAAAAGCAGATGCTCTATTGGCCAAACATAGAGGCGAATCCTCAAGTTTACTAATGAAGGAAGCGATGAGTGAAATATTTGAACAAGATTTAGACTCCTGGGGGCTTAGTGGGTTTTTAGCAAGGTTAGAAGCAGGCTCAATGAGCATCTCAATGATTAGGACCAAGTTGCCATCTCAATTAGGTATGGGACTGTATAAATCAGCATTTGAAGACTTATTGTCGATGGGGACTCGTGCATATTTAATCAAGGACATAGATCCTGAAGTCTTACGAAGATTACTTGGAAGGCGTGCACTAGCTACTGAGCTAGACATAGAACAGATAAACAATCACTATGATCAGAAAGTACCCATACCTAAAAATTCCGAAGATTTATTGATATTAATGGGAATGGGTGGAGGTTTAGATAGTGATTTCAAAAACCCATTGTATGATTCCAAATTAAAAGATATTGGCGAAGAACAAGTTTCTAAATGGGTTTTAGAACTAGTAAAAGAAGGAAAAATAACAAAAATCAAAGATACTGGTAGTGATTCATTAGACTACAAGTGGTTCGGAACCTGGATGGCTGAAGTCCATGGAACACTAGGGAAAATAAGAGTTCAATCTAGCGAAACTGAAAACATAAGAGACGTTAGCGTACAGGGTTTATCTTATGAATGGGGCATAGAATTTGATGGTTTTAATGTAAAGAAATGGGGTAGAAAATCAATTACTGATCCCCACGAAGCCATGAGATTCAAAATATGTGAATTATTGGGTAGTGAAGGACCTAAGACACTTGATGAATTAGGCGAAAGACTACCATTCCAAAATAGCCAAATTGAAACAATACTCCATGAATTAGAAGTTAGAAATATTATTTCAGTAGGTTTTTACTTACAAACTAATGACGCTGAGTTCATTCTCAGAGTAGATGAACATAAGATTACAGGAGGAGAAGGAGAAATCGTTTCCTATCGCGCTTTACAGAATTTAATTTTAGACAAATCATTCAAGATCCATAGTGACCCTTACAAAGCTTTTTCTTCGCATGTCATGTTTCAAAAGCCACAAGAAATGTTAGAAAGGGTTTCTGAGTTTAGATTTGCGGATTGGAAGGATTTACAAATTGATAGCGATGTGATCCGTGGCCGTTTATTACACAACAGAGTTGGCTTCACAACCTTAGATAATATTCCAATGTTGCTTGGATTAAGGCCTGAACCATTTATGAATGAATTGGAACAAGAATTGTATGATGCATTCGAAGGTGATGAATTATTAACGCGGATTGAATTATTTAGCCCATATCCAAAACAATCCGAGGATAAAATATTGCATAGGCAATTACGTAATGCACTACACAATCTCGAAAGAAACCTATTATTAGTTAATCAGTTTGAAGAAGTACCAGGAAGAAAAAGAAGAGTAACGTTATATCGTACAACAGAAAATATTACTCCACTTACATTCAAAGAATCTCTATTAGAATTAATTCGGAGAATAGGCCCAATAAAACCCCACACTCTCCGACTATACATCACAAGAACGGTGGATGAATTAGTTGATACATTAAGAGAGCTTGAAGTTAGTGGGCAAATTACCAAAGTTATAGCTCTACAGCCTGAACCTACCGAATTTTATTGTCTACCTTCTGATGCTAAATTATTAAATTCCCATAAGAGAGAAGATAGAAGAATTAGGGTATTGACTCAATCAGATCCTTTTTGCTCTAGATTTATTTGGGAAGTGAGAAATATTTTAAAATCGGGTTGGTATTTACCAGTATTCAAGGGAACAGACGCAATTGGAAAAATATTAATGTTCAAAATAAATGATTATTTAGAAATAAAGGATATGCAGATCCCCTATTCGTACCTTGAAGATTTCATGGACTCATTTGAAATATATCTTGATAATTATAGAGACCAATTAGTAGATATTGCATTAATCAGTAATTTTAATGGGGAGCCAATCATAGATGCAGATGAAATTGTAAGAGAGCAATTTGAAAGAATCGGATTTAGCGTCTCAGGCAATAGAATGATACGAGGAGGGGTAATTTCACCAATGTCTAGAGAAAAGGCAGAGAGAATACTATTCTACAAGCATAATTTGCATCAAGATTCGAGGTTATCCAATGAAACATCGGCACTAAGTTCTATTTCTGAAATTAGAGATGATTTCGCATTAAGAGGGAGATGTGAAATGTATCGTGTAGATTTAAAATCAATGGCGGCCTCTCAGAGATTACATACAGGAATAAATCTGAGAAATCATAACACATATGCACCATTGAAATATTTTCAAAAACTACTGACTATGAGGGATTTATCAGTTGAAGAATTACAGGGAGTGACAGATGAAAATATAGATTATTTATATGAGGCTATAGATTTTTTTAATCTCAATTCGGATCCGAAATTATTTATGGATAGAAATCATATGAAGCGGGCAGAGTTTAGGAAATTAATACGGCCATTGATTAGAAATGGATACATCATACAAGATTATAGAGAAGGATTCAAAACAGTAAATATGTTAAAAGAAATTGAACTATGGGAATTAAAGAAGAAATTCTTAATTGACATGTTGTCACAATACCCCGCAATTACATTGAAACAATTTTCAAAATTGGCAGGGCCGAGTTTCAAACCTGAAGAATTAAAAAGCGTATTATTCGATTTAGAAAATGATGGTTCATTGATTAAAGGATTTTTAATTAATGATTTAAATGAAGTATGTTGGGGCAGAAAGACAGATTTAGAGCAAAGTGATGATTTAGCCCCAATGCGTGATTTCGTACTACCCCCTTCTGACCCTCTAAATCCCTATTTTTCAGACATATGTAGGCAATTGTTTGGGTTCGGTACAGCATATTTAGTATTCCATAACGGAGAGCCGATTGCCGCATTTAAGGCAAATACAAGAAATGCAACAATAGACGTCACAGATTGGGAAGCAGGCAAAGAAGAAAATATGGCTTGGAGAATTGTAAAAGAGTTTGCATGGGAACACCAAATGCCATTAACTAGTCAAGTAAGGATAGCAGGTAGAATTATCAAAACATAAGTTAGGATTTTTTAGGTAGAATGAATTTAAGAATTGGATCAATTACTCCCAGGACATTAGAGTGCAATTTAGGCAAAATTTCAAAGATTACTAATGCCATTAAAAACATAGCAAATAAGGAAAGTACCTTGGAAGCGTAAGAATGCCCAAAATCAAAAATACTTATTCCAAACCATTCCCAATCAGGATAATTTGAGTGCATCCAAATTAATCCAGCATTTCTAAATAAATTTAGGATATGTATTAGTGGAATTACAATAAACAAAGTCCTAATTTTAAGCTTGATGTTTGTATTAACAGCCAGAATTGCACCTACAAATACAATAATAGATTGTAATGCAGTACAGGCCAATACAAAATTTATCCCTATACTACTTCCATTTGTATTTATTAATTCTACGAACATTCCATTTTCGGGAAGTTGTTCGAATAGCCACCATTTATTGCCACTCCAAGCCTCCCAAGTCACTTCATTCCCTGGCATTTCATTCGTGTTAACTATGAATTCCCCTAATTGCACATCTCCTGAACCCGTCCATCTCATGAATACGACTACTTGCCATGCAACAAAAACAATTGCAATTCTGTTAAGATAGGGTATTTGTGAAACGAGTAAATAGGGGGTACCTGAAAAAAATATCATCCCACGTAGCCATTTCAAATGTTCAGGGACATCAGCAGATAAATCCTTACCTTTTTTCAAAACATTAGATTGTTTTATTTCATATATGGCTAAGTAGGCCCCTAATAAGGGGGCCAAACCAGTCATTATGACTAGAGTTGGATCTTTAATTTTAAGGTAATAGGGGCATGAAAGGCCAAAGTATATGCCTACTAAGATCCACCCGAATGCTGCAAATATATTTGATTTTTTTGTTTTTGATGTAAATGCTAACCCTAATGAGGCCATGCCAAATAATCCAATAATTGGACGTATTGTCGACTCATCAATTCCCATTTAATGAAACCAGGGGGTGGTAATATGTAAATATACTACCGTCACAGCAGCAACCGAGGGGATAATTTGGAATTCGAGCTTAATGGATTCATGGAAAATTATTTATCGGATTTAAAAAATGCATTATCTGAGTTAGATAAGTCCATAATTATGGCATTAATTGAGGATATTGAAGGTGTAATGGATTCGGGAAATACAATACATTTCATTGGAAATGGAGGTTCAGCAGGTACACCAAGCCATAGTGCTGGAGATTGGTCAAAAGAATTAGGTGTTGCAACAATATGCCATACTGACAATGCCTCAGGATTAACTGCTTGGGCTAATGATACTTCATATGAAGAGGTGTTTGCAAATCAATTGAATGTATACCTAAGGCCTGGGGATCTAGTTTTAGCATATAGTGGCTCAGGCAATTCAGAAAATGTACTTCGTGGTATTAAAGTAGCTAAAGAGAAATCATGTAGAACAATAGGATTTACTGGCAATTACAAAGGTGGAAACGGTGGCAAATTGGCTAATCTAGTCGACCGCGCTCTAATCTTCGATACCGAATCTATGGAGCGAATTGAAGATTTGCAACTAATTGTAAACCATATAGTCAAAGAATCAATAAAATCAAAGAGAAATATTACTTCAAGTTGTTGAGTGATGAATGATGAAACAATTGCTACCCCATAGGCATAAATCGAAAATTATGGAAAAACTTGAACTTTTACCCTTCCCTGGTGACGTAACTTGGAATGGTTCTATAATTTATCTTGACAGAGATGGAGTTATCAATATAGGTAGTGAGGATTATATCAATTCGCCTGATGAATTAATAATTCTCCCAGGGGTTGCCGATTCATTAGCAAAGTTGAAATTAGCAGGATTTAGGCTTTGCTTGGTAACTAACCAATCACCAATCAATAGAGGGTTATGGGGGCATGATATACTAGAAAAAATCCATGATAAGTTAATTGCGGAGTTGTTAAATGATGACAAGAACGCTTTTTTAGATTTAATCTTATATTCACCATATGCACCCATGGAAAATTCTATAGCTAGAAAACCAGAGCCTGGAATGCTTCGTTCAGGTAACATAATAATCAATTCTGCAGAATTAAATATAGAGATCCCCTTAGAATCTTCAAGTTTAAGCCCTTCTATTCTATTCTCTGAAGGAGGCATGAGTGCAATGGTAGGTGATAGATATGTAGATTATCTTGCAGGTAAATCGCATGGTGTGAGAACCTTTATTGTAAATCCAGCAATTGGGTTACCCCAGGTAATAAGCAGAATATTGGATAAGAACGATAAAGGAGACGTTATGCAGTAACTATGCCATGGATAGGGTTAGATGATACTGACACATTATCCGGGGGCTGCACAACGTATGAATTTCATTTACTTATTCAGAGTTTAACAAAATCAAGTAGGGAAGGTAGCCCTTGGGGAATACCTTCAGATTCAAGGTTAGTAAGATTATGGCCATTTGCATCTAAGAGGACTAGAGGTAATGCGGCACTGGCATCTAAAATTGAAATAAATAAGGAAAACGAAACACAGTTATTTGAATACTTAGACGCTTGGTATAGAGAGTTAATCGAGAGAGTTTCCAAATTGAAAGTGATTCAAAGCCATCATTCAAATAGGGAACAAGCAGCACCCGAACCCTGCTTAATATTTTCGAGAAAACAATATCCTGATTTTTACTGGAGTGCAGTCAGAGGAAATATCAACATTGAATATGCCGAATCACTGATTTCCAAGGATAAGAATGTAAGGATCTGGGGAGATGAGAGAAAAAGGGCTGGACTAATTGGGGGTCTCGCCGCAATATCTTGGATTGGCTTAAATGACCATACATGGGAATTAACCGCATATAGAAATGAATCAATGTATTCAAAAGAGAGAGTTCTAGTTCCAAAAACTGTAATTAATATGTCAAATCAATACTCAAATACAATTCTAAATAGAGATCCTAATTCGGAAAAAACATTAATTTCTCCAAGAACTCCTTGCCCCGTACTATATGGCATCAGGTCTGAATGCTCGGATGAAGCCATAAATGCGCATAAATATCTACAATCGATAACTGGGAATGAGCAATGTAAGTCATTTCAGGTATGGAGAACTAATCAAGCTACGGGAGATCATATTAAAGAAGAATTCCAGGGGCATTTAACTTCTAATCCGAAGATAAATCGAGGAGGGCACATATCTATTGAAGTCAAAGGTGTTGCACCAGATTATCAAAATTTTGTCTTAATGGCATTCCATGAAGCTGGACCATTAAACAAATTAGCAACAGTGTTGAAAATGGGTGATCTAATTGCATGGCAGGGGTTAAAATCGCCTTCAGGTGAAATACATCTTGAACGTCTAAAATTAATACAAGCAACCCCTAGAGAAAAGAAAAGACCGAAATGTTCTTGCGGCAATAAGTTGAAGTCTGCAGGTAAAAATCAATCACTAAGGTGCGAAAAGTGCGAGCTAACTTATCCGCGATTATGGGTGGGTAAAAAAATAAAACCATCTTATTGGGTAGAGCCTAATCCCTCCGAAAGAAGGCATTTGGCAAAGCCATTAGATAGAAATTAATTCAGATAAGGTTTTCATCTTTAGATGAGACGGGGATGCATGGCAGCATCAATGACTTACATCTACATCATATTCATCTTGGTCTTTTCTGCAATGGCAACTTGGGTGATTAGAAGAGTAAAATCCAACAGAGTGAAATTTATTGAAGAGAATAGTCCTACTGTTGCAGGGAGCGACTCCATCAAAGGTTCTATAGAAAATGATGGAAGGTATGACGAACCAAGTGAAGATGATTTAGAACAGATGGAAAAATTATTGGATGATGCGGCGGAATCACAAGGACTTGAATATAATGATTAAATAATCAGACATATTCTATTCCTTCTTGACTCATCTTAAATGTTAATTCATTTTCTTCTTTAATCAATATCCTCAACCCATCAATCTTTTCGTGAGGAGTTATTAGCCAACTTTGAAATCCTAGTTCTTCGAATTTCGTTCGTGATCTGATAATAAACTTTTCAGGGCCTGCGCCTACATTTTCATATGACTGTGAGGTAATATATATGTCAAAATCCTGAGATTTAGAAAGTTTAACTAACTCTCCTATGTTCTCTATCCGTAATCGCTTTGAATATTTATCAATCCCCCCATCCCAACCATCAATCACAATTAATTTAGTAGAGGGTAAGTGTTTACACATCCTAGTTAATTGGCTTATTGATTCCTCAAAACCATCCTTTAATGATGCTTCTGCGGCAAATTGCAGAGAGTGGAAATTCGATGCCTTTGTAATTGGGACATTTTCCATGATTTGTGAAAACCTTTCGGAATTCACATCACTAGATAGCCAGAAAACACGACCACCATTCATCAAAACTTGTTTAGAAAAGACTAGACACATACTTGTTTTTCCAGACCCAGGGTTTCCAGAGATGTGGATGTTATCCATGTTAATCAAATCCTGCAATAGTCAACAGCGTAAAGTGATTGTGAGACATAATCGCTATACACTAATTTCGTTTCGGGTAATCATGAGCGGGCAAAGTTTACCTCTAAGAAAAGGAGAGCGTGTCCCTCGAAGGCCATTACCTAAGTTTGAGGAAATTGATGATGGGTTAATTAGTGGGATAATGGCACACGGATGGAAAGTGTGGAAAGTTGCTCTCGATGACGAAAATCAATATGGACCTCATGCAATGATAGTTTTACTTTTAATGATGTCAACAATGACTGGTGCAGTACTTGGACTAATGTGGGCATTTTTGGGCTAAGCTATTTCCTTTCGTGCCTTTGCAACACATTCATCAACAAGTTCCGAACTTACACCTAAGTGATTATGTGGTTCAAAAACTTCACTTAATTCATTAGCAGTTAATTTTGTAGCAATCAAAGGGTCCCTTGAACAAATGTCGATTAACTCTTCTTTTTTTGATATGGATTCCATCGATGCCGCCCTTAGAACTTCATGCGACTCTTCTCGAGATACTCCTTTTTCCACTAATGCAAGCATTACTTTTTCTGCCATTACTAATCCTTTTTGGGATTCAATATTGGAAATCATTCTTTCTTTATCCACCCATAAATTGGTAATTACCTTCGTAGTCTTATTGAGTACATCGTCAAGCAAAGTTGATGAATGAGATAGGGTGAATCGTTCACTAGAGGAATTTGCTAAATCTCTTTCATGCCACAATAGTGCATTTTCCCACGTAGGCATCATAAATGATCTAACAATCCTTGCTAATCCACACGCATTTTCACTCATGATGGGGTTTCTCTTATGAGCCATTGTTGAGGATCCAACTTGTTTTTTAACATCAAATCCTTCTCCGACCTCTCCTATTTCTGTTCTTTGTAGGTTTCTAATTTCTTGTAATATTTTTTCACAAGAGGTTGAAACATTACACATCCAAGACATGAATTCAATATATCGATCTCTGCCTACAACTTGTGTTGTTACAAGAGGGACTCCAAGCCCTAAATGTATCAAGATTAGCTCTTGTAATTCTCTGGCATGCTCTCCTTGTGCAGCTCCCGTGCCCACTGCACCCAAAAATTTCCCTACACAGATACGGTCTTTGCATCCATCTATTCTATTCAGTTGCCTAACTAATTCATCAGTCCATACTGCAACTTTTAGTCCAAATGTAATTGGTACAGCTGCCTGCCCGTGAGTTCTTCCTAACATCACAGTATCTCTATGCTTCTCTGAAAGATTCGCACATACCTCTATCAAACCACATAATCTTATTCGCAACATTTCGATACTATCTTTTATTTGTAGAGCTACTGCAGTATCTACGATATCGTTACTTGTAGCACCTAAATGTATACACCACCCTGCGTCTCCAGCTTTTTCAGCCATTGCTTTAGTCAATGCCATAATGTCGTGTTTTGTCTCGGATTCGATTTCCTTTACTCTTTCTGTAGTTACAATACTAGGTATGGCAATTTTTTCTATCACTTCATAATCTTGTTGTGAAACCCTTCCTAATTTCATATGAGCCCAAATTAATGCTTTTTCAACATCTAATTGTCTTTTGTGGCGTCCTTCTTCTGTCCAAATGGACTTAAATTCTTCTGAACCATATCTGTAGTCGAGCGGTGAAAACGGCATTATATTCAACCACCCGACTAGGGCATTGCGTTTGAGCATAACGCTTAATTTTCGGTTTTCAGGGTATCAATTTTCAGGAATCCCCTTCCGTTTTTCCAAATTTTTTCACCCTCTACAATGATTCTTGATGAGAAGTGAGGGGCATTTACAACACTAGTTTCGAATTCTCCTCCTTCTCCATCAATGCTAAATCTATATTTTTCAGCAAGCTTAGATAATTCAGCCAGCGTTTTCTCATTTATCGTACGGCCAATCCATTCTTCATTTAATCCATCACAAGAGACTGATGAAATTATTAATTCAAAACCCTCGCTTATTAGCTCAAACATATGAGTCATTGAATTATTATGCCAGAGAGGGGAAAATGAAATTAATTCTAGTTCATGGCACATTCTTTCAATCCTCGATTTTTGATAATCACTCCTTAATGCACCGGTCACTATCGCATCTAGCCCTTGTAATGCCCCACCATCTTTCATATTTGCATACAGATAATTTTTCAATTCATGCATCTCTATTTCTTCATCGCCTGTCAGATTAAATTCTAAATAATTTGTATCAGAAAGATCGGCTTGCATTTTTACTATTTGAGTCCCAGGTATTTGAAACATCATACTATCGTCTTTAATAATTTTACAGGTAATCAATGATAATATATCCCAGCCTTGCAGTATTGCCCACCAATGAGCGTACGTGGAATCTTTTCCCCCCGATGACAATATTGCTACTCGCACATTAAGGGTAATCAGTGCTTTTTGATGAATGTCTCGGTTACGTGCATGTAAACAAGATAGGTTGATAAGACCCGTTTCTCAGGGAGAGTCGGTGTGAAGATGCAACCAAGCGGAAGAGGATATGACCATGGAATTACAACATTCAGTCCAGATGGACGATTGTTTCAAGTTGAATATGCGCGTGAATCGGTTAAAAGAGGCACTACAACGGCTGGATTGAAATTCCGAGACGGTGTAATATTGATAGTAGATAAAAGAATTAATAGTAGATTAATAATTCCTGAATCTATCGAAAAAGTATTCAAAATCGATGAGCATATTGGTTTTGCAACAAGTGGCTTAGTTGCAGATGCTAGACAATTAGTTCAAAGGGCTCGTGTAGAATGCCAAGTTAATCGAATTACTTATGCAGATTCTATACCAGTCACCACATTAGCTAAGAAAATATGCGATTTCAAACAATCATTCACTCAATATGGTGGTTCTAGGCCTTTTGGGACAGCATTACTTATTGGAGGGGTTGACGAGGGAGGAATACACCTCTTCGAAACTGATCCAAGTGGAGCATATCAATCATACCATGCAGGCGGAATCGGCTCGGGAAGAAGTGCTGTTTCTGATTTCTTCGAATCGAATTGGAAAGAAAATTTGACGTTGAATGCGGCAATTAAATTAGGCCTCGAAGCACTTAGGAATAGTCTAGATTCAGAATTAAATCGAGAGGCAGTAGAAATAGCCATTATTGATTCATCAGGATATAGAACATTAGACAGAGATGAAGTTAACAAGAATATCGATAAACTTAAGCCATTAGAAAAGGATGAATGATGAGGGGAAATAGTTGGTAAGCCTCGATGATGCCGTTATTGCAAGGTATGAAAGACACGGCAAAAGATTTGAATTATTAGTGGATCCTGACTTAGTTGAACTTTGGAAAGGTGATCCCTCAAGTGTCGATTTAGATAAGTTGGTTGCGATTGAAGATGTTTTTCATGATGCAAGAGGTGGAGAAAGACCTACCTCCGAAGTATTAGAGCGCGCATTTGAAACATCTGAGTTTCCGACTATAGTTGAAAAAATATTATCCCAAGGCACCATTCAACTTACGGCAGTACAAAGGAAGAAAATGGTAGAGTTGAAAAGACGGCAAATCATACAACACATCCAATCTAATGCAATAGATCCTAGGGCGAAAACACCACATCCTCTTACTCGTATAGAGTTAGCATTAGATGAATCCAGATTCTCTGTAGATCCCTTCAAAAGACTAGAAGAGCAAATAAAGGATGCAATCAAGGTATTAAAACCATTAATTCCCCTGTCCTTCGAAAATACAAGGCTAGCATTTAGAGTGTCAGGTAAACAATATGGGTCAGTATCTCAACTTTTACGGCAATATAAAGAAAAGGAAGAGTGGCTAGAAAATGGAGACTGGGCATGCATTATAGAGATACCAGCTGGGATGAAAGCCGATTTAATTTCTAAAGTAATGAATAGAGATTCAGATGCAGAATATAAGGAACTATAGTTCCGCTTTACTTAAACGCAGACCTAGTCTCGCATGGGCCGGAGGAGAAAGATGAATGAAGTATATTCAGGTGCCCCGGAGCGCCTTGTCATACCAGGTGACACAATCGAAGTCAGTGGTGAAGTTACCACTGGAAGCGGAATAATAAAATTAAATAATAAGTTAATTGCAACCCAATTAGGCCATATTAAGGAAAATAATGGTACTATCTATTTGGAGGCTTGCAATTCAGCATATATGCCAAGATCGGGAGATTTGGTGATAGGATACGTTACCTCGATGAGAGGGAATTTATGGATGTTCGACATAGGTGGCCCTTTTGAGGCACTATTGCCTATGAGTCTATCTCCGTGGAATACTCAATATGGAGATTTAGAAGAACATATGGGTGTAGGAGATTATGCATTAATCAGAGTCCAAGAAGTAGATAGTCAACAAGGAGTTGTTTGCACTATGAAAGGAATTGGATTAAGGAAAATAGCTACAGGAGTTGTAGAGCACATTGGATCAAACTCAATTAAATTGTTTGTAGGTTCAGAAGGAAAAAACCTTCAAAAATTAAAAAAAGATAGTGGTTGTAGAATTACAGTCGCTGACAATGGAAAAATTTGGATAGAAGGAGACGAACCAGGGATATTACAAGTAAGGAATATTTCCTTAGAATTTTCTAATTCTAATACCCCTTATCCAAATCGAGAATTAATAAAATCATTTAATAAGAAAATGGAGGAGATATAATGGGCGGATATGGAGATGTAGAATTAATAACAGGTGAAGGAAAAAGGCTAGATGGTCGTTTAGCAGATGAGTTAAGACCGATTAGTATAGAAGTGGGTGTATTGCCTGCAGCTAGAGGATCCTGTAGGATGACATGGGGCTTAAACATTGCAGAAGTAGCAGTGTATGGGCCAATGGAGGCACACCCAAGAAAAATTCAAAGGCCTGACAGAGCCGTTTTAGATGTTAGGTACAATATGGCACCTTTTTCAACATCCGACAGGATTAGGCCTGGATTTAACAGACGTAGTAGAGAAATCAGTAAAGTAACAGCCGAAGCATTAGAGAGTATAGTCATGGTTGAAATGTTTCCTCGTTCTAAAATAAGGGTCGAAATTGAAATTTTATGTGCTGAGGCAGGAACTAGATGCTGTGGAATCACAGCTGCTGCAGTTGCTTTGGCGGATGCAGGAATTCCTATGAAAGATATGTTAGTAAGTGTAGCTGCAGGAAAAATAAATGGCGTAGTTGTATTAGATTTAGATAAGGCAGAAGACAACTACGGTCAAGCAGATTTACCTGTAGGAATTATGCCTAACACAGAAGAGTTGGCATTTTTACAGATGGATGGAGATTTATCTCCTGAAGAATTCAATTTAGCAATGGAATATAATATGAAGGCTGCAAAAGAAATCCATAAATTACAAATGGATGCTTTAAAGTCAAAATATGAAGGAGGTGACCAATAATGGTCGAAATAGTTCCAAGATTATTAAAAGATCAATTATCACGATTAGCTGAAAAAGATTGCAGAATTGATGATAGAAAAAGATTCGAAAGAAGAGACATTGAACTGGAGGTTGATGTACTGACTAACGCAGAAGGATCTGCCAAAGTTACGTGGGGCGGAACAATAATCTATGCAGGTGTTAAATTTGCACTTAGAGAGCCATACCCAGATAGGCCTGCCGAAGGATCATTAATGACTTCAGCCGAATTAAGGCCAGTGGCCAATGTGAAATATGAACCAGGACCACCTAGTCCTGAAAGTATTGAATTAGGTAGAGTAGTGGACAGAGGAATACGTGAATCAGGATGTATTGAAATGTCTGCATTATGCATTGTCCCAGGTCAAAATGTATGGAATGTTAATTTGGACATACATGTCATGTCAGATAAAGGTAATATTTTCGATGCTTGTGCTCTTGCGGGTATTGCAGCACTGAAAACAACAATAGTTCCAGCGGAAAGATATGATGTAGGAGAAGATTACGCATTACCAGTAAATAAGATGCCAATCATGTGCTCATACCGTAAAGTAGGGGGCAGATTCGTTTACGACCCCTGCGAAGAAGAAGAATTAGGTGGAGATGAACGAGTGCATATCACATTAGGAGATGATGGACACGTACACTCACTTCAAAAGGGATTAAAAGGGTCATTCAGCACGAGTGATTTTGCCGAGATATTCAAAAACGCTGAGGAACAAGCAAGTGAATTAAGGAAAATGGTTGAAGAAAAGGTGAACTAATATGGCAAAGAGAACTCAAAAAGCAGGTGCAACAGCAAAGTTTGGCGCTAGATATGGTGTGAGTGTTAGAAGAAACTCTGCTAACGCAATGAAAAAGAAAATTCAATCATATACATGCCCAATTTGCCATTATCCTAAAGTTAAAAGGGAATCTGTAGGGATTTGGTCTTGCGGGAAATGTAGTCATACATTTACCGGAGGGGCTTGGGAACCATTTACTAGGGCAAGTAATGCTAATCAAAAAATAACTCGAAGAAGTATGGAAGGTACATCAGATACAGATCTCATGGCATTAGCTACACAAGCAGCCATGGATTTCGAAACAAAGCGTGCCGAAGAAGCAGGTGTTGATTCCGATGAGGAAGAATAGTTCGTCATTTGAGATACAATTACCAAACAAGTCTTCAAAATATATTATCGCAGCCTTAACGGGTGAAGAAGTAGTTATTAGCGGGAATAAGATTGAAATATTTACTAAATCATTAAAGGAATTAAGGTCTAGATGGAATACAGTCATGAGAACTATAGAAGTTTCACACAGTGTACTTGAGAAAATAGAGGAACGAATATGAGCGATACAGAGAGACTACAAAACGTCCTGAGAGATATCCAGGCAACTAGGCAGCAGTTGATGACAACGACATCACAAATCAGAGAGTTCGAAGTAACTTTAGACGCACTTTCTAAGCAAGAAGATGATAAAAAAGTATATCGCCAAATCGGTGCATTATTATTTGAAGTTGATAATAGAGAAGATATGGAAGATCAATTGATTTCTAGTATCCAAACATTAAATGAACATCTGATACAATTAGAGAAACAAGATGAGGAACTAAAACAGATATACGAAAAAACGGTATCTGAAATAGAAAAAAACGATTAAATAAGGTGATATTATTCTAGCAATGGAACTTGTCAACAAATGGTTATCTAATCCATTTGAACTTAGTGAATATGAACATATGATTAAGGATGTAAATTCCTCAAATCCACATTTAGAGGTGGCAGAATGCGCATTGTCAATGGGAATCGTGGAATTATGCACTATGGCGAAGGAAAAACTGTCTGAAGCCGAATTACTAATTTTAGATTTAATTACCATGAGGAAATCAAATGAAATAGATAAAATGTTCAATAATATCGATAAAGCCATAGAGATTGTAAGAAATAAAAACACAAGAGATTTGGTACTAGAAGGGAGATTGAGAATGGAATTAGGATTAATAAAAGTACAATCAAAGTCAATTGATGACCCATGTGATGATTTCGAATGGGCATTAAAGAGATTATCTTCTGTTTCTGAAAATAGTAGGTTGCATGGGCTATCTATAATTAATAAAGCAGCATATCACGAACACGTAGATGAGAAATTAATGGCATTACATTTGTATGGTGAAATCCCCTTAAATGGTGATTTTCCCAAAGAAGTTGTTGGATTTTCTAGAATTGGAGCATCAAGAATAATGATGGAGATAGGGCACCTTGGAGATGCATGTAGGCACCTTTACAACGCACATAATATCTTCAATGAGTCAAATAACATCGAATTATCGTGGCATACTGGCTTTCAGTTCCTAAATCTTGCCGCACCCCACACAGATATTAGTGCTGAAAGAATGGATAAGCAAGTAATTGATGCTAAACCAAGAGAAATTGGAGAAGAGATGCCAGAGGTAAAAGTACATCCACTAGATTTGAAAGAAATAGCAACGAATTTGAAAAAAACAGATGAGATATATTCAAAAGTAGAAGATTCTATTAAAGATTTTGTCAATAAAATAATAGAGGATACTGAATATTTAACCTGAGTTAAACATACCGATTATTAGTTCTAATTCAGCCCTGCCCCATGCCAAATTTGGGGGGGGGGACGAATACCACTTAATGCCCTTAATCATGGGATCATGAGGGTTGTTTTTTACACCATTATTATTTTTTGAAACGCCCATCCAATATACAAGCCCATCTTCGTATTTCAATGGCCCATCACGAACATATGCAGTTAAACCTGATTCTTCAAACACTTCCCTGACGATAGCATCCTCATATGTTTCACCATAATGTGGTTTTCCACCAGGTAGTTCCCAGCCGCGAATTGAATGCTCAACCATCAACCATTTCTCTGATCCTGAAAAGTCAATTAATGGTAACCCTTCTAAGGTTATGAAGGCCATTACGTAATTGTATTCAGTCATTAAGAAGCTCCCCTCTCGCTTCTTCAAAATAAGGTTCAGCCCACATTTCCCCTTCAGACATCAATGAACGGGACATGAAAAATACTTCTTGATAATCTCTACTCTCTAACAGACTCTTTAATTTCAACTCCAATCTATTTAATTCAGGGTTTAATGCCTCAATCTCCTTAATTTCTTCGTTATTCCTAATCGTAGAGGTTAACTGCTCTAGCCTTGAATGGAACGACTGTATTTCTTTTTTATTTGGTTTAATTTCATTATCATCTTTAAACATATGAGTTAATATGTTAGATAATCTAGATTTGTTTTTATCATTCTGATTAAATTGCAATACCTGATCATAACACATCCATGCATTTTTGTAATCTTTTAATGATTCATGGTGTTTCCCTAATTCAGTCCATAATTCGTAATTATCTGGACGATGAGCCAATAAATAGGGCATTAATTGAAAAAATGTTTCATTCAAACCATACTTTCTTACTCTTTCAAGTCTCCTTCCAAATATCACATTTGAACGTCTGTCTCTAAAATCCATTACTTTACAACGTGCTATAAAATCATTTAAATCATAACCTCTTGATTCAACATTTGCCCACCAAATATCCGCATCAAGAGGTTCCCTCTTTAATATTGAGTAGAATAAATCAAAACAAGTAGGGAATATATTGATGTTTTTAAGTTGGGATATTAGCTCCGAATCTTTTCCCAATACAGACAGGAGATCTTCTAGTAATGCATAAATTCCAGATTCATCTCCCAATTCATTCTTCAGTTTAAGTAATATTTCCCAATTTTGAAAATTCGTATAATCATACAAGATGGCCTGTCTAGCACTTTGTTCTGCCCATTGTAGATTTTCAATTTTCTGATTTTTATCAGCCATACTTAATTTATAAAATTTATTTGCCTGGGACCTATTCCTATCGCCCAAACTTTTACGCGGCAAATAGAATTCCTGCTCCCCTCCATGCAATTTATGACCTACCTATAATTCAAAAACTCACTCTTGTCATGCCCAAAAGGGATCGTCGCATCTATCCCAATTTTACTTGTCGTACCGTCAGGATATCTCGTGGGGTCTAAACTACTTCCCTTTTCATTCTTGAATATGTAGTAATCCTTATCTGGTTGAGATCGAGTTAATACGGCCCATTCTACTTTTTCTCCGTTGCCTACGTCTATGTCCTCATCTACAATTACAACTTTTTTAAGAGATGGATGGCCTGCAAAAGCAGCATCTATTGCTTTTTTGGCTTCTGAATCATCTTCTTTGTTGATGGATACTGTTGCTGACAACCAACCTGAACCAGCTTTCATTAATCTTACATCGATACATTTTGTAACTTTGTTAACTTCCCTTTTAATTGTGGGCGTTCTTGGTAAACCCATAAGTGTTTGATGTTCAATTCCGGCTGGTATTAATGCATGAAAATATGGTTTTGTCCTATGATATATCTTCTCAACCTTAACTACGGGTTGTTCCCTTACCTTATCTTTTGTACCTGTAATGTCTACGAATGGGCCTTCTTGGGTATCATCTACAAGTATTTCCGCAATCAGAATAAATTCTGCATTAGCTGGAACGATTACTCCGTTCTCCATCTCAACAACCTCTAATTCGGTCCCATACCCTTTTTGATGTAAGGCTGCAGCAACTCTAATCTCTTCAGAATCGAAATCAAATGAGATTGCAGCACTAAGTAAGACAAATGGGTCAGCACCCATTACGATAGCCACTTTTGTAGATTCTCCCTTCTCTCTATTTTTATGTATGATTTGATGAAGGTGCCGGGGTACAATTCTTATTGCCATCTTATCCTTCTCTAAAATCAACATCCTGTGAAATGATGCATTGGATACACCCTCATCCATAACAAATACCATTGCTGAAGTTAGGTATTTCCCAGCATCAATGGGGAAATATTGAGGTATAGGTAAATTTGATAAATCTACTTCATCGATACAATTTTCTAAAGCAGTCGCATCATCTCTTGAGATTAGTTTAGGGTCTTTTGGTTCCGCAATACCCGATTCTATCAAATCACCAATTTCTTTTTCTTCGATTCCGAGAGTATCTGCAATTACAGATGTCTGACAAACATCTAATGCTAATTTACAATCTAAATTTGATTCGAAACCATCTAAGATAATTGGTAGTTCCAAAAGTTCATTAGAGATTGCAGGTAATCCATTAAAATCAATCAATTTACGTGAGTCTATTTTCACTCGTTTCAAGTGGTCTCTGAAAGCCATTAAGCCGCTCAACACAGGTTAACTTTTCAAGGTTCGCACACCACAGATATAATTTCGTCTTGATTCTTATGAACTGATACTTGCCGCTACGGATATAAAGGATAGGTTGGTGGGCGACTTGCTTCAAGGTGAACTAATGGGTCGTGGACTATTTGCTGGACGTAAAATGAAAACGGATAGACAGAAGTTTAGGTGGGGAGATAGAGTATACAAAAAACGTATGCTAGGTTCCCGTAAAAAACATGATCCGTTGGCTGGTTCTACTCAAGCAAAGGGCATTGTTATCGAAAAAGTAGGCATTGAAGCAAAACAACCAAACTCAGGTATTCGTAAAGCAGTAAAGATTTCATTGATTAAAAGCGGAAATAAATTAACCGCATTTGCACCAGGAGATGGTGCTATTAGTTTTATTGATGAACATGACGAAGTAATGGTCGAAGGTATTGGCGGGAGAATGGGACGTTCATATGGAGATATTCCCGGAGTACGTTACAAAGTAATTCAAGTTAATGGAGTTAGTTTGAATGAAATGGTTAGAGGAAGAAAGGAAAAACCAATCAGATAAGGTGTTTAAGATATGTCAGAAGAGGAAATTGCAGCAGAAGAGGAAATTCAGCCTGAAGAAATTGACAATACACCCATAGCAGGCCTAGGAACACTCGTTTTTGGAAAATGGGATACTTCGGAGGTAATTTGTGCAGATCCTGGATTGTCTAAATACATTAATCTAAAGCAAGTTGGTATACCGCACACAGGTGGTAAACATGCAAATACGTGGTTCGGTAAATCAAAATTATCACTTTCCGAGAGATATATCAATAATCTGATGAGAACTGGTAAATACACAGGCAAAAAACAGAGTGCTGCAAAAGCATTCATGGGTGCTTTAGAAGTAATTAACAGCAAAACAGGGCAAAACCCATTACAAATCTTCGTGGATGCAATAATTAATTCAGCACAAAGAGAAGAAATCACGAGAATTAGGTTTGGTGCGGTATCTCAACCAAAGGCAGTAGACTCTTCGCCTAGCAGAAGGCTAGATACTGCAATTAGAAATCTTGCTAAAGGAGCTACACAAGGAACATCAAAATCAAAAAGAAATTTGAAAGATTGCATCGTCAATGAGTTGATTAAGGCGAGCAATGGTGATGCAACGTCTTTTGCAATCTCTAAAAAAGAAGAAGTTGAAAGGATAGCTGCTTCGGCAAGATGAGGATTTAGGAGTGAATTCATACATCGGCTTTATGGACTCTATTTAAGTCGCACAAGTATAGAAATTAGGTGTTAAACATGGGCAGAAAAGAAGATAATATTAAGAGAGCAACAGAAGTAATGCATGAACTAGACCAAATACGTAATCTTTGTATTGCCGCGCACATAGATCATGGGAAAACAACATTATCAGATAACCTAATCGCTGGGGCTGGGATGATGAGCGAAGAATTAGCAGGTAAAAGTAGAGTATTAGATTTCGATGAACAAGAAAGTGCCAGAGGCATTACAATTAATGCAGCAAGTGCATCAATGGTCCACGATGTTGGAGGAAGTGATTACCTAATAAATTTGATTGACACACCAGGGCACGTAGATTTCGGTGGAGATGTTACAAGGGCAATGAGGGCAGTTGATGGCTGTTTTATCCTTACATGCGCAGTAGAGGGAGCAATGCCTCAAACTGAAACCGTTGTAAGGCAAGCACTTAAAGAAAAAGTAAAACCCGTATTATTCATAAATAAGGTTGATAGATTAATTAACGAATTACAAGTAACTCCAGAAGACATGATGAGTCGTTTTCAGGAACAAATAACCAAAGTTAATACCTTAATTAAGCAATTTGCACCAGAGGAACATAAAAAAGATTGGCAAGTAAATGTATCGGACGGAACTGTAGCATTTGGCTCTGCGTACCACAATTGGGGTATCACAGTACCTTATATGAAGAAATCAGGTATAAATTTCAAAGATATTTTCGAATACTGCAAAAATGAAGATCAAAAGGAATTAGCCAAGAAAGCCCCTGTACATGAGGTATTACTAGACATGGCGGTATCAGAATTACCAAGCCCAAAGGTTGCCCAACCATATCGGATACCAAATATATGGTCTGGAGATTTAGATAGTGACGTAGGGAAATCGATGGTTACATGTGATCCAAATGGAGAACTGGCAATGATGATTACTAAGATTTGGATGGATCCACATGCAGGTGAAGTGGCAGTTGGAAGATTATATTCTGGATCCATTAACCATGGAGAATCTGTTTGGGCAATAGGAGGTGCGAAAGCAGAAAGAGTTCAGCAAGTTTCAATGATGGTGGGAGGAGATAGAATTCCTGTACCTTCAGTTGTAGCTGGAAATATTGCAGCAATCACAGGAATACGTTCTGCTGCGGCAGGTGTTACCGTAGTAAGAGATCCCGAAACAACTCCATTTGAAGAAATTAGGCACTATTCTGAACCTGTAGTTACAGTAGCAGTAGAACCGAAGAATATGAAAGATTTACCTAAGTTTATTGATGCACTAAGATCACTTGCTAAGGCAGATGCATCATTAGAAGTATCAACTAACCAAGAAACAGGAGAAGCATTACTTGCAGGGATGGGAGAATTACATTTAGAAATCACAACATATAGAATAGAAGAAGAACAAGGAATCAAAGTAAAGGTATCACCACCAATCGTTGTTTATCGTGAATCTATAGAATCTAATAATCATGGTAGAGCATTTGAAGGTAAGTCCCCTAATCGTCATAATCGATTTTATGTAGAAGTTGAACCACTAACTCCTGAAGTTGTTAAAGCACTAAGAGATGGAGAATTTGGAGACGGCATGGTTAGGCAAGGAGACCGTAAAGAAGTAGGTAATAAATTTGGAGAATATGGAATGAATAAAGATCAGATGAGGAATATTTACTCCATCAAAGGCACAAATGTCCTGGTAAATGCAACAAAAGGTATTCAAAATTTACATGAAACAAAAGAATTGATAATTGAGGCATTTAATGAAGTATGTAAAAAGGGCCCTCTTGCTGAAGAACCTGTAATGGGAATGATGGTAAGATTGGTTGATGCAAAACTACACGAAGATGCTATCCACCGAGGCCCAGCACAAACAATTCCTGCAGTAAGGAATTCCATCAGAGGCGCAATGCTTAGGGCTAGAGCGGTAATGATGGAGCCTATGCAGAAGACATTCGTCAGTGTTCCTAATGATTGGTTAGGTGGCGTTACTAGCGAACTAACTCAAAGAAGAGGCATTATCGAAGATATGCCATCGGAAGGTGAAACTACAACTGTAATTGGGACTTTACCAGTAGCTGAAACATTTGGTTTTTCCAATGACATAAGGGCTGCAAGTCAAGGAAGGGCCATTTGGAATTCGGAAAATAGAGGATTTGATATGGTACCTCCACAATTAATTGATAAAGTAATTGGGAGCATCAGAGAAAGAAAAGGACTCAAGGCTGAAAAACCAACTGAAACTTACTATACAGATTGAGTTATTTAATTCTATTAATGTGGTAATCTGTCAATTCAGATAACACCTTATAGCCTGCACTTTCATTAAAATGCATTAAACTCTCCTTTGAGATTTTATGATATTTATTTGCTAAGTCCCTACAATAGGTTATACTACCAAATTTATCTAAGTCCGAAATTGCCAAATTTATCTGATCTTGAGTAACTCTAGATCCTTGACCCAATACCGCCTCAATATGTCTCAAATCATTACCGCTGGAATTCATAGCATGTATCACCATACAAGTCATTTTTCCTTGAATTAAATCACTGCCAAGTGGTTTTCCAGAGGTGCTTGAATCTGAAATGACATCTATTAGGTCGTCCACTATTTGAAAACATAATCCTAAATTTAATCCCCATTTACCTAATAATTCAGTTTCCTCTTCGCTAGCGCCAGATAATATTGCTCCACACCTAGCACATGCCTCAAACATCACTGCAGTTTTACCCTCAATCATATGTAGGTAATTGTCTATTGAAATATCTCTTCTATTTTCGTTATCAATGTCTAATTGTTGTCCTTCAGAGACGTTTCTAACCATCCCTCCAATGATTTTTACTAACTCAGGGAGTTTTTCAACTTCTATATCACTAGAAGATGAAATTAACTCAAAAGCCACAGCCAACATTGCATCGCCTGCATTTATTGCCGTGGGTACATCAAATACCTTATGCACTGAGGGGCGGCCTCTCCTCATCGAATCATTATCCATTATGTCGTCATGGATTAAGGTGAAATTATGAATAATCTCTATTGCAGCACCAACATCATAATGTGAATTTAATGGATTACCAAGTAACTCCCCCACAAGGTAAGGAAGTGATGCCCTTAATCTCTTACCTCCGCTTTCTAAAAGATATAACATTGCAGATTGTAACTTCTCTTGCTTACTCATGGATAAAGTAGATATTATTCTTTCCTCTATCAAGGGAGAATGCTCTAAAAGGCTATTTACTACGGAATCAGGTAGACTCACGATAATTCCCCCATGTCTGGTATTAATAAATCATATTTAGGGTAATCATTACTATTTTTTGGCCACCAATTAGTCAGATATAATTTTATTATTGCTATAAACCAAGGGGCTATAATATTAGATTCATCTGAACAAAAATCAAACAACTCCTCCTTTGAAAGCCACTTATAGTCTGATATTTCGTTGATGTTTGGATTTAGCAGTACATTTGAGTGAATACCGATTACATAATCTAATTCATGTTCAATCCATCCCTGTTCGGCTTTTGAAGAATATTCAAAACGGCCTATCAAATTAAAATCTTCTGAAACAAAAGACTTAGTATCTATTCCTAATTCTTGAGATAATTTCCTTATTGCTGCATTCCCCACTCCATGAGCATCGCCGGTTGTATTTTCACCTTCAACGGATAGAGGGTGACTACAACAGCTATTAGCCCAGACACCAGGGAATGTGATTTTCTGATCGGATCTTCTTTGAATTAATAATTTATTTTCATCATTAAACATCAGTACACTAAATGCTCTATGAAGTACTCCTTGGTCACGATGAGCACTATATTTCGAGACTGCACCCAGTATTGTGTCTGAACTATCAACCATGATGCATGATTCCGCCATCATTTCGGCCTGTATTGAATCGTACTCTTCTAATAACTCCGTATTTCCCATACAGCCACCAATACCCCCAAGCACTCGTTCCATATAGATACTTACAATGATTTAGGTGATATCTGTTGCACTTTAATCAAGATCCATAATTAATTCTGTACCGATGTATTTACTTCCGTTTACGGCATTTATAATCATTTCAGTATTATTTCCATTAATTATTGATACTCTTGAACCCAATTTTACACAATTACTGGCACGTTTAATCTTCAATTCCATCCCTCCTGTAACATCATTTGGTACAATTGTCGTAATTACTTTCACTCCAATGTAATACTTACTGATCACATTACCTCCGCCAGGTAAGTCAGGATTGTCTACAATCCCATCTGCACCATCTATAGCAAATATCACGTGCGAGGGTTTAAGCCTCATTGTAAGCACCTCACAGATATCATCACCTGATAAAATCCCAAATTTCTTTTCACAATTTGTATCTACTACATCTCCATATAATACTGGCGTTTTATTGAGATCCAATATTTCATCAAATATGGTTGAGAATACATAGTTATTACCTATACCTTTTCCGTTTTTATGAGGGCTATAAGGCACAGCATCTATAGAATTCTTTCTCAACGAGGATACAACCAAAGAATTTAATTTTTCCATATCTCTCCTGACTTCTTTTAACCCTAATGATTGATCTAATGGTTTTTCTAGATTTACTCCTTCTGAAAGTTTCCATTTTTTTGATTTGATATGCCCAAAACTACCAGCACCATGCACTATAATTAATTTCTTTCCTGAATTAATAATTTCAGATGCCATATGAGACATCTTGTCAATGATGCTTTTCTTTGGGGAACACAGTTCAGACTTATTCGTAATCAAACTTCCACCAAATTTGATGATGACTAGGTCGGCGGGCATCATGCATCCCTAAAAGCACAATCTAATATGCAATGTGGCTACACGAAGGTAATGAGAGTGTGTTAAGGTATGGATAAGGATACAGAAATAGACATGTTCATCAGACATTTACAGGCTGAACTTGAAGATTGTTCGGAAATATTAGATTTACAAGCCAGAGAACAGAGGCAATGGCAAATTGAAATTGCCATACAAGAAGGAATCAAATTCATCAAGAAGACAGAAGAAAAAAAGATACTTGGCCTAAAAAATATCTTTGAAGAGAGGGAAGCTGTAAGGCTAATTAAGAAAAAACAAACTGATTCGGTAGAACAAATAAAAACTACTGATGAAATATTTTGCCCTAAATGTGAAGTAGAGATTACGGAAAATCTCGGTTTTTGTGAATCATGCGGTTTCAAAAGTTGAACTCATTCTTCTTCTTGTGCTAAATTTTCTAATACTTCTAATAATTCAGGGTCATCTGCAGAAACTTTGTAGAGGTATTGAGGTGGGACCTCTTCAGTCAAGAAAACTAATTTCCCTGCACGGTAAATATCAATCCCATCAGCAATTGCCCGAACTGCATCAACTTCTACAATAGAGGGTGATTTAATCCTTACACTGCCTGCCTCATAGGCTTTAGCTACAGATTTTGATAAATGTACGTGTCTTCTATCTCCGCCTTTTATCCCTAATTTTATTATATCGTCAATTTCCTCTGGAGTCACGGGATAAAATAATACTTCTGGGATATCATCCGTTGGAAGATCAATTTCGATTTCGATACTATGGCCATATGTGGCTCTAACTCTTGCGCCTTGGACTTCGTACCTTCCTTTTTCTTCGGTGATAGTAACAGCTTCAAAATGCCATGGCCTTAACCAATGAAAGTCCCTTCTCTGGGATTTAATTCCATCACATAAAGTAGAGATATCCACCCATCCATTGATGTCCATTTCCACATCAAATTTTTCTGGTGCGTGCCTTAACACTAGTGCTAGAACTCTGCCTAATTTATCTGATTCTTTATCGCTCATGATGAATTTACCTTCTTCATTACAGGATGGGCAATTAGAGCCTCTGAAATATCCGCAGTTGCATTTTCGTAGCATAATAGTCAAGGCGACAAGAGTCATGTTCATAATCGATGCGGTTGGAATATTATAACCGAGAGGTTCACAAACACCGATACTGTCCGAGTAATATGACAGTACCCGTCATTGCAGAATATCTCAGAACTCCTTTTGCTAAAGCACATAGAGGAGCACTACGAGATATGCGCCCAGATAATTTTTCTGCCACTGTAGTCAAAGCACTCCTATCGAAAAATCCAACAATATCTACTGAATTAGAGGACATCCTAGTAGGATGCGCATACCCCGAGGGGGAACAAGGAAATAATTTGGGAAGGATAATCTCATACCTTTCAGGTTTATCTGTAAATATCCCTGGTTCAACTACCAATAGGTTGTGTGGATCTTCTATGCAAACGATCCACATGGCCTGTGGATCAATTAGTATGGGTGCAGGGGATGTTTTTTTATGTGGGGGGGTAGAATCAATGTCTAGAGTTAAAAGGGGGGGATTTAATTATTCACCAAATAGTGTATTAATAGATAATACTCCTGACGCATACATTTCAATGGGAATTACTGCAGAGAATGTAGCCAATAAACATTCCATTTCCCGTAGTGAGCAAGAAGAATTTGCTCTAAATAGTCATCTGAAAGCATCCAAGGCATACAATAAAGGATATATGAATGAGGAATTAGTACCAGTTGACTCTCCTGAAGGAACGTTATCAAGAGATGAATGCATAAGGGAAAATTCAACGATTGAATCCATGCAGAAATTGAAACCAGCATTTTTAGAAACTGGTACAGTCACTGCAGCTACATCATCTCCTTTGACGGATGGGGCAGCATTTACGGTAATATGTTCAGAAGATTACGCATTAAAAAACAATATGAATCCGCTTGCGAAAATTATCGGGACTGCTGTCACTGGCTGTGAACCCGAATTAATGGGGATTGGACCTATAGAAGCAACAATAAAAGCATTGAAACGTTCAAAGATTTCATTAAATGATCTAGATGTAATAGAATTAAATGAGGCTTTTTCTTCTCAATCTATTGCAGTAATAAATTCTCTCGGATTGGATACGGAAAAAGTGAATATTGATGGTGGCGCCCTATCAATAGGTCATCCATTAGGGGCAAGTGGTGCGAGAATTACTGGTAAGGCAGCATCCATATTAAACAGAGTTGATGGGCAATATTCATTATCCACAATGTGTATTGGTGGAGGTATGGGAATTGCCACCGTACTAGAAAATTATAATTGAGTATGTGCATATCATACCATAATTTTGTTTAAATTACGATAGTATCATAATATCAACACCATTAAGATAGCATATGGCAATTAGAAAGGGCCGGAGAGATTCAAAAGAAAACTTAGAAAATCATGAGGCGATAGATGATGCTTTTTCAGAAAGAAGAGCACTACTAGATTCTGGTGAAGAACCAAACAAAAAAGAACGTGAAATTCAAGATTTTGAAGACCAAGAAAGAATTAGAAAAGAATTAGAAGAAGGCGGAGAATTGCAAAAAATGCTAGGTATTGACAAAAATATATCAAAAGAACAGAAAGCAAGCTTGCATAGATTGGAAAGTAAATGGATGACTGGATTGCAAGGAGGCTATAATGCCGCCGAGGAAGGAAGAAAACCACTCATGATATCATTTGATGATGAAGACAATATCCAACATACTGAAATTGGAAGTGTTTCAATACTCACTAATGATTTTGATGGAGGGGAAGAAATAAGATTAGAATACCCTGGAAAGGGCACTGAATTTTATACATTAGATTATGAGGATGAATCTGGGTGGAGAAAAGGTAAGAATCAAGAGCAAACGGCAAGAAATATCGCATCCATAATAAACAAGAGAAGTACACTAGTACATTCATTTTCAGATGGGAATAGAGTTGTTTTTGAATTAAGAGATATTAGTTTGAATCCCGATTCCTTAGTTATTTTCGTAGATGACCCAGGAGGAAAAGACATGGTTGCTGAAAAACAGGGCGTGAAACTAGATTCAAGAGGAATGACATTACAAGATTATCAAGAAGTAATAAAATTAGCATTGGCTGATGGAATAATCACCCCTAGTGAGGATCAAATGCTTTGGTCGATGAGGCAGGCTTTGAATATCTCGGAAGATGAACATGTACATATTGTAAGGGCGATGTTTGGAGATGACGTAATGAAGGAGTGTACAGCCTGTAATTCAATGGCCATATTATATCCCGACCATAGTGCTTGGTATTGTGAAAAATGTGAAAATTGGGTATGATTATTTTAATGGCCCCCTATGTTATTTTTGCGCAAGTTGATAAACCGACTCCCATAGGAAGGTTTGATTGAGATGGCGAAGGAAGAAACATTGTATATCGGCGTTGATTTAGGCACATTCCGTTCAGTAATGGTGTCAAGTGCAGGGCATGAAGAAGAATTACTAACCGTCATTGGAACTCCCAAAGATGCAATCGCAAGAAATTTCTTGCGAAGGGATGTTTTATTCGGTGAAGAAGCTTTGAAAAATAGACTTGCATTAAATTTATTTAGACCATTACAACATGGTGTTATTAAGGATAGTCAAGAAGATAAAAAGTTCATTGCACATTTCATCCACCATATGATTGAATTAGCAAATCCAGAGGAATATGATAATGTTGTAGCTGTAATTGGTGCACCTGCAGAAGCGAGCTTTGTCGATAAAACTGCAATATTTGACGCTGCTGCTGGTTCAGTGAATGCCTGCATGATTATTTCAGAACCTTTTGCTGTTGCATATGCGCTAGATATGATTGAACATACATTAGTGATAGATATTGGAGCAGGAACAACTGATATTTGCCGTGTATACGGAACTATCCCACAACCAGAAGATCAACTGCATATGTCATATGCAGGTGACTATATCGATGAACAATTAATTTCTGAGATTCAAAAGAAATACCATGGTGCACAAATCACCAAGGATATGGCCAGAAGATGGAAAGAAAAACATAGTTTCACACAATCATCAATACCAAAGAAACCTGTCCTTGTTGACTTCAGTGTAGAAGGTAAAGCTATGAGGTTAGATATCACTGATTGCATCGCAAGAGCATGTGAAACAATTGTCGACCCAATCGTATCAAATGTCAAATCACTAATTAGCTCATCAAATCCCGAATATCATGATCAATTTAGACAAAATATGATTCTTGGTGGTGGTGGCAGTGGTATCAGAGGATTAGGACCAATGATTGAAGCTAAATTATCAGCCCTAGGTAAAGTAAAGGTACATACTGTTGATGATCCAGTGAAATTAGGTGCTCTTGGAGGACTTAGATTAAGTATGGAAGTCCCTCAAGACTTATGGAAGAATCTAACTCTATCCTCAAGATAGTTATTCTTCTTCCCTTAATTCAAATTTAGTTTCATCTGAAACTAATGGGAAATTACAAGTAGGGCACTCCAAATCTATTGAAAACTTATTCATTTCAATTGCTAAAATTGATTCGCAATTATAACAACTTACTACCGTTTCTGTACTGGCTGACATTGCGTTCAAATCAATCTTATGGCCATGATACCATGCCCTATACACAGGATCTCTAAGAATTTTTAATCTTCTCCAAGAAGTAGTTGTCGTAAATAATGTAATTACTCCGATCAATAAATAGACTATGTCCCCATATGTAATCCCTAAAGAAATAAAATATATCGATACTAGTGAAAATAACACTATTGATAGCAATAAATGTAACATTGCAGGCATCAAAGCATTCTTTGATTTCCTTCTAAATGAAGACCATACAAGCATTTGTGTAGTTAGGATAATAAAAAGAAAAACTAGTATTACGTATGATAATTGACTGAAGTTTCCGATTATCATTCCAAATAATAATGAAGACATCAATAGCATAAACGAAATTTGCTTGTGTATGGATTCCATAGGCCCATCCCACTGTTGAGGGCTACTTCCTGCGGGTATCAAATCATCCATATTATTACCCCGAATAAGTCCTAGTTACTGAACCCATCGAGAAAACAATCAACCGTTTTACTTTTGTGCGAAGATAATCACGCGAGTACATGCGCGAGATGGATGACCTTGGAGTTGACACAAAAGGTGATTCACTACAAGGTAAAAAAATACTCTTAGGTATCAGTGGAGGAATTGCGGCTACGCAGAGTGTAAAGTTACTTAGGGAATTAAGAAGGTATCAAGCAAATATTACAGTTATAATGACTAATGCCGCTCAAAAAGTAATTACTCCCTTAGCAATTTCGTGGGCAGGAGATTGTAAAGTAATTACTGGGTGGGAGCATAGCATGTCTGGGTTGAAGGATTACGATGCGATATTAATTACTCCGGCAACAAGAAATACAATGTCAAAAATATGCAATGGTATCATTGATTCACCTTTGATGATGGCTTTATCTGCGGCAAAAAAAAATAATACACCCGTACTGATAGTGCCTAGTATGCATGATGCTCTAGCAAAAGATCCTATGACTCTTGATTTTAGTAAAGAGTTAGTAGAACTGGGATTTAAGGTACTATGGGGTGAAAATAGAGAAAATAAATCAAAACAACCAGATGAGATTAGTATCGTTGCTAGTTTTTCTAATTATATCAATAGTTATTTACCTAACAGAAAGAACATTGTAATTACTCTTGGTTCGACAATTACTTACCTTGATGACATAAGATACGTCAAAAACACATCCACTGGGAAAACCGGATATGAAATCGCATCAAGATTACATCGTTGGGGTCATGAAGTAACAATAGTTTCAGGGCAAACAAGCCATATAAATAATTTCGAAATGCCCCTGGTAATTCAATCTCCAGATCCAGATGAAATGCTGCTTGAGTTAAAAGCCCTAACTAAATGTTCAGTTGATGTATGGATTCATGCTGCTGCGGTATTAGATTATATCAATACAGAAAAAGTTACTGGAAAATTACCTAGTGGAGAGGATAGTATTTCATTTACCTTATCTCGGTCATTAAAACACCTTGATGAATTAAAAGATCAAGTCAATGGTTCATTTAGAATTGGATTTAAGTTAGAATCAAACATTAGGTTAAAAGAATTAGTGTCTAAGGCAACTTCTTTTGTAGAAAGAAACGAATTGGATGCTGTAATTGCTAATCGTCTAGAAGATTTTTCAGACAATACTAAGAATAGGGCTCACTTAATTCTAAGGAACGGAGAACATTTTGCATTATCTACAAATGATGAAATATCTAACGCAATTAGAATACTAATAGATAACAATTAAAAAATAATTATTTGAAGAGGTAAATGAGGGATGGCTATGGGTAAAGGAAATTCTAAAGCAAAGAGTGGGATTCCTCTCAAATCAAATTTTAATGAATGGTACCCATTTATAGTGGAAGCAGCTGAATTAATTGATAAAAGATATCCGATCAAAGGTATGGATGTTTGGAGGCCTTATGGCTGGAAAACAATGAGATTAATTGACTCGCATACACATTCAGAAATGGAAAGAACGGGCCACGGAGAATGTAATTTCCCACTACTCATTCCTGAAGACTTACTTGAAAAAGAGAATAGGCTAGTATCATTACTCAAGAGAGCAAGAGAAAAAGGCGTAGACCCTGAAGAATTAAGAGATGAAGAAGATGAAGCGGGATTCAAAAAAGAGGTATATTGGGTTAAGCATGCAGGCGAGAACGAACTTGACATACCGATGTTCCTAAGGCCAACTTCTGAAACGGCAATGTATACAATGTTCCCACTTTGGATTCGTAGTCATGCGGATTTACCACTAAAAATTTATCAAACAGTTAACACCTTCAGATATGAAACAAAACAGACACGTTCCTTCATAAGAGTTAGAGAAATACATTTTTTTGAGGCACATACAGCACATGTAGATGAAGCAGCGGCGACAAAACAAATAGAAGAAGATCTTGAAATTGTAGATCACCTAATGCAAAAATTTGCACTACCTGTAATAATCTCAAAAAGACCAATTTGGGATACTTTTCCTGGTGCATGGTATACAATTGCAATAGATGTAGTAATGCCAAATGGGAGAACATTACAAGTTGCCAGTGTTCACCATTATAGAGATCAGTGGGCTAAAGCATTTGACATAACATACGAAAACCGAGAAGGAAGCCAATCATACGTGCACCAGACAACTTATGGAATGTCTGAAAGATTACTTGGGGCAATAATTGGAATGCATGGAGATGATTCTGGGCTGGTATTACCTCCCTCTGTAAGCCCATATCAAATTGTATTAATTCCAATAGTTTCAAAAGACAATGCTGAAGTTGTAAATAATGCCATAAAGAAAATATCTGAAAGATTAAAGAAAATTGGTTTAAGAACATATATTGATGGCCGAAACATCAGACCTGGGCAGAAATACTTTGATTGGGAAATAAAAGGAGTACCATTAAGATTAGATTTTGGAGCAAGGGACCTAGCATCTAATTCAATTATGTGTTCACCTAGAACAGGAGATAAGGTTTCAATCAACCTTGATGAATTAGAAAAGGAAGTAGAAATGAAACTTGAAGCAATTCATGAATTAATGAATATAAATGCAATGAATAGGCTTAATGAAGTAATACTAAAACTCCCTGAATTGATAAATCAAGATGGTATATGGAAATTATCTAAGCCATTGGATGAGGATAAGATATATTGGACTAGTTTTGAGGGTAATGATTCTGATGCAGAAACTATAGAAAAACTTACTGGACTATCATTCCTCGGTGATTCACTTGATAAATTACCCGAAGAAGTAGAATGCTGCATTAGTAAAAAGAAAACAAATAGAAAGGTATATCTTGCAAAAACATATTAATTTTTACTATAGATTCTTAATTGAATACCTACAAACATCATAATAACACCAAATAAGATTAGAATAATAGTAGGGATTCCAAAGTATCCTGAATAGATCCAACCTTCTGCGTGATTAAATCTACCTATTGCCAATAAACTTATTCTATTCGCCCCTTCTATACAAGATCCATTATTTCCAACAATAGTGTCACAGGATTTTAAGAAACCAAAAAATCCAAAAATATTAAGCAATGCACAAATACTGATTATGGGGCCAGAAATAGCCATAATAAGTGCGCTAAGTTTCAATGATTTAGGGGCTTTATCTTTGACTTTATCAGTAGGATCAGGTATGCCAAGAGGTGGTAAATCAGGTAACTTCATCTCAAGTGCATCAGGGCTGTTACTATCATGAAGTTCAAAACTCAGACTAGTTTTCTCAATCCCCTCAGAATCATTTGAATCTGCAGAAGGTTGAACATCAGCCATATCGATATTGTATAATCGTGATGCTAAACTTGACAAAATAGGGTCGTTTGCTGCTTCGGATAAATCCAGTTCTCCATCAAGTAATTTTCTTAATTTTTCGCTAGACATAATTCGACCCCAGTAAACATCCCCTGTGAATCATTACTGAATAACTTATCACATAGAAATTATGCGTTTCCTGCATTTTCTACTTCGGCCCAATCTGAAAGGAATCGCTCAATACCACTATCTGTTAATGGATGCTTCATCAATTGTCTGAAAATTTTTGTTGGCATTGTAGCCGTATGAGCACCTAATTGTAGACATTCTAGAACATGAGTCGGGTGTCTAATTGATGCTGCAAGTACCTTTGTATTAATTTCAGGATATTGGTTCCAAATAGCCATTATTTGTGCTATTAAATCCATTCCTTCCTGGCCAATGTCATCTATTCTCCCTACAAATGGAGATACATAAGCCGCGCCTGCCTTAGCTGCCATAAGCGCTTGCGTGGCATTGAATATCAAAGTAACATTAACTCCAATACCTTGGGATGATAATTCCTTAGTTGCAATAAGTCCTTCTGGCGTACACGGGACTTTAATAATTACATTTTCTGGCAACTCCTCTTTTAATGCTAAGCCTTCTTCAATCATCCCTTTTGCATCCATTGCAGTTACTTCCGCTGATATAGGACCATCGCATATTTCTGCAATTTCACGAATTACTTGTTTAAAATCCCTACCTGATTTTTTTATTAATGACGGATTTGTAGTAACGCCATCTAAAATCCCCCATGATGCTATTTCCCTAATTTCTTCAATCTCTGCTGTATCTAAAAATAATTCCATTTTATTCACTCCTTATTTGCTATCTCCGTTGCAGAATTAATGATGTCCTTTGTAGATATATTCAATAAATCCAACATCTCTTCCGCTTGGCCTGATTCCCCAAACCTATCTCTGACGCCAACCCTTCTAAGGATTGTTGGTATGTTCTCTGACAAATATTCTGCCACAGCCCCTCCTAATCCACCAATAACACTATGATCTTCAACAGTAACTATACCTTTACATTCATTAGCAAATTTATGAACTAACTCTTCATCTAATGGCTTAATTGTATGCATATCTATTACTGCTGCATCTATGCCTTTCCGAGAAAGTTCTTCTGCCGCCTCTAATGATTTAGATACCATAACTCCACATGCAATTATTGCCACATCAGCACCTTGTCTAAGAACAACACCCTTTCCAATCTCTAATCTTGGATCATTTAGTCCATAAATTCGAGGCGTTTTATTTCTAGCTGTTCTCGTATAGGAGGGAGAATTATGGCTTAATAATTTCATTGTTAGTTGTTGAGTGCTGTAGTCATCACAAGGATGCATTACAGTCATATTTGGCAGTGTACGATATATTGCTAAATCCTCTATAGATTGGGCACTTGAGCCGTCTGTTCCGGTATGGGTTCCTCCATGACTACCACAAATGTGAACAGGTAGATTTGGTCTAGCAATTCCATTCCTCACTTGTTCAAAAGCCCTTTCAGTAAAGATTGCAAATGTGCTAGCAAATGGCTTATATCCGCTCGATGCTAAGCCAGCCGCTATCAACATCATATTTTGTTCACCAATACCGCAAGATATTGTCCTTTCAGGGTATTTTTCTCTGAACCAACAAGATTTGGTCGACTTACCTAGATCGGCTTCTAAAACTACTAACTTTTGATCATCAGACATTGAAACTAATGCATGACCGTATCCATCTCTTGATGCTGCATCTTCGGTCATATTGACTCACCTAATTCCTCTAATGCTTTAGTGTACTGTTCCTCATTCGGTGCGGCTCCATGGAACTTTGGATTGTTTTCCATATAAGAAACACCTTTTCCTTTTACGGTATTGGCTATCAAGATTGAGGGTAAATCATTATTATTATTTAGCCACCTCAACCCTTCAATTATTTCAAACATATTATGTCCATCAATTTCTTTAACATTCCACCCAAAACTTATCCATTTTTCAGATATTCCAAACATCCTCATTTGTGAATCTACAAAGTCATCGTTTTGAATGCCATTCTTATCTAATATAACCTTTAGATTACCTAATTCATGGTGTCTAGCAGCCATTATAGCTTCCCATACAGAACCTTCTTGTAATTCACCATCGCCTAGCATTACGTATGAATTTCGACTAGATTTATCAAACCTTGCTGCGAAGGCACACCCAACTGCAAAAGATAAGCCCATCCCGAGTGAACCTGCACTGAAATCAACACCTGGTGTGTGTTTCATATCTACATGTCCTTGGCAGATGCCGCCCAATACTCTATACGATTCCAAATCCGAATGTAGAATAAAACCCATTTCGGCCAGAATAGAATACATTCCAGGGCTCGCATGACCTTTTGAAAGTACAAACCTATCGCGTTCAGCCCATTTAGGTTCTTTTGGGTTCACATTTAGGGTTGTAGCATATAATGCTGCAATTAAATCAATCTCTGACAAAGAACCACCTGGGTGTCCTGCTTGCGCCCGATAAACCATTTTTATTATTTCAACACGACACCTGCGTGCAATCTCTTTCAATTCAATTACTAATTCATCATCAGTAAGACCTTCTAAGTGGCTAAGACTCATAAGAAACAATTAATCCTTATCTGCGGAGTCTTTGATTCTTTCTTGTAGTCAACTAAAATATAATCTTATTTTTTTGTTACAATATTATTGTATATTCTAATCATTGATTGATTTATTATCATCATTAATTCTTGCCCAAGAGAGATAATCTTCTTTGGAAGTGAAAGTGTAGTCAAAAAGATAAATACGCCAACAAACCATAAGAAAAATACTAATGTAGGAAATTGACCTAGCTGAGGTATATTAAACCAATTTGAAGGATCTCCGACTGTGACTATAAGTAATGCAATAAACACCCCTACTAAAGATTCTCCTGCAATGAATCCTGCACCAATCAATACACCTCTTGAAGTGACCTCTTCCGCAGCCTTTAATGCTGGCTTTGTTGGTTTTTCTGTAATCTCCCCATCTACTCTTAATATTGCAGTATTTGTGACATAGTAATGTATAAGACCACCTGCAAAAATAGGGACTGATAATTCAAGGGGCAAATATATCCCTATCGCCACAGACATTACGGGTAACTTCCTCCAAACTAATAATGCAGCAATTACACCTCCAAGTATTAGCATTTCTACATTAGGGCTGCCTCCAAAAATACTTTCTATTATCGTGCCTATCAAATCAGCCTGAGGAGCTAATAATGCTTCATCACAATTATACAAGTCTGGCAGAGTACCGGTCAACTGGCTCTCTTCCATAATTTTAACATTTGATGCTTCACAATGAGTTCTTGTGATTTTAAATGCTCTATTTAGAAGTAATAAAATGGGCCCGATTACTGCTGCACCCACAATAACCCCTATTGTTTCGGCTATTTGTTGTCTCCAAGGGGTGGCGCCGACCATATGACCTGTTTTCAAATCCTGCATAACATCACCAGCAATTGCTGCATTTACTGCTACAACTGCTGCAATGATAAGGGTGGAAAACATCATTGTGGAATTATCTGCTCCAATGATTGTACCTACTACATATACAAGTGCAGCAGTGAACATTAAAGTTGCTATTGTCATGCCAGACACAGGAGAATTACTTGATCCAACCACTCCTGCAATATATCCTGCGACAGCAGAAAAGAAAAATGCTACTGCTGCAATAAATATAGTTCCTGCGATTGCTAATGAAATCCCCAATTTCCAAAAAAAGAATAAGAAAGATAATCCCAAAATCAATCCGCAAACTCCTAAAACAATACGCATATCTGTATCTTTTTCAGTACGCAGTACTTCTTCTCCGTCAGTACTGTTAAAATTTAGTGCCTTACCAAAACCTGTAAAGATAGTATTTCTCATTGACCATAATGTCCAAACACCACCAATCACCATCGCCCCAGCACCAATGTATCTTACCTGGCTACTCCAGACTGAATAGTAAGAAGGTCCACCATGCCAGTCTCCATTTATTGCAGAATTCCATCCTTGTGGTTCAGAGGGGAAACCATGAAGGAGTCCAAAAATAGGTACTAAAAAACCAAAACCTAATATTCCTCCAATAAAAATAAATGATGCTATTCTTAATCCCACAATATAACCTACTGAAAGAAGAGCAAGTGACATCTCACTACCTGCATAAAATTTTGTACCCATAAATTCTCCAACGGTATGAACTCCTTTTTTTGTGACGTTTAATCCTTCAACAATCCATCCATACATTGCACCTATGATTAATGCATAAATAATAGCTATAAGTCCAGTGCCTCCTTTTTCACCTGCAATTAATACTTCTGTGCATGCTACACCTTCAGGATAAGGCAAGGCCTCTTCAACAATAAACACCCTACGTAAAGCAATAGTGAACATAGTCCCTAAGACCCCCCCTAAAAATGCAATAATGAATGTTTGAAGGGGATCTATGTCGTCCCAAATCCCCATTACAAGTAATGCTGGAACTGTAAAAATTATTCCTGCAGCTAAACTTTCTCCTGCTGAGGCCATCGTTTGAACTATGTTATTTTCTAAAATGGAAACATTTTCAAATCTCAGCCCCCTTAATAATAGCATAGACATTACAGCAGCAGGAATTGAGGCAGAAACGGTCATTCCAACTTTCATGCCTAAATATGCATTTGCTGCAGTCATTACGACACCTAAAAATATCCCTAGAATGATTGCTCGAGGTGTTAATTCAGGCAGAGATTTTTCAGCGGGAACGAAAGGCCATTTTTGTCCCGCCATGTATATCCGTATCGTTTTAATTTGTCAAACCTTTGGGAGTTGTTGATGTTAACTCTTCATATATAGAATAGTCCTCCGGTGATTGGCGGTAGTTTATTGACGAAAGATTGGTCTACAGTTGATGTCGAAGATATCCTTGTAGAATTGAGGTCCTCATTACAAGGTTTATCAGGTGATGAAGTCACCTACAGAATACGAAGAGATGGGGAGAATAAATTAATCGAACCACCCTCTGTGCCACAGTGGAAGAAATTCTTAAATCAATTTGCTGACCCTCTAGTGTTCCTTCTAATTGCTGCTGCAATAATAGCCATAACAGTAGTTAATGAATTAGGAGATGGAATATTTATCCTATTTGTAATAACAATGAATGCTGTAATGGGTTGGTGGATGGAAAGACAAGCAGATCAGGCGATGACTGCACTTAAGAAAATGAATGTAGATACATGCGTAGCCATTAGAGATGAACATGAAGTAATAGTAAATAGTGAAGAACTAGTTCTTGGAGACTTAATAAAATTAGTAGATGGGGATAATATACCCGCAGACATTAGAATTATCTCTAGTTATCAATTTTATACTGATGAATCATCAATGACTGGAGAATCTAATCAAAGAAGAAAAATTGGAGAAAAAATTGATGGAAACCGTGTTTTGGCTGAAAGAGATAATATGGCATACATGGGAACTATTGCAACTAATGGAAGAGCATTAGGGATTGTTGTTGCAACAGGAATGAAGACGGAATTAGGAAAAATTGCAGATAATATCACATCAGTAGAAACTCCAAAAACACCACTTGAAATTAAATTAGAAGGATTAGGCAGATTCTTAGGTGGTGTTGCCCTTTCAGTTGCAATTTTATTATTGACTCTGACATTACTCTTTTCCTATATCGATGGCGATTTTACTACGGCGGATGGAACTGGATTGGCGATTGAACCAATTAAAAATTCAGTAATTAAACAATTCACTCTTGCATTATCTATTTTTGTTGCAATTGTACCTGAAGGTTTACCAATTATTCTAGTAATCACATTAGGATTAGGCATGAGAAATATGGCTAGGCATCGGGCAATAATTAGAAGAATGAAAGCAGTAGAAACTCTTGGTTCAACTACAGTTATTTGTACAGACAAAACTGGAACACTAACAAGAAATGAAATGACAGTGGTGCAATTTTATACGGATAAATCCCGCTACATAATCAAAGGAAGAGGATATGATCCCACCATCAAAGGAATAACTGAAAAATATTCAAAGAAAAATGTTCCATTAAAAAGCTTAGTTAATAATACAGGTATAAAAAATGCATTTAGTTGTGCTGCCTTATGCAACAATAGCCAAATCAGTAAAGAAGAAAACGGATGGGAGGCGATTGGAGACCCTACATGTTCGGCGAGTGCAACTTTTGGATGGAAAACAATAGGTTCATCTGAGGATTATAAAAAAAATAATCCACGAGTTCATGAATTCTTTTTTGATGCTGAACGTAAAAGAATGACTACAATCAATGAAATTAAGGGAGTAAATTGGGCATTTACTAAAGGGGCGTTAGGGCCCATGGAAGATATATTAACAAAAATATATGATGGAGAGGATCTAATTGATCTTACTGAAGAACATCTTAAGGAGATTAGGGAAGCAAACGTCTCAATGGCGTCTAGTGCCCTAAGGGTACTAGCATTAGCTGGCAAGAAGATAAATGACGGGACTGATATTGAAAATATTGATCAGGTAGAATCAGAATTAATATTCCTTGGATTAATTGGAATTAGAGACCCTCCGAGAAGTGAAGCATATGAGGCCATCGCTACCTGTCATGAATCTGGAATTCGTGTCATAATGATTACGGGAGATCAGGAACATACTGCTAAATCAGTAGGTATTGAATTAGAAATATGCGACGAAGATTCAGAAACAGTTAGTGGATACATGTTAAATGATATTGATGATCATAAATTAATTGATGTTGTAGAACACATCAATATTTTTTGTAGAGTTACTCCTGATCAAAAAATGAGGATTGTACAAGCACTTCAAAAAAGAGGGGAAGTCGTTGCTATGACTGGCGATGGAGTAAATGATGCACCCGCCCTATCGTCAGCAAACATAGGTATTGCAATGGGTATTTCTGGAACTGATGTAGCAAGGGATGCAGCAGACATGATACTTCAAGATGATAACTTTGCAAATATTGTACATGCCGTAGAAGAAGGCAGAAAGATATATTGGAATATTAGAAACTTTGTAAGATATCAAGTTTCAACAAATGTTGCTGCAGTATTAGTATTAGTATTGAGTTCATTTGTCTTTGGGTGGGATGATCTCCCCCTTACAGCAACTCAAATATTGGTTATTAACATCTTAATGGATGGACCTCCTGCTGTAGCACTCGGAATGGAAAAGAATCACGGCACAGTAATGTCCAGGGCCCCTAGACCAGTCACTGAAGGATTACCAAATCTCGTAGACACTGTATTGATTGTATTCTTAGGAACATTGATGGCAATTGGTACATTAGCCGTATATTATACTGTTAAGGGACAGGCATCCATAGAAGAGGCCGTTACTGCAACATTTGCTGTATTTGTAATGTTCCAATTATTTAATGTAATGAATTGTAGAAGCATCGATAAAAGCATCTTGAAATTAGGTGTATTATCAAATAAGGCTGTAGCATATTCATTTATAATTTGTACAACTCTATTAGTATGTATAATTGAATACTCTCAATATCAGGTCCCAATTATCGGTCTAAACATTGGTGAATTCTTATCTGTTCAACAATTTACAATTCCATATACATGGCCTGTAATTATACTATTAGCGTCTTCAATATTAATCTTTGAAGAATTTAGAAAGTTCTTCATGAAGAATAATAAGATTTTTAATTAAATTCATTTAAAGAATTTATCTAAGGCTTTATCCATAAATTCATCATCCTCATTGTTTGATGGTGTCTCTTTCTTTACTTCTTTGAACTCTTCTTTGATTACATTCTTAACCTCTTCAATATTGCTGCTACCTGCGATATCATCTGGTGTTGTTGCCTGAAAATCTTCTTTGGAGGTCTCAGGGGGTGTTTCTTCTGAGGTAGCGGCTTCTGTATGGGCTGAATCAGTCATTCTTTCTTTGTTCGCTACCTTCTTGTTCTTTTTACGAGAGATTCTCCTTCTTCCTATGTTTTCTTGCTTGGCTAGATTATTATCTTGAGGATTTGTGCCGACTTTGACTTTACGTACTTTTGATTTTTTTACAGAATCTGACGCTTTTTTATAATCAGTATACGATTCGGAATAGTAATATTCTCCATCATCCCCATAATTCCAATCATCACCTTCCCTTCTTCCAGGATTATAATACCCGTATTCTTTATCAGGATTTTTTGAATCTGAGGGTTCTCCCTTAGATCTATTTGAAGGTGGCCTTTGTCTATTCTTTCTTTTTGAAACAGGAGGTTGTTTAGCCCTAGATGAAATGTCATCAATACTAAATCTATTTTTTCTCCGTATAATAAATAAACCTGTAAGTACCATGAAAGCGATTGATAATAAGGTATAAGAGGTATATTGTAGATATTTTATCAAAGTTCCAACCTCGATACTCTCTTTTTCAACCTCACCAATGAATTCAAGTTCGAATACGCCAGAATCGTCAAACCAAGATTCTATAACATATGTTTTAATGTCAGAATCCATAACTGTAAGTTTAATTGGATTACTATGTGCAAGGTCATTAGGCATTCCATATCCAAGTAATGGTGGTGATTTGAATGTTAGAGTATAATTGGATGATACTTCATGTACAAGTTCAAAACCCATGGACCAACTTAAACTAATTCTCCCTCTAGAATCATGAGCTAGATTCGTTAATCCATCACAAGAAAACTGAACACTATCTATTCCGGCAATTAATGAATTATTATCAAAAGTAGTTACTCCATACCATGCATCTAATACTGCGGATTTATCTATTTTTGAGCAAAAGACCGTATTGATATTTGTTCTTTCATCCGGCTTTATATATCCGTCTTCAACAAGAGATTCCGCCGTAATTAACCTTAATGATTCACTAAATTCGAAACTAAAGTATATAGTTTCGGAAATTGTGAATCTATCTCCCTCTACTGTAAACTTGACATTACGTATGAAGTTTGTATCTGAAACTAAATTACAAGGTGTTGTTGATTCGCACGATGAATCCGTCTGATTGGGAATACCATCTCCATCCCTATCTTCGTCATCTTGATCTTCGATTCCATCATGATCTAAATCCTCCAGTGGAGATTCAATCACATTAGGGTCTATCCAATTTGTAGCATATATTGCTATATATTGAGAATAAGTTGAGGCAGCCACATCACCATTATTTGGATTTATGTCTAAATCCATTACAACATGTCCCAATGCCATATTATCAAAATTATTCCAATTCCCTGTGGTATAATATGAAGACAGTGTATTGCCATTTTCATTTGTAAGTAGCCTCATTACCTCAGAATTATTTTCAAAAATAATTTTTTGAGCACTAATCGTATTTGGAAGATTAAGTGATTGTAAAAAATCATGATTCGATTCTCTGACCTTTACTCCATCTTCTGAAGACCATGCATATATTCCATCCTTAGAAAATTTGCAATCGAAAATCGTTCTTCCTGACTCTATGTGCTCTTCTACCATCTCCCCTCCATCTTCCGTTGGAATATTTAATTCTACACGCCCTAGAGATCCGGAGATAAACACCTCGTTCTCGCTATCATAATCTAAACAGGTGATTTTTTGATTATGGCTTGTTTTTATTTGATTAATAGGTTCGATTAAATCTGAAAAAGAATATTCATAAATATATTGAAAACCGCCATGTTCAGTAGCATATGCAAATGAATAATCGCCCTCTGAGTTCATTATAGTCACTATTGAACTTACATCCCTTCCTTCTTCAACATAACTATGAGACCATCCGTTAGTAGCATAAATTGAAATTGCGGGAGTATTTGTTAAAGTGCTCTCTCTTCCAACTAATAAATAACCTGCTCCCTGATTAGAAGAATCTGAAGTGAATTCTACGCTTTTGACCAAATCATTTAGAATTATAGGAGATATTTCTAATTCATTCCTAGTTGTTGTATGGTACAGATATACTTCCTTTTCAAAAGCCACAGCTAGTAAATTCCCATCTCCTGAATAAGATATTGCAGTTGAACGATCTATATTTACTTCGGAATCAGGAGTTATTAATGCACTTAATGGCATATCTGCTACTGTTGCGGGTGCAAATAAAGATATTGAAAATATAAAAAGAATAATATAAATTACTTTTCGACTCTCCCTCATCATTTATCCCCTTATATTACTTAATTATTAATCAAATAATAAAAGTCTATGCCTACATATGTAATAATATACGTTTTTTAGTAGAAATTTGATACCCCCAGTTATAAAAAACAGAAGAGTAGGCAAAAATAATTATGATTATTATCTGAATAATACCAACAAATAATAATATCCTTGACGTTTAGGGGTGTTCATGCCTCACCAACATGTGCCCTTGGGCATTACTGAAAATGGCGAATTAGGGCCCATTTGCCACTTCACTGGAAAAATAATGACTTTTGGAGAAGCCATGGTACTTGATCAACATTATGTTTGCTGGGAATATTATAAAAAAATGACAGGTGCTGTGCCCTCCAATAAAGTAACTGAAACAAACAAGCCATTCTACAATAAATAAAATATTAATTTAATAACAATGCTTACAATCCATAAATTATAACATATGATGTGGCATCTAGTGATTGGGCGAGATATGCTCTGAAATTTGGCGATTATTATCGTAATGCGGAGTTGTGGACGCCACCACGACTAAGAATGAGAGAATGGATGCTTTCTCCATTTGGCACTAATAAACCTCTCCGACACAAAAGTTTCTCAACAGTAAATAACCTAAGAGAATTCTTAATCAATAGAACTCCCGCAAGTGTTTTCTACAGTACCGCATATTGGAATGACCCTAACCAACTAAAAATGGTAGAGAAAGGCTGGAAGGGTGCAGATTTAATCTTTGATTTAGATGGAGACCACCTCCCCAATATTAATCCCTATAATTTCCCTGAAATGCTAGATATAATTGGAGGGCATGCTTGGAATTTATGGAATGATTTTTTAGAACCTGATTTTGGATTTGATGAAAAATACCTACAAGTCACATTTTCTGGACATCGTGGATTTCATTTACACTATAGGGATCCTAGTATCTTTCATCTTGATTCTTCGGCAAGAAGAGAGATAGTGAATCACATCAGAGGAAATACTGTAGATACAGATAAATTTGTAGATGGAGGAGGCAAAGGATGGATTAAAACGGGAGGATGGGGGAAAAGAGTTGAAAAAGGTTGTAAAAATCTAATAAATAAAATAGATTTTATAAATAACCATGTTGGTTCTGTTGAAGCAAAAAAATTATCAAATGAATTACTCGAAAGTATGGGCAAAAAATACACATTAAAAAACAATAAACCGAATAAATCATTTATTGACTTAATTCATAGATTTAAGGCTGAAGGTATGAAAGAGCAGGTTATGAAGGGCAAATTAACTAGGCTTGGTAAAAAAGGTAAGGTGGTCTTTGAAGACATGATAAAAGCTGATCAAAATATAATTTTATCTGGAAGTGGTGAAACTGATGAACCTGTAACTGTAGATGTAAGAAGAGTCATCAGATACCCGACTAGTTTGCATGGGAAATCCGGACTTAGAGTAACTGAATTTCCTCTAAGCAGGCTAGATCCGGACAATAAGAATAAATTTGATCCTCTAACGGAAGCAGTAGTACTTGGCAAAGGAAAAAGTGTAGAACTGGAAATTACGATTGAGGAGGGACATATGAGAATTAAAGATAAGGAATATGATATTTCGAGGGGACAAGTAATCGAGGTTGATGAAGATCTTGCATCATTCCTAATCTTAAAGAACTGGGCTAGGATAAATAGGAGTTAATTTGGTTTAGTTACATTAATAACATTAGCCAAGATTATAGGAAAGGTAGCATTCACGTTAACCGGTGGAATCGTATGAGTAAGTCTCCCGATAAGGAAAATAAATCGAAAAAGGCTAACTCAGACCTTGGAGATATAGTGCAATGGGGAAATAAATCCATTCCGAATATTCCTGCTCCAGCACAGAAAAATAATTCCAACATTCTTGATATTCCACTCCCTCCACTACCTGGACCAGAAGTCGGAATTAATTTACCTCCACCTCCACCACTAGAACCTAATTTAACAATACCCCCACCACCTTCTTTAGAAAGTTTAATTCCTCCCCCACCACCACTCATCGCTGAGGAAAATTCCCCAGTAGAAACCCCCGAAATGGAAATACCACCACCACCCGCACTAGACAGTATTAACTTACTTGATTCCTTCCCTCCACCTCCTGCTCCAGAACCAAGTTCAATGCCATTTTCAATTCCCACAGAACTAAATGAAACAATTGAAGAAGTCATAGACATCACTGAAGTTGAAGATAGTGACTACAGAGAATTATGGAAAAGAACGAGCGATAAGCCATTACAACAGGTTTATGGGCATATAGACAGAATTGGAACTGGTGAAATCGGTAGTCTATTGGAAAGGTATGCAGATCGTTTTGGTTCCGAACTAGATCGTGAAATAATTGTATTAAGGCAACAAGAACGCCAGCAAAAAATGCAAGAATTACACCAAGTACCCATCGTAGAATTAGTAGAGGAAGAAGAGGAAGAAGAAGTTGTTGAAACTACTAAGGATCCAATAAATGAAAATACCGCTAATGAATTAGAGGATGAATTGGATGAAATAGAAGATGATATTTTAGAAGTTGAAAAGTCATTTAATAAAGCAAAGAAAAAGAAAAAGAAGGCAGATATTAAAAAATTCGGCGATGAATTAAATACCTTATTTGAAAGAAAGGATTCAATAAATGATATTTTAGACGGGGGAGGTGACTACGGAACATTAGAAGATACTGAAATCGCAAAAACTCTCGAAGAGGATTTATTTGAAAGGTTTGTAGGCATTGTAGATGAACTGTTAGGAAAACTTCCTGAAGATAAATTAAATTCATTTTTAGAGAGTAATGAATTCGAAGTATACAAAACAACTGCTTCAAATCCAAGTACTACTACTGAAAAAGAAAGAAAAGTGTTTTTCATATTAGTAAATGACAAATTAGCTGAATTACCCGAAGAGTCAATAAATGAATTTATTGCTTCGGAAAGTTGGAGTCTTTACGAAGAAATGGGCGAGATATATAATTAAGATTGGAGGAATAATAAATGGGATTACTAGATAAAGCAGCAGAAAAGAAAGCTGAACCTAAGGTTGTTGAAGTTGCAAAACCTAAAAGGCAAAGAAGAGAAAGAAAAACAAATACAGAAATAGAACCTGTAGTAGTTAGTTCTGAAACAAAAAAACCAAGAAGAGCCAGAAAAGCAAGAGCACCCAGTCAACCAAAAGTCATCCCAGAGGAATTTGAATTAGCAGGGAGATTAAATCGGTTCGCTGTAGGGCTTGCTAACTTTGCAGTTAATTGGGGTTTGGTAGCAACATTAATCATAATGAATGCATTCCTTGGAATGGAAATCACGTGGTTTCTTATTGCAGGAGTAATTGTTGCAACTATAAATATTGTAATTTTACCAATTTATATGGGAAGAAATCTTGGGCAATTCATTTCAAGAACAAAATATATTAATAGCAAATCCCAAAGACCAGTATTCATACATGCATTAATGAATAATCTAAATTTCCCACTATTCCTTATTGGTTTAATCTTAATATTAACGGGGTCAGGAAAGGGTGATTTAGCACTTATTGGGGGCGGTGTATTTTCTGCTTCATTCTTATTATTAGATGCATGGTTATGTAAAAGGTATCTTTTCCAAGAAACTAAACAAGGCCTTTGGGACATTATTTTCAATGCTTATCTCGTTAAGCATGTACCTACTGGAGAGGAAAAAGGTTGGCTAGGTAAATTAGAAGGACTTGGAGATTATGCAGAACAGAAGTTCAAAATGAATGAAAAAAATAATTAATTATTTTTATAATAACTAATTGTTCATCTAACTCTTGAACCAGTTTGAATCGATGAATCTACTGTTAGTAATTTCACATTACCTGAGTCATCATCTGCTGCTAATAGCATCCCTTCAGATAGAATGCCCCTTAGCTTTCTAGGCTCTAAATTAGCAACATAAATTACATGCATACCATTCATTTGATCAGCAGAGTAATATTCTTTTAAACCTGCACAAATAGTTCTCCCATCTTCACTTCCGTCATCAATTCTTACAACCAACAATTTATCGGCATTAGGATGTTCTTCAACAGAAATTATTTTTCCGACTCTTAATTCTACTTTCATAAATGTTTCAAAATCAACATATGCAATTCCTTCAATATTTCCACTCATTTTTTTCACCTTCTTCCCTCCTTTTATAGAATGCACCACTGAATTAGATTTCTCTTCTTCAGGTTCACTCACTAATGCTTTTTCTTCCTCAATTATATTTTCTAAATCAAGTCTTTCGAATAAAGGTTTAGGGGTTTTTGAATTCCACCTAATCTCTGAATCCCATGCGATTGCGCTAAACCATGATTCTTCTGAAACATCTCCCGATTCTCCCAACATACCCCATAGTTTTTGAGCACTGAATGGCAAAAATGGCTGAGTTGTTATTGCTAAAAATTTACATAATTTCCAACCAAATAATAATGAAGATAAAGAGTCTGATCGTTCATCTGATTTGTCTGATTTAAGGTGTTTCCATGGAGTTGACCCTTGTAGTACCTTATTACCTAATTGTGCTGCTGAAATAATGTGTCTTAATGCTTCTTTGAACCTATGTTTCTTTAATGAATTAGTAGCATCTGAATGTATTCTCTCTAATTCTAAATAATTTGCATCATGATCTCCTTTATTTTCAAATTCTATTACAGGGTTGCTTTTTCCATCTGCAATCCTATGAGTTAAACTCATCACCCTATGTACAAAATTCCCATATGCTGCTATTAATTCCGAATTAACTCTTTCAACAAAATCTTTCCAATTAAAGTCAGTATCATGAGTTTCAGGCATATTGATAGAAAGATAATATCTCAAAGTATCTGGATCAAATTTTTCTAAAAATGAAGGCAACCAAACAGCATGCTTACGGCTTTTAGAAAATTGCCCCCCAGCTAACATGAGGTATTCCATTGCAGGGACATTTGTAGGTAATGCTAAATCACCAGGACCTGGTAAACAAACTTCATCAGAATCTCCAAATCCATTATTTGCATGATTTAAGCCACAGATTAATGCAGGCCATATAACCGTATGAAATGGAATATTGTCCTTGCCTAAAAAGTACAAATGACGTGGCACCCTACCTTGATCGGAAATACACCACCATTTTTTCCAATCATTTGATTCAGCAAAGTTATCTGCCCAGATTCGGGCACAGGAATAATATCCCTGAACGGCTTCAAACCAGACATATACACACTTCCCCTCCCATTCTATGCCATCTAAAGGAAGTGAAATACCCCACTCTAGATCTCTAGTTACTGCACGGGGTCTTAGGCCCATATCTAACCATTGTTTTGTCATCGCTCTAACATTAGATTTCCAATACTGATTTCTATCACTTGCATGCTCTTCTAGAACTTTCTGAAACCGATCTAATCTATAAAAGAAATGTTCTGTATCTCTAATTTCTATTTCTGCAGTTGGGTTCATCTTAGAACGTGGATTTTTTAGTTCATTAGACTCATAAGTAGACCCACAATCATCACATTGGTCTCCTCTAGCACCATCTTCACCACAATTTGGGCATTCTCCTTCAACATATCTATCAGGTAAAAATCTCCCACCTACTTCTGCAATCTCATAGTACTGCTGCATTGTTTTTTTTTCAAATAAGCCTGCATCAAGTAAATTCTTGAAATTCTCTTGTACGAAATTCTTATGTTCTGGATCACTTGTACGATTAAAAAGTGCTCCACCAAATTCTATTCCCCTTTGATCAATATTAGTATCCCATGAACAACCAAGATTGAGTAATGCCTTTTTGTTCATTAAATGATACTTATCAACTATTTCTTGTGGAGGGATTTTTTGTTGCTCTGCAGCGACAGTAATTGGAGTCCCATGCTCATCACTTCCTGAGACCATTAGTACCTTATTGCCTAGCGACCTTTCAAATCTAAACTGAATGTCTGGAGGAAGATAGCACCCAGCAACATGCCCTAAATGCAATGGGCCATTCGCATATGGCCAGGCAACACAAATCAAAACATATTCAGATTCAGGCATGGCAATATACTAGCCGAACTGGCTTACATTCATGAAAAGTTCCCTAGTTCTCATACATTAAACCTCAATAACCAGTTAGTGCTAAGATAGACATAGCGGGGGAAACTAACTTTTGGCCTATACGTTACTAATCATTTATGCTAGCCTAGCATTAGGTGTTTCTTTTCTTTGCTCAATTATGGAATCTGTACTACTTTCTATATCTGCTAGCCACATCAGTATATTAGAATCAAATAAAATTCGTGCTGGAAGCATTTGGGCTAATCTTAAAAAAGATGATTCTGTTAGACCATTGACTGCCATTCTTACATTGAATACAATAGCACATACAGTTGGGGCATTAGGGGTTGGTGTAGAAGTAGAAAAATTGAACCCTGGAGAATATGGAATGGTGATTGCATCTGCAATACTAACAATATGTGTACTATTATTCAGCGAAATATTACCAAAAACACTAGGATCGGCTTATTGGAAACAATTATCAAAACCTATCGCATACATGATACATTTTTTCACACTTTCATTAATATTCATTGTCGCCCCTATTGAAATGTTCAAAAAAATGTTACCTGGTGCTAAGCAATCAACAGTTACCCGAGATGAATTAGCAGTTCTTGCAGATATTGGAGAAGAAGAAGGTGAAATTGAAAAAGATGAAGAAGAGGTAATTAAGAACTTACTAAGGCTAAGAGACATTAATGTCGAAACAATAATGACTCCAAGAGTAGTGATTTCAAGTGTTGATAAAAATGAACGTGTTTCAGAGGTTATCGAAAGAATTCCCATTATAACTCATGGAAGAATGCCTGTAGTTGATGAAGACATAGACAATGTATGCGGTTACGTACTAAGGAGTGAAATTCTTACAAGAGCTGCGGTAGATGATTTCAATAGCACTATGGTAGAAATTTGTAGAGAAGTTCATAAATGCAAACATAATGATTCGGTAGATAAAGCACTAGATATACTTCTTGAAAATAAAGAACAATTTTTGATTGTTCAAGATGATTTTGGTGGGACTGTAGGATTAGTTACTATGGAAGATGTCATTGAAACACTGCTAGGGGTTGAAATAATGGATGAATCCGATGAAGTTGAGGACATGAGAGAATTAGCCAAGCAATTAAATTTTAAATCAAATGATTAATTAATCAAAGTATTCAAATTGTAAATCGACTAACTCAGAACTAGTTTTAGCATTGGAATAATCATCCAAAGGGTCCTGATTCAATTTAATAAATTCCAAGCCCCAATTAAATGAGGACAATATGTGTTCTGCATGCTTAATTTCACCCATTAGATACAAAGTTGCCGCGATTGCCTCTGCAGTACATAATTTAGTGGGCTTACCCCAGTTTACTGGATTTGCTGCCAGTAGAAGGGGGAGTGTCCGATGTACCAACTTGCTACGCTTAGATATCATCTCAAGACTCGAGTCGATTTGATTCCAACTACAATCTAATGCGACTAAGGGGTTTCTTTTTTTCAACAATTCATGATCTTCTGGGCCGAATACCTTACCACACAAAGGATCTAAAAGTATACCTTTACGAGGAATATTTCTTAAATTTTGATGGAGTTTCAGTTTCGATTTCTTTGAAAGCCTAACTGCTGTATTTTTCTTACGGTCGTCTTGTGCCAAATATATTGCATGAATTGGAACTTTCCATTTCTCTGCTGAACCATTATCATTAATTTTCATTAAAGTAATCACCCAGAGTCATTCCCCCGCCACCAGCATTCCGAACTCTACGCACATCAGGGACAGATTCATCAGTAAATAATTCCAACTCTAATGTCTTCTCAATTTTCTGGACTACTTTGTCTTCTAGAATTTTTCCGGATTCTATATTTTGAATATCAATTAATCTTACACTAGCCTTTTTTGCTAAATCCTTCTTACTCCAATTATTCTTTACTCTTTTTTCACTAATTAACTTAGAAAAGTTTCCAATAAGTGATTTTGAATTAGAAGACTTTGTTTTTGAAACATAGGCTCCTGTTTTTTTGTTTGTTGTAGTACGCGTACGCGGAGAAGCTCCAGAACTTGTAGGAACTAATTGCATCTTTTCACAACAGCGTGTACAAGCTTCCACACTTGATTTATGATATGATACCCTCCTTGTACTAACGCTCATAGCACCACAAAGTTCACAATCACCCATATCTCTCAGTAATCAGTTGATATATCCGGGGCTTTTCAGCATATCCCTCAAAATAGATAAAAAAAAGAAAATATAGAGAATAAGTTGAAGTAGGTTAGGATAAGGACAATATGAGAACTATGACTTCAGAAGGGGATGTTTTGAGACCTGGCGGAAACGACAGTACAAGAAAAACTGAAGATGAAATGATAAATTTGCAAACTGATTTTAGAGAGTTGCATGAAAATGTTCAAAGATTAACAACAGAAAAAATGCAATTGGAAAGAGATCTTGATGGAATTAGAAAAATAGCTCATAGATTAGAGGATGAAGTCAATTCGCTTAGAAGCCCACCACTAATAATAGGGCATTTGCAAGACATGATTGCAGACAATAATGCAATCGTAAGAAGTAGTAACGGGACAATATTCAAAGTATCAGTAAATCCATCAATTGCTGAAAATAAATTAAAACCGGGAGCAAGAGTCACACTAAATCAAGATACATTGGCGATTATTGATGTACTACAAGACGGTTGGGACCCTCTTGTAACTGGAGCAGAAGTTACAGTGAAACCAACAATTACGTTCAAACACATTGGAGGATTGGACGAAGAAATAAAATTACTTAGGGAAGCAATAGAATTACCCTTACAAATGCCAGAATTATTTACTAAAGTAGGAATAACACCACCAAAAGGAGTGTTACTCACTGGCCCCCCTGGATGTGGTAAAACAATGATTGCAAAAGCTGTGGCAGCAAATGCAGAGGCAACATTTATTCAATTAGTCGGTAGTGAATTAGCACAAAAATACATTGGAGAAGGTGGGAGAATGGTCAGAGAATTATTCGCTTTGGCTCAAGAAAAATCGCCATCCATAATTTTCATAGATGAAATAGACGCCATAGGTGCAAAGAGGCTCGATACGGCCACAAGTGGCGATAGGGAAGTTCAAAGAACCCTAATGCAATTACTAGCAGAACTTGATGGATTTAACCCAATAGATTCAGTAAAAATAATTGCAGCCACAAATAGACCAGACATATTAGATGATGCATTATTAAGGCCTGGGAGGTTTGACAGAATCATAGAAATTCCTCTACCTAACGAAGAAGCACGCAAAGGAATTTTAGAGATAAATATTGAAAAAATGTCCACATCAAATATTAAAATTAATACCATAATTGCAGCCACAGAAGGATTTAGTGGTGCTGATCTCAAAGCAATGTGCGTAGAAGCAGGAATGGTAGCAATAAGAGACAGAAGAGAAAAAGTTCTTGCTAAAGACTTTACTAGCGCATTAAAAATTACTGAAAAAATGCGTAAAGAGTCTGAGTCTGATCAAGTCGACAGACTATACGCATAAGCAAATAATTGAAATGCTGATTTTGTGAGCCTTGTATATGAGCGAAGGCTTAGTCGAGTGCGTCCCGAATTTCAGTGAAGGAAAAAATAGTGAGATAATTCAAAAAATCACTGAATCAATTACAGATGTCGAGGGCATAACACTCCTTGATGTTGACTCTAGTGAAGACTTCAACAGAACAGTAATCTCATTTGTAGGAAGTCCGAAAGTAGTATTAGAAGCTGCCATTAGCTGTACAAAGAAAGGTATTGAATTAATTGACATGACAAAACATACAGGTGAGCATGCACGAATGGGCGCTGTAGATGTAGTTCCTTTTATTCCAATAAATAATTCAAGTATGGAAGATTGTATTTCACTTGCAAATAACTTTGCATTACATATCGGTAATGAATTAAAAATACCAGTATACCTATACGCAAATGCAGCAAAACATCCAGAAAGAACATTATTACCAACTATTCGAAAAGGAGAATATGAGGGCCTAAAAGAAAAAATCATTCAAGAAGAATGGAAGCCTGACGAAGGCCCACAAGAATTCATACCTAAATCCGGAGCCATTGCAACAGGTGCACGTTCTGTTTTAATTGCATTTAATATAAATTTGAATACAGATAATAAATCAGAGGCCAATAAGATTGCAGGACTTCTAAGAACTAGTGGAGTATTGAAAAAAGATAAGTTAGGAAATAAAATATTAGATGATTCTGGGAAACCAAAAAGAATTCCTGGTAAATTTTCTTTTCTTCAAGCCGCAGGTTGGATGTATGACAAGACAACAGCCCAAGTTTCTATGAATTTACTAAATTATTCTGAAACTGGAATGCACACAATAATGGAAGAAATCAAAAAAGAGGCAGTAAAATTAAAGCTTTCAGTCACTGCAGGGGAATTAGTAGGTTTAGTACCACTCAATGCATTAATTGATTCGGGAAACTTTTATCATTCTAACCCAAGCAGCGCATCTATAGAGGAATTAGTTGATTCAGCAATTAAGGGCTTAATGTTGGATAAACTAAGTGAATTTAATACTAAAAAAAGAATAATTGAATGGGCAGCTAATTAAGGTGATGATATGGACGATTACGCAAGAATGACAATAAAAGAATTTCAAACTGCATTATCAAGCAGTTCACCAACTCCTGGTGGCGGTTCTGCTGCAGCAATAGCCTTAGGAAATGCTGCTGCACTAACATGCATGGTTTGCGATTTAACAATTAGTAAAGAAAAATGGAACAAAGGATGGGATGCTGCTGAAAAAATACAGAACTTTGCGATTCCACTCTTTCATGATTCTTTAGAATTAGCAAATTTGGATGCTGATGCATTTGAGAAAGTTATGGACTCATGGAAATTACCTAAGATTACTGATCAAGAAAAAGAGGAAAGAGCAAAGAAAATAGAAATGTCAACAATTAATGCTGCTATGGTACCACTAGATACTGCAACCAAAGCATCTGAGTTACTCGAATTACTTCCAGAACTTGCATTAACAGGGAATGCAAATGCTGTTACCGATGTTGCTGTAGCTGCTCTATTGGCCCATGCATCCTCAAGTGGGGCATTATTTAATGTGAGAATTAACTTACTTGGACTAAATGAACCAGAAATAGAAGATAAGGTCAAAAAAATCTCCAAACAAATCGAATTTAATTTATCAAAAACATTAGAGAATGTTGAAAAAAGACTAGTATGAATTCTTAATTTAAGCGTCATTGAGAAGATTTGTAGGTTTTTCTCCATTTAATGCCATAACTATTTGAGATGCTGATTCCAAACCTACTCTTATTTGAGCCTCTACAGTTGAAGCGGCAATATGAGGAGTTCCTACAAAATTTTCACAGTCTAAAAGTTGGCTCTTAGTAAGGGGTTCTGTTTCAAACACATCTAAACCAACACCTGTTAATCTACCAGAGACTAGACAATCAAATATTTCTAATTCGTTTACAATCCCACCCCTTGCAAGGCTCACAAGATAATTTCCACAATTTGACCCGTCAGCACCTTTTAATGGCATTAAATCAATTAATTTTTTATCAATTAAATTTCTAGTTTCATCTGTTAGGTTGCAATGAATACTAATATGAGTGCACATTGAAAATAAACTTTCAATAGTTTCATGTTTTTTTGCATTTCCAAATAATTCTTCAGGCAAAAAAGGATCATAGGCGTGTATAGACATACCAAAAGCTGTTGCTAACGTTGCAACTGATCTAGAGATCCTCCCATACCCAACTAATCCAAGGTTTTTTCCAGATAATTCACTTCCTCTAAGATCTTTTTTTGCCCATACACCTTGACGCATTAATCTATCTCCTTTTGAAATAAATCTAGTACAAGACAAAAGATGACCAATAGTCAATTCAGCAACGCTTTGAGTAGTAGAACTGGGTGCATTTAACACCATTATCTGATTAGATGTTGCTGCAGCAATATCGATATTATCAACACCAACACCTGCTCTACAAATTACTTTTAATTTGTTACCTGAATTTGATTCTATTGCTAATTTATCTAATTTTGTAGCACTACGAATAATTACTGCGTCATAATCAATTAAAGCTCCATTTAATATTTCATCCCTACTGAAACTAATTTCATCTACTGTAAATCCTTCGGATTTTAAATGTATTATCGCCTCAGAGGCCAAACCATCTGTGACTGCAACTCTATTCATATTTACCCGTATGATACGCACTGCTTCAACATTTGTGTAATGCTAATATTCAATAGGTAGTTTATCTAGGCCAAAATATGCGAAGTATAAGTAAAGCGGTAACAAAGATACTGAAAACAGCAGATGCACATTGCGATGGACCATGCGGAGTATATGACCCTGCTAGTGCCAGAATAGCAGGTGAAGCGGTTCAATCAATGACAAAAAAGATGGTAGAGCTACAGAATCCACTTGAAAATGGAACTCAGCAACAATTTGTAGCATATCTAAATACAATGTCTCGTTATGCTGCTATTAAAGAAGAAGAAGCACAAAAATGTAAAGATGAATTATTAGTCCTTTGGACTGATTATTTCAAACCTGTTCACCTAGAAGGTAATTCTGAAATTCATACTATTTTTTGGAAAGCAGCAAAATTATGTAGTGCTTGTAAAGTCGAAGTTAGTGTTACACATGCTCAAGAATTAATGGATGCAATAGAAGAAATCCATAACCTATTTTGGGCAACAAAAGGAAGAGATGTTCCTTGGATAAGAGCTTCTTAATGTGATGGCATGATTATTTCAAAACTATTGAAATTAGTTACAGGAAAATACCGCCTAATTACTATTCGGGGGGAAAGCATGTGTCCAACACTGAATGATGGCGACATAAAGTGGGTAGATTACAGTAAAAATACATTAAATGATTTGAAAAATGGAGATATTGTCCTATTTAAGAACCCCATGGGTAAAAATTTGATTGTTAAAAGAATAGAACGACATGATCAAGATAAAGGATATTGGATGAAAGGAGACAATAGGTTCCCCTTAGAAAGTTCGGATTCCGAAATGTTCGGGCATATCAAGTTGGAACACCTGAAAGGTAAAATTTTGTACTAAAAACATATCCTAAGGTGAATTTATAACCTATTTCCTTAATGAACTAATCCACACGCGGCTACATGGAGAGTGAGATAGAACTAATTCAAATTCTATCTGCTATTGGTATCCTATGCATTCCAATATTGGTTGCAATTCCAATTAGAATTATTTGGAAAAGATATATTGGCGGTTCATATCAGCATGAAGAATATAGAAGATTATTGAGTTTGGTTGTCAATGCGGGATATTCACTCTCACAATTTAGAGATCAATTAGACGAAGCTGCTAGAAGAAGAAGAATAACGAAAGATAAACAAAAGTTGATTGAAACTGATTTCTTATTCCCCCTTAAAACACCACACTTCATCTTATTGCCCAGTTTATTCTTCACTCCATTAGTCTTACTTTTTGCCACACCCCTATTCTTACTAGCATTGCCATTACTTTCTTTAGCTGAATATATCCTAATACGTAAAGGAGTTCTAGCATATATCATAATGCAATTTCAGCATATTTCAAAATGGCAATTAATACATATACCAAGGCCAAGGCATAATCAAGAGGAATTAAGAGGGGACATCGTTGCATTTAGTAAAATGCTAATGACAGTATATCTAGGGCTATTTGCGTGGTTAATAGTGCATTGGATCTTTAGAGGTTTAGATTATTGGATTATCATATTGATTTCTGGAACCTCATACCTAATTCTTGTTTCAATACTAGGTGTAATCAAAACTGCAATTGATACCGAATTTGTATTTGCAGACCCTGCTGGTACTGCAATGATACCTATTGAAAGGTTCTTTCGAGAACTTCTAGAACCACTTATTGGTATTGGCTTAGTATTCCTTCTAATAAGAGACTTGACATCATTATTTAGAGAAGGTGGAGACCTTATATCGTTCTCATTATCTATACTAATTGTTCTTTTTAGTGCCACACTAGTTGGAATCGGTGTAGAAGTAGGGCATGCAACTAGAAGGAGAAAAGCCATCCATTCTGAATTCAGTGAGAAATTAATAACTTCTTGTGCACCGAGAACTTATTATTTTCTTCGTGAAAAAGGCCTTATTAAATTTATAGAATATGGCCCTACACCCATAGACCCAGTAAAAAGAAATAATATTAGAAATGAAGCTCCCTTCGCAACAATCTCAGATTCTATGAAAAATATTGATAATTAATTATCTAAAGCTTTCTCCACATCCACAACTCTTAGATGCGTTAGGATTATTTAATTTAAATCCTCCACCCATTAGTTTTTCCTCATAGTCAATTTCAATACCATCGAGAAGGCTTGATGCTGTTTTAGGCACATATACATGTATTCCATCCACATATAATTCAAAATGTTCATCTCCAGTAACTGGCTCAACTATTTGAAGATCATATTTGTATCCAGAGCAACCTCCAGAAAGTACATCCACAAGTAAGGCAGAATCGGAATCTTCACCCATCGCTCCAATTAACATCCCTCTTGCTTTTTCTGTTAAACTAAGTTCTATATCTTTAATTTCCGGTTTTACAACCTGTAAAGGTGATGTTGATGGGCAAGCCTCGCATTCCATATCTGACATGGTATGCTCTCACCCCCCCTACTTAAAAATCCTTACACGTTATAAATCAAAAATTTAGTTTAATGCCTCTAATCTAACTGGAATACTTTTCGATGCAGGGGTATTAGATTTTAATGCTACATGTCCTATTGGAACTAAAGGATTAGCCTCTGGAAAATAGGTTGCAATACAGCCCTGTGGGATTTCATACTTCATAATTTTAAATCCATCAACAATCCTAACTTTCCCATCCATATCACTAATTATTCTTACATTTTGTTTTGGAACAAAACCTAACTCTTCAATATCTTTTTCATTCATTAGCACTACATATCTATTTCCTTTTATTCCTCTATATCGATCATCTAAACCATAGATTGTAGTATTGTATTGGTCATGGCTTCTTATCGTCATCATTGTCAGATATCCATCTGCATTAGAATTGTCTGGAATTTCATTAACTGTAAAACTAGCCATTCCATCTGTTGTTGAAAATGACTGATTATCTTTTGGCGGGTTTGGTAAATAAAACCCCGAAGGTATTTTTATTCGCTCATTATAATTTTCAAAACCATCAATACAATCTTCGATTACATCCCTTATGTTATTATAATCTGACATTAGGTAATCCCAATCAACATTATGGGATTGTGATATGGATGCTTTTGCAATATTTGCTACAATATTTGGTTCACTTCTCAAATTAGATGATGCTGGTTTAAGAGTACCTTTCGAACTATGTACAACACTCATAGAATTTTCAACTGATACAAATTGTTCTTTACCACTTATTACATCTCTTTCTGTTCTACCTAAACAAGGCAGTATTAGTGATTTTTTACCAGTAATCAAATGCGAACGATTTAGTTTAGTTGATATCTGAACTGTCAAACTTGTATTTCTAATTGCTTTTGCAGTATAATCTGTATCTGGTGTGGCAGAGATAAAGTTACCCCCGAGACCAAGAAAAACCTTCGCCTTATTATCATACATCGCTTTAATAGCAGAAACAGTATCATGGCCATGTTCATATGGAGCATTAAATTCAAATCTCTGCTCTAATGATTTGAGAAATTCAACTTTTGGTTTTTCCCATATTCCCATCGTTCGGTCGCCTTGAACATTTGAATGTCCACGAACAGGGCAAACTCCTGCACCTGGCCTTCCAAAATGCCCTCCAATAAGTAATAAATTAACTGCTTCCTTTATGTTGTCTACTGCATTAACATGCTGTGTTAATCCCATCGCCCAACAAATAATAATGGACTTAGATTCAGCAAAAATAGTTCCTGCATCTTCAATTAATTCTTGACTGATTCCTGAACCTTTAATAATAGAATCCCAACTAGTATTCTCTAAGGATTCGATATATTCATTGAAGTTGTTTGTTTTATTAGAAATAAAATCTTCATCGAATTTATAATTTCCTTTATTTTTTTGATCAAGTAAGGATTTACCTATTCCTTTCATTAAGGCCACATCACCATTAATTTTAACAGGCAAATGTAAGTCAGATAGCATTGTTGATTTAAATGAGAACCTCAGATAATCTTGAGGATGTTTAAATCTAACAAGCCCTGCTTCAGGCAGTGGATTAACATGTATTATTTTACCCCCGTTCTTTTTTGTTGATTCTAAAGCAGAGAGCATCCTTGGATGATTAGTACCTGGGTTTTGACCCATGACGACAACAAGAGATGCATTATCAAAATCTTCTAGTGTCACAGTACCCTTACCAATTCCAATAGTTTCTGTAAGGCCACTACCGCTTGATTCATGGCACATGTTTGAGCAATCAGGAAGATTATTAGTACCAAATACCCTTACAAATAATTGATATAAAAATGCGGCCTCATTGCTTGTCCTACCTGAGGTATAGAATATTGCCTCATCAGGCGATTTTAGGGACTTCAATTCTGTTCCAATTAATTTAAACGCATTTTCCCATGTAATCTCTTCATAAGAGTTGGAATTAATCGGCTTATACATTGGAGTAATGAGTCTGCCTTGAGAATTAAGCCAGTAATCCGATTTTTCTGAAAGTTCTGAAATAGTATACTTTGAGAAAAATTTAGCACCTATTTTTTTACTCATGGCCTCATCTGCAATAGCCTTGGCCCCATTTTCACAAAATTCAAATTTTGTCCTTTCATCATCAGGATCTGGCCACGCACAACCTGGGCAATCAAAACCACCTTTTTGATTTACAGTTGTTAAGGTCCTAAGTGACTTAATAATACCCATTTTTTTAATTGCGTGTTTTGTTGTGGAAACTATTGCTGGAATACCTGCAGCACTTTTCTTTCGTGCTTTTTGCCTAGATTTTTTCTTATCTGGCGGTGCCCTATGACCCTTCACATACTCACGTAAACGTCTCATTAGTTAATTGTTGACAATAGTCTTTGTTCATAAGTGTAAATATTGTAACCTTTTTCACTAACGAATCCCACTAAGGTAATTGAACATGCAACAGCAAGATCAATTGCTAATGATGTGGGAGCACCTATACAAATTAATATTTCAATACCCACCATTGCAGCTTTTTGCACCATCTCATAACTAGCTCTACCAGACAAACATGCTCCAACAATCTGATCTCCTAGATTTTCATCCACATATGCCCTACCAATTACCTTATCAAATGCATTATGCCTTCCAACATCTTCTTCGATACAAATTATTTGTCCACTCTCTGTGAATAATCCAATAGCATGAACACCACCTGTTTTAAGAAATAATTTTTGTTCCCCCCTCATAGAATTACAAATTTTTTGTATGGATTTAGCATCAATATATGACTCTATAGATTTCTTAGCAGGGGGTAATTTTTTTAATATCTCGTCAATTGTAGATTTACCACAGATACCACAACTTGAATTTGAAATAAAATTACGCTTTAGTTTAGAAACATCTGGCATAACTTTTGATACAAGTTTCAGATCTATTTTATTCTCATCAATTATATATTTTGAGGATTTAATCTCATCAATAGATAAAATACCCTCAGTCAATAAAAACCCCGATACTAATTTTTCATCATCACCTGGGGTCCTCATCAATACATTGATGATTTCAGATTTACCATTAGGAAGGCTAAGGGACATTTCAAGAGGACTTTCAATAGCAACAAAATCTGTTTGTAAACTAATTTTGTTTTGCGAATACCTTCTTGAGATTATCTTGTTAAATTTACTATTAAAATCCATAGCAATCAATTAGTTAGTTGTTTTTGCTAATTTTTTACAAATTTTTATTTGATCTTTTACTCTACTTTTCATGTCATCATCTATTCCTCTGGGAATTGATTGCTCGAAACATTTAATCGCATCGGGGAAAGCTTTCATTTCAGCATAAGCCATACCCAGATTATACAATATAAGTCCAGACACATTAGATGGATCTAACTGCATAGCATCATGATATGCATTAATACTATCTGCAAATTTTTTCATTCCGTATAGTGAACTTCCCCTTCCATTCATAATCTTAATTTTCATAGATAAATCGTTTCCAACAATTGAAAGTGCTTTATCATAACAACTTAATGCTTCTGAAAACTTATCCTCTGAATATAATAAAAGTCCTTTATTATACCATTCAACAAGGCTATTTTCATTAACTCCTTGCTGTATTTGAGATGTCTGAGTTAAGTTTGCTGCCGCTAATTCAAGATTTACAAACTCATTATTGACTACAGGTTCTACTTTAGGTTGCTCCACAGGGACTGATAAAATCTCATGGTCAGAATTATTTGTT